>Ga0081455_10002584_pt2 | contig 12999 bp, 12 predicted proteins | sample TabmetS3T2R1_FD_70207 | JGI IMG/M metagenome (GOLD analysis project Ga0081455, IMG submission 70207) | Tabebuia heterophylla rhizosphere microbial communities from the University of Puerto Rico - S3T2R1 | ecosystem: Host-associated > Plants > Roots > Rhizosphere ... | reverse complement strand
CCTGTTTTGCGGGCTTGGCCGCCTGTTCGGCAGCGGCAGTTTGCGCCTTGGCTTGTTCCGCTTTCGCCGGCGCCGTCTTGGCCTCCGGCTGTTCCTTGGGCTGATCTTCAGTTTTGGCGTTTTTCTTTTCGGTCTTCGCCTCGGCCGCTTCGCTCACGCGAAACTTGCCTGGTTTCGGTGCTTCCTTGGGCAACATTTTCTTGACCGCGTCGCGCACGGTGACCCAGCCGCTCTTGGCACCGGGTACTGAGCCCTCGACAAGGATGAGGCCGCGCTCGACGTCGGTCTGCACGACCTTGAGGTTGAGCGTGGTGACGCGGTCGACGCCGAGGTGGCCCGGCATTTTCTTGTTCTTGAAGGTTTTGCCCGGATCCTGACGGCCGCCGGTGCCGCCGATTGAACGGTGCGAAATCGAAACGCCGTGCGAGGCGCGCAGGCCGCCGAAATTCCAGCGTTTCATGCCACCGGCAAAGCCCTTGCCGATGGTAATGCCGCAAACGTCGACGAACTGGCCCGGGATAAAGTGATCGGCGGTGATCTCCGCGCCGACAGGAATCAACGCGTCCTCGCTGACGCGGAATTCGGCAAGTTTGCGCTTGGGCTCGACGTTCTGCTTTCCGAAGTAACCACGATCGGCCTTGCTCATATTATTGGTGCGGCGCGCGCCAGAGCCGATCTGCAGCGCGACATAGCCATTCTTATCCTTGGTACGGTGCGCAACCACCTGGCACTGCGCAAGGCGCAGCACCGTAACCGGCACGTGCTCGCCGGCTTCGGTGAACACCCGGGTCATTCCGACCTTCTGTGCAACTACGCCCGAACGCATTGCTGATCCTATCCCCGGCCCTAGAGCTTGATCTCGACATCGACACCCGCGGCGAGGTCGAGCTTCATCAGCGCGTCCACCGTCTGCGGGGTCGGATCGACGATGTCCAGGAGGCGCTTGTGCGTGCGCATCTCGAACTGTTCGCGGCTCTTCTTGTCGACATGCGGCGAGCGGTTGACCGTGAATTTCTCGATTCTCGTCGGCAGCGGAATCGGTCCACGAACCTGCGCACCGGTGCGCTTGGCCGTGTTCACGATCTCACGCGTCGACGCATCTAGAATGCGGTGATCGAACGCCTTGAGCCGGATCCGGATATTCTGGCCGTTCATTTTATCGTCTCTCTGTCCCGTCATGGCCGGCCTCGTCCCGGCCATCCACGTCTGCTCTTCCTTCAAGTCGCGGATGCCCGGCACAAAGGCCGGGCATGACGAAGGATAGACTTGTTACTCGATGATGCTAGCCACCACGCCGGCGCCGACGGTGCGGCCGCCTTCGCGAATGGCGAAGCGCAGTTTCTCCTCCATGGCGATCGGCACGATCAGGTGCACCTCCATCGCCACGTTGTCGCCCGGCATCACCATCTCCGTGCCCTGCGGCAGGTGCACGACACCCGTCACGTCGGTGGTGCGGAAATAGAATTGCGGACGATAGTTGGTGAAGAACGGGGTATGGCGGCCGCCCTCTTCCTTGGTGAGGATGTAGGCTTCCGCCTTGAACTTCGTATGCGGCTTAACCGAGCCCGGCTTGCACAGCACCTGGCCGCGCTCGACTTCCTCGCGCTTGGTGCCGCGCAGCAGGCAGCCGACATTGTCACCGGCTTCGCCCTGATCGAGCAGCTTGCGGAACATCTCGACGCCAGTGACCACGGTCTTCTGGGTCGGGCGGATGCCGACGATCTCGACTTCTTCGCCGACCTTGATGATCCCGCGCTCAACTCGGCCGGTGCAGACAGTGCCGCGGCCGGAAATCGAGAATACGTCTTCCACCGGCATCAGGAACGGCTGATCCTTCGGACGCTCGGGCTGCGGAATGTAATCGTCCACCGCCTTCATCAATTCCATGACCGACTCTCTGCCGAGTTTCTCGTCGCTGCCTTCGAGCGCTTTAAGCGCCGAACCCTTGATGACTGGGATCTTGTCGCCGGGGAAATTGTACTTGGATAGGAGCTCACGCACCTCGAGCTCGACCAGCTCGAGCAATTCCGGGTCATCGACCATGTCGACCTTGTTCATATACACGACCAGCGCCGGCACGCCGACCTGACGTGCGAGCAGGATGTGCTCGCGGGTCTGGGGCATGGGCCCGTCAGCCGCAGACACCACCAGGATCGCGCCGTCCATCTGCGCGGCGCCTGTGATCATATTTTTCACGTAGTCGGCGTGGCCGGGGCAATCAACGTGCGCGTAGTGGCGCTTATCGGTTTGATATTCGACGTGCGCGGTCGAAATGGTAATGCCGCGCGCCTTCTCTTCCGGCGCCTTGTCGATCTGGTCGTAGGCGGTGAACGTGGCGCCGCCCTTTTCGGCAAGCACTTTGGTGATCGCTGCTGTCAGCGTCGTCTTGCCGTGGTCGACGTGACCGATCGTCCCGATATTGCAATGGGGCTTGGTCCGCTGGAATTTCTCTTTGGCCATGGAACTCTCCGTTCAGATCCTTCTGTTATCTTCGTGCCCGATCACGCGAATTTCTTCTGTACTTCGGCTGACACGTTCGCCGGCAATTCCGAGTAGTGATCGAATTGCATCGTGAATGTGGCGCGGCCTTGAGACATGGACCGCAGATTGTTGACGTAGCCGAACATATTCATGAGCGGCACCATCGCATTGATCACGTTGGCATTGCCGCGCATGTCCTGACCTTGGATCTGCCCGCGCCGTGAATTGAGATCGCCAATGACCGAGCCGGTATAGTCCTCTGGGGTCACCACTTCGACTTTCATGATCGGCTCAAGCAGTACCGGTCTGCCCTTCTGCAATGCCTCCTTCAGGCATTGACGCGCGCAGATTTCGAACGCAAGCGCGGACGAATCGACATCGTGATACTTGCCGTCGATCAGCGTGACTTTGAGATCGACCACCGGAAATCCGGCGACGACCCCCGAACCGAGCACTGACTCCAGGCCTTTCTCGACGCCCGGGATGTACTCCTTCGGCACCGCGCCGCCCACGATTTCGTTCTCGAACTCGAACGGCGTGCCAGGCGGGGTCGGCTCGGCGATGATCTTGATCGCCGCAAACTGACCCGAACCACCGGTTTGCTTCTTGTGGGTGTAGTCGTGCTCGACCCGCTGAGTGATCTTTTCGCGGAACGCGACCTGGGGAGCGCCGATATTGGCGTCAACTTTGTATGTGCGCTTGAGAATGTCCACCTTGATGTCGAGGTGGAGTTCTCCCATGCCCTTGAGGATCGTTTGGCCGCTCTCCTGATCGGTGGAGACGCGGAACGAGGGATCCTCGGCCGCGAGTTTCGCAAGCGCAACGCCAAGCTTTTCCTGGTCAGCTTTCGACTTCGGCTCGATCGCGATCTCAATGACCGGATCGGGGAATTCCATTTTTTCCAGTATCACGGGTTTCTGCGGATCGCACAGCGTGTCGCCGGTACGAACTTCCTTCAGACCCGCCAGGGCGACGATGTCACCGGCGTAGGCTTCCTTGATGTCCTCGCGGTTATTCGCATGCATCAGCAGCATGCGGCCGATACGCTCCTTGCGCTCCTTGGTCGAATTGATCACGCCGGTGCCGCTTTGCAGCGTGCCTGAATAGATGCGGCAGAACGTGATGGTCCCGACGAAAGGATCGTCCATGATCTTGAAGGCAAGCAGGGCCATCGGCTCCTTGTCGTCTGCTTTGCGGACAACTTCATTGCCTTTGTCGTCGGTGCCCTTCATGGCCGGCACGTCGAGCGGGCTCGGCAGATAATCGACCACCGCATCGAGAAGCGGCTGCACGCCTTTGTTTTTGAAGGCGGAGCCGCACAGCACCGGGAAGAAGGCGCCGGTGATGACAGCCTTGCGGAGCAGTTTCTTGATGGTGGCCTCGTCGGGCAACTTGCCCTCGAGATAGGCCGTGGTGGCGTCGTCATCGAGTTCGACGGCAGCTTCAACCAACCTCTCGCGGTATTCCCTAGCTTGTTCCGCCATTTCGGCCGGAATATCGATGTCGTGGTATTTTGCGCCAAGGGATTCATCATCCCACACCACGCCTTTCATGCGCACCAGATCGACAACCCCCTTGAAATTCTGCTCCGAGCCGATCGGAAGCTGGATTGCCACCGGCTTTGCGCCAAGGCGCGTCTTGATGTCGTCGAGACACTTGAAAAAGTCTGCACCAATCTTGTCCATCTTGTTGGCGAAGACGATGCGGGGCACCTTGTACTTATCGCCCTGACGCCAGACCGTCTCGGTCTGCGGCTCGACACCCTGGTTGGAATCGAGCACGCACACGGCGCCGTCGAGCACGCGAAGCGAGCGCTCTACCTCGATGGTGAAGTCGACGTGGCCGGGCGTATCAATGATGTTGAGGCGTTTCTCTTTCCAGAATGCCGTGGTCGCAGCCGATGTGATGGTGATGCCGCGCTCCTGCTCCTGCTCCATCCAGTCCATCGTCGCGGCGCCTTCGTGCACCTCGCCGATTTTGTGGCTCTTTCCGGTGTAATAGAGGATCCGCTCGGTCGTCGTCGTCTTCCCGGCATCGATGTGGGCCATGATGCCGAAGTTGCGGTAGTCCTCAATTGGGTGGCTGCGGGGCATAGGGGATCCTTGAACTTTTCTGCGGTCACCAGCGGTAATGCGAGAAGGCCCGGTTGGCTTCCGCCATCTTGTGGGTGTCCTCACGCTTCTTGACGGCATTTCCCCTGTTGTTGGATGCATCGAGCAGCTCGGCCGAGAGCCGTTCAGTCATCGTACGTTCATTGCGTTCACGCGCGGCCGAAATGATCCAGCGGATGCCGAGCGCCTGCCGGCGCGAGGTGCGTACTTCGACCGGCACCTGGTAGGTCGCGCCGCCGACGCGCCGCGAGCGCACCTCGATCGACGGCATCACATTGTCGAGCGCTTGCTGGAAGACGGAGAGCGGATTTTGCTTGGTCTTGCCCTCGATCATCTCGAGCGCGCCGTACACGATGCCTTCCGCTACCGATTTCTTGCCATCGTACATGATGGCATTCATGAACTTGCTGACGACGACGTTCCCGAACTTCGGATCCGGAATGATGTCGCGTTTATCGGCGGCGTGACGGCGGGACATGACGCTGATCCTTATTTCGGACGTTTCGCGCCGTATTTCGAACGGCGCTGCTTGCGGTTTTTCACGCCCTGCGTGTCGAGAACGCCGCGCAAGATGTGATAGCGGACGCCCGGAAGATCTTTCACGCGGCCGCCACGGATCATGACGACCGAATGCTCCTGAAGGTTATGGCCTTCGCCCGGGATATAGCCGATCACCTCGAATCCGTTCGTGAGCCGCACCTTCGCCACCTTGCGCAAAGCCGAATTCGGCTTCTTCGGGGTGGTGGTATAGACGCGGGTGCACACGCCGCGCTTCTGAGGCGACGCCTGCAGAGCAGGCACTTTGTTGCGCGCCTTCAGCGGGTGTCGCGGCTTGGCAATCAACTGACTGATCGTCGGCATCGTGGGCCTTCGCTACCTTCGTTCCAGGAATCGGCGCGAAGGCATTGCTCGCGCCGCCCTTCTCAAATCTCTCGCGGACAAACCTTGTCCGCCTCACTTCGGGCTTCTCGCCCCGGCATTGCGCACGAACGCTTCCGTGCACTTTGCGTGTTTTCCACGCGCAAAACGAAATCGCGCCATCCGCCAGATTGCGGCAGGGCGCTCTTCCGTTCGGACAGCCGCGCTGCGTCGAGCACCGCGGTTGTTCACTCTCAAAGTCTGACAGGTGCTGTCAGAGGCAGCGTTTGAGCTTCATTCGTCGAGGCGATGCGCCGACCAGTCTCCGAGAAAACGTAATGCTCTCAAAGAATTAGCCGGGCGGCCGTTCCGAGCAAGCGAAGCTCACCGCCTGCCGAAAAGTGTGGGGTATGTATCGGCGGGAGTCCGCTAAGTCAAGCGGAAATGGCCGGAAAATCGACGATTCAGCGCTGTCGGAGCCAAATACCTAACGATCCGCGCACGTTCAGCGGTTATTGCGACGTCACCCCGGTCTGTTTGATGACGCGAAGATATTTCGCACTCTCACTCTGGACAAAATCCTTGAACTGATTGACCGCCATCGGTGCGACAACGGCGCCCGCCGCCTCCAGGCGCGCTTTGACATCAGGGTCCTCAATGACCTTGTTAATTTCCTTGTTTAGCCGATCGATGACGGCTTGCGGCGTGCCGCGAGGCGCAAAGATGCCCGCCCAAAGCGTGAAATCGTAATCCTTGTTGCCCGTCACCTCGGCAACCGTCGGTATGTCCGGAGCCGCGGGCGAACGCTTGGCCGAGGACAAGGCAAGGATCTTTAGGGTCCCTGACTTCAGATGCGGGGCGGCCGCCGGAAACCCGGGAAAGTAAAAATCAACGTGATTGCCGATCAAGTCATTAAGTGCCGGCCCGGCGCCTTTGTATGGGACATGGGTCAGATTGTCGTCGAACTGCAATTTGAGCAGCTCACCCGCAAAGTGACCGGGAGTGCCAATTCCCGCCGACGCGAAAGTCATCTTCGGCTTGGCTTTCAGAGCTGCGAGGAACTCAGGCAAAGTCGAGTATGGGGCCTTGGCCGGTACGACGAGCGCCAGCGGCACCACCGCCGCAAGCGCAACCGGCATCAAATCCTTGTCCGGATCGTAGTTGAGACCTTTGAGCCAATGCTGGTTGATCGCAACTTCCGCGGTCTGTCCGAGCAGTAATGTGTAACCATCTGGCGACGCGCTGGTCACTGAATGTGCGCCGATTGCGCCGCTGGCCCCTGCGCGATTTTCCACCACCACCGATTGGCCAAGAGCAGCACCTAACTTGTCAGCCACCGAACGAGCAACGATATCGCCCGTACCGCCCGCGGCGTAAGCAACGATCAGCTGGATGGTTCGGCCTGGATAAGTTTGGCTCCATCCCTCCGCCATAAGGACGACGTTAAGCGCGGCAGCGACAAAACCGATAGGCAAAACCTGGGCGGCACTCATCGCAATCCTCCTGTTGCTTGTGGCTCCGTTGGTTCGGTCCGGCTTGTTTTTCGAAAACCTAGAGCGGATCGGCAATATTCGACAAGATATGAGAAAATGCCACCCGCCCGCCCTGCCGATAGCGCCAACTACCCAATAAAAATGTCAGGTTTGCAGATCTGTGATCTGTGGGCTATTCGGGCAAGATCGGCCCGGCCTTACCCCATAATTGCCAACGCTTGACCGCTTAGGAAACTATAATGCCAGCACCTGTTGCACTTATTACCGGCGTTACAGGCCAGGATGGCGCCTACTTGGCCGAATTCTTGCTTGGCAAAGGTTATCTTGTGCATGGAATGATGAGGCGCTCGTCTTCATTCAACACCGGCCGAATAGACCATCTATACCAAGATCTTCACGAACCTGAGGTACGCTTTCTAAGACATTATGGCGACATGACCGATGCGACGAATGTCATTCGCATCGTCCAGGAAGCGCAGCCGACAGAGATCTACAACCTGGCTGCACAAAGCCACGTGAAGGTTTCATTTGAGACGGCGGAATACACGGCCAACGCCGACGCGTTGGGCACGTTGCGCCTGCTGGAAGCTATTCGCATCCTGCGAATGGAAGACAGAGTCCGATTCTACCAGGCCTCCACGTCCGAGCTCTATGGTGGGGTTTACAAGACGCCGCAGAACGAAACGACGCTGTTTCATCCCCGTTCGCCATACGCGACCGCAAAGCTCTACGCCTATTGGATCACTGTAAATTATCGGGAAGCCTACGGGATGCATGCCTCGAACGGCATCCTCTTCAACCATGAAGGACCAACCCGCGGCGAAACCTTTGTGACGCGCAAGATCACTCGCGCAGTCGCGGCAATCGAATACGGTCATCAGGTAAAGCTTTATCTTGGAAATCTCGATGCCCAGCGCGACTGGGGGCACGCACGCGATTATGTTGAAGGCATGTGGCTTATCCTTCAGCAGTCCAAGCCAGATGACTATGTTCTGGCGACAGGTGAGGCCCATTCTGTGAGAGAGTTCGTAGAAAAGGCTTTTGCCTACACCGGCCGGAAGATTGAGTGGCAAGGCAAAGGCGAGTCCGAGCGCGGCGTCGAGGCGGGCACCGGGCGGATCTTGGTCGAGGTGGATCCGCGGTACTTCCGCCCGACGGAAGTGGACTATCTGGTAGGCGACCCATCGAAAGCGCGACGCCAGCTTGGCTGGCGGCACCGCGTCTCATTCGATGAGCTTGTCGAGCAGATGGTGAAGCAAGACCTCATGTTGGCAAAGCACCACATACCCGGGCGGCCTTAAACGAGTGAAATTTTTCCGTCCCGCCGGGCGCATGAAGCTCTCAGGCGCATGCGCGCGCCGGCAAAACGGTTTCGCTTTCTGATCTCAGGTGATTTCTCGCGTCGCAATGAAATCTGATGAGCGGCGCGATTTCCCTGAAATGACTCGACGGAAGCATATGGCCGGCTTCGTCGATCGTCCGCTGGTTTACTTCAGGCAAGGTGCGCGCGAGATGGAAGCAGATCCGGCGCGTCGGGAAAGGTGACCGGCCGCCGGAAAGGATCAGAGTCGGCACGTCCAAATCGGCCAGATCTTCGAGGCGCGTTGGTTCATTGAGCGTGGCCCAGAAATCGAGCGTGACCTTGTTGATCCGCGTTGCGAGCGCAATCCGTTGCGAATTTGGCAAGCCATCCCACGATCCGTCGCCGTTCCAGTAGTCGACGAACCGACGCATTGCCCCGACATAATCGCCGCAATTGACGGCACTTCCGATCTTCGTCGCGATTTCGGAGATCTGCCTCAGCGCGCGCTCGTCCTCGTCATCCCCATCCCGCAGCAAGTGGAATGCGGCCGGTTCAATCACGGTCAGGCTCTTCAGGTGTTCAGGGTACCGCAGCGCTAATTGCAGTCCGACGGCACCTCCGAATGAATGGCCAACGACATGCGCCGGCTTCTTGAGCTGACGGATGAGAGCGTCAACAAGGTCGGCTTCGACAGCCAGGTTAAAGGTGCCGAAGCCCGGCCAGTGTGTCGTTGCGCCGTAGCCGCAGAGATCAGGGGCTATGACCTCGAACTCCTCGCGAAGAGTTTCGGCGAGTCCCGCCCACTGCCGCCCTGAACTGCCAGTGCAGTGCAAGAACACGATCGGCTCGCCGGCGCCCTCGGCAAAGTATTGAACATTGATGCCCCCGACGTGGATGCTTGCCATGCTCATGTCTCACTTCCAAAATCCGATCAGGCGGCCCGAATGGCCCACCTTGAAGCCGCTTCAAGGCCCTGCTTGATGTCCGAGATGATGTCGTCGATGTGCTCGATGCCGACGGACAGGCGCACGTAGCCATCTGAAACGCCGCTGGCCAGCTGCTCCTCGGCCGTCAGTTGCGAGTGCGTCGTTGTAGCGGGATGAATTGCAAGACTCCGGGCATCGCCGATATTGGCAACGTGATAGTGCAACTGCAAAGCATCGATGAACTTGCGTCCCGCTTCCTTGCCGCCAGCAAGCTCGAATCCGACCAGCCCGCCAAACTGGTCGCCCAGATACCAGTCTGCGCGCTGGCGATGAACGCCCTTCTGTTGTGAAGGATGAATAATCCGCTTCACCTCTTTCCGCTTGAGCAGAAAATCGACCACTGCTTGTGCATTCTTGCAATGTTCCTTCATCCGCAATGCGAGCGTCTCAAGACCCTGGATAATGAGAAACGCGTTGAACGGCGACATCGCGGCTCCGATGTCTCGCAGGAGGGTAACCCGGACCTTGATCGCATAGGCGACCGGTCCGAGGGGCTTGACCGCTTCCGTCCAGATCGCTCCGTGATAGCTGGGGTCGGGCGTATTCAGGGCTGGCTGGCGCTCCGGTTGAGCCGCCCAGTCAAAGTTGCCGCCATCGACGATCAGACCGCCGATCGAGTTTCCATGTCCGCCGAGATATTTCGTTGCCGAATACACGACGACTGCGGCGCCGTGCTCAAGCGGCCTCATGAGAAACGGCGTCGCCGTATTGTCAACGATCAGCGGAATGCCGAGCGGACGCCCGATCGCTGCCACCTCGGCAATGGGGAAGACCGTCAGTTTCGGATTTGGCAGACTTTCGGCATAGTACGCGCGGGTTCTATCGTCGGTCGCGCGCCTGAAATTCTCCGGATCGATCGGGTCGACGAAGCGAACCTCGATTCCCTGGTCTTTGAGGGTGTGGGCAAACAGATTCCAGGTCCCCCCATAAAGATCGGTGGAACTGACGACGTTGTCACCCGCACGCGCAAGGTTCTGGAGCGCGAAAGCGGAGGCTGCCTGGCCGGACGCAAGCGCCAGCGCGGCCACACCGCCTTCAAGGGCAGCAATGCGCTTTTCCAGCACGTCATTGGTCGGATTCATGATCCGCGTATAGACATTGCCCAGCTCTTTCAGCGCAAAGAGATTGGCCGCGTGTTCGGTATCGCGGAATTGAAAAGAGGTCGTCTGATAGATCGGTACCGCGACAGCACCGGTTGCCGGGTCTGCCCGCCAACCGGCGTGAAGAAGCATCGTTTCAGGATGATATGAGGGTGTGGTCATCTGTCGGTCCCTTGAATCCAAACTGGCGCTTTGACACCGGGTCTATACCGACCGGCCAATTGGCCGTCCTTGCGTAACCCTTGATTTTTGCTTGAGGACATCTGGATTTTGACCGCAACCCCGTTCGGGCGCGGGAACCGGGTGTTGGCCCGGCAAAAACGCCCCGATTCGTGGCGCCAACTCATTCGGTTGAGACTTGGGGTCGGGATAAACGGGCTGCGGCGCTCCTGGTGGCCGGATCCCGTCAGAACGCTTTCAGCGGAATGGAACCGGACTTGCTATCCAGCTTTGACCGGGTCGGCGTCCGAGCCTGCACTGGGTTCGTTCTGGCCCAAAAGATTAAGCCAACTTTGTGCAATCCAAAGCCACGCGGCCTTGTCGGTATCATTGGAGGCGTGGCTTACCTGTTCTTGCGCCTCGCGCGCATACTGCTCGTACTTTTCGTTTTGGGTCATGATAGCACCCCCAACGCTGCGCAGATGCAGCCAACCAGACACACTGCGCAGACCGCCGAAAAGACCAGACCTACGATCTCGAAACCGACCATCGTCGCCTCCCTTACGCTAGCCAGTCACTGTTAAAACTTTGCCAACTCTGTCGTGTCGCAAGTTGCCAAGATGGCCGGTTTGACTGCCGGCGCATTTTTGTTGGTGGCCCCCTGCGTCAGGGGACAATGACGCGGGCCATCAGTTCGCCGAGCTCGTACGGCCGATTTAGACCGCGGCTGGCCAGGTGTGGGCATTCGAAATGATGCGATTCGATTGCATCAGCTTTGGTCGCATCTTCAAAGAGATGGCCCACGTAGGCTGCTATACGGGCGAACCTTGCGGATGCGCCGGCATGATTGGTGCTGGTGATCATCCTCTTCCCCTTGTCGCGAGGCCCTCGAAAACGGGCTTTCCGGCACTCTCAAATTAATGTGGGGCGGATTTGGTCGCTGTGTTCGCCGTCACAAAAAAGCTGATTCCGGCACTCCCTGTGATCTATCGCACAGCCAAAGTGAGCCCGGAGAGCGAGGTTAGTAGAGCGTGACGCCGATTATCACCTTAGCTCGGTGTGTCCCCTTTCGGCGGATCGCAGAAGGGACCGTTGTCATTCTCGCGCAGCGGTCCCTTTTTATTTCAGCGAAGCTCTCGATCCACAACGCTATTTTTGCGCCTGCACTCGCGCCGCGACAGCATCGCCGGTCTCCCGCGTGCCCAATCGCCCCCCGATGTCGGCCGTTGATTCCTTGGCCGCGATAGCCGCTTCAACTGATTTCTCAATGGCTGCCGCAGCGGCCTGGAAAGGTTTCGCCTGTTTGCGCCGTCCGTACCATGCAAGCAGCATTGCCACCGACAGGATCAGCGACAGCGGATTAGCAACGTTCGTGCCGGCAATGTCAGGCGCTGAGCCATGTGCGGCCTGCGCCATCCCATGATTGGTTCCCGCATTCAACGAGGCCGCGAGACCAAGGCTTCCGGATAGTTCAGCGGTCAAGTCGGAAAGAATATCGCCATACATGTTGGTTGTGACGATGACGTCGAAGCGGCGGGGATTGCGCACGACATGCGCCATCATGGCGTCGACGATGACGTCATCGACCGTCACCGCCGGAAATTCCCGCGCGACCTTGCGACATTCCTCAATGAACAGGCCGTCAGTGACCTTGAGGACATTCGCCTTGTGAACAATGGTGACATGCTTGTGCCGTGTCATTGCCAGCTCGAAAGCAACGCGAGCAATGCGTTCGCTGCACTTGCGGGTAATGCGGCGCAAGGAGATGGCGACATCCTTGGTCACCATCATCTCGCCGCTTCCCGCTTCCATGTTGCGGTCGGCATAGAAGCCTTCGGTGTTTTCACGAGCGACAACGAGATCGAATTCGCCACAGCGAAGCGGGAAGCCTGCATAGGTGCGTGCTGGCCGGATATTGGCGAACAGATCGAGGCTCTTTCGCAACATCATCGAAGGATTGACCTCGCCCTTTGCAGGGTCCTTGAATTCAAAGGTCGAGGTTGGACCGAGCACGACACCGTCGGCCCTGCGCGCCTTTTCGACAATGTCGGGATGGATCGTATGTCCATGCGCACGCAGGCCGGCGTGTCCCGTCGCCGCCTCTTCGATCCGCAATCCCAGATCGAAGCGGTCGGACGCGGCGCGCAGGACCACAAGCATAGCGGCAGTGATTTCGGGACCGATGCCGTCACCGGGAAGTACAAGGAGGTGCATACGTGTCGTCCGAATTGCGGTCGGCCATCATCACTTTTTCCTCAATAAAGAAAAGAGCTACGACAGCAGAGCCTTTATGCGTGAGGTGCTTTGCCCGCGTCCGCATCGCGAGGCTTTCCGGCAAACAAAAGGGCCGCCAAACGGCGGCCCTTTCGATACGTTGTGCGAGGGTTATTCGGCCGCCGGCAGGGCCGGAGCTTCCTCCGGCTTGACCGCAGCTTTGGCCGCATCCTTCTCGCGCTCCTCGAGGATGAGCGCATCGCGCTTGGTGGCGACCTCGCGCAGACTGTTCAT
>Ga0081455_10006123_pt1 | contig 13001 bp, 14 predicted proteins | sample TabmetS3T2R1_FD_70207 | JGI IMG/M metagenome (GOLD analysis project Ga0081455, IMG submission 70207) | Tabebuia heterophylla rhizosphere microbial communities from the University of Puerto Rico - S3T2R1 | ecosystem: Host-associated > Plants > Roots > Rhizosphere ... | reverse complement strand
GCTCCAGCCATTTCCCGCTCAGGCCGTATTCGAACAGTGTAAAGCCGGTGGTATTTCCACCCGGCCGTTCCAGACTATCAACGAAGCCGCCGCCGACTGGATCGACGACGGATGTGAACACGATAGGCACGGTGCGGGTTGCGTGTTGCGACGCCGCCAGGGCCGGGCTGGAAGTGGCCACGATGACGTCTGGCGCGATCGCGACCAGTTCCGCGGCAGAACTACGAATCTGGTCGGCATCGCCCGCACCCCAGCGGGCAATGATCCGCACATTGCGACCGTCAATCCAGCCCAATTGCTGCAGCCCCTGCTGAAATGCCGCGCGGCGGGCTTGCGATTCCGGATCGTCCGCCGCGAGATTGATCAGTAGGCCGATCCGCCGCACCCGCTCGCGTTGTTGAGCGCGCGCCGCGAGCGGCCACGTCATTGCCGCGCCGCCAAGAAGACTGACGAAATCGCGCCGTCTCATGTCGCACTCGCAACGGCGACGCTAGCCGGATCGTGGCGTGCGCTCATCTTCTCAGCCGACCAGGGCTGTCCTGAAGAAAGTATCTCCTGAGCTGCTCACGATCCTTGAGCTGGGCATCCGGCTCCGAGAGCACGGGCTCGAGCCGGTTATTGGGAGGTTGCGGCATGGTGACCGGAGCCGTGCCCGGCGCTGTGATTACCGCTGCTTCGGCCGCAGCGACCTCGCAAATTGCGCTAACGCAAGCAGTGATTATTCCAAATGCAATCACCGCTCCCCACATGATCGCCTCCATCCATGGCGATGTGATCAGGACGCTAGGACCGGTGTGGCACTACGAACGTGAAGTTCTTCACACTGCATCCAATTTATTTATTGAACATAAGACGCGCGCTACCATTGCGCGAGTAAGTTGAGCTTTCCCACGCAAGAAGCGCATCCGCCGAGCAACGTGATGAACTCGCGCCGCCTGATCATTCGATCACCTCGTCGGCGCGGGCGAGCAGGGTCGGCGGCACGTCGAGACCGACCGGATGCGACGCGGAGAAACACCCGACATCCGGGATGGGTGGCGCTCGGATTGAAAGTCTCGCCCGAAACCTACGAGCGCCCGGCACTGCGGAAGCCCTTCGCCGCTTTTCCAGCGGATTCGAAGGTGGCGTGAGCATCTTTCGCCGTCATCGCGACGGTCGTCTCGATTTCAGACAAACTGCCTCCCGCGGCAGCGGCCAGTATCGCAGAGGCGGCGGCCTTTTCATCAGGGAACTCGGCAATGACCAGCCAATCATGGTGGCCGAAGGTCAAGTACCAGCCGATGAGCCTGCCTCCTACGCTCTCGAAGAGTTTGGCAACGGCTTCCTCACGATTTTCTGGCTTAGCCAGCATGCCCTTGACGGCGTCCGAAGTAAAACGCCCGCGCGAGATGTAGATCGGCATGGCATCTCTCCTTGAAAGAAAGTTTTGCTTGCTCAATCATGTGGGCGCCGAACATTACCGCCCCGGCCGCGACGGTGCCAGGCGGTTCTTGCCGCGAGAACTTCGATGGCCGAGCGCGTGCGCCAGTTTGTCGATGACGTCCTTCGGCGTGCCCTCGCCCGGAAGCTCAACGCCGCTTTGCTCGAGCGGTCTACGCGGCCTTCTTGGATACCACGCTCTGGTAGGCGGCCGTTTCGAAGTCCATGTAACCAGTGAACGAGACGGGATCTCCGAAGGGAAGTATCTGCGTCGCCCAATAGCCGCCAAGCCCGCTCTTACGGTCGATCCAATAGAACAGATTGGCCAGTCCAGCCCAGCCGAGCGCGCCTGCGGGGGGGCCGGTCGGCGCTTCCTCGTCGTTGATCATGAACGTGTAGCACCATGACTTGGGCATGCCGGGAGCTGCGTAACCGCGAAAACGCAGACGAGATCGAAGAACAGCTCCTCGAACGTCGCCTTGGCATGATGGCTGTCCGACGCCGCAGCAGGGAATGCGCCTTAGGCACGGGACACCTGCCAGAACACGATGCCGGCCAGGATCGTCGGCACCGCAAAGACCACGAGCAGGATCGGTAGCTCGTCCCGTAACGGATAGCCGGCATGGCTCACGCCGACCCACAGGTTCACGACCGCGACGACGAACCAGACCGGAATAAAGACGAGGGCGGCCGGGCCCACAAGCGAGGCTCCGACCGTCCATTGCCGGCCGAACAGCAAAAACACGCCGAGCAGCAGCACGCCGCCGAGAATGGTCAGGAGAACGTGCATCGCTCGCGTCCGCTCCCGTAGCCGCCGTTGGTCAGCACGGTCTGGTTGTCATACACCAGCCATCGGAACCCGCATTCACCGAGATGCCGCGCTCGCCGACTCTTTCGAGGCAGCGCGCGTGAAGTGTTCACAATTGATGCGCCGACCTGTTTGAAGGAGGCACTGAGATCGCGGTGCCACCCCGCGTTATTCGGATCGGTCTTCGCCAGCTGTTCGATCAAACCAGCACACTCAGAGTAAGACGGCAAACTTAGTTCCCGCGTTCGGCATCCCACAGACGGGCCCTGTCACGAATTTTGCCATGGGGGTGGTCGATGGTAAACTCAGTTATGAGTTGATCAGCTCCGGACTGGGTTGAAACGTGCGGATATTCCTGTCGTTTAATTCCAGGGATACAGCGCTCGCCGAAGCCGTACGGTCGGGCCTTTCAAGGATTGAGCCTGGTGCCCAGATCTTTTTTCCTCGGTTTCGCTGGCCGAGGCTCATCCATGACCCCTATCTTTTCATCATGGATGAGCCGTTCGGTGCGCTCGACGTCATGACTCGCGGACAGATGAACGCGGAGCTGCAGCGCATCTGGATCGAGCGCCGCAAGACCGTGCTGTTTATTACGGATAGCATCTCGGAAGCTGTGTTTCTGGTCGACCGCGTTCTGGTCATGTCACCGCGCCCGGGAAGGATTGTGGGCGAGATTTCGGCTCGATCTGCCGCGACCGCGCACTGTGGCAACAACGGAGCTACCGGCCTTCGTGCATTTCACGCGCGAGGTGCGGCGACACCTGAATGCCGCTCTCGTTACGGAGTGACGAAATGAAGCAAATCGACGCGCGGACATTCTGGAGCGGGGTCAGTCAGTGCGCTATGGGCGTGTCAGTGGTCGCTGCATCCGGACCAACCGACCATGTCTGCGCCGATCCGCCGAACATATTGGCCGTCATGATTGCTCGGCCGTGTAATCGCTGTCTCCGCTGGCGCGGGCGAGTCTATTATATTTTTTCGTGGCAAGTAGCGCCGCAATGAAACCGCAGATCCATCTTGCGATCGACGTGTCCTGGACGCAGGTCGAGACCACCTGGCGCGAGCCGGGGGCACGCGTGGGCCGCCATTATCCCGATGTCGGGCTGTTCGAGGACATCGCGCGGGTCGCGGAGCGCGGGCTGCTTGATCTGATCTTTTTCGGTGACTCGACGGGCATTCCGAACACTTGGAAAAACTCGATCGACGACGCGGTGCGATATGGCGTTGCTTGGCCTCGCATTGACATGAGTCCCTGGATCGTCGCCATGTCGCGCGTGACTAAGCACGTCGGATTCGGGCTCACCTATGCGACGACGTTCATGCATCCGTTCTACGTCGCGCGCCTGCTCAACTCGCTCGATCACATAACCAACGGCCGCATCGCGTTCAACGTGATCACCTCACAACGCAAGGCGGACGCGCAGAACTACGGCTTTGACGAGTTGATGGAGCACAGCCAACGCTACGACCGCATGGACGAGTTCATGGATGTCTGCCGAGGGCTGTGGACAAGCGTCGATCCGGATGCCTTTCAATGGAATCGCGAAACTGGTTTGGTTGCCGATCCTGCCAAAGTGCGTCCGATCAATCACGTCGGCAAGTTCTTCAAGGTGAAGGGACCGCTTAGCGTCCCGCCCTCGCCACAAATCGTGCCTGTGCTGATCCAGGCCGGCGGCTCGCCGCGGGGTACCCGCGCGGCCGCGCGCTTCGTCGACCACATATTCGGCGCGCGCAAACCTATCCCCGCTATGGCCAAGCAGCGCGCCGAGGTCGATACCGCGCTGCGCGCGGAGGGTCGCGATCCGTCCACGGTCGGCATCATCTGGTCAACGCAGATTATGGTTGGTGAGACCGAGGCCGAAGCGAAGAGAATGAAGGAGCGGCTGATCCAGCGCGTGCCGCGCGAGGCCGTGGGTGCCTGGCTCTCACACAACACCGGTTTCGATATGTCGACGCTGCCGGCGCGCTTCTCGCTCAAGGAGCTGAATGAGCGGATCATTTCCGCAAATGCGTCGCCGGTTGGTTTTGTGGCACAGCTCGCGCAGACGCTGGGCCATGACGGCGAGATCACGCGCGATGAGTTCTTCGAGCATGGGCTCAAAACAGCCACGAGCTATGCTACGACAACAGCTGGCACCGCCGCGCAGATCGCCGATCAACTCGAGGAACGCTTTGAGGGTTCGGGCAGCCGCGGCGGCTTTATGCTGCGTCACTCGCAGGCCGAGCAGATCGAGGCGCTGCACAATATTGTCGACCTGTTGGTGCCCGAACTCCAGCGCCGCCGCCGCTTTCGCACAGCCTACACCGGGCAAACCCTGCGCGAGAACATGGCGACGTGACCAAGTTGCTCGCAATCAGCCAGCAAGCAGCTAGCCCGAAAGGCCCGCTCATGACCGGAACTTACAATAAGGCCATTTCCGCCCATTGATTGTCTCTCGCGCCGCCAGCTTGAGGACGCACCCCGCGGTCGGGAGGTGGAGCCATGGGCCACGTCACCAACTTCCAGCGGGCGCACCAAGTGCGCCTCGAGTCTACTGCTTCGGCGGCGCGAGCTTCTGTCCCGTCAGCTCCGCCAACACGCCCTGCCGCCCGATCTCGTCGCGCATGAACTTGTCGAACTTCTCGGGCGTGTTATCCGCGGCCGGCGGCGGTGCCATGCCGAGCTCCGCCATCGGTTTCTTAAACGTGTCGGTCTGCAGCACCTCGTTGAGGCGCTTGTTGAGATAGGCGACGATCGGCTTCGGCGTCCTGGCCGGCGCCCCAAGCCCGACAAAACCGCGCGTATCGATCTTGAAGCCCAGCTCAGGCAAGGTCGGAACGTCTGGCCAGGCCTCCATGCGCTTGGGGCCCGCGATCGCGAGTGCACGGAGCTTGCCGGTGTCCACCAGCGCCTTGGCCTGCGAGAAAAACGTGAAGGCGCCCTGGACTGCGCTGGTGGCAACGGCGGTCGCCGCCTCGCCGGAACCGCGGTAAGGCACCGCCTGGATCTTGATCCTCGCGGCGGCATTGAATTGCATCAGCGTCGCGTTCGGAGATGACGCTGGGCCGGAGGTGCCGAAGTTGTACTTGTCCGGATGGGCCTTGGCATCCGCGATCAGCTCGGCAATCGTCTTGATCGGCAGCTTGGCATCGATGGCCAGGATCAGCGGCGGCCCATCGACGATCCAGCCGATCATCGCGAAGTCATCCACCGGATGGTAGGGCAGCGGCATGTAATGGATGTTCTGCGCATCGCCGAGAGAATTGGCATGCAGCGTGTAGCCGTCCGGCGTGGCGCGCGCGACATAGGCTGCGCCGATCGTGCCGGAACCGCCGGTGCGGTTTTCGATGACAACCGGCTGACCAATCTTTTCCTGTAGCAGGGAAGCGGCGAGGCGCGTCGGCACGTCGGTCAGGCCGCCCGCCGGGAACGGCACCACCACGGTGATGGTGTGGCTCGGATAGTTCTCCGCTTGGGCCCAGGCGGTGACGCTCGCGGCAAGAGATATCCCAATCCAACTTAACCATCGCAGCGCAACTCTCATCAGTCGCTCCCGCTGAATTTAGACCTGTGGTTGACCGTGCACGAGGCATGCAAAGACTGCGATAATGTGTCGAACGCATGCCAGAGTCAAAAATCCGGCGTATCTTTCACTTGCGCGGCTGCAATGCGATGTTGCTGACGACTGAAGGGACGGTGTTGAATGACTAACAAGAATGCAGAGCCGCTGATTCCCGTCGAACTCGGGGCGGGCAAGGTCAAATTCGCGCAGGGCATCAAGGCCGGTCGCTGGGTGTTTGCCACTGGCGTCATGGCGCAGGATTTCAAGAACGGCATCGCACCGGACGTGCTGTCGGAGCGCGCGCCACACGCCGGCCTGCCCAAGCGCGAAAAGGAGGCTCTTCGCATCTGGGAGAACATCGACGCCGTGTTGCGCGCGGCCGGCACCGACCGCACCAACCTCGTACGAACCGACCAATACTACGCGACGGTCAAGGCCGTGCCGGCCTATCAGCAGGTGCGGCGCGAATTCCTGGCGGGCCGAGTCGCGCCATCGACCTCGATCACGCAGCAAGGCTTGCTGCTGCCGGGCGCTGACATGAACATCCAGGCGCTCGCCATTGTGCCGGCCCCCGGATTCGAAGTCACCCATCTCAAGAACCAGCATCTCGCCGGCCGGCCGACCGCGGGCTTTTCGCCGGCGCTGACCGTTGGCGACTTCATCTTCGTTCCCGGCGTCACAGCGAGCGCGAAAGGCGACGAGCCGCATCGCAACGGCGTTGCCGCGGCGGCATTGCTGGCCGAAGGCCAGCAATGGGCCGGCCAGCCGATCAAGCTGGAGACCGAGTTCATCATCACGCAGCGGCTCGTACCGTCGCTCGCGCTGGCCGGCGCCACCATCGACGACATCATCCATGCCCAGGTTTATTTGACCGACCGGGAGGACTATTCGGCCTTCAACGAAACCTGGTCCCGGTACTTCGCGAAAACGCGGCCGACGCTGTCGATCATCCCCTGTATCGAGCACGGGCTAGCGTCCTACGACGGCACGATCGAGATCAACGTGCTCGCGGCGAAGCCAGGCAGCGCCGCGCAGAAGCGCCACGTCGACGCCGGCATTCCGACTGCATTTCGTCTCCAGCCGCAAGCGGTGAAGGCCGGCGACCTCTTGTTCATGTCGGCGCAGATGGCAATCGATGGCGACGGCTTGATTGCCGCGGTGGACGATGCGCGGCAACCCCGGTTCGGCTCGCGGGCGCAAATCCAAGCCGAATACATCATCGACAACATCGAGAAGCTTTGCCAAGCCGCCGGCACGTCGCTGCATAACATCGTTCGCGTGCTGCAATTCCACACCGACCTCGACGAATTCTATGCGGTCTACCAGGTCTGGGAGCGCCGCCTCGACGGCCGGCCGCTGCCGTTCTCTGCGGTGGAGGTGCCCGACCCCCTGCCGGTTCCGGGCGCAACCGTGATGATCGAAGTCTGGGCCTACGCGCCGTAATCCGCGAGCACTGGGTGGCCGTGACCCCCTGGCGCCAGGACACGAGCAACGAACTAGGAACGAGCAAGGAATGAAGCCATGAGCACCAGTAGCGGCCGCCGCAACCAGACCCGCGCATGGGTCGAGGTCCCTGTCGCTGACAACGGCGAAGCCATCATTGCCGCCATGGCGGCAGCCGGCGTCGAGTTCGTGTTCTTCACATCCGGTTCCGAAATCGGTTTCTACCAGGAAGCGATTGCAAAAGCCGAAGCTCAAGGCCGCAAGGCGCCAAAGCTCATCTCCGTCATGCACGAGCACACCAACCTGAATGCGGCGCTTGGCTGTGCCGCGGTGAGCGGCAGGCCCGTTGCGACGGCGGCGCACGTCGACTGCGGCACCCAACACTACGGCGGTGCAGTGCATACCGCCTGGCACGCCGGCCTGCCGGTGCTGATCACCGCGGGAATCCCCCCCACGGCATATCCCGGCAGCACAACAGGCGCGAGAGAGCCCGAGGGTCACCTTTGGCTACAACAGACCTTCGATCAGAACGGCATCGTGCGCCAGTACACCAAGTGGGACCATCTCTTGAAAGCCTACGACAATCCAGGCCTCACCGTGTCGCGCGCCTTGCAGGTTGCGTGCACGGAGCCGCGCGGGCCGGTCTATCTCAGCATTCCACGCGAGGTCTCGCTGGCCAAAGCCGAGATCGCACGATTTCCGACCATGCATCAACTCGGAATCGGACATCCGGCGGCGCCCGATACCGAAGGGATTCGAGAGTTGGCTGCGCGTCTCGTGAAAGCGGACAATCCCGTTCTGGTGGTCTCTCGATCCGGGCGAAATCCGGCCACGGTGGCTCCCCTTGTGCGTTTATGCGAGTTCTTGGGCCTGCCTGTCGCGCTTTCGGCAAAACGTTCATATCAGTGTTTCCCCATGACGCATCCGCTCTTTCAAGTCGGTATGAATCTGAAGGATGCCGACGTCGTGTTCGTGCTCGACGTCGACATTCCGTGGATGATGGGCGCCAACGACCCGGCTGATGACGCATTTGTCGCTATCGTGGATGTCGAGCCGTCCAAACAGCGTATCCCTATCATGGAGTTCACCGCGGACTTGCGGCTTACGGCGGATGCCCTTTTGACGATCAACGCGCTGGATGCCGAGATTCGTGCCCTCGCGTCAGCGTCGGACCGCGAACGCTTTGCAGCACGGGCCGCGCGCTGGGGCGAAGCCTCGAGAAAGCGTCGTCAGGCGCTCGCGGATGCCGCGCAGGCGGCAGCTGGAAAGACACCAATTGACGTTCGCTGGCTGTCGTATGAGATTGGCCAAGCCCTTGGCAACGATTGGATCGTGTTCGACGATACGATCGTCGTCAGCCAAGTGCACGACTACCTGCAGTGCTCGGACCCAAGTTCATATTTCTACAACCCCGGCAGCAGCGGCGGTTGGGCACCGGGGGCAGCGTTTGGCGCAAAACTCGCAGCACCCAACCGCAACGTCGTCGCGATCACCGGTGACGGATTCTATATGTTCGGCACGGCCATCCATTCCTTGTGGTCGGCATCGCAGTACAGGGCGCCTTACTTGACGATCGTGTATCAAAATCGCAGCTATTCGACAGGAACGTTGCGCGTGTCGCGCAGCTACCCCGACGGTTACGCCGCCAGGGGTGGTTATCATGGCGGCTATTTCGAGCCGCCAATCGATTTCGCCGCCGAAGCCCGCGCGGCGGGAGCTTATGGTGAGAATGTCATTGACCCGCTCGAAATACGACCGGCACTGCAACGGGGCATGAACAGTGTGTGCGATGGCACGTCGGCGGTGATTTCGGTTCGGCTGCCACGGCTGCTACAGACGGATTGAAAGCTCACGCACGATTCGATCGTCTGGCACTAGTCCGAACACCTCGACGAAGAAGGGCGAAGAAGTTAGGCCAGTTCACGGTAGCCGGAGAGGAGGAGAAATTGGGTCAAAGCTTTATCATGTCTGCACTCGCTATCGCCGCGTCGGCGATTATTGGAGTTGTCAGTCTGGGCGGAGTTCGTGCTCAGCAGAGCCTTGAGCCAGTTTCGGTCATTGTCTTCCCAGGCGGGTTCAATTGGCCAATCTGGGTCGCGCAGGACAAAGGCTACTTCGCGAGCGGCGGGATTGAAGTCAACCTCACCAACACTCCTAACTCGGTTTTCCAGCTCACGAACTTGATTGAGGGAAAGTTTGATATCGCGATGACCGCGATTGACAACGTGATCGCTTATATGGAGGGGCAAGGCGAGGCACCGACCCAGGTTAAACCCGATCTGACTGTCTTCATGGGCGGGGACAACGGGTTCTTGAGCCTAGTTACGGTCCCTGAGGTGAGGAGCGTTACCGATCTGAAGGGGCGCACCGTGTCAGTAGACGCAAGGACCACTGGGTATGCCTTCGTATTATTCGACCTAATGAAGCGCAAAGGTCTCAATGACGCCGACTACAAAGTAGAGAAGGCGGGTGGCGTATTGCAGCGCTGGGACGCGCTGAAGGAAAAGAAGCACGACGGCACTCTTCTACTTACCCCATTCGACTTCATTGCGAAGGCGAACGGCTTCAACGTGCTGGAGTACGCCATCGACGTGTACGGACATTACCAAGGCTTGGTTGGCGCGTCGCGCCGAGCGTGGGCGGCCGACAATCCGCATAAGGTGCGGGCCTTCATCAAAGGATACGCCAGCGGGGTCGATTTCTTGCTGGATCCAAAGAACAAGGCTGAAGCGATTGCGATCTTGCGGAAGCGCCTGCCCCAGATGTCGGAGCAACTTGCCGACCAGAGCTATTCCTACATGGCTGGACCGAAAGGCTTCACGCCGAAAGCTAAGATAGACATGGACGGCGTCCAGAAAGTCCTCGAGCTGCGGAGCGTATACGGCGAGCCGAAGAAGGCTCTCACCGACCCGACGAAGTACTATGATTCGAAGTACTACGGCGCGGCTCATCGGGAGTGAGAACGCGACCCATGGCAGCTCTCTCTTCCGATCCTACGCAGCGACGAAGCCGTGGGCGAAGTACCTCGGAGTGATAACTCGGTGTCGCGACTTCCGCGCGTTCGGAGGGCCATCATTTACGGGTTTTTGTGTCCTCTGAGCTTGCTTGTCTTGTCCGGTCTCAAGTCAGACCGTCTTAGCGACCGGGGTATGGATTGCGCTTGCCGCTCTTTTTAGTCAGCCATTGACATCTTGCTGGCACCTTGATGACGACGCACGCGTTTTGCCGAGCGCTCGCCGACTGGGTGAAGATGTTGTAGGCTCCCCGCATTTAGCTGTTGGTACTGGAGAAGGAGGGAGCACTCATGCGGTACAAGCCCAAAAGCATCGCGGCGCTCCATGTAGCTCTCGGTGGCCTACCGGATAAGATGCGGGTCGAGGTGGACCCAGGCATCCAACCGTCTCCAAAGACTGTTGGCGAACTTCGGAAGATGACTGCGTGGCCCGAGAATTTGGCCGTAACAACTCCTCAGCAACGCGATCCCGACAGCGCTGTAAAGGTGAGCAAGGCGAACGTAGCGACTCGCACTGCGCCGAAATCGTAGGTAGGCACGAAGGGAGAGGTGGCCGATTAGAGGCACTACACCTGGCGTCGGGAGGGAGCAAATGCCTGATGCACGGGCGTCGATCCAGAAGCACTACGGCTTCGATGGTCTCGCCGACCGGATCATGGCCGCGCTACTGGCGGCGGGACATGACACGGCGAACCTCACAGTGGAGATGCTGAACTTAGTCGATCAGATGCACTTCGGTGGGCTCAATTCGACGAAGCGGCAGGCCGAAGCGCTTGGCCTCGTAAAGGGGATGCGAGTCCTCGATGCGGGATGCGGGATCGGCGGCTCGAGTCGCTACCTGGCTCATACCTACGGATGTCGGATCAAAGCGATCGACCTCACGTCGCAACTTGTCGAGGCGGCGGCACGCCTCAATGAGCTGTGCGGCATGGATTCGATGATCACTGTCCGCCAGGGGAGCGTTACGGCTCTACCGTATGATGATCGAAGCTTCGACCTCGTATGGTGCCAAAATGTGTCGATGAATGTTGAAGATAAGCGCCGCATGTTTGCCGAAGCGTATCGAGTGCTAGTGCCTGGAGGGCGCTACGCCATCAGCCATGCTGCACGCGGTCCCGCTGGCGCGCCGTACTATCCATTGCCGTGGGCGAGGGAGCCATCCTATAGCTTTCTTGAGACGCGCGAGGAGTTCCTGGAGCTACTGGCGTCGGTAGGCTTCACTAAGATTGACTGTCGGAACCAAACGTCTGACGGAAGTGAGCGGAGTCCCGGCGAACTTGCGCCAGGCACTATCATGGGCGGTGACATGCCGGAGCGTCAGGCAAATGCGGCCCGATCTGGAAAAGAGAGACGCCTGGTAAGGATGTTCGTGATCGCGCAACGTCCCTCATGAGCCGCGGCCTCTTAGAATGGCTCGGATACGCAGCGGTGATACGCTCTCCATGAAGCGCAAGCGCGCTAAGGTCACGGTCCTAAATCTCGCCACCTTTTTGATCGTGCTCTCAGCATCAAAACAGGCTAAATTTACTTTGCCTGCTCAAATTCGAATGAACCACGTGTGCTTCCTTGCCGACTGCGCTACTCACCTTCTTTCTTTTTGGAGATGGAAATGCCCAGAACAAGTCTCGGTTCAATGTCAGTCGATGCACTTTTAAAGCTTCGCGATGACGTCGGAAAGGTGCTGAGCCAAAGGGCGGTTCAGTTGGAGCAACAGCTCTCAAAACTTGGCGGCGACGCCGGCAGTGGACGGCGCGGCCGAGGAAGCGCAATGAAGGGCAGGAAGGTGCCCGTCAAATATCGCGACAACGCAGGTAACACCTGGGCAGGCCGAGGAGCCCAGCCCGTCTGGCTGCGAGAGAAGCTCAAGGCAGGTGCCAAACTCGAAGATTTTGCAGTTCAAAAGACGGCGGCTTCTCGCAAATCTTCCCCGAGGAAAGCAAAGAAGCGCCGTAAGAAGTGACTCTAGCGATGCTGGTCGGCAGTTCGATCGTTCGATCAGGCCGTCGAATCGCCGGGTAGGCGCACCGTAAAGACGGAACCCCTACCTGGTTCGCTCTTTACCGTAACATCGCCGCCCATCATGCGCGCGAGCTTGCGGGTGATGGCCAGCCCCAAGCCAGTGCCGCCGAAACGCTGCGCCGTGGAGGCGTCGGCCTGGGTAAATTCCTCGAACAGCTTCGCCTGTTGCTCCGGGGTCATGCCGATGCCGCTATCGGCCACGGCCACCTCTATCCAATCGCGTCCGTCAACCAGCCTTCGCGCTCTGAGCTTGATCTCGCCGTCCTTGGTGAACTTGCAAGCATTGCTCAACAGATTGAATAGAATTTGCCGAAGGCGCATGGGATCGACGGTGAGCGAGCCAAGATTGTCCGGAGCCTCGGCTGTGAGGCGGTTCTTGTTCTGGTCAGCGAGTTGTCGCGCGGTGCCGACGACCTCGTCGATCAGCGGAGCAAGCTGCACAGTCTGAGGATTGAGCTCGAGCTTGCCTGCTTCGATCTTCGACAGGTCAAGGACCTGATTGATGAGGCCAAGGAGGTGAGTCCCTGCGCGGTTCACACGCTGTAGCGGCTCCATCGCCTTTTCCGTACCGAACCGCGCCGCGTTGGTAACCATCATCTCGGTGAGCCCGATGATGGCATTGAGCGGCGTGCGGAGCTCATGGCTCATGCTGGAGACGAACTGTGACTTGTTCTCGCTCGCCATTTGCAACTGTCGGTTCTTGTCCTGGATTTCGTCAAATAGACGCGCGTTCTGGATTGCCAGCACCGATTGCGCG
>Ga0081455_10006122_pt1 | contig 13001 bp, 10 predicted proteins | sample TabmetS3T2R1_FD_70207 | JGI IMG/M metagenome (GOLD analysis project Ga0081455, IMG submission 70207) | Tabebuia heterophylla rhizosphere microbial communities from the University of Puerto Rico - S3T2R1 | ecosystem: Host-associated > Plants > Roots > Rhizosphere ... | reverse complement strand
CCGCTTCATCTGCACCAACCCCGACGCCACCGGACCGTCCAACGAGGGCGCCCTCCCCGCCGCCGGCTCGGTCGCGGCGATGATCAGCAAGGCCACCGGCGTCGAGCCCTACTTCGTGGGCAAGCCCAACCCGATGATGATGCGCTCCGCGCTGAACACCATCGAGGGCCACAGCGAGAGCACCGCGATGATCGGCGACCGGATGGACACCGACGTGCTGTGCGGGCTGGAGGCGGGCCTGGAGACGATCCTGGTGCTCAGCGGGGTCTCCAGCCGCGACGACGCCGACGGCTTCCCGTACAAGCCCAACCGCATCGTCGACTCCGTCGCCGACCTCCAGGTCTGATCGTCGGACCGATCCAGACAAAATTAGGATAGTCCCCCAACTCTTCAAGTTACTTGAAGGGATTGAGTCGGCCAAGCATCATACGGTGGTCGCCGCCGAGGGAGATCCCCACGACCTCCGCGACGCCTGCGCTCGCAACCGGATGATCGAGGTCGAGGATGATCTTCCCCACGCCCGAGTTCGCGGCGTTCTTCGTCGTCGTGCTGTGGATCTCCTGGCGACTGATGCCGCACCCCGGGCGCTGGAAGCCGTTCGTGCTCGCCGCCAGCTACGTGTTCTACGGCTACGCCGACGTGCGCTTCACACTGCTGCTCGCCGCGATGACGGTGATGAACCAGTTGTTCGCCGTGCGCATCCACCGGGCGACCTCGCGGCGGGCCTCGTGGTGGCTGATCCGGGGAGCGGTGGCGGGCAACCTTGCCGTGCTGGGGTGGTTCAAGTACTACGGGTTCTTCGTCTCTTCGGTCTCCGCGACCCTGACCCGGATCGGGCTGCCCGTTCCACTGCCGATCCTCCAGGTGGCGCTGCCGGTCGGCGTGAGCTTCTTCACCTTCCAGGCACTGTCCTACGTGATCGACGTGCATCGCCGCGTGATCCAACCGGCCAAGCCCCTGGACTTCGCCGTTTACCTGGCGTTCTTCCCGCACCTGGTGGCCGGGCCGATCGTGCGGGCCCGCGAGTTCCTGCCGCAGCTGGAGAGCCCTCGCGACCCGCGCAGGGTCGAGCTCGGGCGAGCCGCGTGCCTGCTCGTCGGCGGCCTGTTCAAGAAGGTGGTGCTCGCCGACGTGCTCGCCACCAGGCTGGTGGACCCGGTCTTCGGGGTGCCGAGCGCCCACGGCGCCGCGGACGTGCTGCTGGCCGTGTACGCCTACGGCGCCCAGATCTACTGCGACTTCTCCGGCTACACCGACATGGCCACCGGCCTGGCCCTGCTGCTCGGCTTCCAGTTCCCGCGCAACTTCGACTCGCCGTACACGGCCACCAGCCTCCAGGACTTCTGGCGCCGCTGGCACATGACCCTGTCGCGCTGGCTGCGGGACTACCTCTACATCCCGCTGGGCGGCAACCGCCGCGGCGAGTGGCGCACGCGCGGCAATCTCATGCTGACCATGCTGCTCGGCGGGCTGTGGCACGGCGCGGCCTGGAACTTCGTCATCTGGGGCGGCATCCACGGCACCGCCCTGGTCCTGGAGCGCTCGCGCCGCGGGGACGCCGACTCCGATCGTGGCGGTGTCCTCGCCGCGGAGCCGGGCGCCACCACCCAGGGCGGGTCGGGCTCACGGACGGCTGTGCTCGAGGCGCCGGCCGAGCCGGCGCCGTCCCGGGTCCGGCCCCACAGGCGGGGGCGGCCGCTCCGGACCATGGTGGCCTGGCTGATCACCCAGCACGTCGTGCTGCTCGCGTGGGTCTTCTTCCGCGCGCCCGACCTGCACACGGTCGGCGACCTGGCCGGCAGCCTCTGGGATGGGGCGCCGTCCACGCTGGTGAGCCGCGCGCTGCTGCTGGCCGTGCTGAGCGCCTACGCCGTGCAGTGGGCACCCGAGTCGTGGCGCGAGCGGATCCACGGGACGGTCGACGGCTGGGGCACGGTCCGGCTGGCGCTGCTGCTGGCGTCGGCGGTGCTGGCGACCAGCGCGCTGATGCCGCGCGAGGGGGTGGCGCCGTTCATCTACTTCCGCTTCTAGCTTGCGATCACGGAGGGCAGCCGGATGCGAAGTCGAGCGAGGACGGGCTACACGTCGGTGCTGGTCGCAGCGGTCACGGTGCTGCTGCTGACCCCGACCTCGCTGCTGCGGCAGGGGGAGGCGATGCAGGACGGGGTCACCCGCTCGGTGACGCTCGCGGTCGCCAGGCCGGTCAGCGCCGTCAGCGGGGCGCTGCACCTGGAGCGGACCGCCGGCGCGCTGCTCGCCGGGCTCCACATCGGCGACGGCGCCGAGGCAAGCACCGGAACCCCGCTGCTGCTGCGCAAGGACCTGACCCTGCCGCCGCCGGTCCCGCCGGAGGCCCTTCGGTCTCCGGGCCGAGGCGCTGGGCGGGCCGCGGGCACGGGCGGCCGCGGCGCGGCCGGCGGCGCCGGCATCCGGGGCCAGAGCGGGCTCGACCCGAGGCTCCTGGAGGATCCGCCACGACGCCGCCCCACGGCGGCCCATCCGCTGCGCCTGCTGGTCACCGGCGACTCGCTGGTCGGATACCTGGGAGCGCAGCTCGCCAACTCGCTGGAGAGCACCGGGGTGGTGCACACGCAGGTCGACGTGCACAACGGCACCGGCCTGACGCGCCCGTTCTTCGTCGATTGGGCCTCGCTGGCGGCGCAGCAGGTCGAGCGCTTCCACCCCGACGCCACGGTGGTGATGCTGGGCGCCAACGACGACATCGGCATGCCGCTGCCGAACGGGCGCGTGGCCGCGGAGGGCTCGCCCCAGTGGGCCGCCGAGTACCAGCGGCGCCTGGAGATCGTCATGGGGATCCTCGGGCAGCGTGGGCGAGCGCCAGTGCTGTGGCTCAGCCTGCCGGTGGCCCGCGAGGCCAGGCGCAGCCACGACTACGCGCTCATCAACGCCGCCGCCCGCCAGGCGGCCCGCGCCGTGCCCAGCATGCGGGTGGTCGAGGTCGGCGAGCGGCTCACCCCGGGCGGTCGCTACCGGGACTCCATGACGATCGACCGCCGCAACCGGATCGTGCGCCAGCCAGACGGCGTCCACCTGAACCAGACGGGGTCGCGGTTGGCGGCTGACATCGCGCTCGACGCCCTGAGGCACAACTATGACCTACCTCGCGTGTAGCCCTTCGTCCTGCGCGGCTAGCAGGTTTCCGCTCGGCTCAGGTAACGTCAGCGGCGCTGGAGACATGCGCGGCGCGACCCGGTCCGGCACCGCCGCCGTCCGACCGGAGCGGCACGCGGCCCAAGACAAGGAGCGAGCGACGACCCTCGGCAGGAGCACACTGATGCCGATCGGCGCGGTCCCGCCGGGCGCGAATGGGATCATCCCCTCCACGAGGGCGGTGACATCCTCCGCCGCGCCCGCCCATCCGCCGACAGCGAGGGCGACCGCCCGATGACCTTCACGAGCCACACGACCGGTGCGCTCGAGCTCTACGTCGGTCCGATGGCCGCGGAACTGGCGCACAGGCGTGCCGAGCTGGCGGTCCTCAGGCAGCGGCTGGCCGAGCGCGAGGCCGAGCTGGCGGACTTCGAGGCCGCTCTCGGAGACTTCGAGATCGAGTACCGGCGCGCGCTGGGGCAGCGCTATGCCGTGCTGGACGACCTCGCCGACCAGATCGAGCAGGCGAAGCTCGGAGGCTCCGACGGCGGCGGCGCGGGCGGCCCATACGACGGCAACCAGCAGGCCGACGGGGAAGGCGACCACGACGGCGTGGGGCCGGAGGGCGATGGGCAGAACTGGGCATGGGCGTGGGGCGACCGCGAGCCGGAGCACGAATTCCGCCGTATCGTCTCCGCCGAGGCCAAGCGCCTCTTCCGGCTCCTTGCCCGGCGGATCCACCCGGACCTGGCACGCGACAGGGCCGAGCGCGAGCGGCGCACCAACCTCATGGTCGCCGCCAACAACGCCTACGAGCAGGGCGACATCGAGACGCTCCGGCACCTGCTCGACGAATGGGACGCCAGCCCCGACAGCGTCGCCGGCTCCAGCCCGGCATCCGAACTGGAGCGGATCACCCGCCACGTCCTGCGCATCCAGGCACGGCTGGAGGGCCTGGACAGGCGCTTCGCCGACCTCGACTCCTCGGCCATGGGCTGGCTCCGCCGCCGCGTCGACAAGGCAGCCAGCGAGGGCTGGGACCTGCTGTCGCACATGGTCAAGGAGCTCGACCGCCAGATCGCGGAGGCGCGCGTGGAGCTGGAGCGGATCGAGCTCGAGCGCGCCAATGCGCAGATCGCCTCGGCCTGACCGGCGGTCGAGGTCGTGAGCGGCGTGCACCCGGGCGGGATCCACGTGGGCGTCGACGTCGGCGGCACCTTCACCGACCTGGTCGCGCTGGTGGATGGGCGCCTGGTCACCGCGAAGGTGCCGTCCACCCCGCGGAACCAGGCCGAGGGCGTGCTGCGCGCCCTGGACGGCGCCGGCATCGAGCCCGGCAGGGTGGCCGCGTTCGCGCACGGCTCGACGGTCGCCACCAACGCCCTGCTGGAACGCCGGGGGGCCCGCACGGCGCTGGTGACCACGGCCGGCTTCCGCGACGTCATCGAGATCGGTCGCCAGCAGCGGCCCGCCCTCTACGATCTGGCCAGGGACCGCCCGCCGCCGCTGGTCCCCCGCGAGCTGCGCTTCACCGTCCGCGAGCGCATGGGACCCGCGGGCGAGCTCACGCCCCTGGACCCCGAGAGCCTTGCGGCCGCCATCGCCGCGGTCGAGCGCGCCGGCGTCGAGGCCGTGGCGGTCTGCCTGCTGTTCTCGTTCCTGCATCCCGAGCACGAGCGGCGGGTCGGCGAGGCACTGCGCAAGACCCTGGACGGCGTCGCGGTGTCACTGTCCAGCGAGGTGCTGCCGGAGGTTCGCGAGTACGAGCGCTTCTCCACCACGGTCGCCGACGCCTACCTGACGCCCCGCCTGGCCGCCTACCTGGAGCGGCTGGCGGCCGAGGTCCGCGGGCGCGGCTATCCGCCGCCGCTGGTCATGCAGTCCTCGGGCGGCGTGATCGAGATCGCGCGGGCCGCCACGCACGCCGCGAGCTGCGTGCTCTCGGGCCCGGCCGGCGGCGTGGTGGGGGCGGCCTGGGTGGCCGGCCTCTCGGGCCACCGCGACCTGCTCACCTTCGACATGGGCGGCACCTCCACCGACGTGGCGGCGGTGCTCGGAGGGACCGTGCAGACCACCACCGAGTCGGTGATCGGCGGCGTGCCGATCAAGCTGCCGATGGTGGACGTCCACTCGGTGAGCGCGGGCGGCGGCTCGATCGCCTGGGTGGACGAGGGTGGCGCCCTCCGGGTCGGTCCCCACTTGGCCGGAGCGGACCCGGGCCCCGCCGCCTACGCTCTCGGCGGCGACGACGCCACCGTGACCGATGCCAACCTGCTGCTCGGCTACCTCGAGGACGGGACGCTGCTGGGCGGGCCCGGCGGCGTCACGCTCCGCCGTGACCTGGCGGAGCGAGCCCTTCGCGCGCTCGGCGAGCGAGTCGGACAGGACCCGGTCGGAGCGGCTCTGGGTGTGGTGCGCGTGGCCAACGCCGAGATGGTCCGGGCGTTGCGGGTCATCAGCGTCGAGCGCGGCATCGACCCGCGCGAGCTGGTGCTGCTCGCCTTCGGCGGCGCGGGCGGCATGCATGCCTGCGCGCTCGCCGAGGAGCTCGGCATGTCCCGTGTGCTGCTCCCAAGAGCCGGCGGCGTGCTGTCCGCGCTCGGGCTGGCCATCTCGGACCTGCGACGAGACTACGTCCGGCCGCTGCCAGCCAACCTGGACGAGATCACGACGGCGGATCTCGACGCCGGCTACGGCCAGCTCGAGGAGCTCGCGATCCGTGACCTCGGTGAGCCGGCGCTGGAGCGCCAGGCCGACCTTCGCTACCGCGGCCAATCGTTCGAGCTCACCGTGCCCTGCACCGAGCTGGAGGAGCTGGAGGCAAGGTTTCACGTGGAACATTCGCGGCGGTACGGCTATCGCATGGACGGCGAGCCGGTCGAACTGGTGAGCCTGCGGTTGGTGGCCACGCTGGCCGTGCCAAAGCCGGAGCTGCGCGTCGAACCGCCAACCGCGGCACCAGCCGAGGCAGCACCGCCCGTTGCCGCTCCGCCCGCCGCGCCTGGGCCCCCGCCGGCTCCACCCGCTGCCGCTCCGCCCGCTGCTCCTGCGTCCCCGGCGGCTCGACCCCTCCCGCAGCGGCGGCGGGCCATCAGCCTGGACGGCGACTGGCACGAGGTCGCGATCCTGGCGGGCGAGCGCCTGCCGCCCGGCTCCGCGATCGCCGGGCCCGTGGTCGTCGAGTACCCCGAGTCGACCGTGGTGGTCCGGCCGGGCTGGCGCGGGACCGTCGACCAGGTCGGGTCGCTCGAGCTGGAGCGCGCGTGATGGCGGGCCGGCGGCTGGACGCGGTGACGCTCTCGGTGCTGTCCAGCGCCCTGGCGGGCATCGCCGAGGAGATGGGTACCCTGCTCGTGCGCGGCGCCTACTCCTCGAACATCAAGGAGCGGCGCGACTGCTCGACCGCGCTGTTCGACGCCGACGGCCGCATGGTCGCCCAGGCTGAGCACATCCCCGTGCACCTTGGCGCGATGCCCGAGGCCGTGGCCGCGGTGATGTCCCGCGATCCCGCCCCGGGCGACGTGCTGGCGATCAACGACCCCTACTCCGGAGGCACCCACCTCCCCGACGTCACCCTGGTCTCACCGATCGACGTGGACGGCGACCGCTTCGGCTTCGCCGTCACGCGAGCGCACCACTCCGACATCGGCGGCATGCGCCCCGGGTCGATGCCGTCGGACTCCCGGGAGATCTGGCAGGAAGGACTGGTCATCCCGCCGGTGCGGCTTGCCAGGGGCGGCCGGCTCGACGAGGACGTCATGGCCCTGATCATGGCCAACTCCCGGACCCCGCGGCTGCGCCGCGGCGACTTCCAGGCCCAGCTCGCCGCCAACCGGCTCGCCGAGCAGCGCGTTGGCGAGCTGGTCGCCCGCCGTGGCGCCGACCTGGTACGCGCCGCCTTCTCCGAGGTGCTGGCATACGCTGAGCGCCGCACCCGCGACCTGCTGGCCGGACTCGCGGATGGGACCTACCGCGCGGCCAGCGAACTGGAGGGCGACGGGGTCAGCGATGACGATATCCCCATCCGCGTGGCCGTCACCATCGACGGCGACCACCTGCTGGTGGACTTCGCCGGGACCGCGCCGCAGGTCCCCGGCAACGTCAACTGCCCGCTGGCGGTGACCCGCTCCGCCTGCTACTTCGCCCTTCGGGTGCTGCTGCCCGACGACGTCCCCGCCAACGCCGGAACCTACGTGCCGGTCGAGATCCTGGCGCCAGAGGGGAGCCTGGTGCACGCGGTCTGGCCCGGGGCGGTCGTCGCCGGCAACGTCGAGACCAGCCAGCGCGTCGCCGACACCGTCCTGGCCGCGCTGGCGGCCTGCGCCGACCTGCCCGCCGCCGGCCAGGGGACCATGAACAACCTGGTCATCGGCGGCAGCGGCTGGACCTACTACGAGACCATCGCCGGCGGCCAGGGCGCATCGAGCCGGGGGCACGGCCCCAACGGCGTCCACGTCGGTATGAGCAACACGCTCAACACCCCCATCGAGGCCCTGGAACTGGAGTACCCGATGCGGATCGAGCGCTACGAACTGGTCGACGGCTCAGGAGGTCCTGGCAGGCATCGCGGCGGCGACGGGGTCGTGCGCTCCGTGCGGGTGCTGGAGCCCGCCAGCCTCTCGCTGCTCACCGACCGACGCCGCCACGGTCCTGCCGGCGCCCGCGGCGGCGGGCCCGGCCGCCCCGGCCAGAACCTCCTCAACGACGCCGAGCTCCCGCCCAAGACCAGCCGCCAGCTCACCCCCGGCGACGTCGTCACCGTCATTACCCCCGGAGGCGGCGGCATGGGCCCGCCGCCCTGAGCCCACCGCCCCAGGGGTGCAGAGCTGGTGCTCCGAGAGGTGCAATTGGCGCGCGCTGGCGGCAGGCTTCAGAAAATACCAAGGCTGGGGAGAATGCGCCCAGCCGATTCGATTATCTCTCGCGACATCCGGATAGCCTCAACGACCTCATCCAGCTCGGCCTCGTCGCCGGGATACGTCGGATACTCGAGCTCGTTTCGTCGCCGCCGCAGCGTGCCGACCGCCCGAAAGACGTCGCCGAACTGGGCGCGCACAGCCTCCTCCATGGCGTAGTGGCCACCTTGCGTCGTGGGACGCAGCCCTTGATGCGCCAAGAGGGCTGTACACGCCTGCCTTGTGGCGTCGTAGGCGAGCACGTAGGCGCTGTCAGGATCGTCAGCGGCGACATTCTGGGCAGTATCGACAGTTCGATACGCCCGCGCCAGCAGAGCCGCGCCGTCCGCCTGTGCTCCCGACACCCTCTGGAGCCGCCGCTCGTCGATCAGCCGTTCGATCATCGCCTCGCCCCGGGACCAGCGCATCAGGCCGTCCCTTCGAGATTCGAGCGATCGAGCACCCACACGACCGGGGAGGAGCGGATCTGCCGGACGAGCGGGTCGGCCGCCGCATTCCAACCACGACGGCTGCGCACAGTGGGATTGATTGGAAGGTCCAGTCGGCGCTCGGCTCGGTCGGCCGCCTCGTAGAGCTGCGTTCTGCTCGGCTGGCCGATGACGAGGAGGTCGACGTCGTTTGGGGGAGGCCCCGGCTCGCCGTGGTATCGAGCCGCCCAAGACCCGAAGATCACGGCGGCGTCCAGGCCCTCCAGCGAGCCGAACTCTTCCTCGACCACCAGATGCGGTCCGAACGCCAACGTGACCAACTCTGTGAGCGGCCTGGCGTACCGACTCTCCGGCGCAGCTCCCAGAAGGCGCGCTCTGCCAACGCGGCGTTGCCGGACCAGCCCGGCGTCGATCAGGCGGTTGGCTTCTCCCTGCAGGGTGCTGAGCGGGACGTCCAACCGGCGCGAGAGCTCCATGAGCGTGTATTCACGGTCGGGATGCAGCAGGAGGATGGCCAGCAGCTCTCCCTGATGTCGTGAACGGAGGATGGGCAAGAGGGGTGGAGCTCCACTACGCATAACTCGAAGTTATCACCGGATTATGCGAAGTTCCAGAGCTGCGTCGGCGGTGCTCAGGGGCGGGGGGCGACGAAGAGGCTCTGGAGGCCGCGGGCGACGGGGCCGGTGCGGTCGAAGACGATGGACTCGGCGATGCCGAGACCGGCGGGCTCCAGGGTGGTGCGCGCCTGGAGGCAGACCCACTCGCCGACGGGTGGGCGGTGGAGGTAGACGGTGAGGTCCGGGTTGATGAAGATCCAGCGGCGCCAGTCGAGCACGGAGGAGACGCCGTTGCCGGAGTCGGCGGCGATCAGGACCCGCTGCAGCGGGGAGGGCTCCTCGTCGGGGACCAGCGGGTGGCGCATGCGCAGCCACACGGTCGCGGGGCCGGGCTCCAGGAAGGCGCCGTCCACGAAGCGCCATTCCATGGCGCTGATGTAGCCGACCCCCCAGTGGGCGGTGGGAAAGAAGCGCAGGGGCTCTCCGTGCTCGGGACCGGCGGGCACCGGCGGTCCCTGCGGACCGCGGCCGCCCCAACCGGGTGGCGGACCACCGGCCTCGCCGTCTGGCGGCCCATCGACGGTGCGGATGCGAACGCCGGTGGCGCGCATGACCTCGGCCCCGTCGTTGCTGAGCGAGGCACCCACGACCTCGACGCTGCGGCCGCCCCGCAGCAGGGTGGTGGCGATCTCCAGCGGCGCGATCGGCACCTGCCGGAGGATCTCGAAGGTGACGCGCACGACCTGGACGTCCTGGCGGGTCCCGAAGCGCTCGATCGCCCGGCCGAGCAATGCGGCCGGCGGGCCGGCGTGCTGCGCGCCGGGATCCCACGGTCCTCGGGTCAGCTCGGTCGCCACGAACCGGTCGCCGTCCGGGAGGAAGAACGCTTCGCCCATGCGCCGATAGACTACGCCCCCGACCCGGCCGGACGTGGTACGGCGGGCTCTCCGGAGAAGCTGGTTCGGTGCGGAAGGGGCGTGGCGCGCGCATGTGGGAGTACACCATCCGGGAGTTCGTCCAGGAGTGGGGCGACCCAGGCGAGGGTCGCGCGGCCGCCGCGTTCCTCGGCGAGCTCAACGAGCTGGGACGCCAGGGGTGGGAGGCGGTCGGGCTGGCGCCGCGGACCCACTACGACCGCGGCGGTGGAGCTCCCGGCTGGGACTCCTTCACCTTCGTGGTGCTGCTGAAGCGCCGAGCGGGCGGCGGCCAGCCCTCCCAGGAGGAGAGCTGACCGCCGTCGAGTGCGGCGGGCGGGAAGACCTGGGCCCTACCCTCCGACCACCATGCCGGACAGGACGGTGGACTGGAGGTAGACCAGGACGCACATCACCAGCAGGAAGAGCAGGCTCCAGCCGAGGACCCTGCGGAACAGCTCGCCCTCCTGGCCGGTCGTGCCGACCGCGCTGGCGCCGATCGCCAGGTTCTGCGGCGAGATCATCTTGCCCAGCACCCCGCCGGAGCTGTTGGCCGCCGCCAGCAACAGGGGCGAAAGCCCCGTCTGGTGACCGGCGGTGACCTGGAGCAGGCCGAACAGCGAGTTCGACGAGGTGTCGGAGCCGCTGACCGCCACCCCGAGCCAGCCGAGGATCGAGGACAGGAAGGCGAAGAAGCCACCGGCCTCGGCCATCCACCGGCCGAGCGTGATCGTCTGCCCGGACAGGTTCATCACGTAGGCGAGCGCCAGCACGGTGAGCACGGTGAGGATCGCCCACTTGAGCTGGTTGAGGGTCCGCCCGTAGTTGCGCAGGCCGGCGATGGGGCCGACCCGCAGCAGCGGCATGGTGATCAGGCCGGAGATCAGCACCAGCGTGCCCGCGGCCAGCAGCCAGTTGAAGTTGAAGGTGATCGACGACGGGGTCTTGCCGGCGCCGTTGACCACGTGCAGCCCCGGCCAGGCGAACTTGACGGTCACCGAGTCCAGCGCCGACTTGATGGAGCTGACCTGGGCAAGGCTGAAGACCGCGATGATCACGGCGTAGGGCAGGTAGGCGCGCACCACGTCGGCGCGCGAGTCGGTGGGAGTGGCGTTGCGCCGCACGCGGTCGGTGAAGCCCGGGTCGTCGACCGAGCCACCGGCCACGGCCGGCTGGCCGAGCCCGCGACCCTCGGGCGCCAGCGGCTCGCTGGGCTGCCAGACGCGCAGCAGCGCGATGACCGCGCCGGTGGAGAACAGCGAGGCCACGATGTCGGTGAGCTGGGTCGAGAAGTAGTTGGCGGTGGCGAACTGGGCGATGGCGAAGGCCACGCCGCAGACGATCGCAGCCGGCCAGGTCTGTCGCACCCCGCGGCGCCCGTCGATCATGAACATCAGCGCCAGCGGCACGAACAGCGCCAGGATCGGGGTCTGGCGCCCCACCATGGCGCTGACGTCGTGCTGTGGCAGCGAGGACACCTGGGCCAGCGTCACGATCGGGGTGGCCAGGGCACCGAACGCGACCGGGGCGGTGTTGGCCGCCAGGGCGACGGCCGCCGCCTTCAGCGGCCGCAGGCCGAGCGCGATCAGCATCACCGAGGTGATGGCGACCGGCGTGCCGAAGCCCGCGAGCGCCTCCAGCAGGGCGCCGAAGCAGAACGCCACGATCAGCGCCTGGATGCGCTGATCGCTGGAGACCGAGCTGAACGATCGGCCCAGCACGTCGAAATGGCCGGTCTCCCTGGTCATGTTGTAGATCCAGATCGCGTTGATCACGATCCACATGATCGGGAAGAAGCCGAAGGCCGCGCCTTCGGCCGCCGCGTCGAAGGTCTGTCCCACCGGCATGCCGTAGACGGCGATCGCGACGATGAGGGCCACGGCGAGGGACACGAGCGCGGCCCAGTGCGCCTTCCAGCGCAGCCAACCCAGCAGTACGAACAGGACCAGCAGCCCCAGCGCGGCGAAGATCGAGGAAACGCCGAGCGAATTGGCCACCGGGTCGAGGACCTGCGTGTACATGCGGACCTCCCGCTAGTGACGAGACGGTGCCACGCCGCGGGCCCGACCCCCGCCCCGCTGGCGCGCTACCTCACGTTAAGTATGTAACAGGATTTATCAGGCGTACGCCAACGAAGCAAGCAAAATTCGACCCAAGCGAACGGTACGGCCGTCTCGGACGAAGCCGCACCCGATGCCGCCGCGCCTACTCCTGGGTCTGGCGGGTGCGCACGCCGAGCGCGGAGGGGTCCAGGCCGCGAATCGAGGCGTCCAGGACCTCGGCGACGTGGGCCATGGGCAGGCTGGCGCCGCGGCCCTCGAGGCTGGCGCGGATCTGGAGCATGCAGCCCGGATTGGAGGTCACCAGCAGGTCGGCGCCGGTGGCCAGCACATTGCCCGCCTTGCGGTCACCCAGCTCCGTCGCCGCCTCCGGCTGGAGCAGGTTGTAGATCCCGGCGGACCCGCAGCAGATCTCCGATTCGGGGATCTCGCGGACCTGGAGGCTGGGCACCGCGCCGAGGCTCGTGCGCGGCTGCGAGCGCACCCCCTGGGCGTGGGCCAGATGGCAGGCGTCGTGGTAGGCGACCGAGAGGTCCAGCGGTCGGCGCTCGGCGACGGGCCCGAGCTCGACGAGCAGCTCGGACAGGTCGCGGACCTTGGCGGAGAAGGCGGCGGCCCGCTTGGCGTAGGCGGGGTCGTCGCGCAGCAGGTGCCCGTACTCCTTCATGGAGGAGCCGCAGCCGGCCACGTTGACGACCACGTTGTCGACCCCGGTGCCCTCGAAGGCGTCGATCATGGCGCGGGCGTACGCCTGCGCCTCCGCCTCGCGGCCGGCGTGCATGCTGAGCGCCCCGCAGCAGCGCTGCCGCGGCGCCACCACCTCGCAGCCCTCGGCGGCCAGCACCCGCGCGGTGGCCGCGTTGACCTGTGGGAAGAAGGCCCGTTGGATGCAGCCGGTGAGCATGCCGACGCGCCGGCGGACGGTGCCGACCGCCGGGGTGCGCTCCGGCAGGGGCTTGGCGCTGCCCATGTCGGGCAGCAGGCGCTCCATGGCCGCCATCCCCGGCGGCAGCCG
>Ga0081455_10006121_pt1 | contig 13003 bp, 13 predicted proteins | sample TabmetS3T2R1_FD_70207 | JGI IMG/M metagenome (GOLD analysis project Ga0081455, IMG submission 70207) | Tabebuia heterophylla rhizosphere microbial communities from the University of Puerto Rico - S3T2R1 | ecosystem: Host-associated > Plants > Roots > Rhizosphere ... | reverse complement strand
ACTTAGTCCGAGACGTCATAACTAATTAACTCAATGACTCGCTGATAACATCTGGTGAGTTCTTATCGCGCGTTCTACTCTTCATATCCGGCACCCCCAGCGGGGCACCCTTTCGTCGAAATACTAGGGCGAACATTGTAGACCGCTATCTGAAGCAGACTGGCCGAAGTCAAGATCCTGTTTGTTTGAATCGAAGACGCCGGCAGCAGCAGCCCGATGGCAGAGGCTCTATTGAAAATGTCGGCCAGACGAGGCGTGACGACTTGCGGCACGGGCATTAAGCCCGGAAAAGAAGTTAACGAACAAGCAGAAGGCCACGCGTGCGATCGGTTACGACCTGAGTCGTCATGGGCCCAGATACATTTCGGCTTTTCCCATATGACGTTCGACTACGTCGCGAAAATGGATGTGCCAGATCTTGGCGACATGGTTACGGCAAAGTGGATTGGGACATACCTGACCCCCGCACAGGGTGGCATTGCGGAATACCGCAAAGTCAGGCAAATGATCGCCGACAAAATCCAAGAGGAGTTGCTGCAGCTCCCAACCCGTCAGCGTGAAACGCAAGTTTACAACATCCAAAGTGCCTCGCCGCGGCGAACATAGTGCAGGAAAGGAAAAGCCATGGGTACAATTCTATTGATCATTCTAATCCTTCTGCTGGTCGGTGCTCTGCCAGCCTGGCCCTACAGTTCTGGTTGGGGATACTGGCCTAGCGGCGGACTCGGATTGATTCTTTTGATTCTTATCATCCTTGCTCTAACGGGACATCTGTAAACCCGTGAGACGCTTTTTCGATCCGTTGGCGCGCAGAGAGTTGCCCGACCGTCGGTAGATTTGCAACCAATCGCAGGCCTCACAACTAGCTGCCTTGAATAGGATGTTCCCCGGTTGTCAGAACCGAAGAACACGGTGGTGAGTCGGTAGGAAGTTTTTCCGCCCGCGCATCTTCATAAATTCTCGCGCGGCTGGCATACGACAAAACCAAAGCTGCCGTGTAATTCGATTCCGCAACGAAGATTTTCAAATTTCCGGAATCAAGGTTGCGCAGGGTGAATGAAAGAATGCGAATTGCTCAGGTTGCGCCACTAGTTGAGAGTGTGCCTCCGAAACATTACGGAGGGACGGAACGCATCGTTGCGTATCTAACTGAAGAGTTAGCTCGCCTTGGGCACAAGGTGACTCTTTTTGCCAGTGGTGACTCAGTCACAAGCGCCGAACTGGTTCCTGTGTGCCGGCGTTCATTTCGACAAAACAAGCGTGCTACGGATTATTTGTCGCGCGAAGTCCTGCTCATGGACCATGTTATGCAGCGCGCCGCTGAATTCGATGTAATTCATTTTCATACCGGTTGTTTGCATTATCTCATTTCGCGTTACCTGACAGCTCCCCACGTGACAACGTTGCATGGCCGTTTGGATACTTCCGAGTTGCTTCGGCTGTATGAGCGGTTTCGGGAGATGCCAATGATCTCGATCTCAAATGCTCAGCGCACACCGTGGCCATGCGCGAATTGGCAGGGGACGATCTACCATGGACTACCCCAGGATTTATTTCGATTTCACCCGGACCCCGGTGGCTATCTGGCATTTCTGGGACGCGTTTCGCCAGAAAAGCGAGTAGATCGCGCAATCGAGATTGCCAAGCGAGTAGGAATGCCGCTCAAGATCGCGGCGAAAGTCGATCCTGCGGACAGACGCTATTTCAAGCGCGAGATCCAGCCGCTGCTGAACGACCCGCACATAGAATGGCTTGGAGAAATCAGTGATAAGGATAAGGACGAATTTCTTGGCAACGCCTACGCATTGCTTTTTCCCATTGACTGGCCAGAGCCGTTTGGACTGGTGATGATTGAATCAATGGCATGCGGCACACCGGTGGTCGCGTACGCAGGCGGGTCAGTTGCGGAAGTCATGGACGACGGAGTGACAGGGTTCGTCGTAAACGACATCGAACACGCGGTCGAAGCCGCACGTCGCGTTCGCGACCTGAGTCGCGCACGATGTCGCGAAGTTTTTGAGAAACGATTCACAACGAGCCGAATGGCAAACGATTACATCAATGTGTACACACGTCTGGCCGTTTCTCGGATGAGAAAAGTGGAGCAATCATTGGAATCCTCAATGCGCTTTCAGAGCGCCTGGCCAGCTGACGAAAAGCTTCGGGGCGCTGCGCATGAGGAATTTCAAAAATTCTAGCGCAGCACACGCGCATTTCGTTCGTTCGTCACGTTTCCTTTTTGTGGCCGGTGCAAGCGTACCGTGTCTACAACAACCGAATCAAACCGAAAAAAGAAAGGGAAAGGAAAGAGGGATCATGAATCTGGAGACATTAAAACAACTCTACGTGAACGAACTTCGGGATCTGTACAATGCCGAGAATCAGCTGGTTAAAGCATTGCCGAAGATGGCGAAAGCTGCTTCATCGGACGAATTGAAGGAAGCTTTCGAAAAACATCTCGAACAGACCACCGGTCACGTGCAGAGACTTGAGGAAGTTTTTGAAGAACTCGGTGAGAAGACAAAGGGCAAAACCTGCCAGGCCATGAAGGGCCTGATCGAAGAAGGATCGGAGATCCTTAAAGCAGATGGCGAGGATTCCGTGCTCGACGCTGCGATTATTGTCGCTGCACAGAAGGTCGAACACTACGAGATCGCCAGCTACGGCAGTGTACGGACCTTTGCGCAACTGCTTGGGCAGGACACATCCGCGGAGCTCTTGCAACAAACTTTAGATGAGGAATCTGAAGCAAACGAGCTTCTCAACAAACTGGCCGAGGACATCGTCAACCCAGAGGCTCTGATGGAACCGGAAATGGCGTTGGCAAATCGGTAATCGTTCACCAGTTTGGTGGCCGCTGATTGGGATGCATTGCTTGCAGCTCGTCTGCTAAATCGCACCGAGCGCAAGTAATGCATCAGCAACCCACGCTTGTGCGGCTACTTCGTAACCGCTTCCATCGGCAAACTGAAGGCATCACCAGCGAAGCAATGAAAGAGTGATGGTGGTAATGCGAGCGACATAGACGGGCAAACCTCTAGGCCGAGCGAGCGGGAGCGATTGAGTCAAACGCCGCTGGCTTCATCGAATTTCATTGGCGCCGAAGTAGGGCTGCAACTTTTCCGGAATGCGTACCGAGCCATCCGGCCGTTGATAACTCTCAATCAACGCCGCAAACAATCTGGGCAACGCCAGACCCGAACCATTCAACGTGTGGCACAGACGGTTTTTGCCGTCGCGATCCTTGAACCGCAGCTGCATCCGGCGGGCTTGGAAATCTTCATAGTGCGAGCAGCTCGACACCTCGAGAAACGTGTTCTGTCCCGGTGACCAGACTTCGATGTCGTACGTTTTGGCCGAGCCAAAACCCAAATCACCCGTACAAAGCTCGACCACCCGGTAATGCAACCCGAGCAATTGCAACACGCGTTCGGCATCCGCGGTGAGCGATTCAAGTTCTTCATAAGATTTTTCCGGGGCAACGACTTTTACCAATTCGACTTTGTCGAATTGATGCACGCGAATGATGCCACGCGTATCGCGCCCGGCGGCACCCGCTTCGCGCCGGAAACAGGGCGTATAAGCGGTGAATTTTTTCGGAAGTTCGCCAACGCTCAGGATCTCCTCGCGATGGAGATTTGTTAACTGCACTTCCGCTGTTGGCGCGAGGAAAAGCTGATTCTCCTCCAGGCCGTACATCTCGGCCTCGAACTTCGGAAGCTGCGACGTGCCGATCATGCAGTCGCGCCGAATTACAAACGGCGGACTAACTTGAAAATACCCATGTTCGCGCGTGTGCAGGTCGATCATGAAATTGATCAACGCGCGTTCCAGCTTCGCCCCTGCACCGGTAAAACAAATGAAACCGCTCCCGCTCAGTTTCGTCGCCCATTCCAGATTGAAGAGATTCAATCTCGTGCCGAGCGCAATGTGATCGACAGCATTGGTTAGTTGCGGCTTCTCACCCCAACTGCGGACGACCCGATTTGCGCTGGGATCCTGGCTGATTGGAACGCTCGCATGCGGCAGATTTGAAATATCCAGGAGTAAGTTGCGCTGCTCTTCGTCGAGCGCGTTAGCGCGCTGCGTCAAACCGGCGATTTGCTCCCCTATCTTTCCCACTTCGGCTTCGAGTTGTTCGCTCGGTTCCTTGCGCGACCGTCGCGCGCCGATCTCTTTGCTCAAACGGTTGCGCTCCGACTGTAGCCGTTGCAGCTCAGTCTCGCTCTTGCGCCGATCGCCGTCGATTCGCAATACTTCGTCGATCTTTGCTTCGTCTCCGCCGCCGCGCGTCGCCAGACGTTCACGGACGAAATCCGGTTTCTCGCGAATCAGACGGATATCGAGCATGGCGCAGTATAATGAGGAATGCCGAATGTCTAAGGCAAATGACGAATGATGAAGAAGACCAGGGCGTGATCGTTTATTTTGTCATTTGGATTTCGTCATTGCTTCGTCATTCGTCATCGAGCTTCGACATTTGATTCCAAAGCAAGCTTCGGCGTGACATGAATGGGTTCGCACGGATATTTCTCGCGTGGAAAAATTGGACCTCCTCGGCGTCGCGTTAGGTCTCGCCGCACTCGCCGGCGTTAACCTTTATCTCACCGTCTTTGCCACTGGCCTGGCAATCCATTTTCACTGGATCACGCTAGCGCCACAGTACCAGTCGCTCGAAGTCCTCGGCAACCCGTGGATCATCAGCATCGCCGGTGTTCTCTATCTGCTGGAGTTTTTCGCCGATAAGATTCCCTGGGTGGATTCAATCTGGGACGCAGTCCACACCGTGATTCGCCCGATCGGCGGCGCGCTGCTTGCGATCCAAGTGCTCGGTCATCCCAGTCCCACGCTTACCGTCGTTGTCGCGTTGCTTGCGGGAGGCACGAGCCTGATCGCGCACACCGCGAAAGCAGCGACGCGCCTCGCCAGCAACACATCGCCGGAACCCTTTTCAAACATCGGGCTAAGTCTTGGCGAAGACGCTGCGGTGCTCGGCGGGCTGGCTCTCATCCATTTCAATCCCCTGCTCGCGTTGATCATCTTTCTAGTTGGTATCGGCGCTTTCTTCTATTTTGCGCCGAAAATTTTGCGGGCGATCAAGGTGAAGATTTGGCTGGCCTGGAAAAAGTTGAATGGACCAGCAGACCGCTACGTTCCAGTGCAATTGCCGACAACATTACCGGTGCGGCTCGAGTCTGTGTTTAACCGTGAAAATGTGTTGGGAGAAACAATTGCGTGGACGGCGCGTTGCATTAGCGGGCGTGGCCGACGGATTCCGGCAAATCTTTTCGGCGCGCTGGTTACCACAAAGGAAGAAGCGCGCAAGGTTGTTTTTGTAACTCGCAAGTTCGCGCGGAGAATTGATCTCGAAGACTCGAACGTTCGTCGCGAGCCTGGGTTTCTTTCCGAGAACCTTATTTTCTCTGCAAGCGGCAAGGGGCCAAGCTACTTGTTTGTTTTCCCGCGGTCGGATGCGGCCGTGGTCGAGCAGATCGTTCACGATTTGCAAGAGCGGCTAACTCAACCGGTGTTGCAGGAACAAGGAACGGCGGCCTCTAGTCCCGCGGGCTGATGGCAGAACGTCGCGCGGATCCCCGCGTACTCTAAACCCACGCGTGACATTTGCGGCCACGCTTCTCATAATCCGCGGGTGAGCACGCTGGCAGAGCGCTACGGGCAAATGCGCGATACCACTCGCGTTCATGAGCGTGCGCTGTTCGTCGCGCCACGAATTCCATCAGAGCTGGAACTGCAGGCGCGTTGGTTCGCCGGAGATTTCGGCAGAGAGTTTGTCAGCACCAATGACGATAAGATCAATATCATTCAGTTCGGCGTTTGGAATCGCGAAGCCGGGCCGGATTTTCGCGATGCTGCAATTCGGATTAACGGCGGCAAACCAATCATCGGCTGCATCGAAATCGATCTGCTCGATCGCAGCTGGGAATCACACGGTCACGCAACCAATCCAGCCTTCGACTCGACCGTGCTTCACGTATTCGTCGAGAGAAGTAATCGCGCGTTTTTCACGCGCACACTCTCCAACCGGAACGTGCCGCAGGTCTGCATTGATCCAACGAGTTTACCAGAGGCGTTTAACCCAAACATCCCACTCGCACGGCCGGGGCGATGTCAGGCGCCGTTGAAGAATTTGCCCGAACAGCGCGTCCTCAACGTGCTCGATGCCGCGGCGCAATTCCGTTTGCGACAAAAAGCGAATCGGATTCGCAACAAGATCGAGATGCACGCACGCGACGAAACGCTTTTCCAAGAGATCGCGACCGCGCTCGGTTACAAGGAAAACAAGTTGCCGTTCACACTTCTAACACAGCGCTTGCCGCTGCGTGTAATGCGCGAAAACGTTGAGGATTGCGAGGCGTTGCTGTTTGGCACAGCGGGTTTCCTCGAGACGCCTGATCTCGACATCTACAAAAAATCTGCGCGCGAATATGTGCGGCAACTCTGGGACCGCTGGTGGCCCTATCGCGATAGTCTGCAACGGCTGATTTTGCCAGCCAAAGCGTGGCACGTGAGTGGCACGCGTCCGGCGAATCATCCGCAACGGCGCCTCGCGGCACTTGCGGTACTCGCTTGCGAATGGCCGCGTCTCCAAAGGGCGTCCGGCAAAAGCAGCGTCGCGGCGGCAACCAATTTCTTTCAAGCGCTGAAACATCCGTTTTGGAATTTCCATTACACCCTTGCTTCTGAAGCGTCGCCGAAAGAGATGGCGTTGATCGGCGAGTCGCGCGTCGCCGAAATCCTGGCAAACGTGCTATTTCCGTTTTGGGCGGCGCACGACGTCGAACCTGTTGCCTCCCCAAACACGCGTCTTTGGATCGAATACGCAAAGCTGCCAGCGCAGTTAACAAATCGCCGGCTCCAGACCGCTGCAACGCGTCTGTTTGGAACTGATCCCCGCCAGAAAGAATTCCTGCGCACTGTCGCGCACCAACAGGGTTTGCTACAGATCTATGAAGATTTCTGCATGCAGGACAATTCCGACTGCGCGCAGTGCCCGTTCCCGGAACAAATGGCGAAGTGGATGTAACGGGTTGCAGGGCCGAAAGTTTTCTGACCTGTCATGTTGAACGGAGCGAAACATCTCTCGATGTGGCCTTCACGCTGCCGAAAAAAGCTATTCAGAAATTCTTCGTTTCGCTCAAAATGACAATGTCGGTTCTGCCTTAACCTTCAATTTGGCGGTCCAAATCACGCCGGCCCCAGGTTGTGTTCGTGAAATCGAAAAAACCGGATCAGTTCGGCGAGACGTCGCTCATAGGAATCGCAGATGGCCGAAACGCCATTCGGCGCCACCCATTCCGGGTGTTGAGCCCGCAAGTCATCGCGCATTCGCAGCTGCAAGTCGGCGTAAGTGCGAACCGTCTGGGTAGAAATTTGACTTCGTTGAATGCTGCTGATTTTCATGATCCAACCTACGACTCGGACTCGCGCTCCAGCCACAACGCGTGCGAATGATTTATGGATGCTACTCGCGAGGCGATCGAACCTACCTCTTTCGAGATAGCGCTCGTTCTTAAGCCGTCCTTCTCGACACTCGGACCGCGAATCGGAAATTTGTGTCGTCAGCTAAAAGACTGCAGTGTTCATCTTGCACTAAAACAGTAGCGGCGCGTTTAGTATGTTTTCATGCCGCAACTAACAAGCGTGCCGGATCTTGTTTCTTGCTCAGTGCGTGGCGTAATTTGGTGAGCGCAACGTTCTGCAGCTACCGGATGCGCCCCCGTGTAATCCCAAAAGCCTTACCCACATCCTCCAAAGTCTTCGGCTTTCCGCCGTTAAGAGCAAAACGCCTGCGAAAGGATTTGCTTTTCCCGGTTGTCGAGCACCTTGAGTAACACATCCAGTTGATCCGATTAGCGATGACGATTCAACGGAGCTCAGCGAGTAGGTTTGCGGTCATGATGCTACAACATTTGCGCGTACGCGGTGCAATCCCGTTGCGCCGTCAGGTACCGGATCGCGATATTCGCTGATCTGTAGTTTTCCATCGCTGTCTGTGGCGCGGACTACGAGCTGCGATTTGCCTACCTCCTTCGGCATCCACTCGTAGCGCCAGAGACTCCAGGAAATTTTTGTGCCTGGTTGCGAGATCTCCGCTTCCTCCCACGTCTCGCCGTCGTTGGTACTAATCTCGACCTTTGAGATTCCACGGTCGCCGCCAAACGCCATTCCGCGCAGCTCGGCCGTTTTGCCTAGAATAAAGGGTTGCGCGAAATGATCGCCCGCGACCAGCGGCGCATCGAAACGGGAATGTGTGGGAATCACATCTCCAAGACGGCCCCAGCCTTGTTGCTTGTAAAAACCGCAGCCATGGCGCCGACGGAGACGCCCGTCTGCTTCGTCAAGCAGCTCGATCCGCGTCAGCCACTTTGGGTTTTCTCCCCATATAAACCCGGAACAATGAGCCGCAGCGGAAAACCGTGACCTTGCGGCAACGGTTCGCCGTTCATTTCATAGGCGACGAGCGTGGTGGGCTCCATCGCCTTTTCGAACCGGAATGTCTCGTAATAGCCATCCGCCGCACGGAACAGCACCGTTGTGACATTCGGCTTCGGTTTCACCTGCGCGAGGAGGGCCGGCAAGGGCACGCCTTTCCAGATCGCATTCGAGCAGAGTCCGCTGCCAATTCCGTAAGAAATGCAAAGGAGCGTCGTCTCCTGTTCGACGGCCGGCATCGCCGCGATATCGGCGAAGCTATAGACTTTGGGGTTCTCGACCTGTCCGACAATGTCCAGCCGCCATGAATCGCGGACGATCATTGGGTCTATCAGATTTTTTGAGACCTGATAAAATTCGTCGCGCGGGCGAATCGGTGTGATCTTCCGCACGCCTGGCCCGCGGTACTGTCGTCCGTCGTAGGCGAACGTGCCGATCCGGTACAGCTGGCGCAGTAATCCATTTAGCGCTACGGCGAGTGCAGCGCCGATCGCCAGCGCGAGGAAACGCCTCCGACCGGTTCCGCTAATGCCTGCGAGTTCGGCACGGTCCTGCGCGGGTCGCGCCGAGAGGAGAGAGTGGAAAAGCATGATGCCAAATCCACACACACTGAACGAAATCAGCAAGCCGAGTGAAGCGACGATTCGCGCCCTGGCCGGCGGCAGCCCATGGTAGGTTGTGATCAACGTCGGCCACAGCAGGATTACGAACAGCCCAGTCGCCACCAGCACACCCGGCACGATCAGTCGCCACCCGCGCGGGTCGATAATTCCATGATGCGCATTGGCCGAGCGTTGACGCCGGTCGAGTCGATTCAGGTACCACGAATAAAGAATTCCTCCTATTGCCGCTACGGCCACTTGTCCGGCGAGTGCGCCATAAACGCCCTGCAATTTCAGTGGCGTGTAACCACCGGCTTTCACGAGCGATCTGATGAAAAACTCGACTGTGAGCAACGGAAAGAGGCGATCAAAAATCAGCTCCGTGGGCGTCGGCCAGCCGAACGCAAAACGCAAAATGCCCATCGTGACAAGCATCGCAACACCCGCGAGTACGCCGGCGGCGACGCCGACCAAAAGAACAGCAAGAAAGGATCGCGTTGCGGTTTGCTCAGCAGTTGTGTTCATGGCGTGTGGGCTCCAATTCGTTCCTCAGGCAGCGATGCGATCGTTCCTATTGCTTGGATCGGAAAGTTGGTTGCGATTCCACGGCGCCGCGCCGGTTTCAGTCTGTGATGTGGCCAGCGCGCGTTGATCGAGATACTGCACGAAGTCTTTTGAGAAAAAGACATCCAACGCCCAATCGATCGCCACACGCACTTTCTTTTCCGCGCGCGGCAGTTTGCTCCAATAAATGCCGCGCCAGAGAAACCAGGCGATAAATCCAGAAAAATTCACACCAAGGATCCGCGCCACTCCGGTCCGACGACCGATCGCCGCGAGCTGGCCAAGCGTTTTGAATTTGAATGGTTTCTTCCGTTTGCCATCGATACTCGCGATGATGTTATGTGTGAGAACTTTCCCTTCGCGCGACGCATGCTGCGCAGTCGGCGGACAATAGTCGCCGGTGGCGGGATCTGGGACCAGCGCGCAATCGCCCAGCGCCCAAAGGCCGTCGTGGCCCTCGACCTCGAGATGCGCATTCACTTTAATACGGCCGCGTTCCTTGGCACACGCCACAAGATCCAGAATCGGATTTGGCGATGTGCCTGCCGTCCAAACCAATGTGGAACTAACGATCTTCTCTCCGTTGCTCAGTTCGATCTCGTGCGGTCTTACTGCCGCAACTTTCGACTTGGCATGAATCTCCACGCCGCGAGCGCGCACCTTCTTGTCGGCATAACGACCGAGCTTTCCCCCGAGTTCCGGCAAGATGAATTCGCCAGGATGAACTAGCACGACCCGGAGCATCTCTTCTCTCAAGTTGGGGTAGAATGGAATCGCATCGCGCAGAAAATCGTTCATGCTCGCGACGGTTTCGACACCGGCGAAGCCGCCGCCAGCAACAACGAACGTTAATAGCGGTGGACGTTCCGCTCGCGCGCATTCGGTGTCAGCTTCTTCCAGGTGCGCAATCAGGCGATTGCGCAATTGAATTGCATCGCCGAGCGACTTCATCGTCAGTGCCCGGTCGGCGACGCCCGGAAGATTGAAAAAATTTGTTACACACCCGAGCGCGAGAACGAGTTGGTCATATTCGAGCGTATGTGAGTGTCGATGGAAGCCGTGCGAAACCACCACTTGCTTGCTCTCGATGTCGATCTTGTCCACGTCGCCACAGAAAAAATTCACGCGTCGAATCATTTTTCGGACCGGATTAACGATGTTCGTTAGATCGAGATCGCTCGCGGCGATCTCGTGCAGCATTGGCGTAAAGAGAAAAAAGTTTTCGCGATTAACGACCGTGACTTCGAAGCGTGGGTCGTTGCGCTTCTCGAATTCCAAGGCGGCGTAAAGGCCACCGAAGCCGCCACCGAGAATAAGCACACGCGTCTTGTTCGCCATAATGATTCGTCGGTTATCCGACGGAATGCTTACAACATGCGCGGAGAAAAAGTGGTGGAGCACCGCTGTACTCGAAGATGCAACCGAGGAATGTGTGGGTGCAATGACGGCCACGTTTTGATATCATGCCAATGTGTCCAGGCCATCTTGCCGGTCTGATGGTCAATCAGCAGCAACGCAGCGTTGTCACGTGTGAATGCTTCTTTGTGCATGTTGGATACCTCCTGTTATGTTTTTTGAACAGCCACAAACCGAGATCGCTTAGTCCAGGATGCCCATCGGGACGACGTCCAAGCGGCCAATGATACTTACGCTTCGACTCCTTAATCGGAAGATCATTAATGGATGCGAACCTCAACCTCATCAGGCCATGGTCATCAAACTCCCAGTTTTCATTACCGAATTAATTTCATCGATCGGGCTAATCGGGCTTGGGAATGCCAAAGGCAAAGTAGGTCTGGCCGACTGTCGCGGATGAGGAACATCGGGCTGGCGCACTCGGTAGGAGTCGGTATTAGCACGTCTTCGATTTCGAAGTCGCCGTTGGCCGCCAGGGGGACACCGGCAAGGTTTGTGTTGCGTTGGATGAAGGGCGGCGCGGCTTCGCAAATCAGCGTGGCAAACACCCTCTGTCCCGTTGCCCTCCCGGCATTATTGCCGCCACCAAAAACCAGGCCCTTTCCGCTGACTTTGATTTCCCCGTTCGTCTTCAGGGTGGCATCAAGGTCCGCCATCACCCAGATTTGGCCGGCAGGGTTGACATCGCGGATAACGTTCCGAATCACGTCAGGGAAGCTGCCGTCGGGGTTAGGCGTACCCGCCACGTTCGCTACAGGAATATCACCGACGCGTCCCTTGAATCTCACCAACGTATCATCGGCTATTACCGACGAAGCAAAGGATCCCCCTATGAGGACCACAAGAATAGATGCGAACAAACTCCTTTTCATAAGTGCACCTCCATTTTAATTTTTGTCTTAAACGATCTCTCTAAGCATCGTTTTTCATCGCTTATCTCCCGCGTCCTCCGTGTCTGGCGTGATCGGCTGCCTGTGCTAGCTCGCTGAGTAATGACGCTACGTATTTGTTGATCGGTTCCATCCCTCTTACGTACGTATGGATTCCCATTGCCCTCCACTGCGCATTCGTGTGATTTTTTACCAAGACTCAAGTCGTTAGTGCTCCTCCCTCTTTGGAAGTAGAGAGCGCTACTCATTGAGCAGAACAAGCGTAACTGGAGCGAAGGGAAGCAGGCCTTATAGGTGCGTCAATTAAGCCGCAGGTAACATTGCCTCTCTTGATAGTGCTTTTCGCACGAGCGGAGTAACGCGCGTCGCGAGCAGTTCGTTCGCGCGCACGAGTTTGGCGTGGGCAATGCGGCGACGCTCATTTGAAAGGTGGCCGAGATATGCCGCCTAGGTTACTCGTCTGCGAGATTTTGCGATGTTACTAAGAGTTGATCTCGTTCTCTCTTTCGAGATGGAGGATTCAATTCTTCAGGCGCCTCCAGTTATCGTTTCCCTCCAAGATCCTCGAACGGGTTGTAAACCTGGATCGCGTAATAGGAGACGACACCATCGGTTTGGTGCTCGCTAATGCCCCTAAGTTAACAGCGCGAATCCGCCACCGTGTAGTCTGCCAGTGCCTCGGCAGATTGGTTAATTGTACGAATCATCTGCGGCCATGTGAGCCGTTGCTGTGAGAGGCACTGGCGTGAGAGCCGCGGCCGTGAAAACCACCCCCATGAAGGCCATTCCTGTGAAGATCAAAGTTACGAAAGCCGCCGCTACTAAAACCATCGTATCCATAGCCGTAAGGAGAATAGCCATACGGATAGTAGTCATAGGGGTAGTAGTCGTACGGATTATATCCGTAGTATGGATAGGGATAGTAGAAGAACGGATCTCCGAAGTCGTTAAAGAAGAAAAACCGGTCGTTGAAGTTGCGATGGTGAAAGCGATCTCCGTGAAATCCACTGCCGCGAAACCCGTTGCCGCGAAAACCGCCGCCACGAAATCCACCGCCGCCGAAACCGCCGCCATGGA
>Ga0081455_10006120_pt1 | contig 13004 bp, 12 predicted proteins | sample TabmetS3T2R1_FD_70207 | JGI IMG/M metagenome (GOLD analysis project Ga0081455, IMG submission 70207) | Tabebuia heterophylla rhizosphere microbial communities from the University of Puerto Rico - S3T2R1 | ecosystem: Host-associated > Plants > Roots > Rhizosphere ... | reverse complement strand
ACTTACAAACAAATGATGTGTCCATGTCCTCTACAACCGTCAGCATTCGCATTGATTCGGTGATCAAGAAGCGACTGGAGAAGCTGGTCAAGAGTACCGGCCGGAGCCGTTCGTTCCTCGCCGCTGAGGCGATAAGCGAGTACGTCGATTTGAACGAGTGGCAGGTCGCCGGCAATCAGAAAGCCATGGTTTCGTTGATCGCGGGAAGGGGATTCCGCATGAGCGGGTCTGTCGGGCTGCCATTTGCGTCGCAGGAGGTCCTTGCCCAGCGCGCGCATGATAAGGCCGGTCGGCAGCACAGTCCCGAAGAAGAGCAAGCCCCTTACGATCGGGTTCACCACTTTATGCAGCAAGAACCCGAACTTGAGCCAAAGCCGATTGAGTGGCTTTAATGCGGCCGGATAGAGTAGGGTCGCCGCAAGAAAAAAAGCGCGATACCACTGGTCCAAGGCCACGAGTGACCGTCGTGCCACCAGCTGAGCAGCGAAATCGCGGCAAACGCAACGGTCATAACGATCCCAAACGACCGGTCGGAACCGCCAATCACAATTTCGTCGCGTACGGAGTCATGCAAGTCGAAAGTCCCGCTTGTGTAGCGCGTGTTTATCGTTAAGTGAGTCCTCTGTTGTTCGGAATTTGCGAATTGTGCGCAGTCGCGACCACTTTGCCGGGCACGGCCTCGCGTATGCAAATTCGAGATTGTATGGAACCGCTGCGAAACCGGGTTCACGGCAAAGCCGAGACGGCTTTTCCGCTTCAACATAGTGCCGCGGGTCGGCGATCTTTCATCAACTCGGTATTAACACCCGAGACGTGCTCACCGCCGCGTCGACCAGCCGGGACTCGTCGGCAGCCACTGCATCGGCGTCGATTTCTATTTACCTGCATGCGGTAGACTTAAGGCCGCCTTGCTGACTGCATCTTCACCAACTTGAGATCATGCTTCACCATCTGTTCGACAAGTTCATCGAATGACACGCGGTGCTGCCAGCCAAGCTGGCGTCGCGCTTTCGATGGGTCTCCGACCAGATAATCCACTTCCGTCGGGCGGAAGTATCGGGGATCCACCTCGACCAGAACCCGCCCGGTGCCGGCTTCGACGCCGCGTTCCGACTTGTCCTTGCCTTGCCACTCAATCTTCCGCCCGGTGTAGGCGAAGGCCTTTTCCACGAACTCTCTCACAGAATGGGCTTCGCCTGTCGCCAGAACATAATCATCCGGTTTGGACTGCTGAAGGATAAGCCACATGCCTTCAACATAATCGCGTGCATGCCCCCAGTCGCGCAGAGCGTCGAGATTCCCGAGATAAAGCCTTTCCTGGCTACCATACTCGATCGCTGCGACTGCGCGGCTGATTTTGCGGGTCACGAAGGTTTCGCCGCGCGTTGGCCCTTCGTGATTGAAGAGGATGCCATTTGAGGCGTGCATGCCGTAGGCTTCGCGATAATTTACAGTCGTCCAAAAGGCGTAAAGCTTAGCCACCGCGTACGGCGAGCGGGGGTGAAATGGCGTCGTTTCGCTCTGCGGTTGGTTGTAGACGCCACCATAAAGTTCGGAAGTAGAGGCCTGGTAGAACCTAACCTGACCTTCCATGCGTAAAATGCGGATGGCCTCCAGCAAGCGCAACGGACCCAGGGCGTCGGCGTTGGCTGTGTATTCGGCCGTTTCAAAGGAAACCTTCACATGGCTTTGGGCCGCCAGATTGTAGATTTCCCTCGGCTGAGTTTCCTGGACGATGCGAATGAGATTGGTCGCGTCGGTCATGTCACCGTAATGCATCAAAAAACGCAACTTGGGCTCGTGAGGATCTTGATAAAGGTGTTCGATGCGCCCGGTATTGAATGAAGATGAGCGTCTGACGACCCCGTGCACAAAATATCCTTTGCCAAGCAAGAACTCGGCCAGATAGGCACCATCCTGACCTGTAACGCCGGTGATCAATGCAACAGGTGCAGCCATGAGATTGTCCATGGGGAGCTATGCAGCAACACGGCCACCGGTGGTCAGGAAGTCCTTATAGGCCACAGCCAAACCTTCGGATAAGGGAATTTTGGATGACCAGCCGAGTTTTTTCAGCTTGGAAACGTCCAGAAGTTTTTGCGGTGGGCCGTCGGGGCGCGAAGTGTCGTATTCGATCGTGCCTTGATAGCCTACTGTCTTCGCCACGAGGCGTGCAAACTCCCCAATGGTAACATCGCTGCCGGTTCCGACATTAAGAAATTTCGTATCCGAGTAATTTTTCATCACGAATACGAAAGCATCGGCTGCATCATCTGCTGCGATGAATTCGCGCCGGGGCTTGCCGCTGCCCCACACAGTAACTACAGGTGTCTTATTTAATTTGGCTTCGTGAAACCGTCGAACAAGGGCCGCAGGAACGTGGCTGTTTAGTGGGTGGTAGTTGTCATTCGGGCCATACATATTCGTGGGCATGACCGAGATGAAATCATCTCCATGCTGTCTGCGATAGGCTTCACAGAGCTTGATAGCCGCAATTTTGGCGACGGCGTACCATTCATTGGTTGGCTCCAGAGGACCAGTGAGCAACATGTCCTCACGCATCGGTTGTTCAGCGTACTTTGGATAGATGCACGACGATCCCAGAGCGAGTAATTTTTTGACACCGATCGCATGGGCGCCTCGTATGACGTTGAGCGCTATTGCGAGATTCTTTGCGATAAAATCAGCGGGATAGGTGTTGTTGGCGTGAATTCCGCCAACGAGCCCTGCTGCCAAGAAGATCGCGTCCGGGCGTTCGCGCTCCAACCAAGTTTCCGTCGCGCGCTGATCGGTCAGATCAAGTGCACTTCGATCCGCTGTCAACACTTCACAATTTTCTTGCGCCAATCGGCGAACAATGGCGGATCCGGCCAGACCACGGTGACCAGCAACAAAAACGCGTTTTCCATCAAAGTCAAAAACAGGTTTGGGCGTTGTATAATTCATGGACCATAATCGACAGTACGCAGCCGGCTACTCGGCGTTCGGATATTGGGCACCCGACGGTTCGCCGCTGGCGGCGAGCGAGCGGTTTCCAGTGTGAATCCTAATAATACCACACGCCAATTGCGAGTCTGCTTTCTGTTCCGACTCGCGTCGCAATAAGGGCAATTCCAATCGATACGGCGCGCATAGTCTCTCGTTTAGGAAGCGGTCCCGGCCGCATTTTTTGGCGCAACGGATCAGCCCGGACAGCTCTAGCGGAGCAAGGGATAAACTCCGCTTTGGCAAACGTTCGGAGACCCGACAGGCAATTCTAACAAGTGTCACGGTGAGCGCTATGGCGCATGGGCAACAGTGGAAATCGAATTTCGATGACATTTGCGTGTCAAATGAGCTAGATCGCTGTGTTTGGAGCTTAGTCCAATTTCAAAAATTATCTCAAGCGGGTCGAGGACCTTCAGTGCGGATTAGTACCGGTTCAGCAGCAAGAAAATGCGATCCATGCGGCGCAAATCCGCGTTGCAATGTCCGCCAGCAAGTTCCTCAGGAGAGTTCCGCAAAACTGCCTATTGAGAAGCCGCTTTTCCATTCAATCGCATGTCGCGAAAAAGAAGCCGCCCTTGGCGAGAGCTGTGGGCGACTCTAGTCGCATCGTCTGGGGAGGAAACATCAACAACGACAGTCTGACGCAAACGCGACGTTCATGCTGTGACGGCCATCACGAAATTCACGCCCAAATAGGTTCAGGCACGCCCCGGACTGCTGACTGGATGACAATTGCTGAAGAGCCGGGTATCTAACTTGCAAGTTCGATTGAATTAGCTTGTCAACAAAAGTTTCTGTTCACTTTTAACAGTGTTGGTAATGAATGGAACTTTACGTCATCCCGGCAAGTTTTAGAATACAGCAAGTTGGTGTTATGGCGGATGGTACCGACTCGCGGAATGCCAAATGACAGTCCAATCCATGCGAGACTTTGCGCGATCCAGACCCTCCGACAGCTTCTCGGTGCGCCTGCTAGCGAGTTTACTCTTAATTCGCGTCGGTGCTTCGCTACTGCGTTGGGCTGTGCCACGAGCGTTCAATTAAGCGTCTGCGTTGGATGCCGCCGTTGCCGCTTGGTGCTTCGCGCTTCTGACATTCCAAAATGTATGAATTTGCCGATGAAAATTCCGACCGGAATGTCTAGCGCCAACCACAACAGAAAGATCGCCGCAAGCTCTTGTTTCATCGGGCGCCTCCGTCGCGCCCTCCAGCTCTTATAAAAACTCGTGGTGCCGTTTGACTGTTCCGGATGAAACTCAATTTTCAGAAAGTTCCTTTCAACACTCTAGTAGCTGCGCTGCGACCAGTGCCGGGATTGCATTAAGAAAGCATATCCGGTCGTCGTTGTTACGGTGTTCAATTCGCAGGAGCACACGACCGAGCTGATTAGCTTTAGGCTCATGCTTTAAACGTGTAAGCTGTATGAGCTTGCCCCTTTCAGTTGGTGTTCCGGTAGGTGCTGTACAACAACAGGACGATTTTTTCACTCCGCATTACCTATTCAAGCCTTGCTCGAGTCGAAATCGGTGGCCATACTCGGGGATAGATTCCCCTCTGGGGAAATCTTGGCAAGAGGTGAAGAGCGGACACTGCTTGGAGCCCCTCATTGACTTAGGCCTCACTTCGGTGAGGCCTTTCTTTTGTTGCCTATCCCTCGACATTTCACTTATGTCGGTTCCGACTCACGCGCAGATGGTGATCGTTCGCACGTTCGCCTCGGCTCCTGCTCTCCTGACGAATCAAAACGGCCAAAAACCAGATGGAAAACAATTCCGAAGGCGCGGAAAATATTAGCTAGTAATTGAACGTGCTGGAATTTCGGCTCACACCTTCTGTGCCAGCTTATCGAACACCATCACCTTGGAAACGAATGCATTGACAGTTCGAATATAGGTCAAGCCAAAGTTTGCGCTGAGCTTGCCAAAGTCCTCGTTGATTTAACTCTTGTAATAGGGCCCGTGATAGTTTTTCGGGAAGAGCTCTAACATACCTTCATAATCCGGCCGGTCCCGTGCTGCAGTGAATCAACGAGGACTAGCTGGCCACCAGGTTTGAGGACCCGTGCAAGTTCATTAAAGGCCATTCGTCGCACTTTTGGTGGCAACTCGTGAAACAGGAAAATGCTAGTGACAGCGTCTTGACTGTTGTCGGGGAGGGGAATCGCCTCCGCCTTGCCGACGATAGAACGCATTCGGTTCCGGCGTTTCAAATAGCGTTTCGCGTGCCGTACGTAAGCTTCAGACATGTCCAGCCCGATCGTCGAGAGCCTCGGCCAGACCTGCTTTACAGAATCAAGAAATCGGCCGGTGCCAACATCAAGAAGTCTCAACGTGCGTTAGGCGCTGGGGCAAACCAACAGTGTCTGGACCAATCTGAGAAATTCGCTTCTCGGCCTCTTGCCTCCGCCCCTAAAAGATCCTACTGGGCTTCTGGGTCGTGCGTGGCTTTCGGCCGCGCAGAGCTTAAGGGCTCTCAGCCACAGGCGAGCATAGGGCTGGAGCGCAATATCTGTGAGGCTCCTCCGGGTTCTCCTCAGCTTTCGACTAGCTTCCTCAACGCACCCAGTTGCTCGAGGTCCGGACGATGCAACCGAATTAAGTCCCGTATGATTGAACGAGCCATTCGCTCATAGGCGTCGGCCTGCTCGCGTCGTTCAAAATCACCGAGCGTAGCCCAGCACGCCACCCGCGCTTTTGTATAAAAACCTTCCATGCTGAGGGCGGGCATTTGCAGGATTTCGGCTTCAACGCGGCTGAGCTCCTCCAGGTGCACCCAGTCAACGGGAAGCCTGTGCTCGATGGCATGATCAAGATGCGCAGCCAGGACATCGAATTGTTCGCCGAGCTGGAGAAGATCGATATCTTTGGGAGGCGATTGAGCAACTCTAGCCCTTATGATTGCCGGCATACCGGCCGCTAGAACGAGAGCGGAGCGGCGTGAAGTTAATTTCATAAAATCCATCCAGGCAGTACATGTTTAGCTCTGGAGCGGGGGTGGTGGGATGTTTCCGACGACATCCCACCTTGATCACTGTGAGGATTTACTTAGCCTTGATTTGCGCCTTGATTTGCGCTCCGGAGGATGTCCCCTCGGGGGGCGCGGGGTCGACGCTCGGAGCCTCTTTTACGACCGCGTTGTCAGCTTCAGATCCTTCTTTGAGTTCGACGCACTCATGGGGGATAACTGAAGGCGCTGCAATGTAAGGATTAGGACCAATCTGCCGGCCCTCTTTAGCAGCCTCAAGATCCTCGAACGCTCTTAGGGATGCAAACCTTCTTAGAGTCTTATCAATCTCGCGATCGATTGTGTTTCAATGTGCTCAGGCTGGTAGGCCTGGTCAAAGAGATTTGTAGTCTTGGTCATCGCCTCGCCGATGTCTTTGGATTCTTCAATTACATATTTCCTAACGTCACTTGCTAGGGTGGCCACATCGGTACGCATTTTATGAATTTGGAGCTGAATGTCTTTTCCCTCGCTCGTGTTTGTCCAATAATGATGGCTGGCAATGTGATCGCTGGTGGCGTTTAATTTCTTGACCAATCCCCACACAGAACTGAGGAATTTTTCGTGCAGGTCGCGCAAGTTAGATTGGAACCGCACCAGTTCATTCCCATCAACCTCACCGGTTTTCAGGCTTTTCGCTACGGGAGAGCGATAGAATCCGATCTGACTCATTTGCAGCACGCGTTGCCGTTTCCATGCCCAATGTGCCAGCGTGAAAATAGTGTGTTCCTGGGCACTGCCGCGCGGCTTTAGGTCGTTTCGGAAGCTCTGATGTAACGCCTCGAAATCTTCCTGCGACTCCCATGGCAACAGCGCATACGAATAAACGCCATGACGAAGCGCATGCTTGTTACCAAGGTTTTTGGATACGGCGATGCTTTTTGAGGGCGACTTATTGGCTGAGACGCCTTTGGGCTTTCGCCTTGAGGATCGTTGTCAGCTAATTGGTCGCAAGTATCAGTCATGTTATTTCTCCATTATTAATATAATATTCTAGTATTAAACTTCGTGACGGCCGGAAAATATAATAAGTTATTTTAGATATATTCCCAGACGCCACACTGATACACCACAAGACTGTGGCGATTACACGGCTAATCTTTAAAACTTAAGGTTGTAAATGCACGCATAGATAGTATTTGTTCGGAACACCCGACAGTTCGACTGTCGGTCATCCCTGAAAAGGGTCCCGAACCGGGCCGGTTTGCGAAACAGATGGCTCCGCCCTTTAACGTCTTGAGTTCGAGCAGGCGAATAAGATGGGTGGCTTCAACGCGACAAAAATTTGTCGCGTTGGACACTGGCGCAGCCGATTCCCAGAGTTTCGGGGTCGAAGAACAGCGTCGGCAGGCCAGATAGTCAGGCGAGCCTATCCGGCATGAATTTCCCGGCTGTCTGCCGGAGTCTGCTCGCGTTCGTGCATGCCATAGTCTCGGATCACGCCTGCAACACGCAAACGGTAGTTGGAAAAAATCTCCTTTCGTCCCCTGGCTTGCGCCACACGGTGCTCGTTTGTGGCGCGCCATGCCTTCACCGCTGCTTCGTCCCGGAAAAATGATAGCGACAGAATTTTGCCGGGCTCGTAAAGGCTTTCGAAGCGTTCGATGGAAATGAACCCATCGATCTTTTCGAGCAGGGGTTTGAGGTCCGCCGCAATATCAAGGTACTCCTGTTTGCGGTCAGGCTTTGGCCAAACTTCGAAAATGACTGCGATCATGTCATTGCCTCCCTGCCAGCCAAATCAGGAATAATGCGATGAGTGCGCTCGCAGCCGCAAAAGTCACCAGCGAACCACGCCCATCAACGAAGCGGTCACTGAACAGTTGCAGGACCATGGGTGCCACGAGAATGGCGAGTCCGCCCCCGATCACGGCGGCGTACCAAGGAATCATTTTCCAGGCTGCGAAGAGCGCCGCGAGGAAGCTGGTGAACGCCACCGCGATCGTGCCGTAGAGAATGAGTGCGCCGAGAGCAGACGTCAGTGAAGGCGACCGGTGCTCGCGGGGAAACTGGCCGCTTGCCGAAAGCAAATGCAGCGAAACAAAATGCAAGAGGGTGGTGAACAGCAGAAGCGGGATCGACAGGGCTTCGGGCAGCATCAGACCGCTTCCACTTGACCGTGAAAAACGATTGTCTCTAACATACGAGACATATATCAGCCGTTTGTGCAATAGCGCGAGAGGCGGGGGTACGCATGTCGACAGCAGAAGCCACGACTAAGCCTGCCTCGGTCAGCAAACCGTCCGCCGATAACAAAAAGGCAGATGACAAGCGGGAAAAACGCACAATTACCGAAATCCGCGAGTCAAAAAAGACCGGCGAGAAAATGGTCTACATGTCGGTGCCTGATTACACGTCCGCACAATGGGCGGAAATGGCCGGCGTTGACGTAGCAGTTCTTGGCGACAGCCTGGCCATGATTGCACATGGCCATCGGAGCACCATCCCTGCGACCATGGACATGATGGTCATGCACGGGCAGGCCGTGCGCCGTGGTGCGCCGAATACATTTCTGCTCGGATGCATGCCCTACCAGAGCTACAACACCGCAGATCGCGCGCTCGTCAACGCAACCCGCTTCATGCAGGAATCTCTCTGCGACGCGGTCAAGCCGCAGGGCGGCAAATCCCAGGCACATATCTTGCGCGCGCTGGTGGATGCCGGGATTCCGACCGCGTCGCATATCGGGCTCACCCCGCATACCATTGCCATGTTCGGGGGATTCAAGATTCAGGGTCGCACCGCCGACGCTGCCATGAAAATTCTGGAGGACGCACTCGCCATCGAAGACGCGGGCTGCTTCATGCTGGAATTTGAGGCGGTGCCTGCAAAAATCGCAAAACTCATCTCAGAGCAGCTGAGCATACCGACTATCGGAATTGGGGCAGGGGTCGGCTGCGATGGCCAGATCCTGCTTTGCTATGACCTCCTCGGCGTATTCACCGACTTCAAGCCCAAGTTCACCAAGCGCTTTGCCAAATTGACGGAAGTCGCAGTCGCGGGCATCCGGCAGTACGTTAAAGAAGTGAAGGAGGGCTCATTCCCGGACGACGAACATTCCTACACTGTTAATGACGCAGAATACGAAAAGTTTGCCGCGATGGTCGCGAAACGAAAGCAGATTTGACGTGGCGCGAACACAAACCAGTGCCGTGCGGAGGAGCGCTCCGAAAACCGGCAAGAGGCCGATGCCTCGGTTCGATACGCTGACCGAGCAGGCCTACCGTTTGATCGAAGAGCAGATCGTCACTTTGCGGCTCAGGCCCGGCGATGTGCTGTCCGAGCAGATGCTGTCGGCGACCTTTAAAATCGGGCGCACGCCCATTCGCGAGGCCCTGCAGCGACTGGCTCGGGAAGGTCTCATCACGGTTTTGCCGCGCAAGGGGATTCTGGTGTCGGACATCAATCCGCGCAGTCAACTGCTCGTGCTTGAAGTCCGCCGCGAAATCGAGCGCTTGTTAAGCCGAACAGGAGCCGAGCGTGCCACCAAGGAGCAGCGCGCGGAATTGCAGGACATTGCACAGGGCATGGACCGTGCAGCGAAAACCAACAACGATTTGGAATTCATGCGGCTTGATCGCGACCTCAACCGCCTGATGATCGAGTGCGCCCATAATGATTTTGCGGCGCGCTCGATGAAGCTCTTGCAGGGCTTATCGCGCCGCTTCTGGTACATGCACTATCGTGAAGCCGCCGACCTCCCGCTGTGCGCCAGGCTGCATGCCAATCAGGCGCGCGCGATCGCGCAAGGGAATGGCGAAGCGGCGGCGCGGGCCAGCGACAAGCTGATGGACTATGTCGAAACGTTCACCCGCGCCACAGTCACGGTCTGACGATCATGACAACCTATGAGGGGAAACGCACAATTGACGGGTTGGTCGTGACCGTCGACGGCAAGCGCCTCGACGAGCACTATGACGTCAAGCGCTTCACAAGGTACGGCTTTGAGTGGACCTATGAAGGGGACAGCCCACAGCAATTGGCCCTTGCGATCCTCTACGACTTTCTCGGCGACAAGGAGCGCGCGATCGCGCTTTCCGACCGTTTCATGAAAGAAGTGGTGGCCAATCTCGACAACGACTGGAAGTTGACCGGACCGGAGATCGAAGCGTTTCTGAAAAGCAAGGCCGCGGCATAGTCGTCGCTCGCTTGTTGGTGACATGCGTCTGATATATCATCGTCGGAAATCATAAGAACAAACCAGAGCAAAAAGGGAGGGATGTCATGGCAATTTCTCGCCGAAAGCTGCTTGCGTCCGCCGCGGCGGTGGGCGCCGTGTCGGTGTCGGGTGGTGTGTTCGCTCCGGCGATCGCGCAAAACAAGCCACTTCGAATTGGCGTTCTCGCGCCGCGCGCTGGAATCGCCGCGGCGCCAGGTCTCAATGGCATTCGCGCCACTCAGTGGGCTGTCGATGGTTTTAACGCCAAGGACGGCATCGGCGGCCGCAAGGTTGAGCTGGTGATCGAGGATGAGTCGACGCCGAAAGATACGATCGAGCGGTTCAGCAAACTTGTGCAGCAGGAAAAGGTCGACTGCGTGCAGGGGATTATTTCCACCGGCGTCGGCCTGGCCCTTGGTCCCGTTGTCGAAGAGGCCCGCGCGCTGACAATCTATTGGGACGGCACGACGCAGGATGGCGTCGACGAGAAAATTCCCAATCCGCGATACCTGTTCCGATCGACCGACAACGAATGCGAGGCAGTCATGTCCTCGCTGCTATCGATCAAGTATTGGAAGGGCAAGTTTGCCACCGTTGCCGGCATCAACCCCGATTATTCATACGGGCGCAACAATATGGCGGCGTTTGTCGCCATGCTGAAACGGTTCAATATCGACCACCAGGTCGTTACCGAGCAATGGCCCAAGGTCGGCACCATGGATCTCACCAGCCATGTCGCCGCGCTAAAGGCCGCCAAACCCGACCTCATCTTCTCGTCGCTTTTGTTTGCGGATCTGCCCGTGTTCATGAAGCAGGCGCACGCCGCAGGGTTGACCGAAGGCACCAAGCTCGTATTCCCGGCCGCCGGCTGGCAGCACACGCTGATGAAAAAAGAATTCACTCCGGAAGGCATGCTGTTCGGCCACAACACCCTTTATTTCGCAAATCCCAACGCTTCGCCCTTGGCGAAGGAGTTCGTCGCCTGGTACGAAAAAACCTATAAAGACTATCCGGAGTGGGAAGCCGACCGGGCCTATTTCGCCATCGCTTCCTACAAGGCGGCTGTTGAAAAGGCGATGAAGGCCAAGAATGGGGCGTGGCCGTCGCAGGACGACGTCATCGAAGCATTGGTCGGCCTGTCTATCGAAAGTCTTGGCGGCAAGAGTTCGTGGCGCAAGGACCACATCGCCGATCAGACTTTTGTGCAGGGCCTCACCACGCACAAGAACAATTATGATTTCGTGACGCTCGGCACCTTTGAGAGCATGTATTCCACCGAGTTGCAAAAGCCGCCGGGAGCAAATTTCTGGGAGTGGCTCAAGACCGCCCAATTCAAGACCTGATACGGCCCACCGGATCGGATGTCCGCATTTGCAAATATTCTGGCCGGCGGCGTATTTCACGCCGCCGTGCTGTTTCTGGTTGCTGCCGGCCTGCAACTGGTCTTCGGCGTTCAGAAAATCGTCAATCTCGCTTGCGGATCGTTCTACGCGCTCGGCGCTTATTTCGGCATCACATTCATCAGTTACGCAATCCGGCTCGGCATATCGCCGTGGCTGATTTTTCCCGGTCTGATTGTCTCTGGAATTTTGCTCGGATTTATAGGTCCGCCGATCGAGCGCTTGTTGCGCACCGTCTACTCGCGCGACGAAAGCTTTTCGCTTCTCCTTACTTTTGCACTGGTGTTGATTTTCCAGGACGTGTTCAAGTTCTTCTGGGGCGCCAATCCGCGATCGCTTGACAGTGCTTATCTCATCTACGGGACGCTGAGTGGCGGAGATTTCAGCGTACCGGTCTATAACCTGTTGGTCATCGCAGCAGCGATTGCCATTGCGGCGGGACTCGGTCTTTTCCTGCAGCGAACAAAGTACGGCCGGCTGTTGCGGGCCACGGCGGAAAATCGTGCCATGGCTGAGGCGCTCGGCGTCGACGTACGACGCATCTATGCGGCCGTATTCACGCTCGGTGCCGTCCTGGGAACAACCGCGGGTGCGCTCGTGGTGCCGACTGCGGCTGCTTCGCTCGACATGGCGATTGAGTTCGTGATCGAGGCCTTTGCGGTCGTGGTCATCGGTGGTCTTGGCTCGATGCGGGGCGCTCTTGCCGGCGGGCTGATCGTTGGACTCATTCGTGCGCTGGCCATTGTCTTTTATCCCGAACTGGAAGTGCTCGCGATCTATGTAATCGTGATTGGCGTTCTGATCTTTCGTCCGATCGGATTGTTTGGCAGGGCGCTGGCATGACCATCACTCCGGCGGCAATGGTGGCCTCGATAGGAGCGGCGGGGCTGGCGCTTTTGCCGTACGTCGCGCCGCCTTACTACGCGGGCTTGATGATCTCGTTCTTCGGGTACGCCATCGCATTGCTCGGTTTTAATCTTTTATTCGGCTACACAGGCCTCTTGTCGTTTGGCCACGCCATGTTTCTCGGTCTTGGCGCCTATGGCGCCGCAGTCATGGCCGGAACCCTGGGCATCAAGCAATTCGAAATTGTGCTTCTCGCCGTGGTCATTGCTTCCGCCTTGATCGCACTGCCCATCGCGCTTCTATGCGCACGTTACGTGGGAATTTTCTTTGGCATGTTGACCCTTGCCTTTGGCATGCTGTTCTACTCGTTCCTGTTCAAGTTCTATCACCTCACCGGGGGCGACAGCGGCATGCGCGTGCCGCGCATGAATATTCTGGGGCTTGCGTTCGAACGCTACAACAAGATCGAGTTTCTTGCTGGGCCCTTTTACTATTATTGTCTCGGCCTGCTCGTGATCGCCGGCTTTTTGATGTGGCGAATCGTGCATTCGCCCTTCGGGCTGCATTTGCAGGCCCTGCGCGACAACGCCCGCAAGGCCGAATATCTC
>Ga0081455_10006119_pt1 | contig 13004 bp, 13 predicted proteins | sample TabmetS3T2R1_FD_70207 | JGI IMG/M metagenome (GOLD analysis project Ga0081455, IMG submission 70207) | Tabebuia heterophylla rhizosphere microbial communities from the University of Puerto Rico - S3T2R1 | ecosystem: Host-associated > Plants > Roots > Rhizosphere ... | reverse complement strand
GCCGCTTCGGCGACCTCGGGCACGACGAACACCGTGAATCCCAGGTCGTCGCGGGTGAACGCTCGCCGGGCCGCGTCGCACGCGGCGTCGTAGCGGCCGATGGCGTTGTAGAGCACGGCGGTCGAGTAGCTCGCGATCCACGCCAGTCGCCCGCTCCCCTCGGCCGCGCGCCGCTCGCTCAGCTCTGCCGTCAACGCCTCCTGGCCGCGCCACGCCGCGAGCGCCACGTCCGCCAGCGCGGCCAGCTCCGCGTGCTCCTTGGGGATCTGAGAGTCGAGTTCGCTCATAGGACGTTCGGGCCTATGCCCCACCGCTCGGCGGGGGCGCAGTGACCCTTGCCTTCCAGGACGACCGCCCCACAGAGCTTATTCCCGACCAATTTCCGGAAGCCGAACCGTCCTGGTCCGCTTCACTCGGTCTGTCCTTGGGAAGTTCTTAGGTTCTCCCAAGACTCTTACCGCACACTGACGTCGTCCGACAACACCCGAGCACGACGAGGAGGTGCCAACTTGGTTGCGCAGCAGCAGGGCGTTCAGCAGCACCAGCAACGCCACGAGGATCGGTGCGCGCGGCGCTCTTTCCCGGCCAAACAACCAACGCCACAGCATCCGGTGGACATCTCCCTGCCGAAGTCACTTTACGGAAGGTCCCACCCCAAGCCAAATAGCGCCCCCATCGCGATCATGTTCACCGGCCCCGTCCACGCGTCCCTGTCCGGCATCTATCTCAAGCTGGGCTCGCTCCTGCTCTTCTGCACCATGGACGCCATGGTGAAGTCGCTGGGCGGCGTCTACGGGCCGTTCCAGCTGATGCTGTTCCGCAGCACCGTGGCGATGATCCCGATCGCCATCATCGTCTGGCGCGCCGGCGACCTCAGGATCGTGCGCAGCAACCGGCCATGGCTGCAGGCGGCGCGTATCGCCGCTGGGCTCGGCAGCACAGCGGGCTTCTTCTACGTCTTTCCGCGCATGCCGCTGGTCGACGCCTATGCCATCTCCTTTGCCGCACCGTTCTTCATAGTGGCGCTGGCCGTGCCGATGCTGGGCGAACAGGTCGGCTGGCGGCGGTGGAGCGCCGTCGCGGTGGGCTTCGTCGGCGTGATCGTCATGCTCGACCCATTCGGCATCTCCTTCCATGCCATGTCGCTGGTCGTGCTGGCTGCCACCTTCTGCTACTCCCTCTCCACCGTGATGGTTCGGCTGACCAGCCGTTACGACCATGACGCCGCCACGCTCTTTTGGTTCGCCCTGGTGTCGAGCGTCCTCTCCCTGGTCGCCGGTATCCCCGACTGGGTCTGGCCATCGGCCATCGACTGGGTCTGGTTGGTCGTGCTGGGCTTGCTGGGCGGCATCGCCCAAGTCCTGGTGACGCGCGCGTGGCGGATAGCCCCGGCGTCGATCCTGGCGCCTTTCGACTATGCCTCCATCGTGCTCGCCGTCCTGTACGGCTATCTCTGGTTCCACGAGGAGCCGTCATGGACGGTCTGGCTTGGCCTGCCCCTGGTGATCGGCTCAGGCCTTTATATCCTTCATCGCGAGCGCGTACGCGGCAGCCAGCGCGCCATGGCCGCCCTGCCCTGAGACCGGGCTTTGACCCCGGGGAAAACTGCCGATTCAGGGGCTTATGGCAAGCATTGACGAAACGGCGTGCAATCCACATCTTAGCGGCATGAGCGAGACCTCCTTTTCCGTAAGCGAGAGCGCTGCCCGGCGTATCGCCTTCCTGGCCGCGAAGGAAGCCAAGCCCGTCATGATGCGCGTGGCGGTGCTGGGCGGCGGCTGCTCCGGCTTCCAGTACAATTTCTCCTTCGAGGACCAGCGCAACGACGACGATCTGGTGATCGAGCGCGATGGCGCCGCCGTGCTGGTCGATGCCACATCGCTCGAGCTGCTCAAGGGCAGCGAGCTCGACTATGTCGAGGAGATGGTCGGCTCGTCGTTCCAGGTGAAAAACCCGAACGCCACCTCGTCCTGCGGCTGCGGCAACTCTTTCAGCGTGTGATCCGGCCGCGATGAAGATCGCGACCTGGAACGTAAACTCCGTCCGCAAGCGGACGGTCAATCTCGTCGGCTGGCTGAAGAGCGCCAAGCCCGACGTCGCCGTGCTGCAGGAGCTGAAGGCCCAGGAAGCGCAGTTTCCCCGGCTGGAGGTCGAGGCGGCCGGCTACAAGATCGAGATGGTCGGCCAGAAGGGTTTTAACGGCGTCGCCCTGCTTTCGCTGCATCCCGTCGAGATCACCGCCCGCAGCCTGCCCGACCCCGAGCCCGACGAGCCGGCACGCTATATCGAAGGCAGGATCCAGACGCCGAAGGGTCCGCTCACTGTCGGCGGCCTCTACCTGCCCAACGGCAATCCGATTCACACCGATAAGTTCGCCTACAAGATCGCCTGGATGGACCGGCTGAACCAGCGCGCCAAGGCGCTGCTGGAACGGGAGGAGATGTTCGTCCTGGGCGGTGACTACAATGTCTGTCCGACCGATGTCGACGTCTTCAGCCCCCAGGCCTTCGCCAATGACGCGCTCTGCCAGCCGCAGTCGCGCGCTGCGTTGCGCACCCTCCTCAATCTCGGACTGACTGACGCGGTGCGCGCCCATCATCCCGAAGGTCCGCTCTACACCTTTTGGGACTACCAGGCCGGCGCCTGGCAGAAGGGCAACGGCCTTCGGATCGACCACCTATTGCTCTCGCCGCAGGCTGCCGACCGCATGACCGCCGTCGGCATCGACAAGGCCGAGCGCGGCCGGCCCGAACCGTCCGACCACGTCCCCGTCTGGTGCGAACTCGACGTCGGCTGAAGGCCGTCACTCCGCGCCGGTCCCGATCACGCCGCCGTCGGCGATGATGGTCTGACCGCACACGAAGTTGCCGGCCTTGGAGGCCAGGAATACCGCGACGCCGCCGATATCGTCGGGCTGACCGATGCGCTTCAGCGCCGCTTTGCTTTCGCTGGCTTTGCGGATCTCCGGATTGTCCCAAAGCGCCTTGGCGAAATCGGTCTGGATCAGGCCCGGCGCGATGGCATTGACGCGGATGTTGTGCTTGCCCCATTCCATGGCGAGCGACTTCACCAGGTTGATGTCGGCCGCCTTGCTCATGTTGTAAGCGGCGATGTGCGAGGAGCCGACCAGCCCGCCTATCGATGAGACGATGACGAACACGCCGTCCTTGCGCTCAGCCATCTCGGGCCCGACCAGGTTCATCAGCCAGAGATTCGACATCACGTTGTTCCGCATGATCTTGAGGAACACCTCCTCCTTCAGGCCGGTGAGCGGACCGAAGTAGGGATTGGAGGCAGCGTTGCACACCATGACGTCGACCTTGCCGTAGGTCTTGCGCGCAACCGCGATCAGATTCTCGAGCTGCGCCTTGTCGGAAATGCTGGCGGCGACGGCAGTGGCCTCGCCGCCTTTGGCCTTGATGGCCTTCACGACCTCCTCGCAGGCCGGCAATTTGCGGCTCGAGACGACGACCTTGGCGCCGTGCGCGGCCATCTGCTCGCAGATCGAGCGGCCGATGCCGCGGCTGCCGCCAGTCACGACGGCCACCTTGCCGGAAAGATCGAACATCATCGGCGTTTCCCCTTATTTGGCGAACAGAGCGATCGACTCAACATGCCCCGACCAGAGGAACTGGTCGATGGCTTTCAGCTTCTCCAGCCTGTAGCCCGCATCCCGCAGCACTCGCGCGTCGCGCGCGAAGCTGCCGGGATCGCAGGAGGCGTAGACCACTCGCGGCACTTTCGAGCGCGCGAGCTCCGCCACCTGCGCAGCGGCGCCCGCACGCGGCGGATCGAGCACGACGGCATCGAAAGCGTCCAATTCCTTTGCCAGCAGCGGATTGCGAAACAGATCGCGCCGTTCGGTTCTGACCCGATTGCCGCCGATCTTGCGCGCGGCGCCATCGATTGCCGTGACCGAAGGCTTGTCGCTCTCGAACAGCGCGAGGCGTCCAGGCCGGCCGAGCGACAGCGAACCGACCCCGGCGAACAAGTCGGCTAGCTTCGAGGTATCACCCAGCCATGCACTCGCCGCTTCGCGCATCGCCAGCTCGCCGCGCTTCGTCGCTTGCAGGAAGGCGCCCGGCGGTGGTTCGACGACGGCGTCGCCCAGGATCAGGAGCGGTGGGTGCCGCACCACGATCGGCTCCGGATCGGCGCGATCGCCCCAGCTCAAGCGCGCGAGGTTGGCGCGCTCGGCGAGGCCGACCAGCTTCTGCCGATGGTCGATCGACAGAGCGATCCGCCTGTGCGGCCGCAACAAGACGTCGACGCCACTGTCGGTCTCGTTGGCGACGGCGTCGGCCGCCGCGCCGTCGGGTAGCACCTCGGCGAGCGTCGCGCGCAGCGGCTCGAGCAGCGCCGTCAGGGTCGGCCGTGCGATCACGCAGGTGCCGATGTCGACGACGCGCGCGTTGCCGCGCTCATGGAAGCCCGCGACCACACGCTTGCCCTGCCGGCGCACGACGAAGTCGACCCGGCGGCGCTCGCCGGGCGCGCCAAGCAAGGGCGGTTCGAAGGTCGGTGCATCGACACCGTGCTGCTTCAGCGCGCGCTCGATCAAGCCGACCTTCCAGGCCGCATAGACGTCGCGCCGCCAGTGTTGCAGGGCGCAGCCGCCGCACACCGTGAAGTGAGCGCAAGGCGGTGTCTCGCGGTGACGCGAGGGCGCCAGCACCTCGATCAGCTTGGCGGCAACTCCCTCGCCGCGCTTGTCGAGCGGTTCGGCCTCGACGGTCTCGCCGGGCAGAGTGAAAGGCACGAAATAGCGCCGGCCACCCTGCTCGGCCACGCCGTCGCCCCGCGCTCCCACCTCCAGGATATCGAGCGTGACCGGCACGCTCCCTGCTAACCCAGCCAGCTCTTGGCCGGTCGCATTTCGCCGACCAGCAGGCCGACCACGTTCTTTACCGGGGGATGCACGATGGCGTCCCGCTCCGGTGCCGGCAGCAGGCCGAGATGATCCAGGATGGTCGCTGTCGCGACCTCGCTGGCCCGCCCCGCACCGTCCCACATCTTGAGGGCAACGCCGAGACCGAGCGTGGGCAGCATGCAGCAATAGACGCCCTCGGCGCCGCCCTTCGCCTGGATCGCGCCACCGAGCGTGCCGTTCAGGCGAGTGCAGAAGCGATTCGTGCCGGCCACCATGAAGGGCTCGGCGTTCATCGCCGAGCGCAACCGGCCGATCGCTTCGGCGCGCTTGGTCGAGAGACGCGACGGGTCGGCCATGGTCGCCATGGCGAGAGCGAGGTTGCGCAGCGGAAAGGCGAGCGTGGGAATGCCGCAACCGTCGGTGCCATACGGCAGGCTGTCGGCGTCGAGCTGCGCGAGGTCGCCCAGGACGCCGCGCACCCGCTGTTGCACCGGATGGTCGTAGCGGATGTAGCCTTTGGTCGGCTCGCCGTGCTGCACCGCCGTCGTCAGGAAGCCGCTATGCTTGCCCGAGCAATTGTTGGAGGCATTGGTCAGCGGTGCATTGGCCCGCGCCAGCTCCTCGACGCGCCACACCAACCGCGACGGATGCGCACCGCATTCGAGGTCACCCTCGTCCAGCCCGACCTTGCCCAACCAGCTGCGCACCGTGTCGACGTGACGGGCCTCGCCGTTATGTGAGGCACAGGCCAGCGCCATGTGCTCGCTGCCGAGGCCGAAGCGATCGACGGCGCCGCTCTCGACGAAGGGAATGGCCTGGATCGGCTTGACCGCCGAGCGCGGCATGACAGCGGCATCGATATCGCCCCAGGAGGCGACCACCGTGCCGTCCGCCTTGACCACGGCAGCGATTCCCTCATGGCGGCTTTCCACCACCGGCCCGCGCGTGACTTCGATGACGACTGGTCCCTTGGTCATGACGTACGTTCCAGCTTGATGACGGTGATGTTGTCCTGATGGGGATTGCGGACCGCGAGCACCGCGGAGATCAGGGACGACACGGGGTTGGCCGACTGTACTACGATATCGGCGTCGTCGAGGCTCAGCACGCCATCGCTGCACAGCAACAGGCGTGCATTGGCTGGCAGTCGCCGCGCACCTTCGTCGACCAGCGTCAGCGGCTGGCCCATCACTGCCTCTCGCAAGGTGTGCCGTCCAGGATGACTGGCTCCTTCCTCGGCGCTGATCACGCCGCGCTCGACCAGGGCGTCGATTTGCGGCGCCATCGAATGGTCGGCGTTGAGCCGCTGCAGCTTGCCGTCGAGCAGCACGTAAAAGGGCGAGTCGCCGACGCTGATCCAGCGTACCTCCTCGCCCGCGACGATCACGGCCACCACAGTCGAGCCCATGCCGGCGAGCTCTGCCTTGCCCGCAGCGCCCGACTGGACGGCGGCATTTGCTGCCTCCAGGCCGTCGGCCAGGCTGCGTCCCTGCTCCACCGCCTTGACCATGGCCTCGGTGACCAGGCGCGATGCGACGGAGCCGCCAACGTGGCCGCCCATGCCGTCGGCAACGACCGCCAGCAGCGCGCCGTCCTTCAGGGTCTTGAGGGCCCAGCTATCCTCTTGGTAGGGGCGGGCGCCCTGATGCTGGCCGCCCTCGCCCCGCCAGCGAGCAGCCATGGCTAATGCCAGACCGCCGGGAGTTTGTGCAGGCCGCGCAAAGTGAAGGTACGCCGCCAGGCCGGGTTGGCCTTCTCCGGCAATTCGAGTGTCGGCAGGCGTTCGACCAGGGCGGTGAAGACCAGTTCCGCTTCGAGGCGCGCAAGCTGGGCGCCCAGGCAATGGTGGATGCCGCCGCCGAAAGACATCGGCCGCACGTTCTGCCGGCCGACATCGAGCTTGTCCGGCTCGGCATAGTGCGCAGGATCGCGATTGGCCGCCCCCAGCAGCGTGATCACGCTCTCGCCCGCCGGCAGCGTGACACCGCCGACCTCGACCTCGGTATTGGTAACCCGGCCGGTCATCTGCACCGAGCTGTCGAAGCGCAGCAGCTCCTCGACTGTATTGGGAATCAGCGACGGATCGTCCTTGAGGCGCTGCCACTGCTCGGGCGCGCGGTGCAGCGCCAGAAGGCCGTTGCCGATCAGGTTGGTGGTGGTTTCGTGGCCGGCGCCGAACAGGAGGCCGATATTGGCGCGCAGCTCCTCCGTCGACAGTCGGTCGCCCGCCTCCTCCGCTCTGACAAGTTCAGTGGTGAGGTCGTCCTGCGGCTCCTTGCGGCGCAGCTCGCAGAGCTGATCGAAGTAGTTGTTACCCATCTGGGTGCCGACGTTCGCCTGGTCGAGCTCCTCGCGGGTCATCGGTACCGGATCGAGGACGCGACCGCTGACATTGCTGCCGACCAGGAAGGCGTCGCGATGCTCCTCGGGGATGCCCAGCATATCGCAGATCACGATCACCGGCAGGCGATGGGCGAGGTCGCGGATCACGTCCATCGCGCCTTTGCCGGCGACGCGATCGAGCTGCTGGTCGACGAGCTTGCGAATACGCGGCCGCATGTCGGCGACACGGCGGGCCGTGAAGGCCTTGGTGACCAGGCTGCGCAGCCGGGTGTGATCCGGCGGATCGAGCACCAGCATGGTCTTGGCCAGATTGGCGATCACCGGCTCGTTCATGCGATCGACGCCATAGCGACGATGGATATTGCCGGCGAAATCCTTGCCGAAGCGCTTGTCGCGCAGCGAGAAGGCGACGTCATCGTAGCGCGTCAGCAGCCAAAAACCCTGCTCGGTCTTGAAGACCGGCGCCGCCTCGCGCAGCCGATGGTAGAAAGGATAGGGATCGGCAATGAAGGCCGGATCGAGCGGATCGAACGTCAGCGGGCCATTGCCCCGCGCCGGAGGGGTCATGTCGTTCATACCTCCTCTTACCACGAACCCCCTTGCCGCGCGAACGAGCGCGACCGTAGCATCGCACTGATGTTTGCACTGACCCAGGGCCTGCGCCGCGCCGTGCAGATCAAACCCAACGGCCCCGCCACGGCTTTTGCCAGCCGTCGGCGCACCTGGGCGCAAACCGAGGACCGCGTGGCCCGCGTCGCCGGCGCGCTTTCCGCACTAGGCGTGCATCGCGGCGACCGGGTCGCGATCCTGGCGCTGAACAGCGACCGCTACCTCGAGTTGATGTACGCCATTCCCTGGATCGGCGCCGCCATGGTGCCGATCAACACGCGGCTGGCGGCGCCCGAGATCGAGTACATCCTGGCCGATTCCGGCGCCGTAGCCCTGTTCATTGATGGCGCGATGGCGCACCACCTGAGCACGCTCGACGGCAAGATGCGCAGCGTGCGCGAGATCGTTTGGCTGGACGACATGGCCTCGCCGGAAGGCATGCTGCACTACGAGGATCTCACCGCCTACGAGACGGCCGACGATGTCGGCGCGGCCAACGACGATCTTGCCGGCCTTTTCTATACCGGCGGTACCACTGGACGCTCCAAGGGCGTGATGCTCAGCCACACCAATCTCGTGGTGAACGCCATGAACGCGGTTGCCGGCATGGGCTTCAACGCCGACACCGCCTACATCCATTCCGGCGCCATGTTCCATCTCGCCGACGGCGCGTCGAGCTTCGGCGTCACCATGACGGGCGGCCGCCACGCGTTCGTGCCTCGCTTCGAGCCGGTCGAAGTGCTGCAGACCATCGCCAGCGAGAAGATCACGCACGCGCAGTTTGTGCCGACCATGATCAACATGCTGGTCAATCACTCGCGCTTCAAGGAATTCGACCTCTCGACACTCTCCTTCATCCTCTATGGCGCTTCGCCGATGCCCGAAGGTGTGTTGCGCAAGGCCATGGAGGTGATGCCTCGCGTCCGCCTGATGCACGGCTACGGCATGACCGAGGCGGCGCCGATCGTCACTTTGCTCGATCCGAAATACACCACGCTGAGCGGCCCCTTCGCCGGCAGGCTCAAGTCGTGCGGCCAGGCGGCGCTCAGCTGCGAGGTCAAGGTGGTCGATGCCGATCGCAAGGAAGTGCCGCGCGGTACCACCGGCGAGCTCGCCGTGCGCGGCGCCAACATCATGACCGGCTACTGGAACAAGCCGGACGAGACCGCCGCCGTCCTCGAGGACGGCTGGTACTACACCGGCGACGGCGCCTACATGGACCGCGAAGGCTTCGTCTTCATTGTCGATCGCCTGAAGGACATGATCATCTCGGGCGGCGAGAACGTCTATTCGGCTGAGGTCGAGAACGCGATCTCGCTGATGCCGGGCGTCGGCGAGGTCGCCGTGATCGGTGTCCCCGACGATCAATGGGGCGAGCGGGTGCATGCGATCATCGTGGCCAAGCCCGGCGTCACCCTCACTTCTGACGATGTGATGGCGCATTGCCGCGACCAGATCGCGGGCTACAAGTGTCCCAAGAGCGTCGACTTCCGCGACACACCGATGCCTCTTTCGGGCGCCGGCAAGGTTCTCAAGCGCGAGCTGCGCGAACCCTACTGGAAGGGCTACACCAAGGCCGTGAACTGAGATGACCGGAGTCCCTCCTTACTACGACTGGATCGCGCATCACGCTCATCGTCGGCCGAAGCAGCTCGCGATCAACGACCTGCAGACCAACCGGAAGTTCACCTATGCCGATCTGCATCGGCGTGCCGACCAGCTGGCCGGGTGGCTGGCCGCGCGCGGCATCGGCAAGGGCGACCGCGTGGCGCTGCTGGCGCCCAACTGCGCCGAATACTTCGAGCTGCAATTCGCCTGCGGACGCCTGGGCGCAATCATGCTGCCGCTCAACTGGCGGCTCACCGTGCCCGAACTCGAGTACATCCTGGGCGATGCTGCGCCCAAGCTTTTGGTCCACGACAAGAGTTTTGCTCAGCAGGCGCAGGCCCTCGCCAAGAACCTGCTCGAGATCGATCCCGAGAGCCCGAACGGCGCGTATGAGCGCGCTGTTGCCTCAGCCTCCAAGCCGCCGGCGCCCGTGCCGCTCACGCACGACGACATCGGCATGATCATGTACACCTCGGGCACCACGGGACATCCGAAGGGTGCGATCATTACCCACGGCATGGTGTTCTGGAACGCCGTCAACCTTGGCATCCCGGCGTTGATCTCGCCGCAGACCGTGCAGCTCGTGATCCTGCCGCTGTTCCATACCGGCGGCCTCAATTGCTACGCCAACCCGGTGCTGCATGCCGGCGGCACGATCCTGATCATGCGCAATTTCGAACCGGGGCTGGCGCTCGACTACATCTCCGACAAGTCGCTCGGCATCACGCATTTCTTCGGCGTGCCCGCGCCCTATCAATTCATGATGCAGCATCCCAAGTTCCAGGGCGCCGACCTCTCGCGGCTCAGGATTTCCGGTGTCGGCGGCGCGCCCTGCGCGCTCGCCATCCTCGAAGGCTGGGCGGCGCGCGGCGTGGCGCTGGTCCAAGGCTGGGGCATGACCGAGACCAGTCCCGCCGGCACGATGCTCGATGCCGCCGATGCCATCCGCAAGGTCGGCTCGGCCGGCAAGGCGATGATGCATACCGCGATCCGCATCGTCGACGAGGCTGGCAAGGACGTGGTGCAAGGCGACATCGGCGAGCTGCTGATCAAGGGCCCCAACATTACGCCGGGATACTGGAACAAGCCGGATGCCACGGCGGCCGCTTTCACCGACGGCTGGCTGCACACCGGCGATGCGTGCCGCATGGACGATGAGGGCTTCGTCTACATCGTCGATCGCTGGAAGGACATGTACATCTCGGGTGGCGAGAACGTCTATCCGGCCGAGGTCGAGAACGTGCTGTTCCAGCTGCCGCAGGTCGCCGACGCCGCCATCATCGGCGTGCCCAACGAGCGCTGGGGCGAAGTCGGCATGGCGATCATCGTCAGGAAGGCGGGGCAGCCGCTCGAGGAAGGCGACATCATCCGCCATTGCCTCGGCAAGCTTGCCAAATTCAAGGTGCCGCAGTCGGTGGCGTTCGTCGACGTTTTGCCGCGCAACGCCACGGGCAAGGTCTTGAAACGCGAGCTGAGAACTCAGTTCGTCGGCCAGGACAGGCCGTCAATCACCTGATCGTCAGACCATCGGCACGTAGTCGTATTCGCCCAGGCCTTGCAGAACCAAGAAGGTGAGCGAGGTCTTGCCGGCATTGGTCACCAGGTGCGGCCGGCCCGCGACCGCCGTGAACGTGTCGCCGGGCTTCAGGCGGACCTCCTGCTTGGGCTTCTGCAGGAAGAGCCGCATCTCGCCTTCGAGGACATAGAACGTGTCGGCGATGTTGGTGTGGAAATGCCACGGCACGGTCTGCGTCGGCGAGAGTTGTAGCTCGCTGATATGGAAGCCCGGGCGCACGCAGTGGCGCGCGCGGCGCTCGACTTCGTAGAGATGGCTTGCATCCTTGACGGGCTTCAGGCGCTCGGCTGACTGCATGCTTGCCTCCGTCTCGCGTTACATTGTACCAAGCGCGATGCTTACGATCTACGGCATCTATCGCTCGCGCGCGTCGCGCAACTTCTGGCTCGCCAATGAGCTTGGCATCCCGTTCAAGCAGGTGCCGGTCGTGCAGCGCTACCGTCTGACGGAGCCCCTGCCGGCGGGCGTGGTGCATACCAAATCGCCTGAGTTCCTGAAGGTCAATCCCAACGGCCACATTCCCACGATGGAAGACGATGGCCTCGTGCTGCACGAATCGCTCGCCATCAACCTCTACCTCGCCAAGAAGCATGGCGGCCCGCTGGCGCCCAAGAACGTGGCCGAGGACGGCGAGATGAGCATGTGGGCGCTGTGGTCCGTCACCGAAGTCGAGCCGCATTCGCTGCCGATCGCGCAGAACGGTCCATCGCCGGCAACGATAGAGGCCCTGCGCCCGCCGTTCGCCGTGCTCGACAAGGCGCTACAGAAAACAGGATTCGTTGTCGGCGGGCGCTTCACCGTCGCCGACATCAACGTCGCCGAGATCGTGCGCTATGCCCAGCGCGCTCCGGAGCTGTTCGACGCGGCGCCGCGCGTCAAGGCGTGGCTCGCCGCCTGCCACGCCCGCCCCGCCTTCCAGAAGATGTGGGTCGAGCGCGAGAAGGAACCAGCTTAACGCGCGATGAAAGGTTTGGCCGCAGCGTCGTAGTCGCCGTAGCCCAGCATGGTCCGCAGTTCAGGCGGCGGCAGCGCCGTCGCCGCCTCCGCCTTGCCGGCGGCCAGCGCCGCCAGCCCGGCCTTCATGCCGGCCGCCGCCGGCGACAGCATTCCGGTCGGATAGGTGCCGATCTTGAAGCCGAGGTCGGCCGCTTCCTTCTGCGACGGTGTGGCCCGCGGCGCGCCGGGCGACAGCACCACGAACGAGGGCTTACCCTTAGCGGCGGCATTGCCGCGCTTGATCTCGGCATCGTCCGCCGGCGAATCGAGGAACAGGATGTCGGCGCCCTCCTCGACATACATCTCGATGCGCGCCACCGCCTCGTCGATGCCCTGGGTCGGCCGGCAGTCGGTGCGCGCCAGCACCAGGATGCCGGAATCCCTGGCCGCCTCGACAGCGGCGCGGATCTTCATGCGCGCCTCGGCCCGCGGCAGGCAGGGCTTGCCGGCGGCGGTGAGCGCGCGCGGCGTGATCTTGTCCTCGATCAGGATGGCGGCGGCGCCGGCGCGGCCGTAGGCGCTCACCGTGCGCTGCACGTTCATGGCGTTGCCGTAGCCGTGGTCGCCATCGGCCAGGATCAGCAGCTCGGGCGCCGCGCCATGCACCATCTGGAAGGAATCGAACATCTCGCCGAACGACAGGAGATCGAGGTCGGGACCGCCGAGACGCGCCGCCGCGACGCAGGAGCCGGAGAGGAAGGCGGTCGTGAAGCCGGCGTTGGCGGTGAGCTTGGCCGACAGCCCGTCATAGACCGCCGGCATGACGATCAGACCGGGCTCGGCCAGCACGGCGCGGAGCCGTTGCGGCGCGGTCAGGGCGGGTTTGGCGGTCGGCGCGTTCATGGGCATTTCCTCCAACGGTTCGGCGGACGATAACAGACCGCCCGGCCCGCGTCGCAACGCACCGACGTCATGTTCTTCTTATTCCCCCTCGTTTCAGTGCCATTGCAAACGGGACGCTGGAACGAAAAGTTACAGAGCAACAGTCGACGGCCCCGGCCA
>Ga0081455_10006118_pt1 | contig 13005 bp, 13 predicted proteins | sample TabmetS3T2R1_FD_70207 | JGI IMG/M metagenome (GOLD analysis project Ga0081455, IMG submission 70207) | Tabebuia heterophylla rhizosphere microbial communities from the University of Puerto Rico - S3T2R1 | ecosystem: Host-associated > Plants > Roots > Rhizosphere ... | reverse complement strand
AGCAATCCCGGCCCGATCCCGGAACCGACGTGCTCGAGCGGTACGGCGTCCGGCCCGGCGAGCCGCTCGTGGTCTTCGTCGGCCGCATCACGCGGCAGAAGGGCATCGTCCATCTCGCGGAGGCGGCGCTCTCGATCGACCCGCGGGCGCAGCTCGTGCTCGCGGCCGGCGCGCCGGACACGCCGGAGATCGCCCGGGAGATGGAAGCCCGGGTCGAGCGGGCGCGGACCGAGCGCGGCAACGTCGTCTGGATCGAGCAGATGCTCGAGAAGACCGAGGTGATCCAGCTCCTCTCCCACGCGACGTGCTTCGTCTGCCCGTCGATCTACGAGCCTCTCGGGATCGTCAACCTCGAGGCGATGGCGTGCGGCGCGGCGGTCGTCGCGACCGCGACGGGCGGCATTCCGGAGGTGGTCGTCGACGGCGAGACGGGCCTGCTCGTGCCGTTCGAGCCCGGCGATCCCGTCACGCGCGAGCCTGCGGACCCGGCGGCGTTCGCGGCCGAGATCGCGGAGCGCGTCAACACGCTGGTCGCCGATCCGGAGCTCGCGAAGCGGATGGGCGAAGCGGGCCGCCGGCGTGCGGTCGAGCACTTCTCGTGGCGCCGGATCGCCGAGCAGACGCTCGACCTGTACCGCACCCTCGTGCCCTAGAGGCGCTCTGCGAGCGCCTCTAGCACCTTGAGCTGCACGTCCGGCTGTCGCCCGAGGAGCGCGCGGAAGGCGCGTCCCGGGATGACGAGCGCCCGCAACGGCGTCGCGGCGCGGCTCGATCCGACCAGCTCGGCGCGCGAGATCCCGAACCGTTCGGCGACCCGCTGTTGGATCTCCTCGACCGAGGTGGCGGTGGCGCCGCGCGAGACGCCGGGGATGACCTCGGCGATCAGCTCGCTGGAGAGCGGCTTGGCCATCAGGGAGGCGTGGGCGATGACCCGGGTGAGGGCGCCGTGCAGCTGGCGGACGTTGGCGTCGATCCGCCCCGCGAGCTCGGCCAGGGCGCCGGAGTCGGCGATCTCGATTCCGGACTCCTGGACGAGGCGCCGCAGGACCGTGAGCCTGGTCGCCAGATTGGGCGGCTCGACCGCAACGGTCAGACCCCACTCGAAGCGGTCACGCAGCCGGGCGGCGAGGGTCGAGAGCTCGCTTGGGATGCGGTCGGCGGAGAGGACCAGTTGGCTGCCGGCTTCATAAAGCGCGTTGAAGGTGTGGAAGAACTCCTCCTCGGTCGCCGCCTTGCCCTCGAGGAACTGGACGTCGTCGATCAGCAGCACGTCGATGTCGCGGTACCGCGCCTTGAAGCGCTCGCCGCCGGTCGATTTCAGCGCCGTGACGAACTCGTTGGTGAACGACTCGGCCGTCGTGTAGCGGACGCTCAGGCCGGGGGCGTTATCGCCGAGGTAGTTGGCGATCGCGGTCAGCAGGTGGGTCTTGCCGAGCCCGGGCGGGCCGTGCAGGAAGAGCGGGTTGTAGGCCTCCGACGGCGCCTCGGCGACGGCCAGGGCGGCGCCGTGGGCGAGCCGGTTGCCGGGTCCGATCACAAAGCGGTCAAAGGTGTAGTTCGGGTTGAGGTCGACCCCGCCCTGCTCCTCGTGGCCTGGCACGGCGGCCCGCTCGCCGACGAAGGCGACTCGCGTGGTACCGCCACCGGCTGCCGCGACCGCTTCTGCGATCAGGGCCGAGTAGCGGCGCTCGGCCCAGGTTCGGATGCCCTCCGGGGCGGTGAGATAAAGCGTTTCCGCGTCTGCTCCCGCGGTGCTCAGCGGCTCCAGCCAGAGGCGGTAGGTGGAGTCGGGGACCGACGCCTTCAGTCGGTCCTGGGTGGCCCTCCAGAGGGCGTTGAGGTCTTCTCTTGCCGAGTCATCAGACACCTGCGGCGACGATAGCGGCGTGCCTGAGAGCGCAGCTCGGGCACCCAGCAAATCCCGCAGAAAAGATTTCGCTCGCCCTTGGTGGGACATTCGCCGCACAGTTGCGACACATCTGCAAGTCGCGTCCGTATACTCCCCGGCCCAATGAAGCGCACTTATCAGCCGAAGAAGCGGAAGCGGGCGAAGACCCACGGATTCCGCGCGCGGATGAGCACCCGCGGTGGCCGCGCGATCCTCAAACGGCGCCGGCGCAAAGGGCGGAAGCGCCTAACCCCTTAGCCGTGGCGTCGAAGCGACGGCGGCTCTCTCGCAGCGGCGAGTTCGACCGCGTCTACCGCGACGGCTCCTCGCATGCGACCCGCTACCTCGTGCTCTACACCTTTCCGCGTCGCGACGAGGAGGGGGACGAGGTGAGGTTGGGGGTCTCGGTGAGCCGCAAAGTCGGTGGAGCAGTCGACCGCAACAAGGTCAAGCGCGCGCTGCGCGAGGCCTTCTGGGGCCTCTCCGACCAGCTCCCCGCCGGCCATGACTTCGTGATCGTCGCCCGTGCCGAGATCGGCGACCTGGTCGAGCGCGAGGGAACTGCGGGCGTCACCGCCTCGCTTGAAGAGGCGCTGGCCGACGGCCCGAAGGGGCGTTCCACGTGAAACGGATCTTCCTGGCGCCGCTGCGCGGCTACCAGCGGTGGATCTCGCCGGGCCTGCCGCGCCGTTGCAAATACGAGCCGACCTGTTCCGCCTATGCGGTCGAGTCGATCGAACGCTTCGGCGTCGCTCGCGGGGTCGTGCTCGCTTGCTGGCGGCTACTGCGCTGCAACCCGTTCAGCGACGGCGGCTTCGACCCGGTGCCGGATCGATTCCGGTTGCGCGGGCTGGGCCACATCCACCCGGCTGAGTACCACGGCGAGACGAGAGTCTGATGCCGCCGCTCGCATTCCAGCTCGCCCCGCAGTTTCTCGTCGACATAGCCGACCACGTCCTCGTCTTCTTCCACGACTCGGTCGGCACCTCGTGGGGGATGTCGATCGTCCTCCTGACCATCTGCACGCGGACCCTGCTGATCCCGCTCACCTACAAACAGCTGAAAGGCATGCGGGCGATGCAGGCCCTGCAGCCGCAGATCAAAGAGCTCCAGGAGAAATACAAGAACGACAAACAGCGCATGCAGCAGGAAATGATGCGCTTCTACAAAGAGAACAAAGTCAACCCGCTTGCCTCCTGCATCCCGCTGCTCGCCCAGCTGCCGGTCTTCATCACCCTCTTCTACGTCCTCCAGCACGACCTCCGCGAAGACATCTGCGGTCAGACCGCCAAGACCTGCAGCCAATTCGCCGCCGAAAACGGTCACGCCGCTGGATTCTTCGGCGAAAGCTTCCTCTTTGTCAGCGACTTGACCGCCAAGGCGACCGGAGCCGAACTGATCGCCCTGCTGATCCTCTACGTCGGCACCCAGCTCGTCTCCGGCTTCTTTATGTCGGCGACGGCCGACAAAAGCCAGCGGATGATCATGTTCGTCCTGCCGCTGGTCTTCGTTCCCTTCATCCTCACCTTCCCGGCGGGGCTGATCGTCTACTGGATCACCACCAACCTCTGGACCATCGGCCAGGGGCTGGTGATGAAAAAAGTGATCCCGGTGCCGGTCGCCGCGACTCCAGAGGGCGCCGCCGCGATCGCGGCCTCAAAACCGCCCCCACCACCGCCGAAAAAACGCAAGCGCAAGCGCCGTTAGAGCGGCTGAGCGCGCCGCGCCGCGTTCAGGCACTTCCCTTAGGGCGCTTCTTGGCGACTCCGGCCCGCCGCGGTAGGTCGCCGGGCGTCGGACCCGACTTCCTCAGGACATGCAGATGGCGATGGCGGCTTCCGGCGCGGTCGCCGACGTCGAGTACCTGCTCCGGGCGCATTGCCAGGAGCTCGGCTGCACGCTCCATCTCCACCTCCTCGTCGCGATCGCGCTTGCCCTTCCAGGCGACGAGGACGCCGCCGTCGCGGAGCAGCGGGCTGGCCAGCTCGGCGAGGGTCGAGAGGCGACCGACCGCGCGGGCGGTGACGGCGTCGTAGGCCTCGTGCCCCGCCCCGCCCGCGACCTCCTCCGAGCGGGCCCTGAGCGCCTTCGCGTTGCCGATCCCGGCCGCGCCCGCGGCGCGTTCGATGAAGCCGGTCTTGCGGCCGACCGACTCGATCAGGTCGACCTCGGCGGCGGGCAGCGCGACGGCGAGGACGAGGCCGGGAAAACCCGCCCCCGAGCCGACGTCGGCGATCCGCCCGGCAGCTCGCAGCTCGGGCACCTCGAGGCCGGTGAGGCTGTCGACGACGTGCACCTGCCAGGCGCGCTCGTCGGTGATCGAGCTGAGCGAAGCGGGATCCTCGCGGAGCAGCTGCAGGACTTGCCGCAGCGCCGCGCGGGCCTCGGGCGCGAGCTCCGCGCCCGCCTTGCTCACTCGGAGATCAGCGGTGCGACGACCACGCAGCGGTGCGGCTCGTCGCCCTCGCTGTAGGTCTCGACGCCGGCCCGGTCTTTCAGGCGTTCGTGGACGACCCGCCGCTCCTGGGCGCTCATCGGGTCCATCTCGACGATCCGGTTGTTGGAGAGCGCCTGTTCGGCGGCCCGGTCGGCGCGCCCCTCCAGCGTCTCGCGGCGGCGGCCACGGTAGCCGGCGGCGTCGAGCACCACCCGCTTGCGCTCGCGCATGCCGCGGAAAGCCGCCTGGTAGCAGAGCAGCTGCAGGGCGTCGATCGTCTGGCCGCGTTTGCCGATCAGCAGCCCGTAGTCGTCGTCGCCCTCGACGCTGAGCTCGATCCGGTCGTCGTCCTCCTCGACCACCACCTCGCCGTCGAGGTCGAGTTCGTCGAGCACCCCCTCGACCAGCTCGCGGGCGCGCTCGGCAGGGGCATCTGGCCAGTCGTAGTCCTCGGGCACGGCGCCAGGCTATCCGACCTGGGGGCTTCTGTCCTGCGCATACCGGCGTCCTCGGTCGCTCACGTGCAGAGCACGCTTCGCTCCCTGCGTCCTTGGTCTGCTTGGTCAGAAGCCCCCAGGTCATAGTCTGCCGAAGGCGAATGGGCACGGTTTACGCGGTCGCAAATCAGAAGGGCGGCGTCGGCAAGACGACGACCGCCGTCAACCTCGCTTCCTGCGCCGCGGCCGAGGGACATCAGACGCTGCTCGTCGACCTCGATCCCCAGTGCAACGCGACGACCGCGCTGGGCGCGGCAACCGACTCCCACCCCTCCTCTTACGACTGCCTGACCGGCGAGACTTCGGTCGCCGAGGCGGCGCGGCCGGCCGGGCCGGACAATCTCTGGCTGGTTCCCGCCAGCCGTGACCTGGCGGGCGCCGCGGTCGAGCTGCCGCGGATCGAGGGGTCGGAGACGCGGCTGCGCGAACGGCTGGGACCGGTCCGCGAGCGCTTCGAGGCGACCCTGCTCGACTGTCCGCCCTCGCTCGGCCCGGTCAGCGTCAACGCGCTGACCGCCGCCGACCGCGTCATCGTCCCGGTTCAGGCCGAGTACTTGGCGCTGGAGGGATTGGTGCAATTTCTGGAGACCTTGGGCCTGATCAGGCGCGAACTCAACCCTCGACTTGAGGTTTCGGGTTTGCTCATAACGATGCACGACGACCGCACTCGCCTGGCCCAGGACGTCGAGACCGAGCTGCGCCGCCACTTCGGCGAGATGGTCTTCGAGACGGTGATCCCGCGCAGCGTCCGAGTCGCCGAGTCGCCGAGCTATGGTCTGCCGGTGACCGAGCACGCCCCCTCCTCGCGCGGCGCCGTCGCCTACCAAGCGCTCGCGAAGGAGCTTGCGACCCGTGGCTAGCAAGGCCAGCCGCCGCGGGATCGGCCGCGGCCTGGCGGCGATCCTGCCGGAGAGCGATCCGGGTGATGCGGGCGAGCTGCGCGAGCTGCCGGTCGAGCTGATCAAGCCCAATCCCGAGCAGCCGCGGACCAACTTCGACCCCGAGGCGCTGGCGGCGCTGGCTGCCTCGATCGAGACCAGCGGCGTCGTCCAGCCACTGCTGGTCCGCCCCCTCCACGACGGCAGCTACGAGTTGGTCGCCGGCGAGCGGCGCTGGCGGGCCGCCCAGCAGGCCGGGCTGGCAAAGGTTCCGGCGGTGGTCCGCGACCAGGCCGAGACCGAGCGGCTGCAGGCGGCGCTGATCGAGAACATGGTCCGCGAGGACCTCAACCCGGTCGAGGAGGCGCGCGCCTGCGACGCCCTGCTGAACGAGCTCAGCCTCTCGAAAGAGGACCTCGCCCGCCGGGTCGGCCGCAGCCGCCCCTCGATCTCCAACCTGATCCGGCTGCTCGAGCTGCCCGACGAGGCGTTGGCGATGCTCGAGTCCGGCGATCTCAGCGAGGGCCACGGCAAGGCGATTCTCGGGGCCAGCGGCAACGACGTCCGCCGCCGCCTGGCGCGCGAAGCGGCGCGGGGTGGATGGTCGGTGCGCGAGACCGAGAACAGGGTTCGGCTGGCTGGCCAGCCGAAGGCGAGACCGAAGCGCAAACCACTCGACCCCGACGCCGAGGCGGCCCTGACCGCCGCCGGTGACCAGCTCGAGAAGGCACTCGGCCACGAGGTCACGGTGCGGCCCAAAGGGGAGGGGATCGCGGTCGAGCTGCGCTTCGACGACCTCGACGAAGCCCGCGCCTTCGCCCGCGCCCTTGGGCGCAAACGGCGCTAGCCGCGGCAGCGGCCGGGGCACTCGTTATCGCCCACGCGCGGCGCCGCTAGAATCGCCGTCCCCGGGCGATTAGCTCAGTTGGTTAGAGCGCGTCTCTGATAAGGACGAGGTCCCTGGTTCGAATCCAGGATCGCCCACTCGGCCCCGTACACTTTTTGGTCTGGACCACTAGTGACGGCGGGAGCAACCTCTTGCAGCAGATGCAGATTTACGGCGTGAGCTTCGACATGGTCGGCAAGCAGCCGATCGTGCTCTTGAAGACCGTCGACGGCAACCGGTTCCTGCCGATCTGGATCGGGCACCCGGAGGCGGCCGCGATCCTGATGAAGCTGCAGGGAGCCTCGACGCCGCGGCCGATGACCCACGACCTGCTTTCCGACGTGCTCGAGAACCTCGACGCGAAGTGCGAGCGGGTGGCGGTCACCGAGCTGCGCGACAACACCTTCTACGCCTCGATCACCGTCTCCGTCGGCGGCTCGGAAATCGAGATCGACTCGCGCCCCTCCGACGCCCTCGCCCTGGCCGTCCGCGTCGCCGCCCCGATCTTCGCCGCCGAGGAGGTCATCGAGGAGTCGGCGATCGAGTTCGAGCATGAGGTCGAGGACACGGAGGAGGTCGTCGACAAATTCAAAGATTTCCTCGACGAAGTCAGTCCCGAGGATTTCGCCAGCGGCGATTCCTAGGCCTGCAAACCGGCGCATCGCGTTGTCCTCCCTCGGTCATGTGCGGAGCACACTCCCTCGGTCGTCCTAGCGCTGCTTGGTTTTCGGCCTAGGAAACGCCGCTCGGGGCCAGCGCCATGTCGAGGATCCGAGTGACGAGATCCTCGAAATTGATACCTGCGGCCTCGGCGGCCTGGGGGAGGAGGCTGGTGTCGGTGAGGCCGGGGATCGCGTTGGCCTCGAGGACCCAGGGGCCGTCGGCGGCGAGGATCAGGTCGACGCGGGCGAAGCCCTCGCAGCCGAGCGCCTTGCAGGTGGCGAGGGCGGCATCGGTGACTGCGGCGCGCTCGGTGGGGGAGAGGTCGGCCGGGCAGACGAAGCGGGTGCGGCCGATCTCGTAGCGGGCCTCGAAGTCGTAGCGATCACCCTCGGCCGGGATCGCCTCGACGATCGGCAGCGGCTCGTTGCCGAGCACGCTGACCGCCAGCTCGCGACCCTCGACGAAGCGCTCCAACATCACCCGGTCGTCATAGGAGAAGGCGGCGACGAGGGCGCCGGGGACCTCGGCGGGTGCGCCGGCGAACTTGATCCCGAGCGAGGAGCCACCGCGGCTCGGCTTGACCACGAGGGGGAAGCCGAGGGTGCCCTCGAGGTCGGCGAGCGCGTCGGCGGCGCCGAGCTCACGGAAGGCGGTCTGGGTGAAGGCGAACGAATCGGGGGTCGGGATGCCGGCGCCGCGCATCGCGGCCTTCGCCAGCACCTTGTCGATGCAGCGCGCGCAGGCGGCGGCGTCGGGGCCGGTGAAGGGAATGCCGAGGATCTCGAGCAGCTCCTGCGCGGTCCCGTCCTCGCCGCCGACCCCGTGCATGGCGACGAACGCCACCTCGGGCTTCTCGGCGCGGAGGCGTTTCACGAGGTCGGAGCCGACGTCGATCGGGACGACTTCGTGGCCGAGCCGTTCGAGCGCGTCCTCGACCCGGGCGGCGGAGCGGAGCGAGACGCCGCGCTCGAGGGATCGGCCGCCTTTGAGGACCGCGACTTTCATTGGCGTCCGGTGCGCCGCAGGGGGACCACGACGGAATCCGCTTCCGAATCGTCAGCCGGCACGTCCTCCGCTTCGCGTCCGGGCGTGCCGGGCGAGGCTTGGGGGGAAGCCTGCGAGGGCGCCAAGGTCTCGTACAGCTCAACCTGTTCGCGGATGACACGGCCGATCCGGGCGATGCCCTCCCGGATTTCGTCATCGCTTACTCCGCTGAAGTTCAGCCTCATCGAATGGCCGCCCCGTCCGTCGACATACGCGGCTTTCCCCGGCACGAACGCAACGTCAGAGCGCAGTGCCTTCGCCAGCAGGTCTTCGGTGTCGATGTAGTCGGGCAGGGTCGCCCAGATGAAGAGACCGCCCTCGGGTTCGGTCCAGGTCGCGGCGGCGGGGAAGTGCTCGGCGAGCGCCGCCAGCATCGTGTCGCGCCGGCCCCGATAGAGGCCGAGCAGGTCGTCGACGTAGTTCTTCCAGCCGCCTTCGGCGAAGTACTGGCGGACGAAGAACTGGGTCAGGGTCGAGGTGCAGAGGTCGGCGGCGCCCTTGCCGAGCACCACTTTCTCCAGCACCGGCGGCGGCGCCACGACCCAGCCGAGGCGGATCCCGGGGGAGAGGATCTTCGAGAACGTCCCCAGGTAGACGACGAAGTCGCCGCCGTCGAGCTGGTAAAGCGGCGGCAGCGGCTCGCCGCCGTAGCGGAGCAGCCCGTAGGGGTTGTCCTCGACCACGAGGATCTCGTGCTCCTGGGCCAGTTCGACCAGGCGCGCCCGCCGCTCGAACGAGAGTGTCACCCCGCCCGGGTTCTGGAAGGTCGGCACGGTGTAGATGAACTTCGGCCGCCGGTCCTCCGCGCGCAGGTCCTCGAGCAGCCCTTCGAGCAGGTCGATCCGCATCCCTTCGGCATCCATCTCGACCTGGCGCACGTCGGCCTGGTAGCTGCAGAAGACCGGCACCGCGCCGGGGTAGGTCGGCGCCTCGCAGATCACCACGTCGCCCGGGTCGACCAGGGTCTTGGTGACCAGGTCGATCGCCTGCTGGCCGCCGGTGGTGACGACGATGTCGTCGGGGTCGGGCAGCATCCCCTCGGCCGCCATCACCTCGACGATGCAGTCTTTCGTCTCTTCGAAGCCCTCGGTCGGTCCGTACTGGAGCGCCGCCGCCGCGGACTCCGCCGCGACCCGACTCATCTGCGCGGCCAGGCTCTCCGCCGGGAAGGTCGAGGTGTCGGGCAGCCCGCCCGCCAGCGAGATCACTTCCGGCCGCGCGGTGACCGCCATCAGGTCGCGCATCGCCGAGGAGCGCATCACCGTGGTGCGCTCGGCGAAGAGCCCGGCGTAGCGCTCGAGGTCACGGGTCGAGGTGTGCGCTCGACGTTTGTGCGGCGGCTGCGGGACCTCCGTCATGCAGGGAAGTGTGGCGGATTGCAGCCCGCATGCCCACACCGTTAGGTTTCCGGCCGTGGATTTCCTCACCGACCTCGGCATCGGCTTCGCGATCGGCATGCTCGCCGGCACCACCGGCACGCAGGGCGGCGCCCGTGGGCGCATGGTCCTCCTGGCCGCGATCGTCGGCCTCGTCGTCGGCTTCCTGATCGACGGCGTGCTCGGCGCGGTGGTCGCCGCGGTAGGGGGCGCCGCCGCCTGCCTGGTGATCTCCGACCTCGTCTTCGGCGCCTCGCGCCGTGAGGGATCGGGCGGTGGGGCGCTCGCCTTCATCGTCGCCCTGGCCGCCCTGGTGGTCCTGGCGATCGCCCTGCTCTTCTCCTGGCTGGAGGTCCTCGTCGCCCTCGCCCTGGTCTGGCTCGGGGTCAGCCGCCACCGCCGCGCCCAGCGCAAACACGCCGGGCTCCGCGTCCTCCGTTAGACAGGATCTTCACGACTCTCGGCCACGGCCGAGGTCCGCGTTCCGCGATCATCAACCATCTAGCGATGCCCGGCGCACGCCGCAAGAAGCTGATCCTCACCTACGTCGACTCGCTGCGCACCGACATGCTGCGCCGCACGATCGAGGAGGGCCGCGCGCCCAGCTTCGGGGCGCTCGTGGAACGCGGGGTGTTGATCGAGGATTGCGTTTCGAGCTTCCCCTCGGTGACCCCGGTCGCCTGCTCGGAGATGGTCACCGGGGTGGGCGCCGACCAGCACTGGATCAGCGGCATGAACTGGTACCACCGGCTGGAGCGGCGCTACGTCGAGTACGGCTCCTCGCTCGAGGCGACGCGCGCCTTCGGCGTCTTCCGGGCGCTCTACGACCTCGTCTACAACATGAACCTCGCCCACCTCTCGCCGGAGATCGAGACGCTCTTCGAGCAGCTCGACGACGCCGGGGCGCGGACCGCCTGCACTCCGTACCTGATCTACCGCGGCCGGCACCGCCATGAAGTCTCGCTCGACGGCCTTCTGCGGATGGCGGTCGACGCCACCCGGCTGAAGTTCCGCCACCACACCTGGGGCCCGCAGGAGCTCTTCTACGGCGACCTCTACGCGAGCCAGGACGTCCCCTGCAAGTCGACCTCGATCCCCGGCGTCCGCGATCCCTACGCCGCCTGCTGCGCGGTCGAGCTGATGAAGGAGGACGGCTTCGACTTCCTCCTTCTCTCGCTGCCCGACAACGACAACTACTCGCACCGCCACGGCCCCGAGGCGTCGGTCGAGTCGATCGCCAGGGCCGACGAATGCTTCGCCACGCTGATCGAGCAGGCGGGCGGGATCGACCCCTTCCTCGACCAGCACGCCGTGATCCTGGTCGCCGACCACGCCCAGACCGACGTCGACCGCGGGCTGCCGCTGGCCGACATCCTCGCCGCCGAGTGGTCGGTGCTGCAGCCCTCGGAGGAGAAACCGGAGCTGGCCCAACTGGCGGTCAGCCCGACCGGGCGCGCCGCCCACGTCTACCTGCTGCCCGGCGAGGGCGAGCGGGCCGACCCGGCGGCGGTGGGGGAGAGGCTGGCGGAGATCGAGGGCGTCGACCTGGTCTGCCGGCTGCTCGACGCCGAGGGCGCGCCGCTCTACCGGCCCGAGCCGGGCATGCCGGCGTCGGGTGACGAGTGGGCGACGGTCGAGAAGGGGGGAGCCCGGATCCGCTTCCGGCCCGGCACCGACGTCACCGACCTGCGCGGCGGGCGCTGGGAGATCGACGGGGAGCTAGGCGTGCTGGAGGCCGAGGTCGAGGGCCGCAAATTGCGCAGCGAGGCCTATCCCGACCCTCTGCAACGGCTCTGGTCGGCGCTGACCGCGCCCCACTCAGGCGACTTCGTCCTCTCGCTCGCGGACGGCTTCGAGGCGGTCGACTGGGGCGGCACCAGCCACGCGGGCGGGGGCAGCCACGGGGCGCTCCACGCCGGGGACAGCCTCGGGCCGCTGCTCTTCGTCGGCTGCGGGCCGGAGTCGGCCGAGGAGCGCGAGCAGTGGAGCCTGCGCGACGTCGCTCCGGCGATCCGCGCACACTTCGGTCTCGAATGACCCGTCGCCGCCTCGCTCCTCTACTTCTCGCGCTGCTTCTCGCCCTCGCCTTGACCGTGCCCGCGACCGCCGCCGCGACCGGTGAGGAAACGCCGGGCCCGAACGACGTCACCGCCGAAGAAGCCACCGCGGCGGCGCGACAGGACCCCAACGTCCTCAAGGAGATGGGCGAGCATCCGAGCCTCGTGCCGAGCGCCACCCTGCGCAACGAAAAATGGGAAGTCGGCTGGTTCGAAGGCGACCGCGAGTACGCGCTGGTGATGGTCGACCCGAAGACGGGTGAAGTGACCGAGTCGTGGACCGGCTACCAGGTCGCCTGGGAAATGGCGCGCGGTTACTCGGGCGAGTTCGCCCACTCGCTGAACTCGCCGTTCATCTGGATCCCGCTCTGCCTCATCTTCCTCGTCGGCCTGTTCGACTGGCGACGATGGAGGCGGATCGCCAACCTCGACCTGTTGGTGCTGCTCGGCTTCGGCGTCTCCCACTTCTTCTTCAACCAGGGGAACATCGGCCTGTCGGTGCCGCTCGCCTATCCAGTGCTCGTCTACTTGCTGGCGCGCTGTCTGTGGATCGGCTTCCGCGGGCGGGGGACGGGGCTGCGCCCGGTCTGGCCGACGATGTGGCTGCTGATCGTGGCGCTCTTCCTGATGGGCTTTCGGGTCGGGCTGAACATGGCCGACGCGGGGGCGATCGACGTCGGCTACGCGGGCGTCACCGGCGCGCACCGAATCCTCCACGGCGAGCAGCTCTACGGCGACTGGCCCGACGACATCCACTCCGGCGACACCTACGGCCCGGTCAACTACGCCGCCTACGTCCCCTTCGAGATCATCTGGCCCTACACCGGCGAATGGGACGATCTCCCCGCCGCCCACGGCGCCTCGATCACCTTCGACATCGCCACCTTCATCCTCCTGATCGTCCTCGGCATCCGCATCCGCCCCGGCCCAGCGGGAAAAAGGCTGGCCGCGATCCTGGCCTTCGGATGGGCCGCCTTCCCTTATACGGCTTACGTGCTCGAGTCGGACTCCAACGACGCCCTCATCTCGGCGCTGTTGGTGGCGACTCTGATCCTGTTAGCCCGCCCCTTCTGGCGGGGAGTCACCGCAGCTCTAGCCACCTGGGCGAAGTTCGTCCCCCTGATCCTGGCGCCCATGCTCCTGACCTACGACCCGAACCCAGACCCGCGTGCCGTGCCGGGAGGACAGGGCGTCCGAGCACGTATACGTCGCGCGCAGGATGCCCTGTCCTCCCGCCTGCGGCCCCTGTCCTCCCGCCTGCGGCCCCCGTCCTCCCGCC
>Ga0081455_10006117_pt1 | contig 13005 bp, 8 predicted proteins | sample TabmetS3T2R1_FD_70207 | JGI IMG/M metagenome (GOLD analysis project Ga0081455, IMG submission 70207) | Tabebuia heterophylla rhizosphere microbial communities from the University of Puerto Rico - S3T2R1 | ecosystem: Host-associated > Plants > Roots > Rhizosphere ... | reverse complement strand
CACGCCTCACGCCGTGCGCCAGGGCGGCGGCGCCCCGCGTCCCGTCGTGGCGCCTGCGGTCCTGCTGGCCGCGAGCCCCTCCTTCGACTGCGCCAAGGCGGCCGGGCAGGTGGAGGCCTTGCTCTGCCAGGATGAGGCCCTGGCGCTGCTGGATCGGCAGATGGCCGAGGTGTATAGGGCTGCCTTGCGCGCCCTGCCGGAGGGTGACCAAAAGACGGAACGGGCCGCCCAGCAGCAATGGATCACGGATCGCAATGCGAAGCGCGAGACCTGGCGCTCCGAGAGTCGCTGTGCGAAGGGACGTGACGTCAAAGACTGTGTGACGGCGCTCTACGAGGCGCGGATCGCGGAGTTGCAGATCAAGAGCGGGCAGGTCAGGGCGCCCGCCCCTGTCCTCTACGACTGCGACAACACCGAGATGGTCACGGCGTATTTTTACAACGACACGCCCATCCCGGCGGCCGTGCTCAACCTCGGGGTCGCGGTGCAGGATTTGGCCATTTTGCACCCCGCAGGGAGTGGCGCGAGGTACGGCGGCGCCAAGCTCACCTTCTGGACCAAGGGAGACACCGCGTTATTGATCCGCCAGGGCAAACCGGATGTGTCGTGCCGCGAGAAGCAGCGATGAGGCCGCATCGCCCCATGTCCATGGCCCCTGCAACTCGAGCCGTAAATGAAGGGGAAGAACTATGTGGACGCCATGGAACTGTCTCACCCTCGCCATGCTCGTGCTGACGGCGGTGAGCCACCTGGCGCATGCCCAGGAGGGCATCGTCACGCAGCGCGTGCAGTTCGCGCGCGGTGCGTCATCGGCGACGATTACGGGCACGATCAAAGGCTATGAAACCCGTGATTATCTCCTCGCAGCGCAGGCGGGCCAGACAATGCGCGTGCAGATGGCCACCAAGAACACGTTTCTCTCCTTCAATGTGCTGCCGCCGCACTCCGACGAGGCGCTCTTTGTGGGCCAAAACCAGGCGGAACCGAATCAGTGGTCAGGCACCCTGCCCACGGATGGGGACTACCGTATTCGGGTGTACCTGGTGCGCGCCGAAGCGCGGCGTGGTGGGAAAGCCAATTTTGTGTGCACCGTCTCGATCACCAAATAGGGCGACCTCGCGTGGGCACGCGCAGACCGCGATAGCGCCCACCGCCGTCTATGACAAGGCTTGCGGACGACCATGGACATCATCTTCCAACCATTTGCCGTGTTCGTGCAGCATCCGGAGCGGAGCGCGCTGGTCGCGGCGCTCTTTCTGGCCCTCTGGCTGCTTGTCCGGAGCAGGCGCGGCACGACACGACGCATTCAGGCTCTGCTGATCCCCGCGGTCGCCTGGGGCCTCTACGCGGTGTGGGAGTGGGCGCTGACACACTGGAGCCCAGAAGCCGACATCCGGGTCGACCTGCTCGTGATCATCCCGCTCCTGCTTCTGGCGACCATGATCGGGATCGTCATGGCGCTGCGCGAGCGCGCTCACTGATCTGGCGACGGCAAGGTGAGTGGCGCGTGTGGCAGGTGTAGGACACACCAGCGCGCAGATGTTGCGCCGACACGGGTGCATGCTGTACAGTGACGCACCTGAGGGGAGGGCACTCCCTGTCAGGCTTTTTCTCGAAAATCGCCTACGAACAATGTTTCTATGCAAAGGGTAGCGAAGCCGCCAGGGCCAACGAGCCTTACTTGGATATCACTACCGATGCAGGAAGCACAGGCGTCATCCCCTGGTCAGAGCGTCGAATCGGCTTGAGGCGGGAGCACGGAGCATGGTGAGGCTATCGCGCCGAGAGTTTATCGGGCTGGCCGGAGCCACGGTAGCCTTGGGCACAGGGTGCAACAGCCCAGGCACAGGGAGTCAGTCCGGTCCCTTGCTCAGCATCCCCCACCAGCAGGGGGATCTGGCGGCCTTTGACCACATCGTGGTGCTGATGATGGAAAACCGCTCGTTCGATCAGCTGCTGGGGTATCTCTACGAGCCTGACACCGTGCCCAGCGGCCAGGCATTTGACGGCGTGGCGGGCAAACACCTCGCCAATCCGATTCCTGCCGATGCCGAGCAGGCTGCCCGGCAGGTCGTGCCGGTACACCGGGGCTTTGTCATGGACCATCCCAATCCCGATCCCGGCGAAGAATATCCCCATGTCAACACCCAACTCTATGGCACCACGCTCCCGGCTGCGAACCAGTATCAGCCCGTCGCCCATATGGCTGCGCCGTTTAACGTCCCTGACCCACTCCCGGCGCAGGCGCCGATGAGTGGCTTCGTCAGCGATTATATCCAGACCCTACAGCGGGCCACAGGCCGTGCCCCCACCTATGAGGAATACAGCAGCATCATGGCGTGCTTTCCGCCGGACATGGTCCCTGTCCTGAGTACGCTGGCCCGTCAGTTTGCCGTCTGCGACCACTGGCACGCCGCCGTTCCCAGTCAGACCTTCCCCAATCGTGCCTTCTTTCACGCGGCGTCTTCCTCCGGGTTGGTCGTCAATGATCCCGTGTTGAGGTGGTACGAGCACAATACGGCGGAGACGATTTTTGACCGCATTGAGGCCGAGCGCGCGCGGGGACTCTCCTGGAAAGTCTATTATGATAAGCGTGAGTTCTTTTCGTATACCGGATTGATTCATCACGCCCGGCTCCGGCACTACGCCCATAGTCATTTTGCCGGGATGCACCGTTTTTTCACCGACGTCGAGACGGGGCATTTGCCCAGCTATGCCTTCGTTGAACCGCGCATTCTGTACAATCACAATGACATGCATCCGCCAACGCACGCTCTGGGGCACACCTTCCACTCCAGCGTCCTGGCGGGCGAGCTGCTGATCCATCAGGTGTACGACGCCATTCGCCGCTCAGCAAGTCGCCAGGGCAACAACTTCCAGAACACCCTGCTGGTGATCACCTTCGACGAGCACGGCGGCTGTTATGATCACGTGTCGCCGCCAGTGGCTGTGCCTCCCGCTCCCAACCGGCCGGTCGGGCAAATGGGGTTCCGTTTTGATCGTTTAGGCGTACGCGTCCCGACTATCTTAGTATCGGCGTATATTGAACCAGGGACTGTGCTCAATACGCCCCTTGAGCACACCTCGATTATCAAGACGCTGTCAGAAAAATGGGCGCTGGGCCAGCTCACCGAGCGTGACAAATCTGCCAACGACATCCGGGAGGCCTTCAACCGCGTCATGCCACGGCAGCCACACGAGTGGCCGGTGACGGTGCCACGCCCGCTGCGTGATGAAGGTGCAACGAACCTCTCACACCTGCTGCACGCCATGCAGCAAAGCTTTGTGGCGCTGGCAGATGCGCACGATGGGAAGCCCGAGCTCCACCGGCATGAGGTCAACACCGTGGGGGATGCCGTGCAGTTTTTGCAACGCAAGACCACCCCATTCGCCGCAGAGTAGTCACAGCGTGCTGGCGGAAGCGCGATCACAGGCTCTGGGTGAGCCCTGGCGCGGATAGGAAGAAGACAAGCCCTTTGGAGGGAGGTAGTGCCGTGGGATGGTGTCTGTGGGCGCGGTGCGGTGACGTCACGGTGCGCCCTGGGGGCGCAACGAGCTGCGGCTCCTGCCGGTCCGTTCTGGACCGCGTCGTACGCACCTGCACGCAGCAGGCACTCGGCCTCCTATAGGCATGCAGGCAGTTCGGCGAACACGGTCGTGACGGACACCGCCAGAACGGCGCAGGCCAAGCCTACGAGCGAAGAGGCGCTCCCGGCTGCGAGGCATGCAAGGCGCGAGGCGGATGCTGACATGTGGTACTCCCGTTCATTGATGGCGCGGCACCGTGACGGTGGCCGCTGCTGTCGCAGTGTTGCCACACACATTGGTGGCTTGATAGGTCAGCGTATACACGCGGCCCGTGCCATGCCTGGAGCGTTCTGCCCGCAGCTTCACAGTGTTATTATCAACGATGACGATATCTTGGGCGGTATCGCCATCACCGAGACCAGCATCGGGTTCGTTAGAGGTGACCGATACCAGCGTGACGGAGGCTGTATCGCTGGACGCAGTGCAGGCGGCTTGCACCATCACATAATGGCGATTGGGGGGCCGCAGTGCCCGCGGCGACACGCGCACACGCAACGTTGGCGGCAAGCACAGACCGACGAGCACGGGGTCATGATCAGAGATGCGGAATGGATCCTGGTTGTAGAGGCTGCTGAGCTGTTCGGCACTCTTGAAGTCAGTGTTGTAGTCCAAGACGCTGGGCTCGTCTGCGTTGATGTGATACTCGCCCACCCCAGTCACCTGGGGCCGGAGGGACGCTGAGGCAAAGGCGTGATCGAGATACCCCCATTGGCCATCGAAGGCATAGGAGTAGGCCCCTGGCCCGACAAAGGTCGCAATCAGATTGGTAAAGCCCGCGTTCGTGATGACAGCGATGGGATCCTCCATCGCGTACGAGTTATAGTCCCCGATGAGCAGCACATCGGGGTCGCCCGTGCCAGTTGGATTGGAGGCCAGCCATGCCATCAACTCCTGCGCCGCCTTGACGCGCACCGCATTACAGTTCCCCTGTCCATCACCCGCATCGGGGGCATCACAGGCAGACCCCTTGCTCTTGAGGTGGTTGACATCCACAATGAAGCGTTGTCCATTGGCGTTCTGCTCAAAGGCTTGTGCCAGTGAGGGACGACTGCGCGGCGCACTATCACCACCATTGACGAACGCCTCGGTGTTCAACACCGCTGTCTGTCCGACGGGCGTCACTACTGCGGGCTTGTAAAGCAACGCGACCTTGATGGCATCCGTGCCGAGCGCGTTGACCTGACCCGTATTCGCATCCACATCAATGAAAGTATAGGTGCCAGACGCCGTAGCCGCATTGAGTCGATCCACCAAGAATTGGATCGCACTCGTCGAGCCGTAGCCATCGTTCTCAAGTTCGTTCACGCCGAGGATGTCGGGATCCATCGCACGAATCGCAGCGACAGTCTTGGGCCACTGACGGTCGAACTCAGCTGGCGTATCTGCACCGCGACAATCCGTCGCCGCACCGCCAACACCGTTGGTACAGTTAGTAAACGTGTTGAAGAAGTTCAGCAGGTTCATACCAACAACTTTGAGGGTTCCCCCCACATTGGGAGCAACAAGTGGACGCGGGTTGGCAGCTACAAAATTGATCGAACCTCCCAGGGCGTTGACCGGGCGGACACGATAAGCATTGCCGCTGGCCGCGTTCCCTGCCCAGGTGTATGTCATCACACCGACAATGTCCGTGGCGGTATCGCCGCCACGCAGGGTGTTGCTCGCGCTCAGTGGCTGACCACCGCGTCCGAAGAGAATCGGGTCGGGGTTCTGGTTATTCAGGGGGTCGTCAATGATGATGCGGTTGAGGTCGTTGGCATCTTGCAACGCCTGGGCTGCTACACCCGGGGTGGTCACATTGGTCGGCTGGTCTAAACGTCCACCAGAAGACATCACGATCTGGCCAAAGCGTCCAAGTTGGAAGTGTTCAGTCACATAGAGCGTCTGGTGCAAACGGACCAGCATACCTTCGTAACGCTCAGCATAATCGGCCGAGGGGAAGGGTAAAGTCACATCTACAGGCGTGACAGAACCAGTACCGCAATGGGCAATGGGGCCAACGCTGACGATTTCGGTCTGCCCTTCGAACTCTTCAGCATTACCAGTAACACGCACGACCTCGCCAAGGTTGACGTCATTGTTATTGCCATTGAAGACAAAAATACCATCGGAAGTGGCAGCATCACCATCACCGGTCAGGTCTTGGAGATAGAACCCTCGGAGGGCTGGCGAAGGGCCTTCGTAATCACCAACGACAACACCTTGGGTAGTGACAGGTCCGGTGATGGCTGCTGCCTCACCACTACCCTGAATAGCATAGATAGGCGTGTATGACAGCCCGCAGACATCAACAGGGGAAAAATCAACCACGAAGTTGTCCACCATCCTATCAGGAGGATCGTTTACATCCTGGTCTGAGACATTATCGGCAAGAATCGTCAGTGTGCAATGCTCACCACTGACAAAATCAGTTGTCGGGCTGAGGGTGAACGTGGTCGGTCCTCCGCTCACGACAGCAGCATGAGGACCACTGACCGAACAAGTCAGGGTATACCATGTATCGCTAACATGGACTGGTTCCGAAAAAGTCACCGTCAGGTTGGCATCGATCGGGACGTTCGTCGAGTTAGCGCTGGGGTATGTACTGGAGACTGTGGGAGCAACGTCCGCTGGGCAGGAATGCAACGGAGAGGCTGTATTGCGCGGGGCTGGCACATCAGCAGTGAAATCGGTGGCGTTGTTATTGGTATCCATACAGCCACTACTTGCCCGGGATGCAGCAGTGGTGTTACTGAGAGTTGGTGCAGCACCGCTCCCTTCGAAAAAGTTTGCATTGCCGTACCCGACGAAATCTACAATCTGTGCTAATTGTGCAGACGAACACGGAATTGAGCCGCCGTTACAAGCTAGCCCCGTTGTTGTATTGACCAAAGCGACCTTGCCGGCTGTGCCACTCATATTAGTGCTGGCTGTTGCGTCGTATGCCGGGAGCGCAACGCCATTTGTGCCGACTGATCCAAGCTGAATCAGATAATATTGCCCAGGAGCAAGTGAACCAGAGAGCAGGGCGATCGGGTTACCGTCAAAAGTCCCTGTTCCTGTTGCGCTGGCATACTGAATAGACCAACCAACCAAGGACACAGTGGTTGTGCTGCGGTTGAAAAGTTCAACAAAATCGTTACGGAATGGTGCACCGCTGTTACCGCCTCCGCCATATACCTGACTGATAACAATATCTGGTAATACCGCCTGAGCCTGAGTCTGTTGAGTCGGAAAAGGAGGCAGCAGAAACATAAGAACCAAAACAACAAACAATTTGGACAACCGTCTGTTCATGCTACTCTCCTCGCAAAGTGGTACGCACCAGCGCCACGGTCTGCGGACCGATGAGCGCGGCGAGTACCAGGCTACCCTCGCCACGCGCCAAGGTGCAGCCGCTGCTTTTCCCCCTGCTCATGGGTTAGGCAAAGCGCTCAGCAAGCCTCAGCAGCACGCGTTAGCGCCCGCACGCCGCCAGTTTTCCCCAAGCGCGGGGGAAAACTTCGCCGAGGTATCTCCCCAAGTCAGCTGGCTGGCGTCCTCCCATCCCCCATCCTGTGGCACGGGTTCAGCCCTCGCGCCAGTCGTGCTGCGCCGCCCCAGCCATTGGGCCGGCGTACTCCGCCGTGTGCTGCCATCCCGCACGCGCGTGAGCGAGCGGGTGGCGCTGGGGACTCCAGGGGGTGCGCTCCCAAGGCGCCGATGCAAACATGCCTTTTGGAGTGCCTATCCGTGTGCCAGGAGAATGCGCTACGATCCCGAGACTTTTGCGGCGGATTGTGTTGGCGAGGCTGGGTTGCCACGCCTCGTGAATGTCTGCAGTAAGCTCTCCAAGAAAGAGAAAAATACGTCTGCTGCATAACCAACCAGAAAAGCAATGGCCAATGGGGGGATACTCACATTCTGGCTGATATTAAAGTTATTAAACAGTCCAACCACCGCGCCGCCGATCGCGGCTATAAGGAAACGGGCAGTGTGTACATCGGGTGGGTGAAATGTACGGCGTTTAAACTGCTCCTCAAGCAAGCGCAGCAGATAGGCGCAAGCCCCTAACAAGGCGTAGAGCACAGGGAGGACACAAGTTGCCATGGCACCGTAGAGAGTGGAAACAGTCTCCCTAATACTTTGAGCAAAGTACCTCACGTCCTGATACACACCGATCTTGTCGGTGGTTGCCTTGGGAAAGTCGGGTATGCCAAGCGGGAGTTCGAATTTCCCCTTCAGAGCGGCATCTCGTTTCTTCGACCAGATATCCCACCATGTACGTTCAAAAGGATCAGCTACGGTGTAGGCGACAAACAGGTTCAACTGCCAGGCACGAGCGTCAATCGAACGAATGATTGCTGCAAACTCCTGAAGGTCACGCGGTGGAATCTCGGTGCGCCCTTGCGCCTCGCCCGTTGGCTTTTGCGCCAGAGCAGACCGAAGCTCCTCGCCCAGCTTCACGGTCAACGCATTCGCAGTTTCAATATCCTTACCAATTCTTTCGGAAATCGCGGACGTAATGAACGTGGCCAGCGAAAAAGGAATGATAAAAGCGGCAAGCCAAATTGCCACTTTCTTGTAACTCTTGATAGTATTGTTAACGAACTCTTGCTTTGCGCATATCTTTAAGCTTTCGGCCGTGACGGGCTTGAGCTTGGCGGCAAGACTCGTGAGCGCCAATAGAATATTGCTAGCTGTTTGCTCACTCCACTTCCCGGCACTGGCACTCCTCGCATTGAGAACATCATCACGAACCTTGGCTTCTACCTCAATGCCTGCTCCGGCCGCATAACTAAGTAGCCGCTCAGCAGCTTCGAGATCTTCGATGAGGTATTGGGGAGGTAAAAATGAGGAAACTTTATCCGGTTCTTTGACCTCTGCAGGCTGATTCTCCAACACCTCTACTGGATCAGGAATCTTCTTAAGTGTTGCCTCTGCCATTGGCGCTGCCCTCCTTGTGTTTGACAAGTGTTCGCCAAGCCATCGCGCGAGGAAGTCGGGCTGCTCTCAGATCAGAGTAGTAAGCCGTAAAGCTACCGATCAGGTGCCATTATGTCAACCTCATCTTGGGCTAATTTTGAGCCAAAGTGATGTGTAAATTTGATGGTTTTGGCCCCACCGTATGCCTAGCAGGGTAACATGGCCTCTACATACAATCATTACAAACTTCAATTTTGCCTTTCCCTCGTGGATAGTGGAAGATTTTGTGCTCTTTATAAAATCGACTCGAGGAGGTCGGGTCCCTCTCCGCCTGCTCGGCCATGCGTGGCGGCAGGCCGTAAGCATCGCGTCCCTGGGTGTGAAGGTTTTCCGTAGGCTGGCGATGACAGAAGCGAGCCAGTCCACTGCCGCCTTGTGGGCTGGAGACAGGGGTGGTTTTTATCCAAAATGCGTTTACAATGGACACGATCCGCATGAGGGTGTACGCTCCGATTATTTCTGGGAAAACACGGTGTGGCAATAACTTCGACATACGTTGCATGATTATCCGGCGCTATCCCCTGGGAACCCACAGCCTGAAGCATGATTGAGCTCAAACAGGAGGGAAGATATGCCCAGCGCACTTGCAGGCATTCACGTCATCGATTTTGGCCAGTACATCGCGGGCCCGCTCACTGGCATGTTACTAGCCGATCAGGGGGCCGATGTCATCCGGGTTGATCCCCCGGGTGGTCCGTTCTGGAATACGCCAGCAAACGCTACCTGGAACCGGGGGAAGCGCAGCATCAGCCTCAATCTCAAGCAGCCCGGTGATCTCGACGTGGCACGGCGTCTGATGGCGTCGGCCGATGTGGTCATCGAGAATTTCCGGCCAGGGGTGATGGCGCGTCTGGGACTAGGGGCTGAGACCGCCATGGCCGCCAACCCGCAGCTCATATACTGTGCCCTGCCGGGATTTGCCTCAGACGATCCGCGCGCCGGGGTGCGCGCCTTTGAAGGGGTGGTGGGCGCTGCCGCAGCGACGTTTCGGGCGCACGACGGGAAAGCCGAGCGCCCCGTATACACGGCCATTCCCATCGCGTCGGTCTACGCCGCTTTCCAGGCCGCGGTCAGTATCACCATAGCCCTGAACGCGCGGCAGCGCAGCGGCCTTGGCCAGCGCATCGAGGTGCCCCTGTTTGACAGCATGTTCCCCTCCATCGGTGCCCGTGGCATGCACGTGCACGATCCGGCCAAGGCCGTGCCATCGCGCGCCGGCATCTGGGGTGGGCAGTTCGAGTGTGCCGACGGTCGCTGGGTGCATTATGGAAGCGGCAATCAGAATTTTCGCGAATTTGTCGAAGCTGCTGGGATTGCGGACTGGGATCGCGAAGGGCTGACTGACATCGAGCGCATTCTGCACGATCCGGCGCTCTACGAAAAATATCTGCAGCGGGCGTCCGAACTCTTCAAAACCCGCACGGCCCAGGAATGGGAAGACCTCGTTGCAGAAGCCGGCAGCGAGTGTGCTGTCTGCCGCACCAGCGCCGAGTGGTTCGAGCATCCGCAAGCCCGCGAGTCCCACATGGTGATCCAGGTCGATGATCCCGTCTACGGCCCCATGTTGCAACCGGGCCTGAACGCACGCCTGTCGCGCACGCCGGGTGCAGTGCGCCGGGCCGCGCCCAAACCGGATCAACATCGGGTCGAGATTCTGCAAGAGCTGGAAGCGCGCCCACGTCCCGTGCCGCCAGCGCCGCTGCTCTCGGCGCTGCGCACGGCTCTCGACGGTGTACGGGTGCTGGACCTGTGTATCATTCTGGCTGGCCCAACGTGCGGTCGGACCCTGGCGGAATTCGGTGCCGACGTTATCAAGATCGACAATCCCAGCCGCGGCGGCTATGTCCAGTCGCACAACGACGTCAACCGGGGCAAGCGCAGCATCCTGCTCGACCTCAAATCCGCCGAGGGCCGCGACATTTTCTGGAAACTGGTGGACACTGCCGACGTGGTGGCGCAGAACTATCGTGCCGGAAAATTAGAGAAGCTCGGCCTGGGGTACGAGCACGTGCGCCAACGCAAGCCGGACATCATTTACGCCTCGCTCAACGCCTACGGGCATCTTGGTCCGTGGGCCGGCCGGCCCGGGCACGAGCAGTTCGCCCAGGCGACCACGGGCATGCAGCGCCGCTTTGGCGGTGACGGTCGACCGACATTACAGCCGAACCCGGTCAACGATTACGGCACGGGTTTTATGGGCGCCTACGCCGTGGCGCTGGCGCTGCTGCATCGGCAGCGCACCGGCGAGGGGCAGCATGTTGACTCGGCGCTGGCCTACACGGCGATGACCCTGCAGTCGCCCTTCATGCAGCTCTACGAGGGCAAGCGTTGGGATGAGCCACGTGGCCAGGAGACCTTAGGATCTGGACCGCTGCACCGCGCCTACCAGGCGCGTGACGGCTGGTTTTTCCTGGGTGCCAGAGCCGGCGACTTGCCGCGCCTGGCCGCGCTGGATGGCCTGTCCGAGATCGCGTCGCTCGACGGCGTAACGCTAGAGCGGGCCCTGGAACAACACTTCCTCGCGCATACCGTAGACCACTGGGTGTCGCGTTGCACCGCGGCTGGCCTCGGCGCGCACCGTTGTATCCTTGAGCTCCCCGAACTCATGCAGGATCCGTGGGTGGTCGAGCACGAGCTCAGCGCCACCCGCGAGCATGACGACATCGGCCTGGTGACGACCTGTGGCCCGGCGCCCAGGCTATCGCGAACGCCCGTGCATATCGGCAAACCAGCTCCCAGGCCCGGCTCCGACGCGCACAGTATTCTCGCTGAGATTGGTCTGGCGGACCGCCTTGAGCCCCTGATCGCCAGGGGTGTGGTACGAGTCGACGGCGTGCTTGCGGGATAGCTCCCTGGTGTTACAGCGACACCCCATGGGTAGGCTCAGAGGCGTATGCAGTGCGACAGGGCCTAAAGGGCTGCAGCGTTCGATCTCATGCTAGAGGAGAGCACGTATGCGTGGCGTGGTGTTTAAAGGGAACCGAGAAGCTGAGCTCCGTGAATTTCCGGACCCCCATGCTGGCCCTGGTGAAGCGGTGGTGAAGATTCGTGCCTCGGGACTCTGTGGCACCGACCTGCACCGCTACCGTGCTGCCGAGCCAACCGAGATGATCACCGGTCATGAGCCCTGTGGCGTCATTGCAGAGCTCGGGCCAGGTGCTCCGGAGGCGCTCGCCATTGGCGATCGGGTGATGGTGCACCACTACCGTGGCTGTGGCGTTTGCGAAATTTGCGCCATGGGTTACGAGCAACTCTGTCCGCAAGGCCGCGTGACCTATGGCGGGGGCACCGGGCATGGGGCGAACGCCGACTATATCCTGGTGCCGTCGCGTACGTTGGTGCACCTGCACGACGAGCTCTCGTTTGCAGCGGGGGCAGCGATTTCGTGTGGTACAGGCACGGCCTGGAACGGATTGAAGAAAATGAGTGTGTCAGGCCGAGATAGCGTGGCGATCTTCGGGCAGGGTCCGGCCACGCCGTCGGACTCCCCACTGTTGTGGGGGTTGTTGGGCTGGGTGCGGCGCCAACTGCACGCCCAATTCGCAGAGGACACACCGACCGCCGTCACCCAAACGGCTCTCGCGCTGGACGCTGACCACACCGGCCTACCCGATGACTTGGAACGCACGATCATCGCTGCAGGTCTCAACGAACCCACCGACATGAGGTTCCTGCCTGACGGGTCGATCCTGATCACCGAAAAGGGCGGCGCCGTCAAGTATTTCAAGAACGGACAGCTACAGACTCAGCCGTTGATCACAATTCCCACCGAAACGGGCGGCGAACGCGGCGTCACCGCCATCGAGATCGATCCCCAGTTCGCGTCGAACGGCTATGTGTATGTCGCCTATACCGGCTCCGACGACCACGAGCGGTTGTCACGACTGACCGTGACCGGATACACAGGCGGCTCAGGAATCGATACGTTGAGCATCGCCGCGAACTCCGAGAAGATCCTGCTGGCCTCCGACCAGGTGGCAGGCAACTTCCACCAGGGCGGTGGACTGGCGTTCGGACCCGACGGCAAGTTGTACGCGACGCTCGGCGACGAGCACGCCGTCACGAGCGACTCGGTCGACAGCCCGATGTCGGTACCGCAGGACGCGCACGACCCCCGCGGCAAGATCCTCCGGTACGAGCCTGACGGCACCATCCCCACCGACAATCCCTTCGGCGCCGACAGCCCGGTGTGGGTCGCGGGACTGCGCAACCCGTTCGGGATCGCCTTCGGGAGCGGCGAGGTGTTCGTGACGTCGAACGGACCGACGGGCGACATCGGAACCCCGCGCACCGGGTACGACCTCGCGTTCCGCGTCCGAGCCGGCGCGACGTACCAATGGCCGGCATGCTACGGCTATTCGCACCTCGTACCGGGCGCGTCCTCGTGCCTCGAACGCGCGGAACCCGAATGGAGCAGCGAGGAGATGACCGCGATACCAACGGGCGCGACGTGGGTCGACCAACGGGGTCCGT
>Ga0081455_10006116_pt1 | contig 13006 bp, 10 predicted proteins | sample TabmetS3T2R1_FD_70207 | JGI IMG/M metagenome (GOLD analysis project Ga0081455, IMG submission 70207) | Tabebuia heterophylla rhizosphere microbial communities from the University of Puerto Rico - S3T2R1 | ecosystem: Host-associated > Plants > Roots > Rhizosphere ... | reverse complement strand
CGGTTGAAGAAGTACTCGGCCGGCTCCTTGTACAGCCTGTACGCCTCCCGGTCGGTGTCGGCGACGCCGATGAACTGGAGGAACGCCAGGCGGTAGGGGTTGGGGTCCTTGCCGTTCTCCTCGACGCGCCGCCAGTAGCCGCCCACTGTCTCCTTCGCCATCAGGTGGCCGTAGTACGACAGGGCGGCGTAGACGTAGTCGCGCGTGGAGCAGTAGTCCCAGGTCTCGACCGAGCCGCCGCCCGGAATCCAGATGGGGGGATGGGGCCGCTGCAACGGGCGGGGCAGCGCGTTCACGTAGCGCATCTGCGTGAAGCGGCCGTTGAAGGCGAACGGCTCGGTCGCGGTCCACGCCTTGAGCACCAGCTCGATGCCCTCGTGGTACTTCCGGCGCAGGATGCCGGGGTTCACGCTGTACGCGTAGGCGGTGTCCATCGACGTGCCGACGGGCAGGCCGCTGATGAGCCGGCCGTGGGAGAGGAGGTCGACCATCGCCATCTCCTCGGCCACCCGGACCGGCGGATTGTAGAGGGCGACGGAGTTGCCGAGGACGGTGATGGCGGCTCGGGACGTGCGTGTGGCCAGGACCGATGCGATCACGTTCGGCGAGGGCATCAGGCCATAGCCGTTGCCGTGGTGCTCGTTCACGCAGATCCCGTCGAAGCCGCACTCCTCGGCGTGGACCAGCTGTTCGATGTAGCGCTCGTAGCTGGCCGCGACGACTTCGGGCTCGAAGAGGCCGGGATCCACGTCGACCCAGACGCTGCGGTGCTTGCGGTTGAAGTCCTCGGGCAGCTCCGGGTACGGCATGAGGTGGAACCAGAGCAGCTTCATGACTCCACGGTCGCCGAGCGGGGGTGGAAAGTCCACGTCCGTCTGGGACACTGATCATGTCCCAACCGATAACGTTCGCGTCGTGACCAGAGGGGTCGACCTGCGCCGGCTGCGCTACTTCGTGGCGGTGGCCGAGGAGCTGCACTTCGGGCGGGCGGCCGCCCGGCTCCACATCTCGGCGCCGCCGCTGTCCCAGCGCATCCGGGAGCTCGAGGACGAGCTCGGGCTGCCGCTGTTCGAGCGCACGAGCCGGAGGGTGGCGCTGACCCCGGCCGGCGAACAGCTGCTGACCGCCGCCCACGACGTCCTGCGCGCCGTGGACCGCTTCGACACCGCCGCCGCCGGCCTTGCGTCGGCCCCGGCCACCTGGACCGTGGCCTACTGCCACGGCAGCGAGGACGGGATGATGCGGACCCTCCGGGCGTTCCGGGCCGAACACCCGGACACCGTCGTCCGGCCCGACGGCCTCACCTCCCTCCTCATCCTCGACGGCCTCCGCGCCGGGCGGATCGCAGTGGGCATCGTCAGGGGGCCGGTCACCGACCCGGGCAGGCTGGCATCGGTGCCGCTCGCCCGGGTGCCTGTCGACCACGTCGCGGTGCCGCCGGACCATCGCCTGGCGCGGTCGGGCGCCGTGGTCGACGCCAGCGACCTGGACGGCGAGCCGGTGCTGGTGGTCGAGCGGTCGGACGCGCCGACGGCCCACGACGAGATCCAGTCGTACTGCACCGCCATGGGTGCCCGGCCCCGCTGGGTCCCCCACGCCGCCGTCCAGGTGGAACGGGTCCTCGACCTGGTGGCGCTCGGGACGGGGATCGGCTGGCTCAACTCGTGGCAGGCCGAGCGCGGGGGCAGCCGCCACGACGTGGTCGTCCGCCGCCTGCGGCCGGTGGGCCTGTACGACGAGTTCCGCGTCGCCTGGCGAGCGGGTGACCCGTCGCCCGTGACGGCCGCGTTCGTGCGCGTCGCGCTAGAGACCTGTGGGCTGTGAAGCAATACGCTTCACCCATGATTGGCAGCTTGATATCGGCGCTGGCGCTCGGCCTCGTCTGCGGCGCCATCGCACGTGCGCTCATCCCCAACGACGCCTTCGAGACGATGACCGGCTGGCGGTCGTGGGCGGCGTCGACCGGCCTCGGCCTGGTCGGCGCGCTCGTCGGCTACTGGATCTTCGCCGGGCTGTTCGGCATCGGTGACGAGGACAAGTTCGACTGGGGCGGGATCGTCGGCGGGGTCATCGGCGCCGTCATCGTCGTCGCGGTCGCGTCCTGGGCGATCAGGAAGTACGGCCGCCGCGTGGCCTGAGTGAACGCGCACATCGTCGGCACGGGCATGACGCCGTTCGGCTTCGCGCCCGAGAGCACGGTCCGCTCGCTGGCGACGGCGGCCGTGGACCAGGCGCTGGCCGATGCCGGGGTCGCCGTGAGCGACGTCGACATGGTGGTGTTCGCCAACGCGGGGGAGGGGGTGCTGACGGGCCAGGAGATGATCCGCGGCCAGGTGGTGTTCCACCGCTACGGGTTCGGCGGGATCCCCATCATGAACGTCGAGAACGCGTGCGCCTCGGCATCGACGGCGTTGCAGGTGGCCTGCATGGCAGTGGAGACCGGCGCCGCCGGCACGGCCGTGGCGGTCGGCGCCGAAAAGCTGACCAATCCCGACAAGCGACGGACCATGGCGGTGTTCAGCGCGGCGGTCGACTTCGACGACATGCCGGCGCTACGTGAACAGGTCCAACGCGACCTGTTGGGTCTGGGCCGCGAAGCGGGCGAGGACGCCGGCGGGGGTCCGATCCAGTCGGCGCTGATGGACGTCTACGCGGCGATGGCCCGACGCTTCTTCGCTCGCGGCGGCGGTTCCGCGACCGACGCCGCCAGGGTTGCCGTTAAGAACCGTGCGCATGCCGGGTCCAACCCGAGGGCACAGTTTCGGGAGCCCGTGACGAGCGACGAGGTGCTCGGCAGCCGGATGATCGCCGACCCGCTGCGGCTGCTGATGTGTTCGCCGGTCGCCGACGGCGCCGCTGCCGTCGTGGTGTGCTCGGACGAGAGTGCGCGGGGCCGGGAGGCGGCGGGCGCCGTTCGGGTCGAGGCCTGCGCGCTGCGGTCCGGCGGCTCCGGCGACGTCGAGGGCAACGGCGTGGTCGGGCGGGCGGCCGCGGCGGCCTACGAGGCCGCCGGGGTGGGCCCGGCGGACCTCGACGTCATCGAGGTCCACGACGCGGCTGCGCCGGCCGAGCTGTGGTCATACGAACAGCTCGGCCTGTGCGGGGCGGGCGGTGCCCCCTCCCTGCTGGCGGGCGGGGCGACCCGGCTCGGCGGGCGGTGCCCCGTCAACCCCAGCGGGGGACTGTTGTCGCGGGGTCATCCGGTGGGGGCCACCGGGCTGGCGCAGGTCGTGGAGCTGGCCGACCAGCTGCGCGGCCGGTGCGGTCCCCGCCAGGTCGACGGCGCCCGCCTCGCCCTGGCGCAGAACAGCGGTGGCCACCTGTCGGGCGAGGAGGCGGTCGCGGTCGTCACGATCCTGTCGCGAGCGCGCTCCTGACCCAGCGTTGGACGCGGCTGCGACCGGTGGCGGCGCGGGCGATCGCCGTCGCCACGGCGGCGGTGTTCCGGGCGCCCCCAGGCAGGGCGCCGTCCAGCAGCTCGTTCCAGTAGACGGCCCATCCGCCGGCGATCGCACGCCCGACCGCCGGCGCCGTGAGGAGGCGCCCGGTCGCGGCGACGACCCGGGGGCGCCGCACGAGTGCGGCCTGCACGGCGGCGTTGGCGCCGTGGAAGCCGGCGTACCGGCGCGCCAGGAAGGCGCGGTAGTGGTCGGCCGGGCCCGCCGGGCACGCGAGCACCGCCTCGGCGGCCGCCCGCCCGCTGGCCAGGGCCTCGGAGATCCCCTCGCCCTGGAGCGGGTTGACCAGCCCGGCCGCATCGCCGGCGAGCAGCACGCGACCGCGGGCCGGGATCGTCCCCACCATCCCCATCTTGAGCCACCCACCGAGCCGCTGGGCGGGGACGCGGGCCGCGCCATCGAGCACGCCGAAGCGGTGGAGGACGCCGACGAACGCGTCCAGCGACCGGGCCGCATGGCCGGCGGCGGTTCGATCGCCGAGCACACCGACACCGACGCCGAGGTTCGCCTGCCGACCGGGCCCGGGGAACACCCAGCCGTAGCCGGGGAAGCCGCGCCAGCGCGCCTCGTCCCACAACACGATCGTGGGCAGGTCGACGGTGGCATCGAGGTAGGCGCGCAGCGCGAACCCCCACAGCACCCGGCGCTCGTCGATCAGGCCGGCGGCCGCGGCCACGCGGCTCGTTGCGCCGTCGGCCCCGATCACGGCGTCGGCCAGCAGCCTGGTTCCATCGGACAGCTCGAACCCGGCCAGCCCGCCGTCATCGAGGATCGGCGCACCGGCGCGGGCGGTGCGCCCGACGCAGCCGGCGTCGAGAGCCGCCGCCCGCAAGGCCTGGTCGAGGGCGAGCCGAGGGAGCGCAACGCCGTGGCCCGGGTAGGCCCGGCCGGGCCGGCACGGCAGCCGGACGAACCTCCCGGTGGGACCGACCACGCGCATGTCGCCGACCCGCTCGGTCCCCGCCAGCCGCACGCCGAGGTCGTCGAGCACCTGCACGCCCCGGGGACCGACGAGGTCGCCGCACGCCTTGTCCCGCGGGAACGCCGCCTTGTCGACGAGCGCGACCCGGGCCCCCGCGCGGGCCAGGACCAAACCGGCCACGCTGCCCGCCGGGCCGGCGCCGATCACCGCGACGTCAGCCCGCTCCGCACCCACTCGCCCCGCCCCCCGTGGGTAGAGTCGATGAACGGCCCGATATGGCGAGGTGCCTGTGCTGACCCGGTCGCGTCAGGATCCCACCAGATTCGCGCAGCAGCTCTTCCAGGGCCTGCCCAGGCGCTACGACCTGCTCGCTGACGCCTTGTCCTTCGGCCAGAACCGTCGATGGCGCCGGGCCATGGTCGACAGCGTCGTCAATGGCGCCATCGACGGCTCCGCCGATGGCGGTCCGGCGACGGTGCTCGACGTCGCCACCGGCACCGCCGGCGTCGCGCTCCAACTCGCCCGCCGCACGGGCTCGCAGGTCACGGGGATCGACATCACCGAGGAGATGCTCCGCCGCGGGGGAGCCGCGGTGAAGCGCGAGGGCCTGCAGGCGCGGATCGCCCTCGTGGCCGGTCAGGCCGAGCAGCTCCCGTTCGCCGACGCCACGTTCGACGCGCTGACCTTCACCTACCTGTTGCGCTACGTCGCCGACCCGGCGGCCACCCTCGCCGAGCTCGCCCGCGTGGTGCGCCCGGGCGGCACCGTCGCCAGCCTCGAGTTCCACGTCCCACAGCAGCCGCTGGCACGCGGCGCGTGGTGGCTCTACACGCGGCTGGGCCTGCCCCTGTTGGGGGGGCTGGCCGGCCGGGAGTGGTACCGCGTCGGCCGCTTCCTCGGTCCGAGCATCTCCGCCCACTACGACCGCTACTCCGACGCCTGGACCGTCGACGCCTGGCAGCGGGCCGGCATCTCCGACATCGGCATCCGCCTCATGAGCCTCGGGGGCGGGGTGGTGATGTGGGGGCGCCGAACCGATGGCTGACCGTCGCCCCGCGTTCTACGCCGCGGGGGGCCCTGTCGGCGACTGGTGGACGATCCTGCACCCGCCCTACACGGCGTGGCACCTCTCGTACGTGGCGATCGGCGCGGCCCTTGCGCCGCGACTCGACGCCGAGCGCCTCATTGCGACGCTGCTCGCGTTCTTCCTGGCCGTGGGGGTCGCCGCGCATGCGCTCGACGAGCTGAACGGCCGGCCGCTGCGGACGTCGGTCCCCTCCGCGGTGCTCGGGGCCGTCGCCGCCGTCGCCCTCGCCGGCGCGGTCGCCATCGGGCTCGTCGGCGTCACGCGGGTCGGCGTCGTGCTCATCCCGTTCGTGGTCGTCGGCGCGTTCCTGGTGGCCGCCTACAACCTCGAGCTGCTCCACGGCCGGTTCCACACAGACGCCATGTTCGCGGCCGCATGGGGCTCCTTCCCGGTGCTGACCGGCTACGTCGCCCAGGCCGAACGGCTGGCGACGTCGGCGCTGCTCGCAGCCGCCGCCGCGTACGCCCTGTCGCGGGCGCAGCGCAGCCTGAGCAGCAGCGTCCGCTTCGTGCGCCGTCAGACCACCCGGGTCGACGTGACGCTGGACCTGCGCGACGGCGGCGAGCGCAATGCCCACGAGGAGTTCCTGCTCGACCCGCCGGAGGCGGCCCTGCGCACACTGTCCTGGGGCCTCCCCGTGCTCGCCGCCGCGCTGGTGGTGGCGCGCCTCTGACGGAACCGGGATCGACCGGTGCCAGTGCGCGACCGGACCTGGGCGGCGACGCCCCTCCGTACACTGGCCGCCGTGATCTGCCCCGGCTGTGGTGCCGACACCCCCGACGGTGCGCGGTTCTGCCCCAATTGCGGGACCGACCTGCACGTTCGCGGCGACGAGCGGCGCGTGGTCACGGTGCTGTTCGCCGACCTCGTGGGATTCACAGCGCTGTCCGAGGACCGCGATCCCGAACAGGTGAAGCGGCTGGTCGACCGCTGCTTCGAGCGCCTGGTGGCGGACATCGAGGCGTTCGGCGGCCGGGTCGACAAGATCGTCGGCGACGCCGTCCTGGCGTTGTTCGGCGCGCCTGTCGCCCACGAGGACGACGCCGAGCGGGCCGTGCGCGCGGCCCTCCAGTTCCATCGGACGCTCGACGCAGCCCGGGCGGAGCTGGGTGTCGACGTGCGCCTGCGGGTGGGCGTGAACACCGGCGAGGTGCTGGTGGGCTCGCTGCGGGCGGGGGGCGACTACACGGCGATGGGCGACGTGGTGAACACGGCGCAGCGGCTGCAGTCCGCGGCCGAGCCGGACCAGGTGTTGGTCGGTCACGCGACCTACCTCGCCACGCGGCGCGTCGTGACGTACCGCTCGGTGGGAACCATCGTGGCCAAGGGCCGGCACGCACCCGTATCGGCGTGGGTCGCCGAGGCCGCCCGGCTCCCACCCGGCTACCGCCCGGACCGCCACCGGGCGCCGCTCGTCGGCCGCGACGACGAGGTGGCGCTCCTCTCCCACGCGCTCGACCTCGCGGTCGCCCAGCGCCGCGCCGCGCTCTTCCTGCTCGTCGGCGACGCCGGCGTCGGCAAGTCGCGCGTCGTCGAGCAGGTCGCCGAGGTGGCGCGGGGCTGCCACGACGGCCTCGTGCTGCAGGGCCGGTGCGTCCCCTACGGCGAGGCCAACGTGTGGTGGCCGCTGGCCGAGGCGGTGCGTTCCGGCTGCGACATCGAGCCCGGCGACGACCAGGACACCGCGACGGCCAAGCTGCGCGCCGTGGTCGAGGACGTCATGGGCCGTGCCGGGGCGCCGGGCCGGGAGAAGGCGGCGGCCGCGTCCGGGGTCACCGGCACCGGAGAGGAGACCGATCGGATCGTCGAGGGTCTGCTGCACCTGCTCGGGTTCGACGTCCTCCGGGGGATCGACGCGGCGCGGGCGCGCGACGAGGCGACCGGCGCACTGCTCACGCTCGCCGGTGCCGTCGCACGACAGCGGCCGCTGGTGATCTTCCTGTCCGACCTCCACTGGGCGGACGGCGCGGTGCTCGGGGTGGTGGAGCTTCTCCTGGAGCGCAATGCCCGGCAGCCGATCGTCGTGCTCGCCACCGCCCGCCCGGCCCTGGCCGAGCGCTGGTCTCCGCCGGAGGGTGGGCATCACTCGGTCATGGTCCACGTCGATCCCCTGGATCGGGACGCCGCCACCGAGGTGTTGCACCTGCTCGCCGGCGACAAGGCCGTCGCCCTCGACGACGCCGTGGTCGGCGAGCTGCTCGACAGGTCGGGCGGCAACCCCTTGTTCCTGGAGGAGCTGGTGTCGTGGCTCGAGGAGGCTCGGTCTACCGACCTGCCCGACACCCTGCGGGGCCTGGTCGCCGCCCGCCTCGACGGGCTCACACCGCAGGAGCGCCTGCTCCTCGAGGACGCCGCCGTCCTCGGCTCCCGCGGCGACGTCGACTGGCTGTCGACCATGCAACGCGAGGCCCACGGGGGCGACGGCGCGGTCCTCGACGTCCTTGGCGGCCTGCAGGCCAAGGATCTGCTCGCGCTCGACGGCGAGGCCTGGGAGTTCCGCTCCGAGGTCGTGCGCGAGGTCACGTACGGCACGATGACCAAGGAGCGCCGGGCGGCGGTCCACGCGGGCATTGCCAAGTGGCTGGAGTGGGAGGAGCGCCCTCACCACGACGCCATCGTCGACTCCATCGCGCACCACTACGCGCGGGCCGCGGCGCTGGCGGCCGAGCTCGGCGGCTCGCCGGGCGTCCCGCGCGACGTCGGCGCGCGGGCCGTGCGCTGGCTGCGGTCGGCCGGCGACCGCGCCACGCAGGCCGACACGCCCCGCCGGGCGGCGCGGCTCTATTCCGAGGCGCTGGCGACGCTCGACTGTGGCGTGGTCGATGCCGCCGAGGGTGACGCCCACGATCGCATCGCCCTCCTGCTCTCCCGGTCGGCGGCCTACGCCGAGCTGCGGGAGGTGGCACCGGCCCGGGCCGACGCCGACGCCGCGCGTGACCTGGCGGATGCCAGCGGGGACGAGCGGGCCTCCGTTCGGGCGATCGTCGCCGTCGCCGAGGCCGCCCTGCGCGGTGGCGCGCCGGACGAGGCCGAGGCACTCCTCGGGGAGGCGCTCGCCCGGGCCGAGGCCGCGGGCGACGACGAGGGCAAGGCGACCGCGCTGCGCGTGCGCGGCTTCGCGGCCCTCCTGTGCAACGACCCCGACGCTGCGATCGCCTCGCTCGAGCCCGCCCGGGAGCTCTACGCGGCGCTGGGCGACCGGCGCGGGCTGGCCTGGGCGCTGCAGAACATCTCGTGGGCCCACTTCGTCACGGGACGGCTCGACGACGCCGAGTCGCTCCTCCACGAGTCGGCCGCCCTGTTCGCCGACCTCGGCGACCGGGGTGGCCTGGGGTGGGCGCTCGGCCTGCTGGCGTTCACGCGCTTCCACTCCGGCTACCCGGACGAGGCGGAGACCATGGCCGAGCAGGTCTTCGGCGGCGCCGAGGCGACGGGCGACCGGTGGGCGGTAGGGATGGGCAAGGTGCTCACGGCCAGCATTCGGCTGTGGACCGGGCGCGCCGAGTCGGCCGTCGAGCGGGCGCGGGAGGCGCTGGCGACCTTCGACGCCATCGACGACGACTACGGGCGGGTGCAGGCGCGGCTGCCGCTCGGCCGGGCTCTGGTGACGGCCGGACGGGTGGCCGAGGGCTTCGAGGTCCTGGAACAGGCCCGCGCGTCGCTGCTCCCGAGCCACTCCCCGCGGTTCACGGAGTTCTCGGCGACCGGGCTCCTGAGCGCCGCAGTCCAGGTGGGCGACCGCGATCGGGCCATGGCGGCGGTGGCCATCCTGCCCGACGAGGTCCTCTCCTCCGACGACCTCGCCACGGCCGGCACCAGCGAGCACCTCGTGTCGCGGGCGCTGCTGGCGCTGCAGCGCGGCCGCCCCGACGAGGCGCTCGGCCTGCTGCGCGAGCTGGAGCGCGCCATCGGGGAGCGCGGCAGCGTGGGCTATCCCGGCGCGGTCACCGCGCTGGCGCTGGCCGCCGCCGGGCGGGTCGACGAGGCGCTCGCCGCCGCCCAGGCGGTCGAGGACGACGACCGCTCGACGTACCTCGACCGGTCGTGGGCCGGGCTGGCCGCCGGTGCGGCGGCCGCGCGGTGCGGGCTGCGCGCCACCGTCGACGCCCGGTTCCCCGAGCTCTGTGCGCAGGTCGACGCGACCGACGATCGCATCGCGCAGGCCCTGGCCCGGCTCGGCTGGGCGCTGGCGCTCGAGGTCCTCGACGACCCGGCTGCTGCGGAGCTGCTCGCGGATGCCTCGGATCGGTTCGCGAGCCTCGGGGTCGACCCGGACGGCTGGGCGGCCGTGATCCGGCAGGCGGTCGGGATGACGCCGGCGACGCCGGCACCCGCCTGACGCGAGGTTCGGTCAGCAGGCCCCGATCGCTGGGATCGTCGCGATCAGGGTGGTACGTCGGCCGGCAGGTCGATCTCGACGGGCTCCCCGATGCGGACGAGGTCGAGGGTGAGACGCAGAGGTGGCCCGGACGGCAGCGACGTGACCTCCACCCGCACCGGGTCGCCCGCGGGGTCGAGCGTCAGCACCACGTCCGCGTCACCTGCAGCGCGGCCGTCGACAACCTCGCCCAACACGCTCGCCGGCAGGGTGCCACGGAGCACGCGGTTGCCGTGCCCATCGGTCCCCGCATCCCGGCGATCCACGGTCGCGTCGAGCCACGCTGGCACGAGTGCCACGCCCTTTGCGGCCGGCTCTCGGCCGCTCTCGTCGCCGATCGGCAGGTACGTAGCCTCGGGCAGCGCATCCCGCGAGGCCGCGAGCCGCCCCCACACGACCGGCCCCTCACTGACGGTCTCGGCGGCGCGTCCGCGGCCGTCCACGGCGATCTCGTGCACGCTCCCGGCGGCCGTCGCCACCTCGCCCTCGACCGTCAGGTCGACCGCCAGCCACAGGCCGGGACGGACGTGACTGACGTCGATCGCACTCGTCGTCCCGACATAGCCGAACGAGCCGCCGGCCACGAGGCGGTCGGCCGCCTGCGCAAACGCCTCCTCGGGTGAGAGGTCGGTGATCGCCGTCGTCGTGGTCGGCTCGGCGGACATCGAGACGCCGGTCTCGACGTCGGCTTCGGGGCGATCGTCGTCGGCGCCGGCGGCGAGCACGCCGAGGCCGGCGGCCACGGCCACGACCACGGCGACGACCACGGCCACGGCCAGCGGCCTGGTCCGGCCGCCGCGGGTGGCGGGCGGCCCGACCGGGCCCGGGGCCGGGGCCACCGGGGCCTGTTCCTCGGTCGGCGAGTCGACCTCCGGCGGATCGTGACGAGCCGGCTGTGGGGCGAACGCGGCCTCCGGGCGCGTCGGCGATGGCGGCGGCGGCAAGACGGCCGGCGCACCGGCCCGGCGCCGGGCCACGACCACCGCCGCCACGGCCGTGCCCAGCGCGGCAGCCGCGAGCGACGTCACGCGTCTGCTCCTCCGTGACCGCGGCAACGTGCCCATGGGCAACCACAACTCCGAGTAACCGAGTCGCGGGCACCGCCCCATACCCCAGCACGCCCGCTCGTTCGACGGCCGGTGACACTAGCCGCGCGCCGGGGGCGGAACGCGCAGCATCGCGGCGGGACGACGCGCCGCGGGGCCGCGGTGCCTCGCCGTCGCCCGTGCGGGGTATGAAGGGGCGGTGACACTCGTGGAACGCGTGCTCCCCCGACGGCCCTTCGAGTCGCTGCGCGACTACCTGGACGCAGGTGGCGGCCAGGGCATCGAATCCGCCCGGGGCGTCGAGCCCGACGCGGTCATGGCCGAGGTCGAGGCGTCGGGCCTGCGCGGGCGGGGAGGCGCCGGCTTTCCCACCGGCACGAAGTGGCGCACGGTGGCGGGCAACCTGTCGCCCGACCTCCCGACCACCGTGGTCGTGAACGCCGCCGAGGGTGAGCCGGGGACGTTCAAGGACCGCTCCATCCTCCGGGCCAACCCGTACGCGGTGATCGAGGGTGCCCTGATCGCCGCCCACGCCGTCACGGGGAGTGACGTCGTCGTGGCGCTCAAGGCCTCGGGTACTGCCGAGCGCGCCCGGGTCGAGGCGGCCATCGCCGAGATGAGCGACGCCGACCTGCTGGGCGACGTCGACGTGTCCGTGGCCACCGGGCCCGACGAGTACCTCTTCGGCGAGGAGACGGCCATGCTCGAGGTCGTCGACGGGCGGGCGCCCTTCCCCCGCATCGCGCCGCCGTACCGGCGGGGCGTCGTCGAGCTGGTCGAGCACGACGACGACGTCGACAGCGGCAGCGGCCTGGCCGCGCACGTCGAGATGGCGGGGCCCGGTCACGAGACGGGCGCGCCCCCCGCGCTGGTCGACAACGTCGAGACCCTGGCGAACGTGCCCGCGATCATCCAGAAGGGTGCCGACTGGTTTCGCACCTACGGCACGCCGCAGTCGCCGGGGACCATCGTCGCCACGGTGACGGGAGACGTGGCCCGTCCGGCGGTGGGGGAGATCGCCCTCGGCACCACGGTGCGCGCCGCCATCGACGAGGTCGCCGGCGGCCTGTCACGGAGCAGGGTGGTCAGGGCGGTGCTCTGCGGGGTGTCGGCGGGGCCCCTGCCGCCGGAGCTGCTCGACACCCCCATGACCTACGAGGACATGGCCCGCGCCGGCAGCGGCCTGGGCACCGCCGGCCTCATCGTGGTGTGCGAGGGCACCGACATGACGGCGGTCGCCGCGGGTGCGGCCCGGTTCCTGGCGGTCGAGTCCTGCGGCCAGTGCACGCCGTGCAAGCGCGACGGCCTCGTGTTGGCGGACGCACTCGAGCGCCTGTGCAGTGGCGACGGCGAGGAAGCCGACCTCGACGAGATCACGTCGGCGCTGCGGACGATCGCCGACGGGGCGCGCTGCAACCTGGCGAGCCAGCAGCAGGCCGTGGTCGGCCGGATCCTGCACCGCTGGCCCGACGAGCCTTCCGCGCACGCCGTCGCCGGGGCGGCGGGCGGGACGGTCGAGCCGCTGTTCATCAGCGAGATCACCGACCTCGCCGACGGCGAGGTCACCGTCGACGTGCGCCGTCGCACCAAGCAGCCCGACTGGACCCATCACCCCGAATGGTCCGGCTCGTACCCCGCCGACCTGCTCGGCGACCACCGCCAGCACCGGGAGGTGGAGTGAGGCGGGGGCGGTCAGGGGATCTTCGCCGCCAGGACCTCGGCGGCATTGATCTCCGGCGGTGACGCGAGCAGGCGGTCGGCGTTGGCCATGAGGGCCGCGGCGATCGGGCCGTCCAGGTGCGCCTGGCGCTCGGCGTCCCCCGGAAAGGCGTCGACGATCCAGAACGTGACCGGGTCCGTGCGCAGGGCGAACCACACGGGGGTGCCGTCCTCGGCGTTCGCCAGGTCGACCGCCCCGGCGAGGAACTCGGCGAGCTCGTCCTGGGTCTCCGGCTTGGCCGTCAGCTTGACGACGAGTGCAACGGTTGTCATGCGATGAACCTACGCCGGGCCGGGGGTCGCGCTGCCATCGCCGGCGCTGGCGCGCCCGGCGCATCGCACGACCGTTCCGTAGTGTGCGGCCATGCACAATGTGCGCCGGGGGCTCGGGGGATT
>Ga0081455_10006115_pt1 | contig 13008 bp, 6 predicted proteins | sample TabmetS3T2R1_FD_70207 | JGI IMG/M metagenome (GOLD analysis project Ga0081455, IMG submission 70207) | Tabebuia heterophylla rhizosphere microbial communities from the University of Puerto Rico - S3T2R1 | ecosystem: Host-associated > Plants > Roots > Rhizosphere ... | reverse complement strand
GGAATCAGAAAAGTTCCGCCGGTGTAACGGCGGCCGAGGTATTCGAGCATTCCCGGTTGTAAACGATCTCTCCAACCGCGCAGGGCCGCGGCGCCGCTCAGATCGACCAGCCGGCCCTGACGAACGAGGGCATCCACCGAATGCGATCCCTGATCGCCGCGCGCCAGATCGGGAAAGGCTGTCTCTCCGGCCAGAGCGCTGTTGATAATACGAATGTATTCATCGAGGCTGTTGTAGTAAGTGACCTGGACCTCGACGCCGGGATGTTCCTGTTCATAACGGCGTATCATGTCGTCGGTGAAACGTTTCTCGTGGTGGCTGCCTCCGCCCAGGTACCACATGGTCAAAGTGACGGGCGCCCCGGCGCCGGCAGGCGTGTAGCGCTGACGAAATTGAAGGCTGAGGGCAGTTGCTATCCCGATAAAGACTACGAGCATCAGCGCGATCACGACATGTCCGGATTTTAATGTCAGCCTCAGGTTATCAACATTCATGTTTACACTTGTATAGCGAGTCGGGCGTTCCCGGTAAGTAACAAGATGCGGTTATACGGTAACTCGATTGAGAACAAACGAGTTATCAATATTCCAGCGCCAGCCGTGGCTCCTGTCCGGAAGCGCCGCCGCCGGAAATATCCACCCATCCTTCCCTGGTATCCTCGGCGTCTCTGGCGCGCAGTGTCATTTCGATATGGCGGCTGCGCCGCTCAACCGCCTGACGAACGACCGGCGTGACATCCCATTCGTACCACGTCGCCGGGGCGCTGACCAGAATGGCGGATTGGAACGACGATGACCCTTGATCTTTCGGCGCGCCGAATTGACTGCTTATCGCAAACTTGCCGTAGACCCGGACGACTTGTCCTCGGCCCGAAGCTTTCAATCCTGCGCAGTACAAGCGCAATTTGGCGCTCAATACGCGAGCCGGCAGCGATGGGAGTTCGAAGCTGATGATTGCCCCTGCTTCGTTATTCGTCTGGCTGATGATTCGCAATACCGGCCGATTGTCCTGGCCGGTTGTAGACTGCGACTCTGCTGACGGAAGGACAGTCGTCATTGCCGCGTTGACCAGGTCGGAAGCCAGAATCAGGGCGCCAAAACCGGATGGATCGAACCAGTTGTCAGCCGTGCCATGCCACATCAGTAATGAGTCGTCTTTCTCCCTCCGGCTGACTCCGAGATCGAAGCCGAGTTTACGTCCGGCCTCGCCGGTGACGGCCAGGGTTGCCCAGGGAATCGCGGCTTCTATGCGGTACCCCCAGTTCTCCTGCACGGTCGCCATCTTCACCCCCGCAGTGCGTCTGTTCTGCTCTGTCGGGGCGCCGCCTTGAGCCGGCAGGATGAATTGAAAATTGTGCGCCCGGTAGCTACGTTGCCGCTGGGCGCCAGTGTCCAGATAGATCTCGACCTCGTCTCTTTTTCGCGCCGCAGAATCGCCCTGTTCGCCATCTCGTACCTCTACCATCAAATAGAGATTCGCTACGTCCCAAAGCGCGCCAAAGCTCGCGCTGAGATTTACGCCGCCCTTCAGCTTCTTCTCAACCTGCTGGTCAATGCGGCCGCCCCACACAGTGTCCGGCAATCCGTCAATCTCGGGTGGAATTGCAACCTGAGCGGCTTGCGCAGAACCGCTCAACGAGGTTTCGGCAGGCATTGCGCTGTTGCGCCGCTCAAACCAGTTCAAAAACGCCCAGACGAAAGCCGTTCCGATTGCGACGAGAGCCGTCATGATTGCGACCGACCGCCAGCGAATGAATCCGCCTCGCCGAAAATTTTCGTCAGTAGTCGGAGTATCGTTATTCAAATCGCGGGCCGGCAATCTCGCGCCTTGAAGTTCGACGGCGCGCTCCGTCACATGTCCCCTCGCGCTCTCGGCGGATGATTGCCGAAGAGTTTCTGTCCGCCTGGAGAAGACCGGGACATAGTGGCCTTTTGGGAGCGAGATGATCACATCGCAGGCATCGGGATTTTCCGCATAGTACTCTTCCAGCTTTTTGCGTAATCTGACGGCATAGTTTCGGACGATCGGATCAATGCGTGGGTCGTAATCCGCTGCGCGACCGAAGACTTCCGTGCCGAGCACGTACTCTTTCAGGTAGTGGTCATTGCCTTTGAGAGTTTCTTGGACGATGTAATTGAGAAATGAGGATAACCGACTAGCGCCCTGAAACTGGCGGCCTCCGATGATTGCCGAAAGAGCCGCTCTGATCTCCGGCTCGGCCGGAGGCGCAGGTTCGGTTGCAGTCTGGCGATAGTTATCAGTGGACATAGTTGATGGAGTCGCCGCCGCTTCTTTTTGATCATCGGAATAAAAATTACTGCAGCTTAAAGTGCCACAGTAATTTCTCTCTGTCCACTGTTTCGCCAGTCTCTATAGGACAAAAAATAATCTTGAATTGTGGTAATAGCTGATCAGGCCGTAGCGCAATTAGACCCTCGGTTCGAAGATCGCCGCGCACAGGCGGTGATGAGCCGCCGGTGGCTTGACCCTGAAACGGCCGCCGACCCGCTGAACCTGGGAAGCGCATCTACTCCAATAATCGCAGAGGCAGGTAATCCGACTTCACAGTCACTGGCATGTTTCTTTCGCGCCCCAATTGGGCCAGCATCATTCCTGGCAAACAGATCAATCCGTCGCACATCAGGCGGTACGCTCCCTGCAACGCTTCCCATTTATGGGCCTCTATCAAATCCGTTATTGCTCTATTAAGAGCCGCCTTGTCGCGATTCACTAGCGCCTTGAGCCCTCTGATCTTGGACGGCAGAAACTCCTTCTCTTCTTTCGACGCTTTATCTGATGTACAGATCTCTTCCAATCTCTGCAACTCGGCTTCGTTCAAAACACCCTCTGTTACGAATCGCTTCTCGACATCCAAATAATCGGCCCTTGTTCGATACTCATCATGCTCGGGGTAGTTATATTGCCAGCGTTCTATCCCGGCCAGTTCTCTTCTCATCTCCTTCTCCCCAAAGCAGACCACCAGTTCTACGGTCTTTTCAAAATCGCCGACAAAACGAAATGCCTCCCCGAACTCTTCTGGCCTGCCTCGCGCCGATATAAACTCGACATAATAATCCGCGGCGCTTCTCAGGCGAGAAATAATTTCCTCTTTCCGCGCTTCCTGCTGGTAAAGCAGCGCCCCGATCTCAAAGTTTAACTCCGCCAGCTTTGCGAGACGGCGTAACTTATCGAACATATCCATAGGGGCTTTCAGTCCGGCTATCCAATGAGGAATACTCTCGAGATTATCTTTGATCTCCTTTTCTGCAATTTGATCAGATATTTTGTTGAGCTTTAAGCCCACATGTGGTTTGTTTAGATAAATAGGGCCGTTTCTCCAAGGAATATCAAGCGATTGGCCAATAAGGCGGTGAATCTGATCACGAATATTGGGTGATTTGATACTATCAAGATCAAGATGTATCGTATCTTCCTTAATCTTAATTCCGACAATTCTGCACTGAATGAATTCTGCTACTCTGCCTTTAACTGATCCATTAGCCCGCTCGATTTCGGGTTCGACTTTGTATACCGCAATTACCTGGCCCTCAGCGCTACCCCAAGCAAAACAAGTCTCGAATGCTATGGTGAAAGGTATATTTGACCTGACCATTATTTTAATTCCTCGAAAAAGAATGGGCGCCGATTCAAGAAAGATTGCGCTCGTGGTAGGCGTAACTCGAAAAGAATATTTATTCAACTTTGTTTTTGCCCGCCAGGGTTAGCGCATAAAGCGTATCGCCCGCGCCAACGATCAAGTATTGCTTGCCGTCCAGTACCCATGTCGAAGGCCCATTGCTTACCGGGCTTGTCAATCGCTGGCGCCAAATCGGATCGCCTTTGGCGGGATCGAAGGCGACCAGTTCGCCCGAATCGCCCGTGAACAACAGATTGCCAGCGGTCGTCAATACGCCGCCGCTCATACCGCCGGCGCCGCCGGCATGGGCATGTTTCCATTTCACCGCGCCTGTGCGAATGTCCATCGCAAACAGCGCCGAACTTGAATCGAAGTTGCCGCCCGAGCCGCCGCCGTAACCTTGCGGTTTCGACGATGTGTCGTAGAGATAAGCGAGGCCATAACCTTGCGTGCCGTTGAAATAAAACATCTCCGTCAACGGGCAGTAACTCGGCGGAGGCCAGTTCGTCGCGCCCATCGTTGGCATGTCAATCAACGTCCCGTCTACCGCAGGCTCTTTCGCCGGATTCGGAATCGGCTGGCCTTTCTCGTCTACGCCCAGCGCCCAATTGCCCGTGCCGGTGAAAGGCTTCGACACGAGGTTTTTGCCGTTCGTGCGGTCGAGTACGAAAAACCATCCGGCTCGCGCGGCTTGGGCCAACAGCTTGCGCGGCTGGCCATCGATAACGGCGTCGAACAGCACAGGCGTTTCTACGTTATCCCAATCGTGCGTATCGTGCGGCGATGGCTGAAACCACCAGACCAGTTTGCCAGTGTCAGGATTGAGCGCGACGATGCAAGCCGTCCACAGGTTGGCGCCTTTGCGGCTCTGGCCTGCGAACACCGGGTTGGCGTTGCCCGTGCCCCAATAAATCAAATTCAAATCGGGGTCGTATGTGCCCGGCATCCATGTCATGCCGCCACCGTGATTCATGGATTCCTGATCCGGCCAGGTCTCTGAACCAGGGTCGCCCATCTTTTCTGGCGTCGTATACCAGCGCCATTGTAACTCGCCGGTTTCAGGGTCGCGCGATTCGAGATAACCGCGCACGTCCATCGCATCGCCGCCTACGCCGACGATGACGTGGTTCTTGATGATGAGCGGCGCCATCGTCGTGAAGTATTGCTGCTTCTCGTCGGCGATCTTTTTGCGCCAGCGCTCCTTGCCGTCTTTCGCATTCAACGAGATGAACCAGCCGTCCGGGCTTTCGAAATAGAGCCAATCTTTGTACATCCCCACGCCGCGTTGACCGACGAGATGGCCGCCCTGATCTTCAAAATCGTATTGCCAGATGTGTTCTCCGGTGCGCGCGTTGACGGCGAAGATGTGATCGGGAATCGTGAAATACAAAACGCCGTTGACCAGGAGCGGCGTGGATTTAATGACCGGATCGCCCACGCCGCGTTGCGGGCCGACGCCTTTGATGCGGTACATCCATTCAATTTTGAGCAGGTCAACGTTGCCCGCGTTGATCTGCTTGAGCTCGCTGTAACGCCGTCCCGAATAATCTCCGTTGTAAGTCGGCCAGGCGTCAGTCGGCGGATTGAACAGCTTGAGCGTTTTAGGATCGAGTCCTTGCGCGTTGACCGCGCTTGCGATGAGGGCGAGCGCAAAGATGAGTCGTAGCGTTTTCATTTTAAGGTCACCAGGTAAGCAGCCAGGTTGTTGATGTCGGAGTCGCTGTATTTCGGCAACAACGCGCGATGTCCGGTCAGCTTGTCTTCGATTTCGATCTTGACCGTATTACGCGGCCAGTAATGGTAATTGCCGTTCTCCTCCACCAGCGACAGCTCAAAATCGTTGTTGGTCTTGACGCGGCCCTCTATCACTTTGCCGTCCGGAGTAGTCACTTTCGCCCTGGCCGGTCCGGGCGTCGCGGGCCACAAGAAGCGGTTTTTTAGCGCGGCAAGTTGCGGAAACTTCGCGCCGATTTTGGCGAGATCGCTCGTCGCCGAATGACAGCTTACGCAATTAGCCTGAAAGTACGCTTCGCCCTTCTTTACGTCGCCTGTGACCTGATTGCGCAGGCCGGCATACGTCGCGCCGTACGTGCCGCGATTCGCAGCGAGTTCGATTTGCATCTTCAGATATTGCGAGATGAGGAACACATCGTCTTGCGAAAGATTCGGAAACGGCGGCATGCCTTGACGGCCTTCTTTGAGTACGGGCGCGAGCTTCTCGCCTTTTTCGTCGTGCAACACGAGCGGCATTCGCGTCAGACCCGGGGCCTGCGCGCCACGCCCGTCTTTGCCGTGACATCCCGCGCAATTTTCCAAAAAAAGCGGCTCGCCTTTTTTGGCCGCCGCAGGGTCAGGCGCGGCGCCAAGTCCGAGAAACTCGCGCATGTTGCCGCCGCGACGGCCGCCGCCTCCAGTGGGTTCCTGCGCGTTGGGCCGTGTGAGTGTCGCAGCCAACGCAATCACTCCAAAAAACAACAGCAATACAAAACGAAAATATCTTCTAGCCGGCATTTGATCCTCCACTGATTACATGACTGGATACATGTTAGTTGTGTCGAGTGGTTGCAGACAATACTTGTAGCCAATCCAGATTAGGATCACACCGATGATCTCAGCGATTAGGCCGCCGAAGGGGCCGGGGAGCCTTCCGCGGCGCTATTCGGAATGGAGAACGCCGGACGCTGGTCAGGCCTGCAACGGAGATGGCAAAATTTGTGAGGCTTCGGCCGGTAGGCTTGCCGAAGCCTCACAGATGTCTTAGCTATACGACCCATCCCTGGCCCACGACCGGCTTGCGACTGCCAGGCGCCAGCGCCCCTCGCGGTTGACTGGCCATCTCCAAGGGGATGATTTCACATTGTCCCGGCAGCTTCGTACGGCGTCGTTGCCAATGCCGCGCGTGTCGGAAGGAAACCGCTGATGGTTACGATTGGCAGCGACAGTTTTGGCGGGCGGAACTTGACGAACAAGGCGTTCTGGACGTTCCGAGAGACGAGAGAAAACCTGTTACGGAGTTTTTGTGTCTTGGTTGCCGCAGCGATTTAACATCAACAAACTGCTTTCCCGAAAACTTCTCGGTAGAAACTATGAAACCAGCATTTATCGTTGGCAAGGATTCAACAGGCTACATTTTCGAAAGCAGACGCGACTTGGAAAACAGATGCCCATTTTGCGGAACACCGATAAATTCGGCGATCGCGCCACCAGAAGACAAAACAAAATGAAGCTGTCAGCGCCCTTCGTTCCTTACGGCGGAAGCAACCTGGCGGAGCGTTGATCTCGGCGCCCGCCGCCGACCCACAGAAGCCCGCCAGCCATGTATCAGTCAAATTGCCGATAACATGAACCAGGCCGAGCTTGGGCGAGGTTTTGTAACCGACATCATAACCTTAAGGAACTTTTTCTAAAGTCGCATCCACGGTTATATTTCCCCCTGTGCTCAATGTCATCGTTCGCTCCCATAAAACGTAGCCCGCTTGCTTAATAGAGATTCTGTATTCTCCCAACTTGAGACGCAATGTTGAGGGAGTGAAGCCTGCGAATTTGCCATCGATTGAGATTTCAGCTCCATCCGGAACGGATTTAAACGTTACACTTGAGAACTCGGAGTCAGTCGTACTTGGCGCCTGTTCTGTCTTAGCTTCTGGCAAAGTTGGCGCTGCTTGCTCAATACTCTGCGCGGGCGGAGCAAATTTCTTAGGATCAAGAGGGGTGTCTCCATTGATGTATGCGGTGATTTCCGACCCCTTGGGAATTGTAATGTCTTTTCCTTTCATGAAAAGAAAGAAAGGGGCGGCCGGGAAAAACAAAATACCTGATGCGGCTATTGCGCCTGTCATGACCCCGGTGCGTCCGGCGCCCTTAATTTCTTTGACAGCGCGTAAAGCAGCCTTCTCGCCCGAAGCAAGTCGAACAGCCTCTATATTGATAGTTAGCTTCCCACCGCGGGCCATTCTTCTCTTTGGCTGAGCCGTTGTTACCGTTGCCCAGGCAATTCCCCCGCGTGGAATAAGCGTGATTTCGCCGACTTTAACATCTTCAAGGACCTCAAAATCAACAGTTTCGCCAGTTGTGGCGTCCGCGGAAGAGATGTTTCGGTTTGTCCTCAACTTGACCGGAGTCCCATCTAATAAGCCAAACTCAAATGGCGCTTTGGGTGTTTGGTTCAATGGCGCGGGAGGAGAAGATTGAATTGGAGGCTCAGTCTGAGCATAACTTGATACGCCCAAAATGCTTATCAATAGAAGCGACGTAATCTGAAATAGGGGATTCATGTTGCTCTCCTTTTTTACTATGGCGGTCATCAGCGGAGTAAGAAATGGTCGAAACCCTCGCAAGCCTGTAAACATTGGACAATCGCAAAGGCCCATTCCTTTTCAACTGAAAACCACTCTAGTACGAAAATTATGAGATAACTTCTAGTATAGCCGCTTACATCTGAGGCGTGAAAATAGAAGCAAAAAGCCCATCCACACTTCGGGGGCAATTCGGACTCTCGCTCCCTCCATAGCGTTTGACTGCGAGCGACATTCTACACGCGCTATGATCCGTGTTCAACGTTCGCGGAGATAGTCGCCGGATCGATTATTTCTACCGCCTGGTCTCTATCGCTTACTAGGCCGTGAATTGTGTTTGCTGATGATGCGCCGAATGAACTCCTTGGCTCCGAAATATAGAGGACGATTATCAACAAAGAAGTTGGGGGGCGCATGTCGTTGTCGTTTATTGTTGGTGTACGTTTCATTGGTATGTGACATGGATTTTCGCGCCTCGCGCCTACGCCGAAGGGGGCCTGGCCCCTTCGGCGGCGCGACAGCGAATCAAGGCCGAATGCGCTCCAAACTCAGAAATGGAACTTGAATCCGAGCTGGAAGATGCGTTGGGGGAAGCCGCCCGTAGCGATCAACTTCGCGTTTGAAGTGGTTAGGATGTTCGTCCCTGTAAGAATCGGATTGCCGGCCGCATCGATCGTCACAGCCTGGTTCACGCCCGAGACATTGACGATGTTGAAGATGTTGGTGAACTCGCCGATGACCTCCACTCGCATTGACTCACGGACGGGGATGAAGCGTGAATAGCGTAAGTCGATCTGTTTGACAGGACCGCTTGTCGCCGTGTTGCGGCCGATGAAAAGCGGCCGGTCATTCGTCGCAACGCCGTCCCGGTTTAGTTCTGTAATACCGGTGGGGTTTAGCGCAGCATTTGACGATACGCTTCCACGCACATTGAAGCGGAAGCCGCTATTGAAGCGCGCGATGACGCCGATCTGGTTATTATTCGCCAGCGCGCTTGCAATCCGGTTGCTGACATCGAACTTCGGGTTGAGGACGCCGCTGAAGATGAATGTATGTCGCTGGTCGGCGAGCGAGTTCCCGCGGTCGCGCCGGCGGTTGGTCGGGTCAGAGAGAAACTCCGTCGAATCGATCACATTGATCTCCGGCGCGTCATCAATGCCGTGCGACCAGGTGTAAGACGCGCTCAACTGATAGCCCTTCGAGAAGCGCTTGTTGAGCGAGAGCGAGCCTGCGTGGTAGGAGGACTTGCCGACCGACTCGGTGACGTTGATGTTATTGAAATTCGGATTGGGGCGCGCGCCCGTGCCAAAAATCGCCCGGCCGTCGGCGAGCGTCCCGATAATCGGCGGCAGATTGGTGATCCGCACAACCGGAATCCGATTGCCGGCGACGTGAATGTAACCGGCCGTCACCGAAAAGTCGCGGGTGATCTCCTGCTCGACCTGTAAATTCTGATTGAACGAATAGAGATTCGCGAAATCGGGCGCGAGCGCATCTATCGATACCTTTGGCAGCACGGCGGCGGCCAGGTTCACCGGGTTCGGGAATGCCGGCGCGCCGGGGTCGTTCTTGCGCAGCGTGAAGGTACGAGTGAGCGGGTCGCCGTTGTTCTGAATCGCGTTCTGGTAGAAGAGCAGTCCCGGCGCATCGTAGAAGACGCCGGCGCTCGCGCGCACTACGGTTTTGCGCGTCCCGCCGAAGCTGTAAGACAGCCCCAGGCGCGGCGCGAAGTTGTTCGTGTCGCGGTTGAACTTTTGCGAAATCGCGAGCGGCGCGTTGGCCCGCGCGTCGGGGATGTCATAAAGCTCGTAGCGCACGCCGAAGTTCAGCTTGAAATTCGGGTGGACGCGCCAGTCGTCCTGGGCGAACAAGAAGTAGTACTGCGAACCGAACCCGATCTTCGGTTCGCCCACGATCTGAGTGAACTGCGAGTAGCCGCGCGGATTCGTCCCGTTACGCGCGGCCAGGTAGGAAGAGATGTCGGGGAAGGTGTAGGTTGCTACGAGCGCCACCTCGCGCCGGTCGCGGACGATCTGGACGTCGCCGCCAAACTTCAAACTGTGGGCGCCGGTGTTCCAGGTCACATTGTCGAGGAATTGAGTGATGCGTTCGTTGAAGAGCAACGGCCCGTCCGTGGCCGCCGGCGCCCCGAATTGCGCGACGCTGGGGATCGTGATCGAAGGCCCCTGGCCCGAGAGATCGTTGAGCACGCTCGGCTGGTTGCGTCGCGAATACTGGAACCGGAATTCATTGAGCAGCTTCGGGCTTAGAATCGAAATCAACTGCGCGTTGCCCGTCTGGATGTTGTCTTTGAAGTCGATCGAACGCTCAAGCGTGTTAAAGCCGCCGCCGATGTTGTTCGGCGAGTTATTGGTGAAGACCGTATAGCGCCCGAAGAGCTCATTGTTCGCGCTGATCTTCCAATCCGGCCTGACTATGAAGAAGTTGGTGAGCTGCGAGGCGGGGATGAATCCGGGCTGCGGCTGGAGACCGAGCGCGGCGGCGTTCGCCGGCGTCACTGACACTACGCGATCCTGTTGGAGTTCGCGGTCCACGCGCTCGTAGCCGACATAGAAGTGCGCCCTGTCTTTCACGAGCGGCCCGCCGACCGATGCGATTACATTGTCCAGGCCTGGATCCGCCTTGGGTAAGTCCGTTCGCGAGAAGAACGGGCGCGCGACGAAGGGCTCGCGCCGGAAGAAGTAGCCGGCCGCGCCGTGATACTTATTCGTGCCGGAGGGCGTGATCGCGTTGTAGACGACGCCCGAGGTCTGGCCGAACTCCGGCGCGAAGCCGTTGGAGACGACCTGGACTTCGCGCACGAAAACTTCGGAGATCGGCGTCAGTCTGAGGCCCGCGCGGTCTTTCTGCGTGTTGGTGTTGCCGTCGAGTTGATAGTTGATCCGGCTCTTATAGCCGTTGGCGTTGAAGCGCGGCACGCCGAATTCGACGTTCTCGAAGCCGTTGACGCCCGGCTGGAGCAGGCCAAAGTTGTAGGGATTGCGCGAAGGCAGCGGTAGGTTCTTGACCTCGTTCTCGTTGATCGTGCGCCCAAGTTCGACGCGCGAAACGTCGGCGATGGGAGAGTCGGCGACAACCGAGACCTCGCTGTTCACCGCGCCGGTCTTGAGCGCCACGTCCACCGTCGCCGCCTGGCCCGCGCTGAGCGTGATGCCCGATTGAACGTATGTGTTGAAACCGGCCTGGGTGACAGTGACCTGATAATTACCGACCGGCAGAAGCGGCGCGTGGTAAAGCCCCTTCTCATTCGTCGTCGCCTCGCGTTCCAGTCCCGTGTCAAGGTTGACTACCTTGACCTTCGCGTTCGGAACCACCGCGCCGGAAGCGTCGGTAACTGTCCCTTCGATTACGCCATTCGCCGCCTGCGCTTGCGCCCGCGCCTCGTGCGGCGCGGCCAGCAGGCCGAAAGAAATGAGCGCTGAAAAGAATCCCAAAAGCAGTCTTGTATAACCGTGGGAAAAGAGATTTTTGTTTGCGCTGTCAACTGAGTGGAAAATCGGTTTCATTCAGTCCCTCCTTCTAAATCGCTTTTCAAATGCGTGTACGGATCAGCGCCGCGAGCGGTAGCGAGCGCGCTTCACGTTAAGTCACGCTCGCTACCGCTTGCAGTACTGATCCACCGAGCCTTACCATACACACAATCGCAAACTGATCTAGAATCGATATTGGAATTAAATCCCCATTTTCATCCCAGGACGTACAAAGCTCTCAATATTGGCGTAATAAGTTTTGGTTTTGATGAGCGACTCGAAGCGCGTGCGACGATCGCCGCCTTGCTCCCATCTACGAGCGAGGCGGCGCGCATGTTCCGCGAGTCGCTTAATGATCTCCGAGCCTGGTGTGTGTTGCAAGGTAGCGGGAAAAGAGATCGTGACCTCCTCTCAAGACTGTTTTGAAAGCTCTTTTCCAAAGCCCGCCGCAGCGGGCGCAAGCATAAAGCCTTGTCATTACCGAAATTTTTGCGCGAAATGCGCGCATTCTTTGTCGCGTAGCGGCGGCATGAATTTAACCGTGCTTTTTAACGCGCAGCGCCGGCGCGGTTCATCATCTCGTCGCGTCAGCGACGGTTGAACCATCAAGTTCGCACGATTCAACCGTCCGCTTCAATCGTCGCTGACGCGGCGGGAATTGGCTTTACATCTCCAGACCGTGCGATAAAACGCACGGCTAAAGTCATGTGTCGCTACGCGATCATAGAACGCCTCCGCAAGTGAAAAGTTGATCCTATCCCTATGTTTGTTGTTCCGATTTAGGATTCCAATTGCCACCTGACGCTGGCTTCCCAATGGGCCTATTGAGCTTGCCCGGTATGAGTCCTATCCTTTTGACAGGAAAGGTAAAGTGAATATTTGACCCTGCCATCCATAGCATTCCATAAACGTCCATTCCGCTTACAATTCGATACAGTGAATTCTAACGCCGTCCATAGGTGTCTTGGCGCGTTCGCGTCCTACTCGCACACCACTGACGGCAAAAGTTCGGCCGCAACGCTCGGACTGATCATCCGGACGACCAGCGTTTCCTGGGCTGGCGCGGCCGACACCACTGATCAGGAAAGAGGGCGACAGGAATGCCTATGATTGAGATCGATTATTTCGACCTGGCAAGCGTCCAGCGCCAGTTTGACGCTTTAGCAACTCATCAGGAGAAAATCCGTTTTTGTCAGGAAGTCATCATTTACCTGGAAACAGAACCGGGCGCCATCTATTACCCGCCGGAGTACCTGAGCGGGAATATGACCGTTCCTCCGATGACGGCAAAACAGCAGGCAGCGGAAGAGGTACTCCAATTCGCCCATTCGAGAAAAAACAGGAGTGAGCTTCTTATGCAGCTTGAATCGAAAACTAAACAGGAAATTTCGGACGACCCGGCCGAGATTGAAGACGATTCGGACGGGCAGGAATGGAACAATTCGACAAGAGCTCTGGCTCTCTATGCGTTACTAAGATTTGCGGGACTGCCGAAGGGATTCAAGATAACCGCAGTGGCGAAACTTGCGAGCCTGATAACCGGGCGCTCGCAGCGGAAGATGGAAAACGCGATCCGGAACGCAGA
>Ga0081455_10006114_pt1 | contig 13008 bp, 9 predicted proteins | sample TabmetS3T2R1_FD_70207 | JGI IMG/M metagenome (GOLD analysis project Ga0081455, IMG submission 70207) | Tabebuia heterophylla rhizosphere microbial communities from the University of Puerto Rico - S3T2R1 | ecosystem: Host-associated > Plants > Roots > Rhizosphere ... | reverse complement strand
AGGTCACGAGTCCCGTGACCGTCGTGTTCGGCCTCAAGGGCATGGGCGTCGCGCCCGCGGGGATCAAGTTCGACAATACGGGCCATCACCACCTGCTCATCGACTCCGACGTGCCGGCCGATTTGTCGCAGCCGCTCGCCGCCAACGACAAGAGCCTGCACTTCGGCAAGGGGCAGACCGAGACGAGCCTGACGCTTCCGCCCGGCAAGCACACGCTGCAGCTCGTGCTCGGCGACTCGCTGCACGTGCCGTTCGATCCCGCGGTGATCTCGAAGAAGATCACGATCACCGTCGGAAAGTAGTTAGCGGGCGATGACGGCCGGCCGCGCGATCCTGCACGTCGACATGGACGCGTTCTACGCGTCCGTGGAGCAGCGCGACGACCCGCGCCTGCGCGGCCAGCCCGTCATCGTCGGCGGCACCACGAATCGCGGTGTGGTCGCCGCGGCGAGCTACGAGGTCCGCAAGTTCGGCGTGCGCTCGGCCATGCCGATCCGCGAGGCACTGCGCCGCTGTCCGCACGCGATCTGCGTGAAGCCGCGCATGTCCGTGTATCGCGGCGTGTCGAACCAGGTATTCGCGGTGTTCCACGATTACACGCCGGTCGTGCAGGGACTGTCGCTCGACGAGGCGTTCCTCGACGTCACCGCGAGCCTCGCTCTCAAGGGCGATGCCGTGACCATCGCGCGCGACATCAAGCGCCGCATCCTCGAGACCACGTGCCTCACTGCGTCCGTCGGCGTGGCGCCCAACAAGCTCATCGCGAAGATCGCGTCCGATCTCAACAAGCCCGACGGGCTCACCATCGTGACGCCGGACAACCAGCGCGCCGTGCTCGATCCGCTGTCGGTGCGCCGCCTGCCGGGGCTCGGCCGCAAGCTCGGCGAGCGCGTCGAGAGCGCCGGGCTCAAGACGCTCGGCGAGCTGCGCGTCGCGACGGACGCCGTCATGTGGCCGATCTTCGGACGTGACTCGCAACGCATGCGCGAACGCGCAGCGGGCATCGACGAGCGCCCGGTGCTCTCGGAGTGGGACGAGAAATCGATCAGCGCCGAAGAGACGTTCTTCACCGACCTCGCCGATCCCGCGAAGATGCGCGCCGAGGTGCTGCGGCTCGCCGATCGTGCGAGCCAGCGCATGCGCGCGCAGAACCTTGCGACCGGCTGCGTGCACGTCAAGATCCGGCGCGCGGACTTCACGACGTTCACGCGCCAGCGGCGCTTCGAGCCCTCGACGACGGATTCGCGGACCATCGCGGGCGTCGCGGCGGCCCTGCTCGACGCGTGGCTCGGCGAACAGCCGCGCGCACGGGTACGGTTGTTAGGCGTCGGCGTCGATCACCTGCATCCTGCCGACCAGATGGACCTGTTCGCCGCGCCGACCGCGCAGCCCAACGCGGGCGCGCTCGATGCCACCGTCGACCAGATCCGCGAGCGCTTCGGGCACCTCGCCGTACGGCGCGGGAGCGCGCTGCCGGAGGCGCGCGGCGAGGAAGAAGCCCCCGAAGACATGTCGGAAAAGGCGCCCGGCCGGGGTCCGGTTCGCGGCGGTCCTGCGCCGCCCGCCCGGCGGTAGGCGGGTCTTCGGACCCCGTGTAATACTCGCGGCCGTTTGAGGCGGCCCGCCGCTCTGGCGCCGCTGGACAGCGTCTTTCCAGGTTTGGGCCCTTAACGCCGCCAGAGCGCGCCGCCCGTTATATATAAGAGACCAGACCGCGACTCTCCCCAGCCATGTACGCCCCATTCTTCGGCCTCAACGAGAAGCCCTTCTCGATCACGCCCGATCCGCGCTACCTGTTCCTCTCGGAACGGCACGCGGAGGCGCTCGCGCATCTCGTCTACGGCATCAACGAGGCTGGCGGCTTCATCCAGCTCACGGGCGAGGTCGGCACAGGCAAGACGACGGTGGTGCGATCGCTGCTCGCGCAGGCGCCCAAGCATGCCGAGATCGCGCTGATCCTCAACCCGCGCATGACGCCCGCCGAATTCCTGCTCGCGATCTGCGAGGAGCTCGGCATCGGCGTCGAGGCCGGCTCGCGGAACAGCCTCAAGGATCTCGTCGACCTGCTCAGCTTCCACCTGCTCAAGGCGCATGCCGAGGGCAAGCGCATCGTGCTCGTGGTCGACGAGGCGCAGAACCTCGGCGCGGACGTGCTCGAGCAGGTGCGTCTCCTCACGAACCTCGAAACCGAAACGCAGAAGCTGCTGCAGATCATCCTCATCGGTCAGCCCGAGCTGCGCGAATTGCTCGGGCGCACCGAGTTACGACAGCTCGCGCAGCGCATCACCGGCCGCTACCACCTCGATCCGCTGTCGAGCGACGAAGCCGCCGCCTACGTGCGTCACCGGCTGCGCGTCGCGGGCGCCACGCGCGAGATCTTCACGAACGGGAGCTTGCGCGAGATCCAGCGGTTGTCGGGCGGCGTGCCGCGGCTCATCAACATCGTGTGCGACCGCTCCTTGTTAGGCGCGTTCACGGAGGACCGTCACGCCGTGAGCGCGAGCGTCGTGCGTCGAGCGGCGGGTGAAGTGTTCGGCCGCACCTTCCTGCCGCGCTGGCTGCCCTGGGCCGCGAGCGCCGCCGTCGGCGTCGTTGCCGCCGTGAGCCTCGCACTCGTCGTGCCGCGCGTGCTGGCCGCGCGTGCCGCGCCCGCCGTAGCCGCCGCGACGGCGGTGCCGGCCGCGACGTCGCTGCCTGCGAAGGCGCCCATCGTTCGGCCGCCGTCGCTCGACACACTGTTGGCCCGGTACGGGAACGAGACCGATCCCGACAACGCGTACAACAAGCTGTTCGCCACGTGGGGATTGCGGTACGTCGCGGGCAGCGTCGATCCCTGCGGCCAGGCGCTGCAGGCCGGGCTCGAATGCCTCACGCAGCGCGGCTCGCTCGCGCAGCTGCAGCTCTTCAATCGTCCGGCGGTGCTCAATCTCATCGATTCGGCGGGACGCGCGCACCAGGTGATGCTCGTCGCGCTCGACGACGAGCACGCGCAGGTGGATCTCGGCGGCGCGCACCGCGAGATCGGCATCGGCGATCTCACGCGCGCCTGGTTCGGCGACTACGTGCTCCTGTGGCGGCCCACGGCCGGCGGCTCGCAGCCGCTCGCGCTCGGCGCGCGCAACGCGCGAGTGAAGTGGCTGCGCGACAGCCTGCGTCGCGTGAACGGACTGCCGGCCGAAGATGCCTCGAGCGATCGCTTCGACCAGGACCTCGTCACGCTCGTCGAGGATTTCCAGCGCAAGAACCGGCTCGCGGTCGACGGCATCGCGGGCGTCCAGACGCAGGTGGCGCTGGACTCCGCGCTCAACGATTCCGCCACGCCGTTCCTGCGGCATACGGCCGGGAGCTGACATGTCTTTCATCCTCGATGCGCTCAAGAAATCCGAGAACGATCGCCAGCGGCAGTCCGCGCCGGCGTTGTTCGAGGTCAAGGTGGCCGCGCCGCGCCGACGTTTTCCTCTGTGGGCGATCGGCCTCGCCGCGCTGCTGGGCATCAACGCGCTCGTGCTCGGCTGGGTGCTCATGCGTCCCGCGCCGGCGGCCGCGCCGGTGGCGGCGGCCAATCCGGTCACGCAGCAGCCCATGGCGGCGGCGGCCGCGCAACCGGGCATGGTCACGGTGCCGGCCACGGTCACGATCCCGACGACCGTGAACATTCCGCTGAGCTCCGCGCCGTCGATCACCCTGTCGCCTGACAACCGCAACGACGCCGGTGTCGTGGCGCCGAGCAACGCGCCGCCGCTCGCCGAGGAGCCCTCGCTCTCGAACCAGCAACCCACCGTACCGCCCGACTACGACGCGAACGACTACGCACCGGCGATCACGCCATCCCAGGCGAGCGCGGCCGCGGCGCAATCGGCGGGCGCGCCGCCCTCGCGCGACGAGGTTCTCGCGCGGGGCACCCAGCTACCCGACCTGCGCCTCGACCTGCACGTCTACGCCGACAATCCAGCCGAGCGCTTCGTGTTCATCAACATGCGGAAGCTGCGCGAGGGCGAGACCCTGCCCGAGGGCGTGCGCGTCGAGCGCATCACCCCCACCGGCGCGCGCCTGTCCTACCGCGGCCAGCAATTCACGCTCGACGGCAACAACTAGAAAAAGGGGACAGATTTATTTTTCGAAAATAAATCTGTCCCCTTTTACTTCTCGATGGGGCGGTTCGCCGCGGCCCAGCCTTGATAGTCGCCTTCGAGATGGCGCAGGTTCTGGAACCCCGCGCTCTTCAGGGTTTCGGTTGCGAGCGCCGTGCGCCGTCCCGTGCGGCAGTAGAGCACCACCTGCTTGTCCTTGAGAGACGCCAGTTGATCCAGGTTCGCCGCGAGCTGGTCGTGCGAGACGTTGCGCGCACCGGGCACGTGGCCCGCTGCAAATTCTTCGGGCGTGCGCACGTCGAGCACGACGATCTGCGGATCCTTCTTGTCGAGGTGCGCGAGCAGCTCGTCCTGCGTCATGAGCGGCGCACCGACGGCAGCCGGAGCGGGCGCGGCGGCCGGAGGATCGGCGGCGAACGCGGCGCCGCCCGACATCGCACAGCAGAGAAACACGGCGACTGCGAATTCCTGGCGCATGGCGATCTCCTTCAGTTTTCCGCGGCGAGCTTGCCGATTTCGACGGGCGTGAGGCGATGGACGATCCATTCCTTCATCTGCCGCGCGCCGAGCGATTGATAGAAACGCAAAGCGGGCTCGTTCCAGTCGAGCACGGCCCATTCCATGCGTCCGCAGTTGCGCTCCTGCGCGATGCGCGCGAGCGCACGCAGCAGCGCGCGGCCGATGCCGTGACTGCGCTGCTCAGGCCGCACGAACAGGTCCTCGAGGTACAGCCCGGGCCGGCCGACGAACGTCGAGAAATTGAAGAAATAGAGCGCGAAGCCGGCGGGCGCGCCGTTCCATTCGGCGATCAGCACGTGGATCACGGGTTGCGGCGTGTCGAGCTCGCGCAGAAAGTCTTCCGCGGTGGCGCGCGCGTCCGCCAACAGCTTCTCGTATTCCGCGAGCTCACGGACGAGGCTCGCGATGACCGGGGCATCGGCGCGCGTGGCGGGACGGATGTTCAGCATCCTCGTCTGTCTCCTGGCCCAACTACTCCGCGATGTACCACTTCATGTCCTTGTCGCGCTCGAGCGCGAAGCGCTCATACGGCAGGCCCTGCCCGCTCACGTCGTACACGGCGCGCGCACCGCCGAGGTCGTACTTCGGCGAGAGCTCCTGCACGATGCGCAGCGTGGTGATCATCGTCTCGCGCGAGGCCTCGTTGTTGGTGCAGGCGGTGATCAGCGTCTTGCGCGCGCTGCGCGACGTGTACTTCTGGAAGTTCGGGCTCATGAATTCGCTGTAGTACTGCTCGCAGTTGCCGGCGACCAGTGCCGCCTCGGCGCGTGCGAGCAGCTCGCTGATGCCGGGCGCGAGCGGCGTCGGTGCCGGCGCCTGGGCGCCGGCGTTGCCGCCGCCCGAGGGCGCCGGCGCGGGCGCCGCGGCCGTGCGGCCTTCGAGCAGATCGTCGATCTGCGCCTCGATCTCCGTCGGGATCGCGGCCTTCCACAGCGAGCCGTACTGCTTGACGCCGATGGTCACGGTGACGCGCACGGAACCACGCTCCTTCGGCGGCACCGCGAAGCCCACGAGGTAGACGACCTTGTCCTTGTCCTTGTCGCCCGGGACCGCCGCGAGCCAGTCGACCTTGTCGAACGGGCGCGCGCGCAATCGCAGCCGATCCGACAGCGCGACGTAGAAGCGCACCGGCGTCATGCTCTCAAGGTCGGCGAGCGAGCGCCCGGCGCCAAACAATCTCGAGCGATAGGTGTTGTCGCTGCGACTGCCCTCGGCCTTCAGCAGCTCGAGCAGGCGGCCGCGCAACTTGTCGAGGTCGTCGGGATGGAGTTCCTGCGCGATCGCCTGTGCGTTCCCGCTCGCGACCGCGGCGAGAAACGCTTCGGCGCCCTTCTCCTGCGCGCCGCTCGGCCCCGCCGCCGTAGCGGCCATCGACGCGCTGAACAACAAGGCCAAACCCAGGAATTTCGAGAACATCCGTCACTCCACTGACGCGACCGCGGCCGGGATCATAAACCCGCGGACGAAGCCGCACCGCAACTGTGATTGTCGTCTCGTTACGGGACATTTCCCGCGGGACGCAGTTCACGGATTGTCCGTGCGCAAGGCCTCGGGCCGGGCGACCCCGATAAACTTACATATCTTGTTAAAGTGCCTCGGCACCCCTTTTTTTCCCGCTTTCCGCAGGTCATGCACGTCCCGCCATGTTGCCGCAGTCGGAATTCGAGTCGCCCATGTACGCCAGCGCAGCCGCGCCGGTGGCGATCGCTGCGCTCACGCAGGACCGGGCGCTGATCGGGCTGCTGCGCAGCACCGTCGACCCTTCCCACGACCTCATCCTCGTCTCCTCCGAGACCGAGCTCGCTCCGCACCTGAATAGCCGCCGCGTATCCGCGGCCCTGCTCGACAGCATGTTCATCGAGGGCGACCTCGCCGCGATGGCAGAACGCCTGCGATCCACGTGGCCGGATCTCGTGCTCGTCGTGGTCGGCACTGCCGAAGAGCAGTCGAAGGTGGCGGGCCAGATCACTTCGGGCGTCGTCTACCGGTTCCTGCACCGGCCCGTGTCGGCACCCCGCGTGCGGCTGTTCGTCGAGGCGGCACTGCGCCGTCATGAAGTGGAGAACGTCGAGCGCACGCTCGAGCAGCAACGTCCCGATTTCTCGCGTCTCGAAGCCGCGCAGTCGCGCAGCGACACGCCACGCAAGGGCGGCAGCCGCGGCGTGCTGTTCGGCATCGCGGGCGCCGTCGTCGTCGCGCTCGCGGCCGGCGGCTGGTATGCGCTGTCGCAGAAGTCCACCGGTGCACCGGTTGCGCAGGAAGAATCCGCGCCGGTAGCTAGCCCATCCGCGGCGAGCGCCGCGGCACCGCAACCCCTGACCGCGGAGCGCACGCCGGAGGCGCCGCCACCGTCCGCCGCCACGACCACGGCCGCGAACGCACCCACGACCGCGGCCACCCCGCCCGCACAGAAATCGGTCGCCGAAACCCTCGAGCTGTCGATGCCCGCAACCGCGGCCGCGTCGGCGCAGCCGAAACCGGCCGTGACCGACAACCTGCGTCCGGCCGCGTCCTCCCGCATCACCGAATCCGAAGTCGAGTTGGCCCCGAACGCGGCGCCGACTCCCTCGCCACCGCCCGCGCTCACGCGCGATCAACAGCTGACCACGACACTCTCGCAGGCCGAATCCGCGTTGCAGCGCGGCGAGCTCGCGACGCCGCAGGGCCGCAGTGCCGTCGACCTGTTCCGTGCCGCGCTCGAGCTCGATCCGGGTAATCCGCTCGCCAAGGGCGGCCTCGTACGCGTCGCCGACCGCCTGCTGTCCGCCGCCGAGCGCGCGCTCACCGCAGGCAACGCCGAAGACGCGAAGCGCATGGTCGACGTCGCGGAACAGCTCACGCCGGCCACGGCGCGTGGCGCGTTCCTCTCGATGCAGATCGCGCGCGAACACGAGCGCGACGTGCTGACGCGCAAGCGCGACGCGGACGCGGCCGACAAGCAGAACAGGGGCGCGACGTACCTGCGACTCGCGAATACGCGGCTCCGGAGCGGCGCGCTCATCGAGCCTTCCGAGGACAACGCCCGCTTCTATCTCGAAGCCGCGCGGCAGACGATCCCGGACGATCCGTCACTGGCCGAGATCAGCCGGGCGCTGCAGAAAGAGCTGCTCGCGCGCGCCGGCGCGGCCGCGAGCGCCGGCAATGCCGCCGAGACCGAGCGCTGGCTCGCCAACGCCGACGGCGCCGGGGCGCAGCGCTCCGAGCTCGCCGCCATTCGCCGTGCGTTGCAGGACACGCTCATCGGCGCGCGCACCGACAAGGTCGGGACGCTCGCGCAGTCGTTCACGACGGCGCTCGCCGCGAACCGGCTCGTGCAGCCCGCGGATACGAGCGCGAAGACGTACCTGCTCGCGCTCATCAATACCGACCCGGGCAACTCCGTCACGACGACGGCCCGCCAGAACCTCGGGCTCGCCTACCTGCGCGAGCTGCGCGGCGCGCTCAACCGCGGCGATCTCGGCGCGGCCGACGCATGGCTGCTCGAAGCGCGTACCATCGATTTCACGAATGGCGATCTCGACAACGCCGGCACCGACATCAAGGCGGCCCGCGACAAGCTCGCGCTCAGCACGGCGGTCGTCGGCGCGAATTCGCTCGAACGCACTGAGTACGTGGAGCCGAAGTTCCCGGCGACGATGCGCAACCGCGGCATCGGCGGCTGGGTGGAGCTCGAGTTCACCGTGCATCCCGACGGCACGACCTCGGACATCGTCGTGACCAACTCGAGCCCGCGGAAGACTTTCGATTCGGCCGCCGTCACCGCGATCTCGCAGTGGCGCTACAAGCCGGTGGTCCGCGACGGCAAGGCCGTCGACCAGCGCGCCAATGTGCGCATCCGGTTCGCGGGTAACTGACGCCATGGACGAGCCGCGCCCGCAGAAATTCCTCATCGTCGAGAACGACGTGAAATACGCGTCGTGGGTCCAGCACGCGCTCGGCACCCATTGGCCGGCCGAGGCGCTCGTGATCATGGACTGGTCGTCGTTCGGCCGCGTGCGCACCGCGATGACGGTACGCGACTACGACATCGTGCTGCTCGCGCTGGCCTTCGAGGAAGGCATCGAGGACCCGTCGGAAAGCCTCGACTGGATCCGCAAGCTGCGCAGTCAGCCCGGCTTCCCCGAGATGATCGTGCTGGCCGACGGCGGCAGCGAGCTCGTCGCCGTTCGCACGCTGCGCCTCGGCGCGTCCGACTATCTACCCAAGCGGCTGCTCACGCCCGCGCGACTGCAGCGCTCGCTCAAGCTCACGTTGCGCGCGATCGAGAAGGAGAACGCCCGCCGCGCCGAACGCGCCGCGTCGGCAGCCCCCCGTCCCGAGGCCGACAAGGCGGCGGTCACGATACCGCCGGCGGCTGCGAAGCCCGCTGCCCCTCCGCACATCGCGACGCATACCGGCGCCTCGCTCGCGCAGGCGGCCCGCCTCGCGACCGTCAAGCCGGAAACGGACAAGGCCGCGATGTCCATGCCCGCGGCCCGTCCCGCGACCAAACCTGCGCCAACGTCGGCCACACCGGCGAGCCCGGTCTCGACACACACCGGCGCGAGTCTCGCGACGGCCGCACGTGCCGCGATCTCGGCGGCCTCGGCAGCGCCGTCGGCGCCTCCGGTTCCGACCGCCGCGGCGAGCACGTCGAGCACGACCCCGCCGATCGCTGCCAAACCTCACGCAGCGCCGCCCGCAGACATCGTGGCTCGCGATCCAGCCCTCTCGCTGCCCGCGGTCTCGCTACCGGCCGTCTCACTACCGGCGGTTTCGCTGCCGGCGGTGTCTTCGCCCTCGGCTTCGCTGCCCTCGGCTTCGCTTCCCGGTGTCTCGCTGCCGGGAGTTTCGCTGCCCGCGCCGCAGTCCAAGGAATCCAAGTACTCGATTCCCGAGTGGCACCGCATCCCGGGCTACACGATCCTGCAGCGCATCGGCGAATCCGAAGCCGCGGCCGTCTACCTCGCGATCGCCGAGGACCTGGGCCACGACGTCGCGCTCAAGGTGACGAAGCGGCGCCACACGGGCGGCGATTCCGGGGACACCGGCCAGCGCCAGATCCTGTTCCAGCGCGAGTTCGAGGCCATCGCCGCGCTCGATCACCCCTCGATCATCGACCTCTACGATTACGGCATCCACGAGGGCACCGAATACCTCGCGATGGAATATTTCCCTTGCGGCGACCTCAAGGCGCGCCTGCAGAACCCGCTGACGGCGGATGAAGCCATTGCCTTCCTGCGCGAGATCGCGCGCTCGCTCAAGGTCGTGCACGACGCGGGCATCATCCATCGCGATCTCAAGCCGCCGAACGTGATGCTCCGCGACGACGGCAGCGTGGTGCTCATCGATTTCGGCCTCGCACGCAGCATGCTCGCCGCCGACGGGAGCACCCGCACGGGCGTCCTGCGTGGCTCTCCTTATTACATGAGTCCGGAGCAGGCGCAGGGCGAGCCGCTCGACGCGCGCACCGACCTCTACAGCCTGGGCGTGATCCTCTACGAGATGCTCGCGGGCAAGAAACCCTATCTCGGGGCGTCAGCGATCGACGTGTTGCAGCAGCATGTGATGGCACCCGTGCCGGAACTGCCCGTGCATCACCTCATCTACCAGCCCCTGCTCGAACGCCTCATGTCGAAATCCCGCGAGCAGCGCATCGCCTCGTGTGACGAGCTGCTGTCCGCGCTCGAGAAGATGGCGCGGTCGCTCGGCGAAGGCCTCATCGATCCGGAGACGCTGGTGTCCGCCGGCGCCACCTCCTGATGGACTTCGCGAACTTCCCGATCGTCGCACTCGGCACCGCGCTGATCTGCCTGATCGGCGTGACGATCTACGCGATCATGCAGCGCGGCAGCATCCGCTCGCGCGACGAGCAGCTCGTCGTCGCACGCGCGCAGGCCTACGCGATGCTCGAGTTGTCGCAGGCCGGCGTGCTGTTCCTCGACCGCGAGCACAAGCTCATGGGCGAAGCCTCGGCCGCGGCGCCCGAACTGCTGGGCCACACGTGCGGCACCGGAACCGCGTTCGTCCAGGTCATCGCGGAGCTCGTGGACGTCCACACTCGCCGTGCCACGGTCGCGCATCTCGAAGCGATGTGGCAGGCCGACGCGACGGCCATGATCGACGCGACCTCGAATCCGCTGCAGAAAATCCACTCGGGCTCGCGCCACCTCGCGATCCGCTTCTCGCGTCTCGTCGTCGACGGGCGCGTGCATCACATCATCGTGTCGATCGAGCGCATCTCTGCGCCGCGCGTCGTGCCGCAGACCATCGAGGTGCCGGTGCTCGACGAGGAGACGTTCGCGCGCCGCCTCGCGGGCGAGACGGGCACGCGGCCCGCCTTGAGCGAAGCGGCGTTTGCCGCGACGTCGGCGGAGCTGACATCGGAGCCGCGCGTTGCGCCGCTCGCGACGGCGACGGTAACGGCAACGGCGAGCGCGATGACGAATGCGAGCGAGAGCACCGCAGGAGCCCAGTGGGTGAACGCCGAAGACCCGTCGCAGCCCGCTCCCGTGAAACTCGAGTCCGTCGCGCCCGAATCAAAGGCCATCGATGCGAGCGACGTGCTCGGAGCGCTCGACATCACGGAGGACTCGCTGCCACAGGTGCCGAAGCTTCCCGCCGAAGGCGCGACGAGCCTCGCGAATCTCGTGCAAATCGCGCAGCGCGATGCCGGCGAAGTCCGTACCGCCGACAACGCTGACAAGACGCAGCGCATCCGCGCACTCACCGAATCGCTGCCGACGAACGAGCCCGTCGAAACCTCGCCCGCCGCGATCACGATGCCGTCGCCCGAGTCGCTCGCGCCCGCCGACGCCGTCGCGCATCTCGCGACGACGATCACGTCTGCCGAGGTGGCCGACGCGGCGACGCGCGCGTCGGCCAAGATGGAGGTCGCGGCCATCATCGACCCGTCCGACTCGCGGCGCGCCTCCGTGCTCGAGGAGATCCGGGGCATCGAGTCCTCGCGGCTCGAGGCCTTCCTCGAAGAGGCGCGCGAGAAGGCGGGCCAGCTGCGCGCCATCATCAAACTACCGGCGCGCGATCCGCAGGCGTTCCGCGAGAAGCTCGTGCTCATCCTCGAGCTCATCCGCGGCATCCATTCGCGCGCCGAGCGGCTGCCGCTCGCGTCCGTGTGCGAGCGTGCGGACCGCTTCGAGGCCGCGCTCGGCAAGTTGCGCGACAAGCAGAATCTCTCGGGCAACGATTTCCTGCCGCTCGCCGTGAAGCTCGACGATCTGCTGAGCCATCTCGCGATCCAGGGCGAGGTCGCTTCGCGATTGCGCGACTGGCGTGCGCTGCACGGTGTCGCGGACGTGCCGGCGGTCGACGTCACGCAGCGTTCGGTGGCGGCCACCGGCACGACCATCCGCCAGCCGCGCATCCCGAAGGACATTTCGGCGACGGCTTCGCAGAAGGGGCCCGCGGCCACGCAGAAGGGCGCGCGGCTGTCCGACCTCTCGAAGGAAAGCCTGTCGGAAATGGCGCAGTTCCTCGCGGACATGTATTCGAAGCGGGTCTCGCTCGTCGTCATCGGTCTCGAAGACGTACCAGGCGGCTATCGCAAGCCCGTCGAGAAAATCCTGGGGCAGCTCATTCACAACGCGATTCGCCACGGGCTCGAGACGCCGGCCGACCGCGTCGTGCTCGACAAGCCCGAGATCGGCACGGTGGCCGTGCAGTTCGCGCGCGTCGGGGCGGATGGCTACCAGCTCTCGGTGCAGGACGACGGCCGCGGCCTCGACCACGAACGCATCCGCTCGGAGGCCGTGCGGCAGGGCGTGCTGTCGGCAGAAGGCGCGGCGAAGATCGATCCGCGCCAGCTCGCGAGCCTGATTTTCCGGCCGGGCTTCACGACGGTGGGCGAAGGCGGCGCGCGCGGCATCGGCATGGACGTGGTTCGCGAGCTCGTCACGAAGGCCGGCGGCCGCGTCGGCATCGCGACGAAGCCGGGCGAGTACACGCGCTTCCGGATCACGCTGCCGCACGAGAAGAAGGACTCGAACGCGCAGGTCGCCTGAAAAAAGGGGACCGCCTGAAAAAAGGGGACAGATTTATTTATTGAGAATGGGGACATTCACCGTCTCCTGGCAAATGGCGACAAGCCCAAAGCTTGAAGTGACGCAGCTTCCCGGTTCGAAAGTCTTTCGGCCCGCGTAGAGCGCGCCGAGGAGCGAGCGGCCGCGCGCCGTTGTAGTGCCTTTCGACTCGCCGTTTCTGAAAATGTAAAGGCGCGCAGCGAGCGACGAGGGAACGCGAAAAAGGAAATGGGGACATTCACCGATTTCCCGCGCAGCGGGCAAATGGGGTCAGACCTCGCTGGGACTCACCAGGCTGAGTCGCCGCTGAGAGGTCTGACCCCATTTGCGAAGAAATCGGTGAATGTCCCCATTTCCTTCTTCAAGCGCGCGCGACCCGC
>Ga0081455_10006113_pt1 | contig 13009 bp, 5 predicted proteins | sample TabmetS3T2R1_FD_70207 | JGI IMG/M metagenome (GOLD analysis project Ga0081455, IMG submission 70207) | Tabebuia heterophylla rhizosphere microbial communities from the University of Puerto Rico - S3T2R1 | ecosystem: Host-associated > Plants > Roots > Rhizosphere ... | reverse complement strand
GGGGAAAAAACCGACAATATGGCGTGACCCCGAACTGAAAGGAAACGACGTCTTCAACGAGACCATCGTCATCGAACTTTCAAAGACCGCCATCCTGCTTTCGATCATCTCCCCGCGCTACCTACAATCATCGTCCTGCCGCCAGGAACTGGAGCATTTTTTCCGGCTCGCGGAGCGGGAAACGGGCGTCCGACTCGACGATAAACATCGCGTCTTCAAGGCCGTGAAGACCTACGTTCCGCTCGAGGACCACCCGCCGGAGTTACGGGATCTGCTGGGCTACGAGTTTTACCAGCGTGACCAGGCCTCGGGCCGAGTCCGCGAATTCGATCACGAGATCAGCCCTCAAGGCGAAAAGGACAAACGGTATTGGGATAAGTTCGAGGACCTGGTCTGGGACATTCAGGAACTGATCAAGCGAATAGAAAGCCCCCCCACGCCGACGTCTGGCGCAACCATCTTCCTCGCCGAAACGACTTCCGACCTGAGCGAAGAGCGCGATAAAGTCAAACGCGAGTTGCAGCAGTACGGCCATCTGGTGCTCCCCGACAAACCCTTGCCGTGGAAGGCGCCTGCGCTGCGCGAAGCCGTCAGCCAATACCTGAAACAGAGCCGTATCTCGGTCCATCTGATCGGCGAGCATTACGGCCTAATTCCAGAGATGGAGACCGAACGCTCCATCGTTCGCCTGCAACAGGAGATGGCGATTGAACGCGGCGACACCCCAGAATTTTCGAGGCTGATCTGGATGCCGCCGGACTTGCAGCCGAAGGACGAACTCCAGCGGAGGTTTGTAGCCGATCTGCAAACCAGTTTCTCCTCCCACAACGGCTCCGAGTTGCTACAGGTCAAACTCGAAGACCTGAAGACCATCATCCAGACCAAACTGACTCAAAAGCTGAAGCCCACGTCCCTCGTGAAGGAGCGGGCTGGCGCGCCTCACCTCTATCTGATCTGCGATCAACAGGACGTTGACGCTGTCGCGCCGCTGCTAAACCACCTCTTCGAGCAAAGGTGTGAAGTGACGCTGCCCCTTTTGGACGGGACCGAATCGGAAGTTTTAAACGACCACAAAGAGAACCTGCTGCTATGCGACGCCGTGCTGATCTACCAGGGGCGCGCGAGTGATGGCTGGCTGCGGATGAAGCTGCGCGACCTGATCAAACTTCCGGGTTACGGCCGGACGTCGCCGCTGTCCGGTATAGCGATCTACATTGGCGCGCCGGAGTCGCCGTCAAAAGAACGCTTCAAAACACTCGAAGCGCGAGTCGTCAAAAACTATGGCGAATTCGACGCCGCGGCGCTTGCGCCATTCCTGGCGCAAATCAAAAAAGCGAAAGGAGCCTGAACAATGATCACGCAGAACACCGAAACCTTCGCGGAGATCACAACGCCCGTCAATCCTTTTCCCGGCCTGCGCCCGTTCGAGTTCGACGAGAGCCATCTCTTCTTCGGGCGCGACGGTCAGAGCGAGCGGTTGATCGCCAAGCTCGGCCACACGCGCTTCCTGGCCGTCGTCGGCACATCGGGCAGCGGCAAATCTTCGCTCGTGCGCGCTGGGCTGCTGCCGGCGTTGCACGGTGGATTTATGACCAGCGCCGGCTCCGGCTGGCGGATCGCAAGCATGCGTCCCGGCAACGACCCTGTCGGCAATCTGGCGCAAGCCTTGAACACTCCCGACGTATTCGGATCGGAGATCGCGGAGAACGCCGCGATCCAAACCGCAGTCACTGAAGCGACGCTGCGGCGCGGCGGGCTGGGGCTGGTTGACGCCGTGCGCCAGGCGTTGATGCCGAAGAATGAAAACCTGCTGGTCATCGCGGATCAGTTCGAAGAGATCTTCCGATTCGCCAGAGTCTCACAAGGGAAGGAATATCAGAACGAAGCCGCGGCCTTCGTCAAACTGATACTCGAAGCCTCTCGCCAGCGCGAGGTTCCGATCTACGTCGTGTTGACGATGCGTTCGGATTATCTGGGCGATTGCTCGCAGTTTTGGGATTTGCCCGAAGCGATCAACGAAAGCCAGTACCTGATCCCTCGCCTGACCCGGGACCGGCTACGCGAAGCGATCGCCGGCCCAGTAGCTGTCGGCGGCGGCGAGATCACGCCGCGTCTGGTCAGTCGGCTTCTCAACGATGTCGGCGACAATCAGGATCAACTGCCTATCCTGCAGCACGCGCTGATGCGCACATGGGACAGGTGGAAGGAAGAGCGCCGGGAGAACGAGCCGCCCAACACACCGATGGACCTGCGTCATTACGAAGTGATTGGCGGAATGGCCGAGGCGCTCTCACAGCACGCCGACGAAGCCTATAACGAATTGTCGGGAGACCGCCAGAAGCTCGCCGAACAGATTTTCAAATGCCTGACCGAGAAGGAGATGGATAGCCGCGAAGTCCGCCGCCCGCTTACCGTGCGAGAGCTCTGCGCGGTGACCGAAGCCGATGAGCGAGAGGTCATAGCCGACATCGAAGTCTTCCGCCGCCAAGGCCGATCTTTCCTCATGCCGCCCCGCGAAATCGCGCTCACCGCCGATTCGCTGATTGACATCTCTCACGAGAGTTTGATCCGCAACTGGAAGCGACTGCGGGACTGGGTGGAAGGTGAAGCGCGGAGCGCGCGCATCTATCGCCGGTTGGCGGAGACCGCCATTCTTTATCAGACGGGCGAAGCCGGACTGTGGCACGACCCGGATTTGCAGATCGCTCTCGACTGGCGCGAGCGCATTGAGCCGAATGAGCCGTGGGCGCGACGTTATCACCCTGGCTTTGCTGAGGCCATGAGCTTCCTGGAACAGAGCCGAGTGGCGAGAGAAGCCGGGTGGCGAGAGAAAGAGAATCAACGCCGCCGTAAGTTGTGGCGCACCCGTTGGCTCGCCGCGATCTTCGCCCTCGCCGCGCTGCTTTTGCTAGGGCTGGCGGCGTATGCCAATCAGCAGCGTGTAAAAGCGCAGAAGAACACGGAAGAGGCGGACAAGGAGAAGAAGAATGCCCAGGATAAAGAGGCTGAGGCCAGAGAGTCGGCGAAGACGGCTCGGGAGAACGAAGCCGAAGCCAAGCGTCAGAAAAACGAGGCCGAACGACTGAGAGAAATTGCGCAGGTGAATGCAATGAATGCCAACCGTCAAGAAGCGCTTGCTTTGAAGAATGCGGCGGAGGTGGAGCGGCAGAGTCACATCTCGGAGGAAAAATTCGCGGAATTGCTTGGGTTGCAAGCGGACAAGGCACAACGCACAAGAGATGAGGCGCAAGATCTGGGCGCGCTGCTGGCAGTGGAATCGCTCAAGACGCCAAACCAGTTTGGCGACGAGGCGATTCGCCCGGTTTTGGCCTTGCTGCAGAGCCGCGAGACGCCGAAGAAGATTGAAGGCGGGGCGGAAGTCGCCGCTTTCAGTCAGGACGGAAAATACCTGGCGACGACGGGGCAGGATCGGTTCGTGCGCGTGTGGGATGCCGCGACAGGCCAACTCAGGACGGCGCCTTTCAGACACGATTATAATGTCCTGGCTGTCGCCCTGAGTCAGGACGGGACATATCTGGCCACAGTGGATAACCAAAGCGTCGTCCGCGTGTGGCTGGCCGCCACCGGCCAGCCCGTCGGAAAACCAATCAAGCTCGAAGTCGAAGTGGAAGGTGGCGCCAAACAGGTGGGCGCCGTGATTCTGTCCTTTAGTCCCGATGGCGTCCGCCTGGTGACCGCGAGGGACGATACAGCGCAGATGTGGGAGGTGGCTACTGGCGCCATGGTTGCCGCGCCGATGAAACATGGCGACCGAGTCAATGCCATCGCCTTCAGCCGCGATGGGCGCTACCTGGCGACAGGTTGCGGCTACATCTTGAAATATAGAGGCGAAGCGCATAAAACATACAGCGCGGCCTATGTTTGGAATGCGGCGACTGGCCAGCCGGCGGACAAACCCATCGAGTTCAATTCCGCGCGAGTGGTGGGAGCGGTGGCCCTCAGCCCGGATAGCAAGTACTTGACCACAGCTCAGGAGGGCATTATCGAAGTGTGGGAGCGTGGTGTCGAACGCCCTGTTCTAAGCATTCCCACGCCGAACCATACCGCAGACGTGGTCTTCAGTCCGGACGGAAATTACTTAGCTGCGACCGCCGCCGAGACCGCCGTTCAAGTGTGGAGGCTTGATAAGTCCGAAAGTGACGGGGGCCACGAAGTGGCTCGCTTGATTCATAATGGCTCGGATGGTTCGGTGCGCGCCATGGCTTTCAGTCCGGATGGCAAACATCTTTCAACAATCAGTGACGGCGGCCTTGCCTACACTTGGGAGACCTCGAGACGCGATGCCGTGGTGAGTATTCCAGGGAATGAATCTGGCCGCTTGCGAAACATCGCCTTTAGCGAGGATGGCAAGCACCTGTTAATAGCAGGCAGTCAAGGGGTTCAAAGGTGGGAGGCCACAACTGGCCAGCTATCTGAGTTTCCACTGGAAGACTTGAGCCGGACGCCGGCATCAATGAATGGGGTAGCTCTAAGCCGCGACGGAAAATATCTCGCCATAGGCGGCGACATTGCCCAAGTATGGGACCTCGGCACACGCCGGATCATCGCGCGTCCGCAACTCGATGAGCGTATCAAAACCGCCACGATCAGTCCCGATGGTAGGTATTTGGCCAGCCTAAGTGAGGACGGGACCGTCAAGTTGTTCAATTTCCAGACCCGAAGATTCGCGCTCAGTCTAACGGCGGGAAATGCGAGGCTCATAGCCCTCAGCCCAGAACGGCAAATCTTCGCCACAGCTAATAGCGATCGCACGGTGCGCATCAGGAGGATCCCCGAGGGACTTGTAGAAGCGAAAGAAGAAGGTGTTGAGGTCGCACGGATCAGTCTCGAAGGCGAGGCAAGCGCGATGGCTTTCAGCCGCGATGGTCGTTACCTGGCGACGGCAAGCGGCAACGTCGCGCAGGTATGGGAGACGGTAACCGGCGTGCCAGTGGGTCGGAAGATGGAGCATGCGGATCGCGTAAATGCGGTCGCTTTTAGTCCGGACGGAAGGCGGCTGGCGACGGCCAGCCGCGATCAGAATGCGAGGATTTGGGAAACAGGAGGTGGTCAACTGATTGGACAGCCGTTGCGACACGAGGGGAGCGTAGACGCTGTGGCTTTCAGCACGACTGGGAGAGAATTGGCGACTGCCAGCGGAAATGTGGCGCGAGTCTGGAATGCGGCGACCGGTCAGCCGTCCGGCCAGCCCATCAACACTGGCAAGAAAATCCTGGCCGTCGCTTTGCGTGAAAGCGACAACTTGGCGGCGATCAATGAGGGAAACACCGCCCAGATCTGGAACGTCGCCAATGGTCAGGCTCTCCCGCAAGAGCCAATCAAATACGGAGAAGATGCTGGGGTTGCGCTTTTCAGCCCTGATGGAGGTTACCTCGTCGCCGGAAGTAGAAGACTCGAGATCTGGCGCACTTCCGGAGGCAACCGGATAGTGACTTGGCTGGGTTATCCCCCGATCATATCACTGGCCTTCAGCCCGGACAGCAAGCGTCTGGCGATGGCGGACGGAATTAACACCGCGCAGGTGTGGGATATGAACAGCCAGAGGGTAGCTTTCTCACTCGCGCACTCAAATAATGTCAATGACTTCGCCTTCAGCCTGGACGGGAGATATCTGGTGACGGCTAGTAGCGAGGATAATAAAGACAAGAATGAGACAGATGGAATTGTGAAAATCTGGGACGCGGCGTCGGGACAATTAGTCAAAAAACTGAAATACGGGACGCAGGCGCAGGCCGTGGCCTTCAGTCCGGACGGGAAATATGTGGCGGCGGCCAGCGAGAGCGCCATACGAATGTGGGTCTCGGCTTCGGGCAAGAAATATGGGGAGGATTTCGATCACATCAGCTCGGTATCAGAGCTTGCCTTCAGCCCGGACGGCAAGTACTTCGTTACCGCGTCCGGTGAAAACGCGCAAGTTTGGGACACGTTTAATCACCGAAAAATTGCGAGCCTGCACGTGAATAGCCCGCATTTCGCCTTCAGCCCGGACGGCAAGTACTTGGCCACAGCGTCGAACGAATTAGCGAGGCTTTGGCTGTGGCGCTCCGAGGATTTGCAAAAGGAAGCTTGCCAGCGCCTGGGGCGCAACCTGACGTATGAGGAATGGCAGAGCTACATGGGCAATAAGGATTACAGCAAAACCTGCGAAGCGTTGCCAGTTCATCAGAGCTTCATTGATAAAGGCAGATCTTTAGCGAGTAGCGGGAATCTTAAAGACGCTGTCGCCGTCTTCCGCAGCATCAGGGAAATGGATCCGAACCCAAAGTTCTACCCTGAAGCGGAAGCGCGCTGGCATGCGGACGCCGCCAAAATGGAGGATGCTTTGGACACCTTTGCCTGGCCGGGAGGCAGCGTAGACCAGGAGAAATTGAAAGATCAAATCAAGCAGACTCAACGCCTGGTAGGGCTTTACGCCCAGCCTCACACATTTAAGCCAGAGTCAGCAGGTGAATGGGCTATTAGTTGCAACAGAGTCTGCTGGCGGGGGAGCCTTTACGGATATGCGGCTGAGGTACCGAAGATTTGCGAGTTGGCCGTCACCTTGGATCCAAAAAACGAGAGTTACCGGGATAGCCGAGGCCTTGCCAGGGCGCTCACCGGCAACCTCAAGGGCGCAATCGAGGACTTCCAATATTACGTAGACCGGGCCGACGATGAGAAAAGGAAAGAACAGCGGCAAGCCTGGATCAAGGATTTGCTTGCCGGACGGAATCCTTTCACGGCCGAAGAATTGAAGAAGCTGCGCGAGCAATAAGAGATCAAGTTTGACCTGATGATTGTGGTCTTCGTGATCACTGCCGTATTGAAGAAATTCCGTGATCAACGCGGGCGCGGCGCGCAGATGGCAGTGTTTGTCGAGCGCGGGCCGCAGATGATCATGGGGCGCCCAAGCGACCTGGGAATCATAGCATTGGGCCGCCGCCTTACCCTGGCGCCCTTTGCGCGATCACCCCGCGAATAAACTTCAAATTCGCGCCCATGTCATTTTCTATCGAGCCGGTCGGAGCGACGCATTCGAGTTGCGCCCATTTATCGAAGCCGATGTCGGCCAGCGCGTTAACGACCGCGACGAAATCGATCTTGCCCTGGCCCATGAAATTCGGATTGTCTTTCAGGTGAACCTCGCATATGCGCTGCGCCGTGAGCCAGCGAATCTCCTCGACGACGTCGAAGCCGTTCTGCGTCGAGTTGCCCACGTCGTAATAGGTCAGCACGGCCGGCGATTTCGACCGCTCCATGATCCGCGCGTTGTCGCGCGCCGAGATCGTGTCTTCGAGGCCGAGGATGACGCCGGCCTTCTCGGCCGCCGGCGCAATTTCGCGCAGCGCGTCACCGACGTAATCCATCTCGGCCTGGTTTTTCAAAGCCCAATTGCCGAAGAACGGCAGCAGGATCACTTTCACTCCCATGGCCTTCGCAATCGGAATCGATTCGGCCACCCACTGCTTGCCGAGCGGGTCGGATTTCAATCCGTTGACGTGCAGGATGTCCAGGCAGAGCGAGGCTATCGGGAAGTCGAGCTTTTTCGATTCGGCCAGGTAAGCCTTCTGCAAGGCCTCGTCTTTCAGTTGCATCTGGCGGCCGATGCTCACCTGCACGCCGTCGAAGCCGATCTTTTTCGCCAGCGCGACCGATTCGATCTTCACGGTCTGTCGCAAATTCCAATCGGTCACGCCGACCTTGAACTTCACGCCTTTCTGCGCAGCGTATGCGATGAGTTGTTTATGCGAGAGCGCGGCGACGGTCGCCGCCGCGCCGGATTGCAAAAAGCGGCGTCTGGAGATTGTCATAGAGTGGACTCCCCCTTGCATTATGGTCGCAATATGGTTGCGATGCGGATTTTCAGCGGATATTGCCGCGCACAGTGTTTGCCAGGCGCTACTGAACTGTCAATACGTGGGGCCGGAGGGAAGAAAAATTGAATATTGCCTAGGCCCTTCCTCGCTCGGCGCGAGCGATTTGCGCATGGAATGGGATTACTACGTGATCGTCCTTCGTGACCTCGCGCAACGCCGCTTTCATGTCGTCGTGAATGGCCGCAGTGATCGCTAGCCGCGCATGGGCGTCGAGGTGCTGCATCGAGGGTATGGCAGCCGTGTCAACATCAATCTCCCCGGCGAGAAAACACTCAGGGTCCGGAAAGCGCGCGGTCATCGAGACATCATTGATTTCCACATGCTGAAATCCCGCGTCCGTCAGCATCCTGCGCAGTTCGTCGGCGCCGCCAAGCGCAAAGATGTCTTGCACGCCCGACATCCCGAGCCGCGACTGGATCGCCTCGTGCAGCGTCTGGTAAAACGGGTGACGCTCAATGCCTTGCCAAACGCTCAACAAGACGCGGCCGCCGTCGGCCAGAACCCTATGCATCTCGGCGAGCGCGGCGCGGCGATCGTCGAAGAACATCAGCGCAAACTGGCACAGGGCCAGATCGAAGGCGCCATCCGGAAACGGGAGCTTCTCAGCCCGGCCTTCATGCCATTCGATTGCAAGCCCCTCGCGCTTGGCCGCCGCGCGAGCGACCGTGAGCATGTGCGGATTGAGATCGAGACCGACGATCTTTCCATTCGGTTCAACATGTGCGGCGACGCGCCGGGCGGCGATTCCAGTCCCGCACGCCACGTCCAGAACGCGCTCGCCGGGTTGCGGGTTCGCAGACTGAACCAGAGTTATAGCCCATGGGGCGAAAAGCGATGGCCCCATGTAGTTCTCATACGTCTCCGCCGGATTGCTCATAATATCCCTCAGGTCCTCATTTGTTTCGTTGCGGCTGATTTTACACGCATCTTGCCAAAGTTCCTCAGAAAATAACCACGTAGGCGCCGAATATATTCGTTACCTTATTGTCACGTGACGAATATATTCGGCGCCTACGTAGCGCGTTTTCATTCTTTCAGGGCGTCGCAACGCGACATGAAAGCTCCTTGAAATTGAAGCTCATTTGAAAGCCACGCCATGCGGACGGGCGGGGCCGGTAGCGAACGCGGTGTTGAAGTCCACCTCAAAGCGAGGATCCAGGCTGAGGCCGGACGAGGTGACCCGCGCGACGTGAATCTTGTGATCTCCTTCCGCATGGACCTTTCCGAACTCATCCTCATTCAAGAAATAGTCGCTGATAACTAAACGCTTCTCGTCGCCGGTCAGCGCAACGTAGTGCGGTCCTGAATTCGGCCCAAGATCGAGCGCCTTCAACACGCGCGGGCGCCAGGGCCGGGTCGTATCGAACATGATTACTTTGCCCGCCAGATTCATCGAAATGAATAATCGGTTCCCGTCACGCGTCATGCGCATCAATTGAGGCCATCCTCCTTCGGCGATGCGGCTGAAATCGAAGACGACCCGCGCGGAACCGCGCTGCGTATCCACCAGATAGAGCGCGTCGTCCGTCATACCGGCGGTGTAAGCGCGTCTTTTCGGATCGCCAGGAATCAGCTTTACGTCAATGGTTCCGGCCGGGGTTCCGGCGGGGATTCCGGCCGGGGTTCCGGCGGGGGGAAGGTCTCTGAAGCGGCCTGATGGGCGAGACAGCTTGATAGTGCGAATAAGCTCCCGCTCCTTGAAATTCCACACTCGCACACTGCCCCGCAGGTCCAATCCGCCGGGCATCGCGTTCAGTGTGGTTGAGGGGCAAATGAAGTCGCTTGTTACCATCAGATTGACCTCCGGGCGCACTGAGATGCCGTGTGGATTGAATCCATCGAGAGGGGGCGCTACCGGGTGCTCCGCGACCAGTTCCATCCGTTGATTGAACTCGGCCACTCTGCCGGGAGCATGCCCTTGCGCCCCGCCCATCATCGTCACTAGAAAACCGCCGTCGGGCAGCGGATAAAATTCATCCGTGATGGCAGAGAGCGGCGGATCGGCCGAGGTGATAAGGCGCGGCGACCGCGGATTGGAGACATCGAAAAAGAAGATTTCGCGCTGCCCTCTCAATACGCTCAGCAGTCCGCCGCAAGCCAACACCTTGCCGTTGCGCGACAACCCGACGTGATGCGGCTCGTTGCCCGAGGCGCCAGGCTCCGGCAGCGGAACTGTGGTGATCACCTTGCCGTAGTCGTTCGACTTTTCATCGAAGTTGATCACGGCCAGGAAGTCGGGCTGTCTGCGCGTCTGATCGCCGGCCCAGACGAATAGAAATTTCTCCGCGTCAGCGGCCTGCGCTTCCGTTTGTCGAGTGTTGTTCGCCCGCCTCGCCTCCGCCGCGCCCGAAATAAACCGGGTCGCGGACAGAAAACCACATACCAGCAACAACGCGTAGCAAGCCTGCGCCGACCATCGTTTATTTTTCTCCGACAAAATCATGATTTTTCTCTCCATTAGTTTTGCGTTGACTTCCCCCACTTTGCGTACGTGATAAAAAGTAGAGGCCGAGGATTGATGATTGAGGATGGAAGAATGAGGATCAGAGATCGAGGATATGCGCATCAGCCGCGATCCTCGATCTTCGATTTTGATCCTAGATCCTCGATCCTCAGAGACCCTGACAGGCTGAGAACTCTGATGTAGCCTTCGATCCCCACTCTGTCGCCTCGAAGTGTAGGGACACTTCAAACGCGGAATTTCTCTCACCCTAGGCGAACGCAATGCCGGAAAGTTCGACAAAAAGTACGGAAAGAAAAAATAGTGAGACCTTTCACGCCCATTTCCTGCATGAATGCATGAAACGCCGAGAAGATTATGAAGACGCAATCGCCGACTACGACATTGTGCCTGATGACGCTAATGCTCCTGACGGGCGTGAGGATGGAAAGCCCTGTGTTCGCGCAAGATGCGGCGCAGGGGGAGGATAAACGCGCCGCCGCCAGAATCGCTTTCGACGAGGGCGAGCGATTGCAAGATCAGGGGACGGCGGAATCATTGCGCAAATCCATCGTCAAATATGAAGAGGCGCTCTCGCTATGGCGTTCGGTAGGGGACCAATCCGGAGAAGCCGAATCGCTTACCGGCGCGGCCCAGTCCCTCAACTATTTGGGGGAAAGGCAGAAGGCGATTGAATACTTTCAACGGGCCATAGCGCTGTGGAAAGCGGTAGGTGATGGCAAAGGCCAGGCGATAGCGCTTTCCGGCATCGGAATGGTTTATTTCGCGCTGGGCGCCCACCACCAGGCGCTGGATTATTTAAACCAATCGCTCCTTCTACGACGATCTTTGAAAGACCCTGGCGCCGAGGCGACGGCGTTGAATAGCATAGGCGTCATCTACAACACACTGGGTGAACCGCTGAAAGCCTTGGATTGTTATCAGCAATCGCTTCCAATGCTGCGCGCCGCCGGCAATCGCAGCGAGGAAGCCTCGGCTCTGAACAGCATAGGCGCGGTCTTTAGAGTGATGGGGGAGTCGCAACAAGCGCTCGCATACTTCAAGCAGGCGCTCTCTTTGCAGCGCGCCGTCGGCGCCCCGCGGGCAATGGCGATCATGCTCACCAATATCGGCGCGCTCTACTACCGTCTGGGCGACGCGCAGCAGGCGCTCGATTATTACGATCAGGCGCTCCCGCTGCGACGTGAGGCAGGAGACCGCGCAGGCCAGGCGATCACCCTTACCAGCATCGGCGCGGCGCATCTTTCATTGGGCGATCCGCAACGGGCGATGGAGTATCTCAAGCAGGCCCTCTCTCTTACTGAGGGAGGGCAAAGCCCCCCTGAGGAGGCCCAGGCGCTCACTGCTCTGTCAGCCGCCTCATCCGCGCTGGGTAACAAACAGCAGGCGCTCGAACACCTCCATCGGGCGCTCACACTCTGGCGCGCGATCGGCGAACCCCGGGGAGAGTCCGGCGCTCTCATCAGAATGGGAAGGATCTATCGTGAGCAGGGCGCCTCGCAGCTCGCGTCGAAGTGTCTGGAGGAGGCGCTCCGACTCGCGCGTGACATCGGCGAGGCCGGCAGTGAAGCCGTCGCGCTCGCGGACATCGCGCGCGTCGAGCATGATCTGGGCGATCTCGATCAGGCGCGAACCCGGATCGAGGCGGCGCTCAATCTCGTCGAAACCCTCCGCGCCAGGATAAAGGCCGAGGACTTGCGCGTCTCCTTCCTCGCATCTAGGCATAGCGATTACGAATTTTACGTCGATCTATTGATGAGACTGCATGAACGCCGGCCGTCGGCGGGTTACGACGCGCTCGCCTTTGAAGCCAGCGAACGAGCCCGCGGGCGAAATCTGCTGGAGGTCCTCAGCGCGACACGCGCCGACATTCGCCAGGGAGTAGACCCGCTGTTACTTGAACGCCAACGCTCGCTACAGCGTCAAATCAACGCCAAAGAGCGGTTGCGGATGCAGTTGGTCGGCGGGAACAAAATAGAAAAGTCGGAGGTGATCGAGAAAGAACTGCGCGCGTTGCTCGCCGAACATCAAGAGCTTCAAGGGCAGATGCTCATTCAAAGCCCGCATTACGCGGCGCTGACCGATCCCGTCCCGCTCAAGCTCAAAGAGATTCAGCGACAATCGCTCGACCGAGACACTCTCTTGTTGGAATATGCGCTCGGCGAAGAGCGCAGCTTTCTCTGGGCCGTCACGCCGACTTCCCTCCGCGCTTACACGCTGCCCCGGCGCGCAGAGATCGAGGCGGCTGCGCTGCGCGCCTACGGACTCCTGACCAAGAGCAATCAGCGCCAGTATACAGGTTCGTCGGAGCAGGCCGCGGCGGAGTTGAGCCATATGATACTTGGGCCGGTGGTTGCAGAGCTGGGGCGGAAACGATTGGTGATTGTGAGCGACGGCGTATTGCAGTACGTGCCGTTCGGGGCGCTCCCCTCGCCCGAGAGCGTGAGAGCGAGGGCGCGAGGGAGCGAGGGGGCGACGGAGCAAGATGCGAGGAGAAAACAATCACCTCTCCCGCTCTCCCGCTCTCCCGCTCTCCCGCTCTCAACGAAGCCGCTCATCGTCGATCACGAAGTTGTAAGTTTGCCTTCGGCGTCCGTGTTGGCGACGATGCGGCGTGAGATGGGCGAGAGGCGGCAGGCGGCGCGAACGGTCGCAGTCTTCTCCGATCCGG
>Ga0081455_10006112_pt1 | contig 13009 bp, 11 predicted proteins | sample TabmetS3T2R1_FD_70207 | JGI IMG/M metagenome (GOLD analysis project Ga0081455, IMG submission 70207) | Tabebuia heterophylla rhizosphere microbial communities from the University of Puerto Rico - S3T2R1 | ecosystem: Host-associated > Plants > Roots > Rhizosphere ... | reverse complement strand
GGTGGCGAGCCGGCACGGGATTCCTTTCGTTGTCATCCCGGCAGGGACCCGCAACCACTTCGCCCTGGACCTGGGTCTCGACCGTGCCGACGTTTCAGGCGCGCTGGATGCGTACGAGGACGGTGTCGACACCAAGGTCGATCTTGCCGAAGTCAACGGACGCCTCTTTGTCAACAATGCGTCGATGGGGGTGTACGCGAAGATCGTTCAGTCCACGGACTATCGGGACGCCAAGATGCAGACGGCAGCGGCCATGCTGCCGGACCTTCTCGGGCCCACAGCAGAGCCGATCGACCTGCGCTTCACGCTGCCGTCAGGTCAGGAGGAGGCAGCTCCCCAGCTCCTGCTTGTCTCCAACAACCCGTACCAACTGGCCCAGCTGCGCGGCGGAGGGAGGCGGGTGCGCCTCGACGGCGGAGTCCTGGGAATCGTCACAGTAGGGGTCGACACGTCGGCAGATGCCGAGAAGCTTGCTGCGCTGGAACTGGCGGGTAATGCTCGGCGCTTCGCGACCTGGAACGAATGGACAGCCCTCGAATTCGAGGTGCGCTCATCTGGACCCGTGGAGATCGGCATCGACGGGGAGGCCTTGACCCTCCAACCACCGCTCCGCTTCGTGATTCGGCCCGGCGCGCTGATTGTCCGGCTGCCGCGCACCGCGCCGAGGCGATCGCCCGCCGTACGTGTCATTGCCAAGCCCACACTTGTCGCACTGTGGCAGACACTCCTCGGCCGTCCGAAATGAGGGACCGATGACGCGTCCCATTCCTTCTGAGCCGGTCGGGAAACGGCTTGCCAACCGCCTCAGCTCGTGGCGCGCCGGCACTCAATCATCCCGAGCCGTGGGGATCCTTCATCAGTTCGGGCGGCTGGATCGCGCCGCGTATCGAGCCGTGGCGCAGATGTCCACACCGGTGCTGGACCGTCCGCTACGCCAGGTGTCTGATTTCGCGAACTTTTCCAAGCCGTGGTTCCTGGCCGCGGCGGCGCTTGCTCTCTTTGGCGGAGGCCGGGGGCGGCGTGCCGCCGTGGTCGGCATAGCCGCGATCGCGCTCACCTCGTTCGTGGTCAACCAGCCGATGAAGCTCGCTGGCGAGCGCCGCCGCCCGGACCGCACCCAGCTGGGCGTCCCCGAGAGCCGTTGGGTGTCGATGCCGACCTCGACCTCGTTCCCCTCCGGTCACTCAGGATCGGCGGCGGCGTTTGCGATCGCGGTCGGGGATGTGCTCCCCGGCCTCCGACTGCCGCTGCGGACGGCCGCCGCGATCGTGGCGTTCTCGCGGATCTATACCGGAGTTCACTATCCCGTTGACATCATCATGGGCGCCGTGGTCGGCGGCCTGGTCGGACGGGTGACCTCGACGGTCGCCCGACGAGCTGGCCCAGCGCTTCCCCGCTCCGGGTAGTCCGCTGCGGTTACAAGGAGAGCAGTCGATCGAAGAAGGAGCGATAGCGTCGGAGTGCCAGCCGCAGATCCTCGGTAGTGGTCTCCTCGCTGTCTAGGCCCTGTTCGAGATCGGCGCGCTGGCGGCGGAACAGCTCTTCCAGCTCGTCGAGCACCTCTCCGACCAGCTCGTTCGCGCCACGTACGGCACGGCGCGGCTCGTCGACGAAATCGCTCTTGAGCTGATTCCATCGACCGCTGTAACTCTCTGCGTGATCCGGCTCGATTAATGTCGTGCGCTGACCTGCGCCGGCGTCGCGACTTTGACGATCAGCGTCGGTTTCGACCTGGCGAGCGGTGTCGACGCGCTGCTCGCCCGCGGCGGCGACGGTGTCAGCTTGACGATCAGCATCGGTCTCGGCTCTCTGCTCGCCCTCGGCCGCTAGCGTATCGCTTTGGCGATCGGCATCGGTTTCGGCCCTGCGAGCGGTGTCGACGTGCTGCTCGCCCTCAGCTGCGGCGGTCGCCGTGGGGCGATCGGCATCGGTTTCAGCCCTGCGAGCGGTATCCGAGCTCTGCTCGTCCTCCATCGGCCCTCCCAGCCGATCTGCCGCGCTACCGGTGTCGTCTCTGGTCTCGGGGGTGCCGGTCGTTTCGCCGTACCTGGTAGTCGGCTCGGTGCTGCTCATGCCTTGGTCTCCCGTTCCGTCATCTGGTTGGTGTCCTGCTCGCTCTGTGTGCCGTTGTGCCGACTCTGATCTTCGTCGTCCGCCAGCAAGGCCTGAACAAGCGACCGATAGGACGTCACGGCTTGGCGAAGATCCTCGGTGTCGACATTCCCGTCCTCGTTTGCCTGGGCGATCCGGCGGGCCTCCCGATAGCGCTGGGTAACCTCCGGGTAGGAGACCGATAGATCGTCGGCCTGCTGGTCGAAGTCCTCGACCGGATAACCTCGGGCGGACATTACGTCCACTACGAGCGAGTCGGCGTTGCGCACGGCGTTGCTGGGGTCGTCGACGAACTGGCCCTGCACGTCCGACCAACGCCGCTCGAAGTCTTCACGCTCAGACGAGTCGAGACTCCGCAACTCCAGCTTGTCGTGCCGCTTGGCGCGGTCTCGCAGCTCCGACTCCGCCTCGCGTTGATTCTCTGCCTGGTCGAGGGCACGATCGTATTCCGGTCCGTAGTGCTCGCGGAGCTGCGTGCTCCGCCGTTGCCGAGCTATCTGGTAGCCGACGACGATTCCGACGACCACCACAATGGCAACGACAATCACGACGATTAGTGTGATGTTGCTCATGGCCCAGAAGTACCCGCTCGCCGATTTGCGCAAACCGGTGAAGTGGAGGGCCTGAGAAGTGAGGAGCCTGCTCCGCCGGGGCCGCGGCCGGATGCGCCATCGCACGCACAAGATGGCCACGTACGAGATGGCACGGCGGGGACGGGCCGGCCTAGCCCCGAGCGCGGCGCGCGTACCAGATGGGCGCCAAAATTGCGCCGATCAAGGCGCCGAGTCCGGGCAGTGAGCCGAGGAAGTGCATTGAGAACGATGCTGGACGTTCGGCGCTGAACACCGCACCAGCGACGAGACCCACAACGATCTCGATCAAGAGGCCACCGACGAAACCGAGCACGGTTCCGGCGGGAATCATGGCGATGATCATTGTTGGACGGCGCTTGCTGGTGGCCGGCGAGTTGCGTGGCGCGTTGCCTGTTGACATGTGATTCCGTCTCCTTGTGTTGGATGTGGTTGGGCCAACCGCTCAAGATCAACCGTGATCATGACCGGCTGCCATGTGATCTTTAGGGACCTCGAGATTCCGCGGCACCGACTCGACTTGATCAGGATCGACGACGGTGAACTGCGCCATCATTCCCACGTCCTCGTGCCACATCAGGTGGCAGTGGTACATGTACGGCGTCAGCGGGTCCTGGTACGGCGGGAAGCTGATCGCCAACTGAACCTCTTCGCCGGCAGCCAGCAACACGGTGTCCTTCCAGCCCAATAGGGGATCGGACGTGGTCGCCCCCGGCGGAACGATCTGGAATGCCACCCCGTGGACATGGAAGTTGTGCGGCTGATTCTGGGTGTTGCGTACGGTCCACAGCTCGGTTGTCCCAGCCCCAACAACAGTGTCGATTCGCGACATCTCCATCTGATGACCATTGATCTCGCGGCCATCGAGCTGGAACGTCCGGCGGGCCACGACATGATCAAGTGCGACAGGTGGGCTGGTCTCCAGCCTGTCCGCTAGGCGGCCGCTGCCGGCCAGCGAGTTTCCGGCCCGCAGCTCCAGCAGATCAAGATGATCATTGCCGCCGGCACCATTGGTCAACGGCGTGATCATGCCCAGATCCCATGGCAGCGAGCGGAGCACCGGCCGCTCGCCCGGACGGAGGTCGACCAGGATCTCGGCCCGTTCGGCGGGGGAGAGGAGCAGTCGAGGAGTTGGCTGGGGCGAAGGCAGGAAGCCGCTATCGGTAGCGACGACTGCGAATTCCCGATCGTCGGCGAAAGCCAAGTGATAAATCCGGGCGGTTGAGGCGTTCAGGATTCGAAGCCGAAGCTGCCGCGTGGTGACCGGTAGGTGCGGGTTGTAGGTCCCGTTCACCAAGATCTTGTCGCCCAGCAGACCCGTGACTGCTCGGCCGCGCAGCTGGAACCGGCCGCGCGAGTCGAAGGTGTGATCTTGCAAGATGACCGGGATGTCGTCGATCCCGTACCGATGCGGTAGATGCGGATTCCGGCCGTCGTCGACGTAGAACAGCCCTGCCAGCCCGCGCGTGACCTGAAATTCTGTCTCGCCATGTGGGTGCGGGTGATACCAGAGCGTGGCCGCCGACTGATCGATCGTCCACTCCGGCTGCCATCGCTCGCCAGCGGCGATGGGTTGATGTGGGCCACCGTCATAGCGCGCCGGAAGGTGCATACCGTGCCAATGCACGGTGGTGGTCTCAGTAAGCCGGTTCTCGACGATGACCCGTACGCGCTCTCCCTGGGCGGCACGCAACGTGGGGCCGAGATACCCGGCGTTGTATCGACCGTCGGTATAGCCCCAGGTCGGCATCGACAGACCGGAAAGGAATTCAGCCGATCCGGAAACGGCGCTGAGGCGGAATACTCGCACGCCATCGCTGTCCACAGTGGATTCGGCCATCGCTGGCATGCGGAGTCGGTTGGCGAAGTCGAGAGTATCGACGGTGCTGATCGGACCGGCGGTTGTGCGATCGTATCCGCAGCCCACGAGCGCGAGGGCAGGCATGGCAGCCAGCCCAGCCAGCAGGGTGCGGCGGCTGAGACGGGCAGACAAGGTTCCTCCGTGGATGGGTGGTTCAGAACGCCCACCACGGTAGAAATCGCGCCGCCCGCTACCTACTTACTACAGGCGACACATTGAATCGCTTTTCGACGTACGCCAGCTCAGGGTCGGCCAGGTGTTTCCAGGTGTCTGCCCGGTGTCACGAGGCCGCTCTCGTATGCGATGACAACCAGCTGGGCGCGGTCGCGAGCTCCGAGTTTGGTCAGCATCCGGCTCACATAGGTACGTGCGGTCGCAGGGCTGATGTGAATCTCCGCTGCGATTTCGTCGTTCGACAGGCCGCGGCCCACCCCGGCCAACACCTCGCGTTCCCGCTCGGTCAGCTCGTTCAGCCGGCCACGGTGGGCGACACCCGCCGGGCCGGAAACAATGCCCTCCATCACCTTTCGGGTAACCGAGGGCGACAACAGTGCATCTCCGGCTGCCACTACTCGGATTGCCTCACGCAGGTCAGCCGGCTCCGCATCTTTGAGCAAATAGCCAGAGGCGCCGGCACGGATCGCCGCAAAGATCAGGTCGTCCTCATCGAAGGTGGTCAGCATGATGATCGCGACTCCGGACAGATGCGGATCCGCGGTGATCCGCTGGGTGGCCTCGATTCCATCCATCCCGGGCATCCGAGCGTCCATGAGGATCACATCAGGCTGTACGCGAGTGACAACCGCGACCGCGCCTCGTCCGTCGCTCGCCTCGCCCACAACCTGGAGGTCACTGCTGTTGGCCAGTAGCGCGCGTAGCCCACCGCGTACCAGCGCCTGGTCGTCGGCCAAGACCACCCGAATCACGTGTCCGACTCCGCTTTTGCGGAGATCGGCCACGGGAGCACGGCCGTGACGACTGTTCCAGCACCGCGGCCGGGACTGGTAACGCTGAGCCGCCCGCCCCACTGTGCTGCTCGCTCGCTCATGCCTCGGATGCCGTTGCCGGGGGTGAGTTCGGTTATGCCCTGACCGTTGTCGCGGACGGTCACGGTGAGCGCATCGGCGCCGCGGTCGAGTGCTACGACCGCCTTGGTCGCATTGGCGTGCTTGATGATGTTGGTGAGCGCCTCCTGAACGACTCGGTATACAACCTGTCCGAGTGCATGGGACACCTGCCGGTTATTGCCTGTATGGACAATCCGGACATCTAGACCATTGCCGCGCGCCTGTTCAGCGAGTACGGGGAGATCGTCGAGGGCGACCAGTCGCTCCGCCGCCGGGTCCAGGGAGCGAAGGCCGCGAACTGTGTCGCGGAGCTCGGTCATGGTGGCGACGCTGATGTTCCGGATCTCAGCCACCGCCCGCTGTGCCTCTGGCACCCGCGTCGGCAGCGCTTCGGCGGCCACAGCCGACTGCAGTGAGATCATCGCGATGTTGTGGCCCAGAGCGTCATGTAGATCGCGAGCGATCCGCAGTCGCTCATCGTTTCGCTGCTCGGTCGCGCGGCGCTCCAGCTCGAGCCTGGCCTGGCGCTCCCGCTCTCGCTGGGACTCCTTGAGCAACCGCCGCGACCGGACGCCGTCGCCCAGCGCCAGCGATGCTCCAATCAATGCGATGACCGGTGGCAGTTCGTAGCCGAGCAATTGCCCAATGTCCCGCCCGCCAGCGATCTGGAAGTACAGCGCAAGCCCGACCAAGATCACCGAGACGATGACGCCGATGCGAAGGCGACCGGCCTCTGCCACGGAAAACAGCGCGGCGGCAATCGGCAGAGCGAGACCGATAGGCGGGTACTGCAGCGTGTAGTACACACAGATCCCGACCGAGGTGATCATCAAGACCAGGACCGGATATCGCCGACGGATGAGCAAGATCAAACCGAAACCGAGAGCGAAGACGTACGCCGGCCACGGCTGGCTGCCAACTGAGCTCGTGAACACCGCCACTCCGACCGCCATAGCAACCGCGTAGGCGAGTAGGCCGTCGATCAGCGCCGGTGACCCCCACAGCTTTCTGGTGCCAACGACCAATGCCGTCCTTGTGGCCATTCATTCACTTTAAGCGTGGAAACGGATAGCGCGATGTAGACCGAAACTCGGTAAATCCCCGAAGCGATCTCATCGAAGCGTGTGTTCATTCTCAGGACCTCCACGGTCAACGCGAGGTACCCCAACGGCCAGAGCGCCGGTAGCGACTCCCAGGGTCGATGATCATCCCGGCCTTTGCCGCTCGCGGACGTAGCTGCGTGCGACCTCGATCCCGATTGGGCGCTAGCGCGGGAGAAGTTACGCGGTGGGTACCCAGATCCGCATCGCTCCTGGCTCGCGGTTTCCCCAGGCGTAGTACGGCACCGCAGTCAGCGCTAGCGACTCCCCAGCTTCGTCTCGGGCTGACTCACCCGCAAGTGTGTAGGGCCACCACAAGGCACCAATCCGAGGCCGGACGTGGCCCGCGGTCTGGATGGTCGCGGCGCCCTCCAGCGTCCCGTCCGCAGACGCCACCACGGGCGTGACAGCGGTATCGACGGTGAGGTCGTCCAGTCGGTGTCCGGGGTTGTCGACGGCCTCCAGGCAATACACCAGCGGCCCATATTCGATCGCGACTGCGCCCCGGGCTGCGTCCAGCCGCGGGTCGGCCATGGTGAGCCGCGGCACTAACGGCAGCACCAGGAGCACATCGTCACCGTCGTTCCACTCGCGGCCGACCACCCACCAGCCGTCGGCGGGTGCAGTGTTCGCTGCGGTGCCGTTGACGGTCAGTGTCGACTGCTCGGCCCAGTGCGGCACCCGCATGGCCAGCTCCCAGCGACCGGCTGGCGCTCCGGATATCCGGATCCTGACCTTGCCGTCCCACGGGTAGTCGGTGGTCACCTCGATCGAAACCTCACCGCTGCCCACGTCGGCGGCGTACCGGCCGCTGATGTACTGGTGCAGCGCGACGCGAGCATCTCCGCCGAGCAGCACGTAGTGCTCTAGTGAGGCCAGGGTCCGCATCACATTCGGGGGGCAGCAAGCACAGTGGAACCACTTGACTCGCTGGTAGTCGTGGTCATCGCCGCGCACCGGGTGGCCCTCGCGGACCTGTAACGGATTGGCATAGATGTAGCGCTGCCCATCCAATGAGATGCCGGCCAGAAATCCGTTGTACAGCGTGCGTTCCACCAGGTCGGCGTACTTCGCTTCGCCGGTGATCATCAGCATCCGCCAGGAGAACATGATCGAGGAAATTGCCGCGCAGGTTTCGCAGTAGCTTCGCTCGTTGGGCAACTCGTACGGGTCGCCGAACGCCTCATCGCTGTGGTGTGCTCCGATGCCCCCGGTCAGGTAGGTCTTGCTGGCGACCATCTCGGCCCAGAGCCGCTCCAGGGCCTCGAGCAGGTTGGCGTCGCCAGTCTCGACGTACACATCGGCCACCCCAGCCAGCAGGTAGAGCTGACGGACCGCGTGCCCCTCCACCGACGGAGCGTCCCGGACGGGTACGTGGTCCTGCCAGTAGTGCCTGCCAAACCGGCCGTCGCCGAGCAGGCCGTGCCCACGCCGGTCGACGAAGTAGCGGGCTCGTTCCAGGTATGGCGTGACGCCGGTTTCTCTGTAGAGCTCGACCAATGCGGCTTCGATCTCCGGGTGACCGCAGACGCCGTCGACCTTGCCCGGCTCCGTGCCGAAGGTTTCCACCACCAGATCCGCCACCCGCTGAGCCACCTCGAGCAGGCGCGGATCGCCGGTGGTCCGGTGTAGCGCGACGGCCGCCTGGATCAGGTGTCCGGCGCAGTAGAGCTCGTGTCCCCACTGCAGCTGGACGAACCGCTCGCCGGGGAATCGCACCTGGAAGTGCGAGTTGAGGTAGCCATCGGGCTGTTGGGCGTCGCGGAGCAGCCGCTCGGTCTCGTCCAGCTGTTGGCGCAGTCGGTCGGCCAGCGCGGAACTCAGCAACGGATCAGCAAACGCCCAGGCGACCGCCTCCAGCCACTTGTACACGTCGCTGTCAAGAAACGGCAGGTCGTTGACGTAGCTGCCCGTGGTGCGACCCGCAGCTAGCTCCAAGTTGTGGAAGTTGCCGGCCTCATGCAGTCGGTTCCAGGCTGCTGGGATGCTCACGTCCCGGTTGACTCGGCGTCGATCCGCCCAGAACCCACCGGTGATCTCGCCTGCAATGGCCGGCCGGAGTGTTGTGGCGCTCTGGGCCGTTAGTCGGACCGGGCCGCCGCCGCGCTGACTGGTTTGGGTCATGGACGTCCTTTCCCGAGGAGGGAGCTGGGTCGGAGAGTCACTACCCAGCGCACCGCTGAGCACGCCGCTGATGTAGTAGCGGTGCAATACGGTCAGGACGAGCAGTTTCTGGCCGACCCGCGCAGCCAGCCCCCCAACGTTGGCTCGACACGCCAGGCACCTCCACACCTGTCAGACGGTGGTAGCGATCGTGCGTCCTCCGATCGCCGTACCCAGTTTTAACGATTCATCACTAATGCGGATGCTTTTGGGTAATACCGGCTTGAGCATTTTGATTCGGATCTGGTCGAGTTGGCGAAGGAGCTGCATTGATGATCAAGAATCGACTGATGGCCGCGATTGCGATGGCGACGCTGGCCCCCCTCACCCTGGCCGCTTGTGGCGGCGGCGGGTCGAACGAGGCGGGAAGCGAGGGCTCCGCCACCCAGACCGTCAGCAGCCTGACGGTGCTGGACTACTACACTGAGTCGCCGAGCCACTCCCAGATCGGCGATCAGCTGCAGAAGTGCGGCACATCGATCGGGGTCGCCACGGTTGACCACCAGTCGGTGCCAGGCCCAACACTGATCCAGAAGGTACTGCAGCAAGCGTCGTCGAAGACGCTGCCCGACGTGCTGATGCTCGACAACCCCGACATCCAGCAGATCGCCGAGGCGGGTGCGCTGATGCCACTGGGCGACTTCGGGCTCAATGCCGACGGATACGCACCCGGCCCGGTGTCGGCGGCCACCTTCGACGGTCAGCTGTATGGCCTGCAGCCCGGCGCCAACACCTTGGCCATCTTCTACCACAAGGACGTGCTGGCCAAGGCCGGCGTACAGCCCCCGAAGACCTGGGCCGAGCTGAAGACCGCGGCCAAGAAGCTGACCAGCGGCAAGCAGTACGGCTTCGCTTTCAACGCCACCGCAGACTACGAGGGCGCCTGGCAGTTCCTGCCGCCCATGTGGACCAACGGCGGCGACGAGACCGACCTGAAGAGCCCGCAGGTGGCTGGGGCGCTCCAGCTGTGGAAGGACTTGGTCGATGACGGGTCGGTGTCCAAGAGCGCGGTCAACTGGAAGCAGGCCGATGTCAACGACCAGTTCATCGCAGGCAAGGCGGCCATGATGCTGAACGGTCCGTGGCAGATCCCGTCGTTGCAGAAGGCGAAGGTCAACTTCGGCGTAGCCCCGTTCCCGGTCAACACGCCCGACCAGACCTCGATCGCCCCGCTCGGTGGCGAGGCGTGGACCGTGCCGGTGACCGGTGACGATGCGAAGATGGCCAAGGCCGCCGAGCTGGTCAAGTGCATGAACACCGACGAGAACCAGATGCTCCGGGCCAAGCAGGGCGGCCTGGTGCCGACAAAGCTCGCCCTCGCCGAGCAGTACAAGACCGAGGTTCCGTCGATGGCCGGCTTCACCGACGCGGTCGCTAACGCTCGCGCCCGAACCGGCAAGCTCGGCCCGAAGTGGCCCGACACCGCCAAGGTGATCTACACCGGCATGCAGCTCGTGCTTACCGATCAGGCGGCTCCGGCCGACGCGATGGCCAAGGCTGGCGCCAGCTAAGCGACCGCGACGGAACGGAAGGAGTCGGCGCATGTCGGACGCCGAGACGCTGACCACCGCGACCGAGCCCACCACACCGTCCTCCGAAATCGCGCCGGCCCCAAGACGCGGCCGGCGCGGCGAGGAGATCGCGAAGATCCTCTTCGTGGTCCCCGCCGCTCTGACGATCATCGCCCTGTTCGGCTACCCAGTAGTGAAGAACCTGGTGATGAGCTTCCAGAACTACACGCTGCGTACGTTCATCAACGGCGAGGCTCCGTGGGTCGGGTTGCAGAACTACGTGGCCGTGGTGACCGACGAGCTGTTCAGCAAGGCGTTGGTCAACACTGCGCTGTTCACTATCGGGTCGATCGTCGGCCAGTTCGTGATCGGCATGCTGCTTGCGTTGTTCTTCCACAAGAACTTCCCGCTCAACGGGGTTCTCCGCGCGTTGTTTCTGCTGCCTTGGTTGCTCCCCCTGATCGTCGGCAGCGCCGCCTGGCGGGCCATCCTCGAGCAGGACAGCGGTGTCCTCAATGTCACGCTGGAGAAGCTCGGGATCATCGACGCACCGATTCCATGGCTCACCTCGCCGGATGTGGCATTGATCGCGATCATCCTGGTGAACATCTGGCTGGGCATCCCGTTCAATCTGACCCTGCTCTACAGCGGGCTGCAGGAGATCCCGGACGAACTCTACGAGGCAGGTGCGCTGGACGGCGCAACCGGATGGAAGGCGTTCTGGAACATCACCTGGCCCAACCTGCAGGCCGTGGTCAGCATCGTGATCATGCTGGGTGTGATCTACACCCTGAAGGTGCTCGACATCATCCTCGGTTTGACCCAAGGTGGCCCGGCCAATGCGACCCAGACGATCAACCTGATGTCCTACCAGCGCTCGTTCGTGGAGTTCAAATTCGGCCAGGGCGCCGCGCTGAGCAACATCCTGATCCTCATCTCACTGGTCTTCGCGATCGTCTACCTTCGGGCCACCCGGCGCCAGGTCGACGAGTAAGGAGCAGACGATGGTCACTCATCAGCAGCGACTCGCCGCCCGCCAGACCCGGCGCGGACTCCGCACCGCCATCGCCATCGTCTTGCTGGCCCTGATGCTGTTTCCGGTCTATTGGATGCTCAACATCTCCCTGCAGGCCAGCGGAGGCACGCTGCCGTCAAGCTTTTTCCCGCCGAATCCAAGCCTCAGCGGCTACACCACGGCTATCCATGATCAGGGACAAAATCTCGTCACCAGCCTGATCATCGCCGTTGGCACGGTGGTGCTGACTCTGCTGATCGCCACACCGTGTGCGTATGCCCTGGCCCAGTTCAGATTCCGCTGGATCACCTGGGCCCTGCTCGCCATCCTGATCTCGCAGATGATCCCAGGGATCGTGATCGCCAATGCCCTATATACCCTGTACGAGAACATCGGCCTGCTCAACTCCGTCCCCGGGCTGATCATCGCCAACGCCGCGCACGCAGTCCCGTTCGGCATCTTGATCATGCGGGCGTTCATGCTTGGAGTGCCTACTTCGATCGTCGAGGCGGCCCGGGTCGACGGGGCCGGCCTGGTACGCGCGTTCTTGTCCATCGTGGTGCCGATCAGCCGGAATTCGTTGATCACCGTCGGGCTGTTCGCGTTTCTGTTCGCCTGGAGCGACTTCATCTTCGCGCTGACCCTGACCACGGAGGGAAAGATCACGCCTGTGACGCTGGGGATCTACACCTATCTTGGCGCGCACATCTCCAACTGGAGCGCGGTGATGGCCACCGCAATGCTCGCCTCCATCCCGGCGATCATCCTGCTCGTCATCGCCCAGAAATACATTGCCGCCGGAGCCACCGGCGGTGCTGTGAAATAGCGGTCGGCCCACACCGACCTGCCGACCACGAAGGAATCACCATGCCCACAAACCCGTCCGACCAGATCCGCGTTCTCGTTTGGGGGGAGAACCGGCATGAGCAGATCGAGCCTCACGTGGCCGCCATTTATCCGGACGGCATGCACAACACCATTGCCGCGGGGATCTCCGAAAACCTCGGTGACCAGGCCCGGGTGACCACCGCCACGCTCGACGAACCCGAGCACGGCCTGACCGAGGAGGTGCTCAACGACCTGGACGTACTGGTTTGGTGGGGTCACGCCGCGCACGGCGAGGTCGCCGACGATGTCGTCGAGCGGGTCGACGGCCATGTGCTTTCCGGGCTCGGCCTCGTCGTCCTGCACTCTGGACACTGGTCGAAGATCTTCGGCAAGCTGATGGGCACCACATGCACGCTGCGCTGGCGCAGCGAGCAGGACCGCGAGCTGGTCTGGACCATCGACCCGACTCACCCGATCACTGAGGGCGTCCCGAACCCGATCATCATCGATGCTCAGGAGATGTACGGCGAGACCTTCGACATCCCGGCGCCAGACGAGTTGATCTTCATCTCCTCCTTCACCGGCGGCGAGGTGTTCCGCAGCGGCTGCACATTTCGGCGGGGCCACGGCAAGATCTTTTTCTTCTCGCCGGGCGATCAGGACTACCCGGTGTACCACCACTCCGACGTGCGGCGGGTGATCGCGAACGGGGTCGTCTGCGTCAAGAGTGACAGGCCGCGGGCGCTGCCGACCCTGCTGCGC
>Ga0081455_10006111_pt1 | contig 13010 bp, 13 predicted proteins | sample TabmetS3T2R1_FD_70207 | JGI IMG/M metagenome (GOLD analysis project Ga0081455, IMG submission 70207) | Tabebuia heterophylla rhizosphere microbial communities from the University of Puerto Rico - S3T2R1 | ecosystem: Host-associated > Plants > Roots > Rhizosphere ... | reverse complement strand
TGGCGAGTATTGAGTTCATAGGTGCGCGAGAGATTCTCGATTCCCGCGGCAACCCGACCGTCGAGGTCGAGGTCATCCTGGATGATGGCTCGGAGGGCCGGGCCGCTGTTCCCTCAGGCGCATCGACAGGTGCGTTCGAGGCCGTCGAGCTGCGTGACGGTGAGGCTCGCTACGGAGGAAAGGGCGTCAGTAAGGCCGTACTGGGCGTGATCGATCAGCTGGGGCCTGAGCTCCTCGGGTACGAGGCGAGCGAGCAGCGGCTGGTGGACCAGGCGATGTTGGACCTGGATGGTACGGACAACAAATCCAAGATCGGCGCCAACGCCATCCTTGGGGTCTCGCTAGCCGTAGCGCACGCTGCCGCGCACTCCGCCGATCTGCCGCTCTACCGCTACGTCGGTGGGCCCAACGCGCACTTGCTGCCGGTGCCCATGATGAACATCGTCAACGGCGGAGCGCATGCTGACTCCGATGTCGATGTGCAGGAATTCATGATCGCCCCGATCGGTGCCTCGACGTTCCGCGACGCCCTTGAGATGGGCGCGGCGGTCTATCACTCGCTCAAATCGGTACTGAAGAAGCAGGGACTCGCGACGGGCCTCGGTGACGAGGGTGGCTTTGCTCCCAACCTGCCGGCCAATGTTGCTGCACTCGAGTTGATCTCAACAGCGGTTCAGTCAGCCGGCCTCACGCTGGGCAGTGACATCGCGCTCGCGCTGGACGTCGCGAGCACAGAGTTCTTTGACGCCGGGACTTACACCTTCGAGGGCAAGGCACTGTCCGCTGACGACATGACCGGCATCTACGAGCAGTGGATCACCGATTTTCCGATCGTCTCGATCGAAGACCCTTTGGCTGAGGACGACTGGGCCGGCTGGAGTGCGCTGGTCAGCAAGATCGGCGACAAGATCCAAGTGGTCGGGGACGACCTGTTCGTTACCAATGTGACCAGACTGCAACGTGGCATCGCGGAGAAGGCAGCCAGCGCGCTGCTGGTCAAGGTCAATCAGATCGGCTCACTGACCGAAACCCTGGACGCGGTCGATCTGGCGCATCGCAACGGCTTCCGTTGCATGATGAGCCACCGTTCCGGCGAGACCGAGGACACCACGATTGCCGATCTTGCCGTGGCGACCAACTGCGGCCAGATCAAGTCGGGTGCTCCAGCGCGGACCGACCGGGTAGCCAAGTACAACCAGCTGCTGCGGATCGAAGAGGACCTCGACGACGCAGCCCGCTATGCCGGCGCCTCGGCATTTCCGAGGTTCAAGGCCTGAGCCATGCCATCCGGTCCGCGGTCGACCGCCCGCCCAGGCGCAGGTCCCGGGCGGGGAAAGCCGCGAGCCCGCAGCCACGCACGCAAGCCGTCATCGTCAGCGCGCACGTCCAAGGCGGAGACATCTCGAGCGGAGGATTCCGCCGCTCCGCTGTTGCGTCGCGGATCGAGCGTGACCGCACGCGCGATAGCGCTGGCAGTAGTGCTGGTGATCTTGACGATCTCGTACGCGACCTCGTTGCGGATTTACTTTGCCCAGGCCCACGAAATTGCCGCGACGAAAGCTGAGATTGCGGAGCGCCAGCAGCGGATTCTCCAGCTGCAGGGCGATCTGGCCCGTTGGGACGATGAGGCGTACGTGAGGACCCAGGCTAGGGATCGCCTGGGCTGGGTCGTGCCGGGTGAGACCGGCTACACCGTTGTTGGTGCCGACGGCAAGCCGCTAGGTGGGGGAGCAGTGATCACCGCGGAGACGGCTCCGGAAGGGCCGGCGCAAGACTCATGGTGGTCCAAGCTGTGGGGCTCGGTCGAGGCTGCGGATCAGCCTGCACCGGTCGAGACGAAGGCCAACGAAAAGACGATCACCGTCAAATCCAAGCCTCGTTGAGGATCTGCGCTCAGTCCGTCGAACTATCTGCTTGAGCCTGCCGATGCTTGTGCCTGAGCCTCGTATGTGCCCTGAGCCTGTCGGAGGGCAAATCGATCATCGCTGTGCGGCAAGGAAGGCGTCGACCGCCTCAGCCGTGGGCAAGCTTGGGCTCGCGCCCCGTACCGAGACAGCCAATGCTCCGGCAGCAAGCCCTCGCCGTAGTGCCTCTGGAAGTGAGGTTCCGCGAGCGAGGCTGGCGCCGAGGGCGCCGGAGAAGGCGTCGCCGGCAGCCGTAGTATCCACAGGCATCGCCGCGAAAGCCGGATACTCAGCGACGCCGTCGTGCCCGATGAGGAAGGCGCCTCGCGCACCCAGCGTGATGATCGCGATAGCGACACCCTGATCAAAGAACCATCGCGCTGCTTGCTCAGCCGAGCTGCGATCTGTAATAGGAATCCCTGTGAGCACCTCCGCCTCGAGCTCGTTTGGCTTGACCACGGAGACCCCGCGCCACACGGCTGAGGGAATTGCTTGAGCAGGCGCGGGGTCCAGCACCAATCCCATGTCGCACGCTTGACAGACTTCCGCCACTCGCTGGACGACTGTCAGCGGAATCTCCAGTTGCACCAGAACCACGGAGACGCGATCACGAAACTCCATCAAGGAGACTTCGACATCGTCCGGACTCAGCCTGTGGTTTGCATTCGGAATGATCATGATGTCGTTCTGGGCAGAGCGGGCATCGACGCGGATATGCGCGATGCCGGTTGAACCGTCCATGATGCGTACCGCGCTGACGTCCACACCCTCGTCGGCGAGCGCACCCAATGTGAGGTCGCGGAACATGTCTTCGCCGACCGCACCGATCATGTACGTGGGCGCACCCGCGCGTACCGCGGCGATCGCTTGATTGGCGCCCTTACCGCCCAGCACCAGTGAGAAGTCGCTGCCGATGACCGTCTCACCTGGTCGTGGCAGCGGCGAGCCGAAGGCCGCCAGGTCTGCGTTGATGCTGCCTACTACTGCCACGCCGCTGCGATCATCCATGTCCCAATTCTGTGTGCTGCTCGCGCAATCGCGCTGTATTTGATTGCTCGCTCCGCTCGCTGGATGTTCGCTAGGTTGCCGCCGTCTTCGTCGGAGATGGCGGAACAGAAAAGCGTTGTTCCGCCATCTCCTCCTGCAGATCGGCGGCGCGAGCATCGAGAACCCGCCTACTTCGTCGTCGCTCGCATCGGATCGCGCGCCGCCTGCGCACGATTACCGACGCTCGCACCACGATCGCGTGGACTTGACCAACTGGGAGGATTACGACTGTGCTCGAGCCCATGACCTCTGCCGATGAGTCGATTGTCGCGGCGCAACTGCAGCGACCGCCGCGCGGCGTGGTAAGCATCGCGTACCGCTGTCCTTGCGGCAAGCCCGCGGTCGTGGTTACCTCACCTCGGCTGCCCGACGGCACACCATTCCCGACGACGTACTACCTCACGTGCCCACGAGCTGTCTCAGCCTGCTCCTCGCTCGAGTCGCAGGGTTTGATGGCCGAGATGAATGATCGGCTGAAACATGATCATGATCTTGCTGCGGCGTACCGCCGGGCTCACGAACAATATCTCGCCGACCGAGAACGGCTCGATGCGGTGCTGGAGATCGCACGTGTCAGCGCGGGAGGAATGCCCGATCGGGTGAAATGTCTGCATGCGCTGGTGGCTCACTCGCTTGCCGTCGGCCCAGGAGTCAATCCGTTTGGCGACGAGGGTGTACGTGCCATTGGAGCGTTCTGGGATCGGCCGTGCTTGGAGGATGCCCGATGACGAGAGTTGCCGCCATCGACTGCGGAACGAATTCCATCCGTCTCTTGATCGCCGAACCCGACGGCGCAGGGGGTCTGAAAGATCTGGATCGGCGACTTGAAGTGGTGCGACTCGGCCAGGGCGTCGACGCCACTGGTGAGTTCCACCCCGACGCCTTGCAGCGTACGTTCGCAGCGATCGACGAGTACGCGGAATTGATCAAGAAAGCTGAGGTGCCAGTTGAGAATGTGCACTTCGTGGCAACGTCTGCTACTCGCGATGTCAAGAACCGCCAGGCCCTTTTCGCCGGCGTCAAGGAGCGTCTCGGTGTGCGGCCCGATGTGATCAGCGGGGAGACCGAGGCACGCCTGTCTTTCAATGGGGCTCTCAGTCGAGTCATTCCAGAAGGCGAGCCGGTCTTGGTTATGGATATCGGCGGCGGTTCCACTGAACTGATCACCGGGAGCATGGCTGGCGACATGCACAGCGCGATCTCACTCGACATTGGATCGGTGCGGGTCACCGAACGGTTCTTGAAACAGAACCCCGTCGCTGATGTCGATCTTGCCAGGGCCGCTGCGTACGTCGATGACCTGTTGGCTGGCAGTGGGGTGGATTTCGGCTTGATCGGCACCTGGATTGGAGTCGCAGGCACGGTGACGACGCTGGCGGGAGTGTATTTGGGGTTGGAGCAGTACGACCGCGAGCAGGTGCACGGTGCGGTCATCCCGTTGCCTGCAGTGGAGGAGTTGCTCCACCGATTGGCCCCACTGACAGTTGACGAGATCCGGGCACTGCCGTCGATGCACCCTGGGCGCGCGGATGTGATCACCGGAGGCGCTCTGGTCGAGGCCCGAATCGCGGCGCGCCTGAACGTGGAAGACCTGATCGTCAGCGAGTCGGACATTCTGGACGGGATTGCGTTGCAGCTCATCGACCGGTGACACAATGCCGCGATGACCTCTCTTGCCATCACGGTCGTCGGTCACGACCGGCCCGGCATTATCGCGCAGGCCGCTGAGGTGCTGTCGCAATGCGGTATGAACCTCGAGGACTCCTCGATGACGCTGTTGCGCGGTCACTTCGCGATGACCCTGATCTGCGCAGGCGAGGCCAACGCGGAGCGGATCGAGGCTGCGCTGCAACCCCTCGTGAACGGATCACTAGATGTCACGGTTCGCGAAGTTCCCGACGAGCCAGACTTGCCGCCGCTGGGGTCCACATACCTGGTGACCGTTCATGGTGCAGATCGGCTCGGGATTGTCGCACGTCTGGCTGGTGTGATCGCCCACGCGGGCGGCAACATCACCGATCTGACCACCCGACTCTCGGGAACGCTCTATGTGCTACTAGCTGAAGTCGATCTACCACGCACAGCTGACGTTGCCGCGCTGCAAGCCCGACTTGTTGAGGTGTCTGCCGAATTGGGGGTGGACACCACTATGCGACTGATCGAGAACGACGAGCTGTGAGCCGGACGCTGCCGACTTTGCCTGACGGCCGGATACTCGATGTGGTCCGAGCCCCAAGCCATGTGCTCTCGGTTTCCGGATCGCCGGTCGATCCTGCCGATCCCGCAATGGTTCAGCTCTGCGCCGATCTCGTTGCGACCATGCGCATCTCTCCGGGCTGCGTGGGGCTCGCTGCGCCTCAAGTTGGGGTGTCGGCGCAAGTCTTTTGCGTTGACGTGTCCGCCCATCCCAAGACCCGGACCATGCATGGCCTGATCGTGCTCGTGAACGCCGAAATCCTGGAAGCCAGCCGCAATGAGAAGGCTCGGGAGGGTTGCATGTCGGTGCCCGAGCTCACCGGAGACGTGAAGCGGGCGACCAAAATTACTGTGGCGGGTCAGTTGCCGCTGACCGGCGAGCGGGTGCTGATCAGCACCGATGCCTTTGAGGCTCGCGCGCTGCAGCATGAGATCGACCATTGTGCCGGCATGCTGTTCCTCGACCGAGTGGTCGGTGCGCACGCCGTCTACCCGCGGAAGATGTATCTCAAGCCACCCGACGCTGGCGGCAATGCGCGCTGAACTTGTCGAAGCGCGGCCCCTCGACAAGCGCCGTCCTGAGCCTGTCGAAGGGCTCACGGCGCGATGACGCGTTGAGGGTCGGTGGTCCGATTCTCGGATCCTGTAGTCAGGCGGTGAGCGCAGGTAGGGTCGGGCATCTATGAACGGTCCGGCCTCCGCTGGCTGGCCGTTCCGGCCCAGCGCCAGACGGCCCAAAGCCTCGGACAATTTCGTTGATGAAGGGGGCCGCGGCTCGGCCGGGAACGGGCAGCACCGAACCCTGACCAGCGTGCTCGCGCGACACACCGCACGAGTGCGCTCCAACCGCACCCTGCTCAAAAGTGTCGGGCAGGCCGTGTTGCTCACCTTGCTGGCTGCACTGGCTGCGGCGCCGCTGGCAATCGTTTGGGGAATCAGCCATGCGGAGGTAGACGACTACCTCGGGCCGCATCGTGTGAACTTCGCAAGCAACTTCCGAGGTGAGATCGAGCTCAACCTCGGACCGATCGGCAATGCCTACCTTGAGAGTCCGGTACGTCCGGTTGGGCTCGTGATCACAGTTGGCGGTGTCGGTACCGCTGCAGGGAATCTCAGCTCGCTGTTCTCAGAGCAGACTCTCATCGCCTACACCAGCCTGTACACCGAGCCACGAGAGGCTCTTTCGGGGATCGTCGAACGTCTGGCAGGCGATGCCGTGGGGGAGAGTCTCAAGGCTGAGGCAGTTCTGCTGATCGCATTCGCGATCTGGCAGCTCCATCGCCAGCTAGTGCCGCCGTGGATCGTACGGCGGGTAACCGGCAGGCGGGCGGCGGCGATCTACCTGACCGTCGTCGCGCTGGTGATCGGATCCATCCTGGTACCTGAGAAACCGAAGGATCCGCGGTATCCCGTCGCTGTCGCGGACGCTGGCCGCTTCTCATCCGTGACAGTCGACAGCGTGCTGCTAGCTGACGTACTGGACCGCGGAGTCAAAGGCATCAAGTTGCTCAGCGAAAGGCAGCAGCGGGCCGTGCAGACTTACATTGGCTCAGCCGCTGCCAGCCTGTCAGGCCAGCTCGACGCGCTGCCGAGTCCCGGCTCGGACGAGACGATGATCCTCGGCTTCAGTGACTTGCACTGCAACCAGGCGATGACGGAACTGATCACTCGGCTGGCCCACGTGACTCAGCCCTCTTTGATCCTGAGCTCCGGCGACGACACCGTCAATGGAACTGCGGCCGAGCGTGGCTGTGTACGCCGGGAGGCCGGCATCCCTCCCGAAGTTCCCTTCCTGGTGGCGACCGGAAATCATGACTCCGACGTGACCGAGGCCCAGATGAGGAGCTTTGGGATGACTGTGCTTGATGGCCAGGTCGTCCAGGCCGCGGGGCTAAGCGTGCTGGGCGACGACGACCCCGAGCACAACGTCCCCTTCAGCGTCGAACGCGTCAGGGATCGGCCCGAAAGCGAGGAAGAGATGGCGCAACGGCTGATCGATATCGCCCGGGACAAGCACACTGACGTATTACAGGTGCACCAGCCCGTGGCCGCGCGTGTGATCATGAACGCCCTGAATCCGCCGACGCCGCTGGTGCTGTGGGGTCACTATCATGCGCAATCAGGTCCCAGAGTGATCATGCACGACAACGGGTCGTGGACTGTCGGCATGCAGCAGGGCACCGCAGGCGGGGTTCGTGAGCCGACGTTCACCTCTTTCAGTACGCCGTTCTCCCCGCCGCTAATCAGCGCCGACGTCTACTTCTACTTCCGTGACAACGCCACTGGCCTCATTACTGCAGTGCAGCCGGTGCACTTCCGACCGGATGCCAAGGTAGTGATTGAGAATCGCATTGCCACAGGTGATCTGACACAGTTGCCGCCCGAAACCCGGATGAGGCTGGACGAGGCCGCGCCGACTCCGAGCGCGGAGGCGTCTCGCTGAGCCGGACGCGCGGCTAAGATCACACCGGCCACGGATGGCTGGCCCCCGTAGCCCAAATGGCAGAGGCAGGCGGCTTAAACCCGCTCCAGCATGGGTTCGAATCCCATCGGGGGCACCGTGTTGGATTGCACCGCTCGCTGCGCTCGCGCTGCGCGGATCGCGCTTTAAGGCCGCCTACTTCGTCGTCGCTCGGGGACGAAAAACATGTCCCCTCTCTCCTCCTCAGCATGGCGGCGCGCGATCCGGGAGTTGGTTCGCTCCATGTCTATCGCTCGCGTCGCTCGCCGCGGATCGCGCTCTGAGCCCGCCGACGTCGTCGTCGCTTGCAGAGGAAAGAACGCCTCTGCTCGCTCCTCCTCCGTTCGGCGGCGCGCGATCCGGGTTGGATCGCTCCGCTTGCTCTGCTCCGATCTCACTGTCCGTCTGAAGATGGCAAACGGGGCACGCTTGCCGCCATGCACCCCCGTGGCTGTCTTGAGATGGGAAACGCAGGGCGGCGTGGAGTCACCAGAAAGCTCACAGCTGTTTCAAAGCCGGAAGAAAAGGGTTCGTGTCCGGCGTTTCAGTAAACTGATTACTGCGCCAACTGAGGCGCTTGACCAGGAGGACACATTTATGTTGCGTAGTTCGAACCCGATCCTCTCCAAGCAGGACGCGTTCACACCCGCAGCACCGCAGTACAACCAAAACCCGTACAACCAAGAGCCAGCCGGATACCCCCAGTACCCCGGCTCCCCGCAAGCCCCAGTGCAGTCGCTCGAAGGCCGGATGACCTTTGATGACGTCGTCACTAAAACCGCGGTCACCATGGGCGTGCTCATCATCAGTGCTGCGCTGGCGTGGAGGTTCGTACCTGACGCGCTCTACTTCCCGGCACTGATCGGGTCGGGCCTGATCGGTTTCATCCTTGTGATGGTCGTCTCGTTCCGACACAAGGTCTCGCCGAGTCTCGTACTCCTGTACGCAGCCCTCGAGGGCGTCTTCATCGGCATGATCAGCAAGGTGTTCGAGAGCCTCTACGACGGCATCGTCGTTCAGGCTGTGATCGGCACTTTTGCCGCAGCCGCGGTGACATTGGCCGCGTACAAGTTCTTCAACATTCGCGTCACGCCGAAGTTCCGCAAGGTCGTGATCATCGCGACGATCTCGTTCGCGCTGGCTCTGCTGATCAACTTCGTGCTCTCACTTTTCGGGATCAATCTCGGATTCGTTGACGGCGGCACCGGCGCGGTCAGCCTGCTGGCTGTGGTCTTCTCGCTGATCGGCGCGACGCTTGCGGTGCTCAACCTGGTGCTTGACTTCGACTACATCGAGCAAGGTGTCGCCATGGGCGCGCCAGCGAGTGAATCGTGGCGGGGTGCGTTCGGCCTGACCGTGACCATGGTCTGGTTGTACGTCGAGATCCTGCGCCTGCTGTCCTATATCCGCAGGTAGCGCACAAAGTGTGGCTGGTTCGCCAGCCGATCGCTGAACTTGAGGGCCGCGCTTTCGACGGAAAGCGCGGCCCTCACCCGTTTCTGCCCAGTGGCACACATGGTCGCTAGCAATTGCGCCGTAAAGTCGTGCGCGTGGAGTACGTCAACTCGCTCATCGAGCTCGTCGGGCATACGCCGCTGCTCCGGCTCTCCAGGGTCACCGACGGTGCAAAGTCGCTGATCCTGGCCAAAGTGGAATATCTGAATCCTGGCGGCTCGGTCAAGGATCGGATTGCGCTCAAGATGATCGAGGCCGCGGAAGGCGAGGGCAAGATCAGGCCCGGGGGCACGATCGTCGAGCCCACCAGTGGCAATACCGGGGTGGGCCTAGCCATGGTGGCGCAGGCCAAAGGCTATGCATGCGTGTTCGTTTGCCCCGACAAGGTGAGCGAAGACAAGCGCAATGTTCTAACCGCCTACGGCGCACGGGTGGTCGTCTGCCCGACCGCCGTCGAGCCAGAACACCCGGACTCCTACTACTCGGTCTCGGATCGGCTGGTCCGCGAGATAGAAGGCGCCTGGAAGCCTGACCAATACAGCAACCCAAACAATCCGGCAAGCCACTACGAGTCCACAGGTCCGGAGATCTGGGAGCAGACCGATGGCAAGATCACCCACTTCGTGACCGGCATCGGCACCGGTGGCACGATCAGCGGAGCCGGTCGTTACCTCAAAGAGGTTTCCGACGGCCGGGTCAAGATCATCGGCGCCGACCCGTCTGGTTCGGTGTACTCCGGCGGAACCGGTCGGCCCTACCTTGTTGAAGGAGTTGGCGAGGACTTCTGGCCGGTCAATTACGACCCCAGGGTCAGCGATCGGGTGATTGAGGTGTCGGACGCTGACTCCTTCGCAATGACTCGACGGCTGGCACGGGAGGAGGCGCTGCTGGTCGGTGGGTCCTCCGGAATGGCGGCCGCGGCCGCCGTTCGTCTGGCACATGAGCTCGACGATCCTGAGGCAGTGATCGTTGTGCTGCTGCCCGATTCCGGGCGCGGCTACCTCACCAAGGTCTTCAGCGACGCCTGGCTCACCCGATACGGCTTTGCGCCCCGACCCGATCAACCGGTACGAGTGGTCGGCGACGTGCTGCGTGAGAAGTCGGGCGATTTGCCGTCGTTGGTCCACACTCATCCCAACGAGACGATCGCCGAAGCCGTCGCCATCATGCGGGAATACGGCGTGAGCCAGATGCCCGTTGTGCGCGCGGAGCCGCCTGTCATGGCCGCAGAAGTCGTCGGCTCGGTCAGCGAACGCGGCCTGCTAGCTGAGCTCTTTGGGCACCGCGCGCGGCCGGCCGATGCGGTCGCAGGCGTGATGGAGGAGTCGCTACCGATGCTCGGCGTGACCGAGCCGGTCGCCGAGGCAGTCGCCTTGCTGAGGACGTGCGATGCGTTGCTGGTGCTCGACGACGGCAAGCCCGTGGGCGTGCTGACCCGGCAGGATCTGCTCAGCGACGTTAATATCCACTAGCCATCGCGAATTAGCTGACCGACTGCAGCAGCTCCGACAACAACACTCGCCAGTTTTGGGTCCACGAAACAGAGCGCCAGGATTCCAGCGGCACCCACATGGCCGATTCGGTCGTTCCGCCTGTGTCCAGCACGATCGGCTCCGTCGGGTGCGCGCAACTCGCCCGATAGACCAGGCGTACCGCGTGAAAGTCTTCGATCGTCCCGTACGGGCTACGCCCCACCCAATGGGAGGTCTGCACCCTGACGAGCTCCCCCAGGATGATTTCCTGGGAGGTCTCTTCGGCAACTTCCCGGAGCACAGCCGAGGTCGGCGGCTCGTGATCATCAAGCCCGCCACCTGGCATCCCCCACCGTCCGGTGACAGCAGTCCGGCCGGAGTACTCGGTGGCGAGCAGGCCTCGGCGCGAGATGACGACTGCGTACGCCGCAAAGCGTTGCCTGACCGTCGGTACGCCGTCGCCGAGGACCAGCCCAGCGTCACGTCCTTGCCGGCCTGCCCGTGGACGAGGGTCGTCGACCACCGGCCGAACCAGCAACCGGAGGATCAGCTCGCCCGAGCCGGCGCGGGTGGCATCGATCGGACGGACGATGGTGTAACCCCGGTCGAATGCCAGCACCTCTGGATCGGCGCCGTGATCAAGGATTACCTCGAACGCGTGCGCGCCATCCTCCGTGACACCGACGACCAGCACCTCGTCATCATTGCGTAAAGCTGCAGTTTCAGGTGTGGCCGTCGAGGTATCGCTGGACAGTCGGGCCTACTTCGGCTACCAGGTCCGCCGTGTTGCGGTTCACCAAGACCGGCAGCTGCAGGACGTAACGGCCGATCACCAGGCCCAGAATTTGGGAGGCGACCAAACCGGCTCGCCTGTCCGCTTCCTTTGGTGAAAGTTCGCCGCGAGGCAGCACATGACCAACGACTTCGAGGGTGAGGAACTCACCGACCGACCGCGTCAGGGCCGGATCCGTCAGCGCGGTGCGGACCGCCGCGACAAGAGATGGCTGAAGCTCGGAGTCCCATACTCCCAGAACCGTTCGGACGAGCCGCTCGCCGAGATCATCCCTGCCACCGGCAGCAACTTCCTCGACTACTTGTGGCAGTCCTAGAGGTAGCGCGACCGTGGCGAGGAAGAGCTGCTGCTTACTCTCGAAATAGTGGTGGATCAACGCCGCATCCACCCCGGCTTCGGCAGCGATAGCACGCATCGAAGCGCCTGCAAAGCCCTTGGCCGCAAACGCGTGCCGAGCAGCAGTAATGATCTGACCGCGAGTGTCCTGGTTGCCCGGGCGCCGGCCAACTCTGGGCTCTCGCTGGGCGGCCACTGTTCCTCCTCGACGCAGGCCCTGAGACAACATCTCCGCGGGACTCCAAGTCTGACAGGCCCTTCGTCGGCTCCGGTAGCGTTGAGCGCCGTGCAGACCCGACGAGCGTCTCCATGATCGACGCGCTGGCATACGTTGTGATCGCCCTCGCCGCGGTGGCCGTGATCTGGGGACTGGTGACTGCAGTGACCAACAGACCGCCAGGCAAGGCGCAGCTGCTCTTCGCAGCAGGACTCGAGATTGTCACCGTCGTCCAGTCGATCATCGCTGTCGCCAAGCTCGCGGGCGGCTTCCGCCCGGTTGAGCTTGCTACCACGATCGGCTATCTGATCGTCATCGTGATCTTGATCCCGATTGCATGGTTCTGGGCCAACGCCGAACGCAGCCGCTTCTCGGGAATCGTGCTGGCAGTCGCTGCACTCGCTGTTCTCGCCATGACTCTTCGTCTCCTCGTGCTCTGGACGCCGGCCGCATGACCGATGTCCCAACTCAGCCGACGGGCGCCACTGTTCGCAAGACCAACAGCGGTGCCGGCCGTGCTCTGATTGCTGTCTACGGCATTTTCGCTCTAGCCGCGACTGCCCGGGCGAGCGTGCAGCTCTTGACAAAATTCGAGCAGGCGCCCCTGGCGTACCTGCTGTCCGCGCTTGCCGCAGCGGTCTATATTGTCGCGACGATCACGCTCGCGCGTGGCACTCGCGCTTCTCGCCGACTGGCTCTGATCGCGATCATCATCGAGCTCCTCGGCGTAATCACCGTCGGCACGCTCAGCGTCCTCGACCCGGAGGCCTTCCCTCGGGCCACCGTGTGGTCGGTCTACGGGATCGGCTACGGCTTCGTGCCGCTGGTGCTACCGATCTTGGGGCTGGCCTGGCTCTGGCATACCAGACCCGCTAGCCGCTGACGACCAGATCATCAGGTGCGAAGACTCGCAACTCGACATCGTTCGCGAAATGCACCGGCCACATGGCGAGGCCGACCTGGTCCGCTGCCGAGGTGAGGTAGCGGGCCCAGCTCCTATCTGAATCGTCCATCGAGTCGCGGCCAGGGCGGGTCAGCAGCATGGCTACAGATCCCACGGCCCCGTTCCTGCCGATAATGTGCCGGCACATTTCCAGCAGCGCTCCACAGATCTTGGCGTCTGCCCAGC
>Ga0081455_10006110_pt1 | contig 13010 bp, 13 predicted proteins | sample TabmetS3T2R1_FD_70207 | JGI IMG/M metagenome (GOLD analysis project Ga0081455, IMG submission 70207) | Tabebuia heterophylla rhizosphere microbial communities from the University of Puerto Rico - S3T2R1 | ecosystem: Host-associated > Plants > Roots > Rhizosphere ... | reverse complement strand
TTCGAAGGTCAATTGAGTCCCCCCAGATTTCGGTTCCGCTCCGATGAGCTTCGAGCGCAGCCGCACGCGCTTGCCGGTCGCCACCATGTTGGTGAACCGCACCTTGTTCAGACCGTAGTTGAGGACGCGGCTCACGCCCTGGATCTCGGAGATCTGGCGGTTGAGAAACGGGATGAGAGACAGGGTCAGAAAGCCATGCGCGATCGTGGTCTTGGTCGGCAGTTCCTTGCGCGCGCGCTCGGGATCGGTGTGAATCCATTGATGATCGCCGGTCGCTTCCGCGAACAGGTTGATGCGCGCCTGATCGACCGCAAGCCAGTCGGAGACGCCGATGTCCTGGCCGACCTGACCTGTGATTTCGTCGATGGATTTGAAGACTCGCATCCGGGGCTCCCCATTGAACTATTTGTTTCCGTCCTAAGATGAGGGCTTTCCACCCCGATTGAAAGGCCGCTGCGTTAGCGCGGCGACCCCTAGCGGCGCAGCGGATCGTCTCCGCCGCAGGATCCATAGCCCGCGCGCCAGCCCGCCCGATAGCCTTCGCTCTGGTCATAAAGCGTTTGGTTGCGGTGGGGCTTTTCCGGAATCTTCGAGCCCTTGGCCTGAGCGGTGCTGCAGCCGTCCGTGAACCCCGCGGGGTAGTCGGGCTGGTCGGATGCAGGTGGGCCTTGGACGACGGCGTTGTCGCCGGCGCATGCGGCCAAAAGCAGCACGGCCCCGATCAGGGAGGCAGGACGGCCGAAACGCCAAATCATGAGAAGTCCTCGCGGAACAGGAGAAAGGGCGAGACTAAGCCATGCTCACCCACAGCCCGCAAGGCGCGATCCGGCCAATTTGACTTGAATTGCACTGTGGCGCGGAAGGAACGCGCAAGGGACGTATGAGACCGTCCCGGTGTTGGTGGGACGGGGGCGGACGGGCACGCCTTTTCGGACACGGGCGCTGGTGGCAGCGTCCGTGAACGGCAGAGTTCGCGTCGAGATGAGACAGTTGGATCCACACGGCGGTCGGTATTCGCCGTGTTTCGTTCCCGCCGGGGCCGCAATCGCGGTGGCGAATGTCATTCCGATCGATGACGATCGGCGTCGCCGCCTGGTCGTGCGCCGGCTCGTCGATCTATTGTTCCAGCCGTCGGGGCATATGACGCGCCACGAACGCGCGCTGGTCGACGAGACGGTCGCCAATCTGTTTCCGCGCCTGCCGGACCAAGAGCGGGAGCGACTGTCACGGCGGGTGGCCGAGCTCGCAGATCCGCCGCGCCGCATAGCGGCTCTCATGGCGCGCGAAAGGATCGAGACAGCACGCCTCTTCCTCGATCGCAGCGAGCTGTTCGGTGAGGACGAGCTCGGCGACATCATCGCCGCGACATCGAGCGCTCATCATTTGGCCATTGCCGAGAGGTCGAGCCTGCCGCCGCGCGTGATCGACGCCCTCATCGCGACCGGTGCGAGCGATGTCGTCGCCGCGCTTTTGCAGAACCATCAGCTCGAGCCTTCGCGCCGCAATTTCTTCCAGCTCGTCGATGCCAGCCGCCGGGATCCGGTCTGCCAGGCCCTTTTACTGTCGCGTCCGGATCTCCCGGCCGACGTGGCGCATCTGATGTTCTGGTGGGTCGCGCCGGAATGGCGTGCCTATGTCCTGCAGCGCTATGCGATGGATCGCCGCCGCATGGCCGAGGTGCTGTCCGACGTGCCGGAGGTCCCCGCCTTCGATGCCGCCGATATCGCGACCGCGCTACGTACGTTGGGCACGCTGCGCATTGGTGGTTTGCGCGACCACCCGAGCGCGCTCGACCTCTTGCCCCGATGGCTTGCGGACCCGGGTGCGGCCGTCATCAAGGCGGGAATGATGGAGGCCCTCTCGGTTCAGCCGGAGACGCTGGCACGGATCGCCGGCGATGATGGCGGCGAGCCCCTGATCGTCCTGGCGAAGGCCATGGGAATGACGGCGAGCGAGTTCGCCGCGCTCGAGCCGCTCATGTGGGAGAGTCTCTCGTTGGAGGACGCGGAGCGAAGGGCATCGCTCCGGACATTGTTCGAGACCCTCTCTACGGATTGGGCCGACCTGGTTCTCAGGCTCTGGGACCGCCAAGCGAATGGGCTTGCGCCGCCATTCATGACCGAGCCGGCCATCGACGACCATTAAAGGTCTGGAAAGCCTACGTCCCTAGGGTTGTTCCTAAGACGGTCGGGGGAGCGATGGTTGCCAGTTCGAAAGATCTGAAGACGCCGGCGGCTGATGAAGCTCCGGTGCCCAAAAGCGCGGACGATCCGCGCGGCGCGCTCTTTTCACGTCTCACCCAGCTCGCTCTGACGCCCGGAAATGGGCTCGATTCCGCCCAAAGCGCGAGCATCGATATCTCCCTTACGGACCTCGTAGGCACCGTCTCGCCGCCGCTGCGCGCCCGCGTTGCGCAGACGATCGCGGCCGCCCCGGTTCCCCTGCCGCGCCTTGTAGGCGCGCTGGCTCGCGACGAGATCGAAGTCGCTCGTCCTATTTTGAGAACGTCGCCCGCACTCGACGACGACACATTGATTGAACTCGTAACCGAGGCAAGTCCCGCCCATCGCCTGGAAATCGCAAGCCGTCCGGGGCTGGGCGCACGTATCACGAGCGAGATCGTGGAGCAGGGTGATCTCGAGCTGATCGAAGCCGTCGCCGTCAACGAGAGCGCGGCGTTCACGCCCAAGACTCTTGATCGCATGGCTCGTTTGAGCGAGACGCGCCCCAGTTTGAGCCAGCCCTTGCTGAGCCGCGAAGGGCTACCGACGCTGAGCGCGCATCGGATGTTCTGGTGGGTCACGGGCCCGCTTCGCGAGCATATCCTCCGTCACCACGTGGTCGATATTCGCGATCTGAGACGCTTATTGTCGGAGGCCGTCGATCAGGGGCTGATCGACGGGACTGCGGCGGGGTCGATCGATCGCGTTCTGGCAACGATGATGCGCCACACGCGCGCGCCGACCTCGGATCTCCTGACGATCCTGCGCAGGGGCTCGCTGCCGGCCTTTGTCGAGGCCTTGGGAGAAGGTCTCGGGACCGATCGGGAAACGGCGCGCCGCATCGTGGAAGACAATGGCGGCGAGGCGGTGGCGGTGGCCTGCCGGGCGCTCGATGCCGATCGAGGCCAATTTACCAGCATCTTTCTCCTGCTCGACTATCTCCGCTACGGCAAGGCGCGGCCCGCCGCGCACCTGACGAAGATCTCGTCGATCTATGACCGCGTGCCCCACGCGCGCGCGGCAGCCAGCGTCGTTCTTTGGACCGCCGTGACACAGGGCGATGCGCAAGATCTTAAGATCGATCGATCTTGAATGAAATTATTGCGCGTGTGTTGACGGCCTCCCTACCACCCTGCTTTACGCGCCTTTAAGTCCGCGTTTCCTACACTTGGCGTCACATCGTGTGTCAGGAGGGAAAGTCGAACCATGCTGCCGCTTATGCGCGTCATCGTGTTCGCCTCGCAAAAGGGCGGTTCGGGGAAAACCACATTGGCGGGCCATGTCGCCGTCGAGGGCGAGCGCATGGGCTTCGGTCCGGTGGCGCTAATCGATACGGATCCGCAAGGCAGCTTGTCGAAGTGGTGGAATGTGCGCGAGGCCGAGCGGCCTGCGTTCATCCAATCCGTGTTCACCAATCTCTACCAGGACCTGAGCCAAGCGCGGGACGAGGGCTTTCGCCTCGTCGTGATCGATACGCCGCCCGCGGTCACGCGCGCGATCGCCGAAGTCGTAAGCTTCGCCGATCTCGTGGTCGTACCGACGCGGCCGAGCCCGCATGACTTGCGCGCCGTCGGACCGACCGTCGACATCGTGGAATCGCGCCACAAGCAGCTCGTCTTCGTCGTCAACGCCGCAACACCCCGTGCGCGCATCACGGCGGAAGCCGCTGTCGCGCTCTCACAGCACGGCACCGTGGCGCCGGTCACCATCCATCATCGTGTCGACTACGCCGCCAGCATGACCGACGGCCGTACCGTGATGGAAGCCGACCCGGAGGGACGTTCTGCGAAGGAAATTGCAGGGCTGTGGGCCTATCTCGCGGAGCGCCTGCGGAAATCGGAAGGCTTGCGTCCTTCCTTGACGGAAGAGCAAGGCCGCGAGCCTGCGAGCCCCAATCTCAACGGCATCGGACGTCGCGTTCCGACATTTGGCCGACGTGTGCTGCAGTAAGCCTCATCACAAGAGGCACAGCGGAGCGCGAAGAATGCGTGCGTACAAAAGAACAGTGAGGACGGTGCATCACTATGGTGAAGGCGAGATTTGCGTCCCTGACGGCCGGGTTGCTGGCGCGTAAGGGCGAGGCGCATCCGGCTGCGAATTCCTTTGCGGCGATTCCGGGCTTCAGCGCCCCGGTGTTCGACGGACCGCAGAAAGGTCTCGTCCGCGAGCTTGCGGGGGCCGCAAAACCGGCCGAACCGACTCTGCAGGAAGAGCTCGACTGGATGACGACGATCGGGCCGGCGCCCGTGACCGTGCGCTCGGATCCCGTGCCGGCGCCGAGGCGGCCGGAGACCGTTATGGTTGCCAAACCGATCCTCTCGCCTCGTCTCGTAACGGTTGCCCCGTCGGCGACGCCGATTGGAAACGGACAGATCAAAGGGGCCGCGGCGTTGCTTCGCCGCGTCGGCAAAGCGCCAACTCCCGTTGCCGTGCCGACTGCTCCGCCGGCTGCTCCCGTCGGGCGCCGTGTCCATGTGACGGTCCGTCTCGATGAGGCGCGCTATGTTCGCCTCAAGATCGGTGCGCTGCGCATGCACCGCACCGGCCAGGATATCCTGACACGAGCCCTGGATGCCTATTTGACGGCCCTGGGCATCGAGCCCGTGACGGAGGCAGACCTCGAAACTCTGCGCGCGTCGCCGGATCACGGCCTGCGCTAGACCAACGTTCTTTACCGGCGAAGGCGGACCTGCCATGGTCGGCGCGGCCGACCATGAGCCTCGCCGCGACGCCTGTTCAATCTTCGTCTGATGATTTTGCCGGCCTCGCTCAGGGGCCAGCCAATGCACCTTGGCGCTATGTCCTCTCGGCGGCACTCATCATTGGCGGTGGCCTTGCCGCGTCGTTCGCCTTGTTTTATGGCGCGACACGGTTCGGTCTGACGGATGTTCTGGCTTCGCTGACCGACCCCGATGCGTTGGCCAAGCGGCCCCTCGGAGATCGGCTTTTTGCCTTTCTGGCGCTGGTCTGGGGCGTGATCGTTTTCCTGCCCCTGGCACGCGTGGTGCTGCCGTTCGTGCATCGGCGCTCATGGCGGAGCTTCGTTACAGTCGCGCCGCGCTTCCGATGGGCGCTCGCTGCAAAAAGCTTTGCCGTGGTGCTCGCTCTCCTTGGTGTGTCGCTTGTCCTCCAGCTTCTGATCGCGCCGGCGAGTGTGCGATATACACCTCCGGACACGGCGTTCTTCGCGCTGGCGCTCGTCGGAGTCCTCGTCTTGCCGTTTCAGGCGCTGACCGAGGAGGTTCTGTTCCGCGGCTATTTGACTCAGCTCACCGGGCGGCTCACCCGATCTCGCCTTTTACGAGTGGCCGTTCCCGCAACACTCTTCACTCTTGCCCATACCGGCAATCCAGAAATGACCCATGATGCGATATGGGCGGTAGCGACCTACGCCCTGGCCGGGGTTTACCTGGGCATCCTCGTGGCGCGGACAAATGGGCTCGAAGCGTCCTTCGGCCTTCATTTCGCCTCCAACCTCTTCGTCTTGCTGATCGCCAGCCCATCGGTATCTGTCTTTCCGGCCAGAGGTTTGTTCACCGATATCGATAGCGACTTCCGGTTGAGCTTCATAGCGAGCGCCTTGGTCTTTGCTCTGCATTACACATTTGTGTGTGGATTGCCGGTTCAAGCAACGGGACTGCACAGTCGAGACTAGGGCTCTCTTTGCTTTTGATAGATTCTCTGTTACGCAGGTAGCGACACTTTCACGCCGCGCCTGCGGCTCTCTTTATTTGAGCAATTTCGATGGTCGAGAAGACTAATCTGCTGGATATGGCAGTGCATATCTCTTCGGCATATGTTTCCAACAATCCGATCGCTGCGGATGAGCTTCACGGCTTCATCCGCTCGGTACACTCAACGCTTGTGGATATTTACACGGGAGCCCCGACGCCCGCGGCCTCTCCCCCGGCAGTGAGCCCCAAGCGTTCGGTCACCTCGCAATACCTTGTATGTCTCGAGGACGGGAAACGGTTCAAATCCCTCAAGCGGCATCTTCAGGCCCATCACGGCATGACCCCGGCCGAGTACCGCGAAAAATGGGGTCTCCCGCGCGACTACCCAATGGTGGCGTCAGCCTATGCGCAAACGCGCTCGCGGCTGGCGCGGGAAAACGGTCTCGGCAAAAAGCGTCGGTCGCGCCGGGGCTGAGGCCGCCGAACGACTTGATCTCATGACCTCTTGTCGTTCAGCCTAGCGGCTGAGACGCGAATCACGCGCGCGAGCGTTGCTCCCTTCGGAGCGGCTGTCGCTGCAACCCGGCCGCAGATGCACCATGTCCAAACGGTATCTGTCCGCGGCGGCCGCCGCAGCGTTCGCAATGTTGGTCGGTGTGTCGATGATCGCCGTGGGCTTCGAGCCCAACCCGGGACTGGGTCGAGTCGACATGCTGCCGCGTTCCGCAAACACCCAATGCGGGACCTGTGATGTTTTTCAGGATCTGAGCGAGCCTCAAAACGCGCCGCCCGCAGGCGGTGTGCTCGCTTCTTTCCGTGTCGGTTTCGACCTTTGGAAAGGCGTTTGTGCTGAAACGGTTGGCGCCTGTCGGAGTTCAACCGCGCCGCTCGCATCGGGGCTTTGTGCTGCAGGCGCAGATATGCAGGGACCCCTCGGACGGTTGGGGCGTCTTGCCGGCGACGTAAGCTCGCTCGCCGCACGATGCCGCGGCCTTGCGTGCCCTCAGGGTGACTGCACCGCGGGTGCGACGCTCCGACAAGTTCTCGGTAACGCCGAGGCTCGCCTCACTCGCTGGCAGGCGGAGAGCCGGTTGACCGAGACCGATCTCAAGCAAGTTGAAACGGCGCGGAAGAGCGTCGAATCGGACGCGGTCCAAGTTGTGGCTCTGGCCAAGACCGCGGCGTCGGAGCTTCCGTCGGCCACGCAGCTCACAACGATGGCGGACCAGTTCTGGCGCCACGAGGCCGTCTTTCGGGCGATCGCGGGGCGACTCTCCGGCCCGGGCGGGGCGTCGGGTGGTCCCGGACCCTGGCGGCTGGCGGAGATTGCAACCTCCCTGGGGGCTACCGCCAATGCCCTCAGAGCCGCTTCGGAGGTCAAGCCCAACAAGGATCGGCAGCGTCAGGTCGGTTCGCGGTGGTCGGCGCTCGGAAATGCGGTCGGAGAAGTTCTGGTCAATCTGCACAATCTTGGCGCGGAGCTCTCCGTGGCGCGGACGGAGCTCGTCGAGCCTGCGGCGAGCTGCGCCTCGGCCCAAGGGGCCGGACATGGGATAGCCGCCGAGCTTGCTCAAGCTCGCGGACAGCTCGAGCAATGTCTGGCCCAGACAGGCTGCGTCGAGGGGAGCCCGCTGGCCGCAGGAACGACGAGCAGTGCCGGCGAAAGCCTGGACCAACTGTCCGACGACATTGTGCACGCTTTGGACGCGGTGCGTGTGAGCGATGCCGGCCCGGTGTCCATCAGCTCCGACGAAACGTCGTACGGTCAAGGGGACGCGATCGCCGTGCGCCTTGAGGGGGCACAGAATAAATGTTTGGTCAAAGGAGGTTGGCTCGGTCTCTTCAAGCTAGACCAAAGCGCCCGACTGACGGCGGACCCCGTCACCAAGGTCGACATTGCTCCAGGTGGAGACCCGGACCCGGTTCTAATTGGCGCGCCGCTCGAGACCGGCGCTTTCGCGTTGGCTTTGTTCGGGTCCCAGCGCCCCGAGACGCCCCTCGGCGTGAAGGCGATTACGGTGTCGGCGCCCCGTGCAGGGTGTCGCGGCTTTTCTGGTCGGTGGCAAAGTGATTTCGGCGATCTCATCACGACCGTCCGCGGCGGCCAGCTGCGCGGAACTTATCGCCGGACACCGGATGCGACGCCGGGCTTTTTGACAGGGACACTCAAGGATCGAGTGTTCACTGGGACCTGGCGATCCGAGCTCGGCGCCGGAGGAACGCGGCTCATTCTGTCGAAAGACGGCAACAGTTTCTCCGGCACGTGGTCGAAGAAGCTGGGCGAGGTCGACGGCCATGGACTCTGGCAAGGCAAATGTAATTCAAAGCTTTAAGGCTCTAAGCTCTTGAGAAGGGTGAGCTCCCCCGCGATGGCTTCGAGCACCGCGCGGACGCGGAGCGATCGAGGGGGCCTGTGCTCGCGCGGGCGGTTCGACGCAAAGCCGCAAGTGATGCTTTGAGCCGCGCCAGCAGCGCATGGGCCCGGGCTTCGGACGGGTCGTCGAGGTCAAGTGGAGAGACGCTGATGAGGGCCGGCAATTGCGCAGCCCGGCGGTAGGCGGCGCCGGCTCCCCGCAAGGAGCGTCGCCTTGCGCGGGCGCCTTCGGCAGCGATACGGGTCCAAAGCTCATCCGAAACACTACAACCTGTCATGCCACAACATTAGGTGGGCCCGCAGGGGTGGAGGATTAGAGTTCCCAAACCGTGAGCTGGAACCCTCATCTGTGCCTTAGAGGTGTTCAAAACGGAGCATCAGACGTGCGACCCAGCGCAACGATTGGTTGTAGCGAACGTCCTCTCCCGGTTCGAGTGGCACAAGGGTATAGGTGCGGTCATTGCCCCGCACGACGCGGCGCAGAACAACCCGCCCATCGCTCAGGCAGCACAAGCTGTCATGGCTCAAGGCGTTTTCGATGTCGTCCCCCTCCATCCGGCTCGCGACCAAAATTTCTCCGGCCCGGTAGGGCCCATAGGCTTGTGCGAGTTTCACAGCGACGAGTGAGTCGCCCCGGGCTTCGAAAATCACACGATCGGCCTCGCCGGCCCGCATGATTTGGCCACCAGCATCGACCAGTCCCAACAGGGCGATGTCCGGTCGCTCCGGGGCGTCCAAAAGATCGGCGGGATGCACGCTCAACACTCTGGCCAATCGCTCCAGCCAGTCGGCCGAGAGCGTCATGACCTCCGTCTCGAGACGGGAAATGGTTTGCGGCGTCGTTCCCACCGCATCCGCTAGGTCTTTAAGCGTCATGTCCTGCTGACGCCGATAAAGCCGAATTCTGTTCTTCATCACCCATCCCTCTTTACGCCACAACCTGGGCGAGATGTGTTGTTACATCAATGTTTTTACTAATTACGTACAAAATTGTCCACGACTTATCCTCCCTCGGAGAATTCGCGGTACACTTCCCGTAACCTTTCGCGGATATGAGTAGTTACAACTAGGGAGGGAGAGTGGCGGACATGGCATCTTATGAGAGAGTCGGTTTGGCGAGCAACAGGCGCAGGGCTCTGTTTGTCTTGCAGGCCGTGGCGGCCTCGGCGGCGCTCGACCCGGGTGAGATGCTGGCTCCCACCCGACGCAACGCGCGGGTGGCGCTTGGCCGCCAAGTGGCCATCTATTTATCCCACGTCTCTCTCGGAATGTCGCTCCGGCAGGTGGCGATGGCCCTGGGGCGCGATCGCACCACGGCCGCCCATGCGTGCCGGGTCGTGGAGGAGCGTCGCGAGGATGCGCGGTTCGACGCTTGGGTCCAGGCGCTCGAAGGCGCGATTCGGTCGGTTCCCTTCGAGGAAGGCCCCGACTTCTATGGATATGAATCCGTCAGGGGGGCGGGGCGCGCATGAATTCGATGCCAAAGCGGAAGGAGCTTGGAACAACACGCGCGACGCCCGAACTCGAGCAGGAAACTCGTCGTGTTCTGCGTCGCCTCGCGGAGTCGGACGGATATATCGCCGAGCATGCGCCGGACCTGGCCGGTGTCTTCGTAAAGCGCAACGGATTCAAGCGTCCGGTGCTGACGCTCGCGCTGCAGATGGTGACCAATCTCCGGGCCGCCGGACTGATCGAGCCACGACCTGGCAGCGCTGGAGGCTATGTGACGAGTGCCGCGGGCGCTGCGTTTCTGGTTCGCGCGTCGGCGGGTGATGATGGATTTCAGCGTCAGCACCGGTTGATGGAAAAACGGAGCGTCGTGGGCGATGCGGGTGAAGGAACGGCCCCGAGAGTGAGTTGCGCGGTCAATGTGGGTGAGTCGCCTCTGGGCTGGCTCGCCCGGCGCAGGGATCCGTCTGGTCAGCCCCTGATCACGGCCGAGCAGTATGCCGCCGGCGAAAGGCTGCGCGAGGACTATGCGCGCGGACAGCTCATGGCGCGCGTTACCCTTGATTGGTCACGCCCGATCGCGTCAGGCGGAGGATCGGGCGGCGAGACTTTGACGGATGCCGCGCTGGCCGCGCGCCGCCGCGTCAACGCTGCGATCGAAGCTGTTGGGCCCGGGCTTTCGGATGTACTGATCGAGACATGCTGTCATCTGCGGGGGCTGGAAGAGGCAGAACGCGCGCTCAATTACCCGCCGCGCACGGGCAAGGTCGTCATCCGCATCGCGCTGGAGCGCCTTGCGCAGTACTACAAGATGGGCGCGGAGACCCGCCCGGGCCGCACGTGGCTCCGAGCCTGGCATGCTGAAGAAGACGTTGAGGATGCTTAGCCCTCGGCCGTGTGGCCTTGGACCACCGCGGCCACAAGGTCCGCGCCGTCCTTGGCTGCCCGCGCGAGAAGGCCGCGCGCCTCGCGGCAGACATCCCCATGATCGTCGCAATAGCGGGGAAGGCTCGCAATGCGCTCCTTGAGCGCAGCATGATCCACGGTAACCGTACCGCTCACTAAGTCAAAATGTTTGAAGGGCACGAACGCACACACCACGACGAACCAGAAAAGCGCGCGAAACGCAAACATTGAAAAGGGACCTCACTGTTCTAGGCCCCCTGGCTACCATGCGGGCGTTTCTCATCCCTCAATCGATCGCAGACAGTTTTATCTTTCGCGGCAGTCCTTTTGTGACAACGCGTGACATGCCTTCCAGCGTGTGAAAAACGAGACACAACATCGTGAGCCGCGGTCAAAATGCCGCAGCTCACGATTGAATATTCAGCCGTGTCAGCTTTTGGTCGGCAGCAATTGCGACCAGCACGCGGAAACTTCCGCGACTGCGTGCGTTCCCGTGCAGAACGCCTCTTCCGACGGGAAATGTGCCGCTGCCATGCACTGATTCAGATTGAGGCGAGACCAGCGCAGGCACTGCTCCAATCCCTTGTCGCTCACAAGCGCGGGCGAGGCCGCTGCAATGCTGTCCGGCGAATCCCCCATGGCCAGCCGCGCCGCAAGCTGGAGCGCGCGCGTTGTAGGACCTGTCGGCGCAACCGCGGCGGGAGCCTCCGTCTTCGATTTCCCGCCGAACAGACCGGCCTGGAGAACGAAGGGACGCGGATCGTTCTCGGGCTTGGACGTGAACGCCGCGAACGTGGGCGTTGCGGTCAATGGTGTTTCGAGCGCGCCCCATTTCTTGATCTTCTGGAATTCATAGGACGTGCTGATGAAGCGCTGCTTCAAGGTGTTGAGCTTGTTCGTGTCCGTGGCGAGGGGGCCGAGCACGTCGTTCATCGCCGCATAGGCGCCGTCAAGACGAAGCAGATAGGACGGATCGCTCAAGCGGCTCACCATCTCGTCGTGGCCGCGCTTCTGAAGCTCCTTGTTGATGCTGGCCGAGAACGCGCTGTTCTTGGAGGCGATCTCGGCACCGTTGGCGATCCAACCCTGCGACATCATCTTCGGATCGTGCCTCTTGAGCCGGCCCAGCGCATCGCGCACTTCGGACGGATTGTCGAGCTTCATCGCGTAGATCGTGTCGATGTCGCGTGCAAAGCTCGTATAGCCGAGCGCCTGTTGCTCCAGCGGCGGCAGGGCCTTCGGGGGCGCGGGAGGTTCGACTTTGGCCGTCTTGGACGGCTTTTTGGGCTTCGTCTCCGCCGTCTTGGGCGGGGCGATCTCCATGCCGGGCTTACCTGCGGCGACGCCCTTATTGCCGGTCGGGGTCTGATCGACGCTCGCGATTCCAGGTGCCGGTGCGGCGGCGGGCGGCACGGTTGCCTGTTGCTCCGCAGGCGGAGGGACCGGAACGGCCTGCGGCGCCGGTTGCGCCATTTCAGCCGGCGGTGCCGCGGGCGCCATCGCCATCTCAGGCGGCGGGGCCTTGTCTTGACTGGCGAGCACGCCTACCAGGCCGACGAGCGCTACAGCCGCCACCGCGCCGAACAACGTTGTGCGGTCAATGCTAGGCGTGGTCAGGAAGGTTCGCAACTGCACCGTATCGATACGCATGAGTGACTCCCCTGTCTGGCGATGCAGACGCTAGCGCGAAGGCTCTAATCGACCATGAGGATCAGATCTGCAATCCTCGGCAACTTTTCTGAAAGTTGCAGCCATGGAACTGCAAAGCTAGCGCTGATCCGACATGCCCCGACCTGGATCGTCCGCGTCCACCGCGAGCGTCGCGATTTTAGGAATCCGGCACCGCGAGCGCAACCGAATTTGGCAAGCGCCGGGGAGACAACGAAGGCCGTAACCAGTTGTTCACCTTTATCGATTGTTAATAGCGTGTCGAAAAGCGGCGCATTTGCGCCACGTTATCGGATCCGTGACCCGAAATGCCGCGCAATCTCCTTTCTCTTGTAAATCCGTTGCGGGAGGCACTTTCCGATGGGCGGGCGGAGCGATTCGCGGCCAGCAATCTCGTTGCGGGAACGGTGGCCGCGCTGCTCGTCGGTCTATTGCTCTGGTTCTCTCCGCCGACGTCGGCCGCCGAAGGCTTGGCGCTAGCTTGGCTATGTGTGCCGCTGGCCCTTTCACGATTGCCCCGGCTCGGCGTGCGCCTTGAATTGTGCCAGGCGGCCGCGGTCACCAATCTGGCCGGGCTCATCACCTTTCTCGCCGCCGTCACGGGTGGGCCCCGCTCGTTTCTGATCGCGTGGTTTATCGTCATTCCCATGGAGGCCGCGGTTCATGGCCGCCGCCCGCTCATTTTTGCCGCTGTCGCGCTCGCCGCTGGCGGCTTGC
>Ga0081455_10006109_pt1 | contig 13011 bp, 13 predicted proteins | sample TabmetS3T2R1_FD_70207 | JGI IMG/M metagenome (GOLD analysis project Ga0081455, IMG submission 70207) | Tabebuia heterophylla rhizosphere microbial communities from the University of Puerto Rico - S3T2R1 | ecosystem: Host-associated > Plants > Roots > Rhizosphere ... | reverse complement strand
ATCCGGACGATGATCGCCTCGCCCGTGCCGGTCGTCGTCTATGTCGCGCCCGGCGGCGCGCGGGCAGCAAGCGCGGGCACCTACATCACCTACGCGGCCGCCGTCGCCGCCATGGCGCCGGGCACCAATCTCGGTGCCGCGACGCCGATCCAGATCGGTGCGCCCTCGATGCCGAGCCCGCAAGGTGCTCCCGACAGCGACGGCAAGGGCAAGACCGATGGCAGCTCTCCTTCCACACTGCGTGACACCGAAACGCGCAAGATGATCAGCGACGCCGTGGCCTATATCCGCGGCCTCGCCCAACTCCACGGCCGCAACGCCGAATGGGCCACCGAGGCCGTGCGCGAGGCGGCGAGCCTGCCGGCGTCCGAGGCACTGAAGCTCAAGGTGATCGACGTGATCGCCGACGACGTGCCCGACCTTCTGCGCAAGATCGACGGCCGGACCGCGATCGTCGCCGGACAGGCCCGGCCGCTCGTGACGGCGGGGCTCGAGATCGTGTCGCACGCGCCCGACTGGCGCACGCGCCTCCTCACCATCATCACCAACCCCAACGTCGCCTACCTCCTGATGCTGCTCGGCGCCTACGGCCTGATCTTCGAGCTTTCGAACCCGGGCGCCGTCCTGCCCGGCGTCGTCGGCACCATCAGCATCCTGGTCGCGTTGTTCGCGCTCAACATGCTGCCGATCGACTATGCCGGCGCCGGCCTGGTGCTGCTCGGCATCGCGCTCATGGTGGCCGAGGTCTTCATCGGCTCGTTTGGCGTGATCGGCGCCGGCGGCATCGTGGCCTTCGCCATCGGCTCGATCATCATGTTCCAGTCGAACGCGCCGGGCTTCGCGCTCTCGCTCTCGCTTGTGATCGCGGCCACTGCGGTGACGGCGGGCTTCCTCGCCCTCGTCTTCGTCCTGCTGCTCCGCTCGCGCCGACACCGCGTCGTCACCGGCAGCGAGGCCATGATCGGCGCCGAGGGCGAGACCGTGGAATGGCAAGGCGACAGCGGCAAGATCCGCATCATGGGCGAGATCTGGAAAGCCCATGCACGCCAACCGCTGCTGCCCGGCGCTCGCATCCGGGTCGTCAGCCGCAAGGATCTCGTGCTCACGGTCGAGCCGATGTGAAGGATCGGTTCGCCGCCCACAGCGAAGGGATAAAACATGTTCATCACCGTCGGCATCGTCGCCGTCATCGTCATCCTCGTCCTTTACATCGCTGTTCTGGCGATCCGGATCCTGCGCGAATACGAGCGCGCCGTGGTCTTCACGCTGGGCCGCTACACCGGCACCAAGGGACCGGGTTTGGTGCTGCTGGTGCCGTTCGTACAACAGATGGTGCGCGTCGACCTGCGCATCGTGGTCGACGAGGTGCCGAGCCAGGATGTGATCTCGCGCGACAACGTCTCGGTCAAGGTGAGCGCGGTGATCTACTACCGGGTGGTCGACGCCGAACGTGCGGTGATCCAGGTCGCGGCCTACATGCAGGCCACCAGCCAGCTCGCGCAGACCACGCTGCGCTCGGTGCTGGGCAAGCACGACCTCGACGAGATGCTGGCCGAGCGCGACAAGCTCAACACCGACATCCAGGACGCGCTCGACAAGCAGACCGATGCGTGGGGCATCAAGGTCTCCAACGTCGAGATCAAGCGCATCGATCTCGACGACAGCATGATCCGCGCCATCGCCCGCCAGGCCGAGGCCGAACGCAGCCGCCGCGCCAAGATCATCAATGCCGAGGGCGAACAGCAGGCGGCGCAGAAACTGGTGGAAGCGGCGCAAATGCTGGCGCCGGTGCCGCAGGCCATGCAGCTGCGCTACCTCGCGACGCTGTTCGAGATCGCGGGCGAACGGAGCTCCACCATCGTCTTCCCCTTCCCGATCGACCTGATGCAGACCTGGGCCTCGCACTTGGCCTCAGCACGCGACGGCAAGTAGGCCGACCTACGGTCTATTCCTGGGCCGCGAGAGCCGATTCGTGCCAGCGGCGCAGCAGCAGGTGCGAGAGAAGCGTGAGGGCAAGGAAGATCGCGATGCCGGTCGCCGAGATCAGCACCAGCGCGGCGAACATGCGCGGCACCTTGAGCTGGTAGCCGGCCTCGAGGATGCGCCAGGCCAGGCCCGAGGCGTTGCCGCCGGTGCCGGCCACGAATTCGGCAACCACCGCGCCGATCAGCGCGAGCCCACCGGAGATGCGCAAGCCACCCAGGAAGTAGGGCAACGCGGCGGGCAACCGTAGATGCAGGAGCGTGCGCCAGCGGCCGGCGCCGTAGAGCTCGAACAGACTCAAGAGATTGCGATCGACCGAGCGCAGGCCGAGGATGGTGTTCGACAGGATCGGGAAGAACGCCACCAGCCAGGCGCAGATCAGGAGCGACAGGTCGACATTGTTGGCCCAGATGATGATCAACGGCGCGATCGCCACGATCGGCGTCACCTGCAGGATGATGGCGTAGGGAAAGAGCGACAGCTCGACCCAGCGTGACAGCGAGAACAGGATCGCCAGCAACCCGCCGATCACGACCGCCGCGGCGAGCGCCTCGAGCGTAATGCCGAGCGTGACCCAGAGCGACGGCGCCAGCAGCGCCCAGTCGTCGACCAGGGTCCTCGCAATCACGAGCGGCCCCGGCAGGATATAGGGCGGGATCGCAAGCAGGCGCACCGCCTGCTCCCACAGGACAAGGATCAGCGCGCCCAGCACCAGCGGCGCGATCGCCTTGGCACTCATGCCGCCTGAACTTCGACCGCCATCGCCGCGGCGAGCTGCTGTGACGTCTGCCGGCAGAGCGCGGCATAGTCGGCGGAGGTGCGGAACGCCTCGTCGCGCGGATAAGGTGTCGGGATCGCAAACTCCGCCGCGATACGGCCGGGCCGCGCACTCATGATCGCGATGCGCTGCGACAGGAACACCGATTCGAATACCGAATGGGTGACGAAGACCACGGTGACGCGCTCACGCTGCCATAGAGTCAGCAGATCGATATTGAGCTTGTGGCGCGCGATCTCGTCGAGTGCCGCGAACGGCTCGTCCATCAGCAGGAGTCGCGGCCGCGTCACCAGGGCACGGGCGATCGACACCCGCATCTTCATGCCGCCCGAAAGTTCGCGCGGATAGCTCCGCTCGAAGCCCGCGAGTCCGACGCCCGACAGCGCCTCGCCTGCCCGCCGCAAACGCTCGGCGCGCGACAGGCCCGCGAGCCGGAGCGGCAACGCGACATTGGCGAGTGCGGTGGCCCAGGGCATCAGCGTCGGTTCCTGGAACACGAAGCCGATCTCGTTGCGGCCCGCGGGCCGCTCGACCTTGCCGCTGTTCGGCTGCGCCAGTCCCGCGATCAGGCGCAGCAGGGTGGTCTTGCCGCAGCCCGACGGCCCCAGCACGCTTAGAAACTCACCCTCGCCCACGTCGAGCGTGACATCGCCCAGTGCCTGCACACCTGACGCAAACGTCCGCGAGACACCGCGCACCGATACGATCGAGCCTGAGGGCCGCGCCGCAATACCGGCGCCGGTCTGATGCGAACGATCCACCCGCGCTCAGCCGTCCGACTTCAGCATCGTGTCGTAGTCGGCACGCAACAGGGAGAAGAGGAGATGATCGGCCCAATGGCCGTTGATGCGGAGGTACTGCCGCGCCAGCCCCTCCTCGTGGAAGCCGGCCTTGGCCAGCACCGCCTTCGATGGCTCGTTGTGCGGCAGGCAGGCCGCCTCCAGCCGGTGCAGGCGCAGATCGTCGAAAACAAAGGGCAGGATGGCGCGCAGGGCGTCGGTCATCAGCCCCTGGCCGGCATAGGGCTGGCCCATCCAGTAGCCGACCGATGCCGCCTGGGCGACGCCCCGGCGGACATTGCTGAGATTGATGCCGCCGACCAGCCGGCGGCGATCGTTGAGGAAGACGAACAGACCGTAGGCCTCACCGGCCCGCCATTCCTTGATCTGCTGGCGTAACCGGCGGCGATAATGGTCGCGGCCCAGCGAATCGTCGGGCCAGGTCGGCTCCCAGGGAGTGAGGAAAGTGCGGCTGCGGGCCCGCAATTCCGCCCATTCCGGCCAGTCTTCCATGCTGGGCGCGCGCAGATAGACGCGCCTGCCCGAGATACGGGTCATTCCCGAAAGTGACAGGGGAACATCGGCCAGACGGAACATGGCGGCCCCATAGTAGGCCGGCGCCTCGAATTGTTCCATGATTTCCATGACTTGACCTGGGGCTTTCATCGACCCGAGGATGATGGCCCTCGTCCGCACAAGGTCGTGAGAAACACCGCCGACAGGACAACGTTGCCGCACCCTCAGGAGACCGGGGCCTCGCCATGGAAACCGACCAGAATTCCAACGTCGGCCAGAAAGGCCGCTTCTATCTCACCAAGCACATTTGGGTGCCGCAGGAGCCGATCGAGAACTTCAATCTCAGAATGTCGGACATGATCCTGCGCCGCATGCCCAGGCTGCCGCTGAGCGGCGATGACGCGCTGAAGGCATTCCCCGTACTGGCCGAACTGAAGAAGAGCCACGACAAGATCAAGGCCGACCTTCAGTACCTGCTGAGCCACCACGAAGAGATTCCGGCCCTGCACGAAGTGCATCCGCGCGACTTGTTCGTGCCGGGCCGCGCCTGGCGCACTTTCGTACTCAAGATCTACGGCCATGAGATCAAGGAGAACACCGCGGCGGTGCCCGACACCTACGCGGCGATACAGCGTATTCCGGGTGTGCACTCCGCCCTCTTCAGCATCCTGGCCGGCGGCGCGGAGATCGTGCCTCATCGCGGCTCGGCCGCGGGCGTGATCCGTTTCCACTATCCGCTGATCGTGCCGAAGGAACCGGAAAAGTGCTGGATGGAGGCCGGCGGCCACCACTTCTTCTGGGAAGAAGGTGTACCGATCGTGTTCGACGACACGCGCGAGCACTGGGTCAAGAACCAGACCGAGGAAACGCGTGTGGTGTTGATCATCGACTTCAACGCCAACATGCCGTTCCCGGTGAACCTCTACACCGGCCTGCGCTACAACCTCATCCGCCATTCGAGCGAGGTGAAGGCCGTGCATGACCGCGCCGCGATCGGCGTGCCGCCGCGCAACAAGCCGGTCCCCGCGACCGACGGCCTGATCAGCAACGCCAGCAGCGCCACGGTCCCTGCCGCGCGGCGCTAACGCGACTCTATTCGAACCCCTTTGCCTTTAGAACGGTCTTGGCTGAAGGCGAATAAAGGAACGCGACCAGCGCTCTTGCGGCATCAGCCTGACCGCTGCCGGTAACGATGCCAGGGGCGAACTGGGTGTAGTTCTGGATCGCTGATGGCAGCGGGCCAGCGAGTTCGATGGTTGGTTGAGCCAGGATTTCGCTGACTTGATTGAAGCCGATCTCAATTTCGCCGCTGGCAACGCTTGTGTACAGCGTTGCAAGCGTTGATAGCTTGGTCTTGGGTTTCATCTCCGCGGCAATGCCCAATCGTTCGAGCAGGCTGGCCACGTAGATGCCACTGGCACCCCCACCGGCCGGATCAGGATAAGCAATCGATCTTGCGGCCAGCATCGAGTGTTTGAAAGCGTCGACCGAACTGATGTCGGGCTTCGCGGCACCCTTGCGCACAAATGCGCCAACACCGACCTTGGCGACTATGACGCGGTTCGCAGCCACAACTTTGCCCTGCGCTTGAAGCCGGTCGATCATTGGCACAGAGCTTACAACAACATCGGCAGGCTCACCCTTTTGAACATGGTCCGCGACAGCCCCCGCCGTTCCGTAGGTGACCGTTACTTTGTGTCCGGAAGATTTTTCAAAATCCGGGATCAGCGCATCAATGGCCGGATGCAAAGCCGAGGCGGATAGAAGCTTGATCTCCGCGGCGCTCGCCGTACTCCCGGCAGTGATGCCAAACAAGGCAGATCCCAAAGAGATCGTGGCGAAGACACTCAGAATGCTGCGGCGAATCATCAGCCCCTCCCAAGTAGAGCTGCGAGCGCACGTTCGTCTCATTCGATCACCCAATCGGCACGCACCAGCAGCCACGCCGGAAGGTCGATGCCGAGGGTCTTTGCCGTCTTGAGATTGATCGCCAGTTCAAATTGTGTCGGCGTTTCAATGGGTAGATCGGCGGGAGCGGTCCCTCGAAAAATACGCGCGACATAGTGGGCCAGCCGGCGCCGCATCGCTCTTCGGTTTGGCCCGTAGCCTAGCAAGCAACCCGATTGCGCGTTCTCGGCCCATTCGCACATGACCGGGAGCGCCATTCCAAGGGCGCGCCGAGCGAGCAACTCTGCATCGCGATTGAAGGTGGGGCTGCCGGTAACGACCAATGCCTGAGCTCCCGCGGCATACATCGCGGCAAATGCCGCCGAATACTCCTCGGGACCGTCGACGTCGAATGTGTGGAGCTCGATACCGCGTTTCGCCGCGATGGCGCGCAAGGAGTGCTCGACCGGTAGGCGATAGGACAACGACCGGTGCAAAAGAGCTGCGATGGAATGTGCCTCTGGTGTCACCTGCGCCAGCAGGTCCAACCGCTTTCCATCCAATTCCTCCGCCAGGATCACGAGGCCTGTTACATTGCCACCGGGACGAGCGAGGCTGGCAGCAAGGCCCAGCCGAACCGGATCCGCGCCGAATGTGATGATCGGCACGGTTTTCGTCGCACCGGCTGCGGCGTCGATCGCCTCCGCACCGATGGCAATGATTGCGTCGGGTTTGGTCAGCGCCATTTCGCGAGCGACTGTGGGAATTGCCGACGCGTCGGCGACGCGTTCGTCCAGGACGACATTGCGTCCCTCGCGATAACCCAATCTCGCGAGTTCCGGGACGGTTTCCGCCCGGGTTATGTCCAGCGACTCACGGGAAGACGCAAGTTCGCCAAGGCGATAGACCTTCTCGGTCGTTGCCGTCTGCGCCGCGACCGGAGCCGCGACCAACAGCAGAAGACAGGCAATGTTCCTCATGATCCATCCGCCCGCAGGAAGACCCAAACGTCAGTCCAGATGCACCGCGGCCGTTCGGATGACGCCAGCCCAGACATCCGTGTCGCGCTGGATCAGACCGGCAAATGTTTGAAGGGTGATATCCGGCGCCTCGTAGCCCAGGGACCCATAGCGCTCCAGGAGGGTTGGCGACTTCAAGGCCTTGGAGACGTCCGCGGTGATGTGCTGGCATACCGGGCCCGGCGCTGACCGGGGGGCAAAAAGCCCGACCCAACCCTGCACCTCGTATCCCTTGAAACCCGGCAGCTCGGCCGTGCACGGCACGTTCGGATAGAGCTTGTCGCGGGCCGGGGCGGCAAAGGCGATGAAGCGAATCTTCCCCGACTGCTCCATGCCGCCGGCGCTGCCTATGCTGCCGAGCGCCCAGTCGAGCTCCCTGTTGGCGACCGCCGTATAGAGTTGTCCGAAGTCACGGTACGGGACGTGGGTCATCTCGGTCCCGGTCATCTGCTGCAGACGAAGGGCACCGAGGTGCCCCGGGCTGCCGATGAACCAGGATCCGTAGTTGATCTTGCCGGGGGCGGCTTTGGCCGCCGCGACGATGTCGCCAAGGGTCTTGTACGGGCCGTCCGCCGCCACCGCGACGAAGAACCAGGTGCGCAGAATCATGGCGAGCGGCGTGAAGTCGGCCGCGACGTTGTAGGGCAGGTTCCGGAAGATGTGCGGATGCGTGGTGATGTGGCTGTTGTCCAGCTCGATCAGGTCGTAGCCCTCGGCATTTCCCTGCTTGAAGGCCGACACGGCAATGAAGCCGTTTCCCCCCGGGCGGTTGTCGACGACGACCGGCTGGTTCCAGTCTCTCGACAGCCGATCCGACAGGACGCGCAGTGCGGCGTCAGGGCCGGCCCCCGGCGGGAAGGGCGTGACCATGCGGACCTGTCTTGCCGGAAAGGTCTGGGCAAAGCTGCCTGACTGTCTCACGTCGAGTGCAATGGCGGCGCCCGATGCCGCCAGAGTTCCCAGAACGCGTCGCCGTAGCATTGTCATGCGAGCCTCCCACCTGCTTGGCTCACACTATGTGCGCGCGCGATTCCGCGGGTCCCGAAGAAGGGATGACGAAACGACGATATTTCGCCTAAAGTTCTAGTGAAGACCGATGCCGATTGCCGAATGAACGAAGCTCCACACGCGTGCTTGCAGTTCGATCGCTTTACGCTTGATCCCGCGCGCGCCGCACTACGGTTCGACAACCAAGAAATCTTCCCGCGCCCGAAAGCGTTCCAGGTGCTTTGTCACCTCGCCGGAAATGCTGGCCGACTGGTCGGGAAAGAGGAACTGTTCGCGGCCGTCTGGCCGGAAGTGGAGGTGACGGATGATTCGCTGGTGCAGTGCATCCGCGAGCTGCGCCAGCTCCTCGGCGACAAGGAGCATCGTCTCATCAAGACCGTGAGCCGTCGCGGCTATCTGCTGGATGCCAACGTCAGGATGCCGAGCGCGCCGTCGATCGCAGCGAGCGTGATGCCTGTCGAAAGATCTGCTGCTCCCACGCCACCGGGTTATGCCCTCTCGCGCCATTTCAACCCCGCCCCGCTGCCCTTGTCGGCCCGGAACAGATTGTTCTCCGAGGATGATGCTCGACGCGTCGCTGAAATCGCGCACAGCAAGCAGCTTCCGTTGCCGCGCGTCGAGATCGATACTCCGGATGAGGACGTTCCCCTGGCCATTCGGCGTTTCGTCGGCATCTGGGTGAGCACCAAGGGATTCGTGGGCACCAACCGGCAGTTCATGTTCATCCTGACCCACGTCGAAAGGGAGGGTCTTGCCGGCGGTTATACGGTGCGTGGACCGCCCGCCCCCAACAGCTACATCCAGAATCCGGCGGAGGCCGTGGCCTTCACGGCGTTCATCGCCAAGAACGAACTCACCTTCAGCAATCCCCGCGGCAGCTACCGGGTATGGTTCGTCGGGCGCAATTCATTGGTCTTCCATCAGACCTATGTCAGCGGTTATGTGACGATGGTTGCGCTCGAGCCGGTCTGGACCCTGCTCGACGCCGAGCGCGCGGCAGGCAAGCGTCGCTCGAGGTAGCAGTCACCTCGACTATTTTCTCTTGGGTCGACGGACAGCCCTCACCTTGCCGCTGCCGCCACCGCCGCAGAAGAATTGATCGCCATCGGCCTCGAGCCCGGACACGCCGACACCGCTCGGCATCTCGATCCGCTCCAGCACCTCTCCTGTCTTGGGATCGATACGCCGCAGGTCGCTCTCCTCGCCTTCCCAGGTGCCGTGCCAGAGTTCGCCATCGGTCCAGGTGACGCCGGTCACGACACGGTTGGATTCGATGGTGCGCAGAACCTTCCCGGTCTCGGGATCGATCTGAACGATCTTGCGGCCGCGATGCTGGCCGACCCACAGCGTCCCTTCGGCCCAGGCGAGGCCTGAGTCGCCGCCATTACCCGGCGCCGGGATGGTGGCGAGCACATGGCCGGTCTTCGGATCGATCTTCAGGATGCGATCCTCGGCGATCTGGAACAGGTGCTGGCCGTCGAAGGCCGTCCCCGCATGCGAGGCAACCTCGATCGATCGCTCCACCTTGCCGCTTTTTGGATCCAGCGCGTTGATCTTGTCGCCTGACGCAAACCAGACGTGCTGGCCGTCGAAGGTGACGCCGGCCACTTGCTTGACGTCAGGGAAAGGTCCGTATTCGCGGAGGATGTCGGCTGCGGAGTGTTTCATGCCGCCATTCTAGTCGCTGGGCAGCGGACCGGGGAGCAACAAGGTTGTCGGGAATCCCGGCACCGACGGGGTCGTCCAGCGGCGCGCCCGCCCGCGCCCGAACGACTGCACCTTGCCGGCCGATGCCAGCGAGTCGAGCGCCCGCTGCACGGTGCGCGCACTGGCGCTGAGTGCAATCGCCAGCGCCGAGCTCGACCAGGCCTCGCCATCGGCCAGGAAGGCCAGCATCGCCGCATGCTCCTCCTCCGCCGGCGGCGCCAGCACGACGACCTCGGACGCGCCACGGGGCGTCAGCGCGAAACCCAGTTGGGTCGCACCGATATCGGCCAGCTCCCGAAGCTCCCCGCGCAGCCGCCCGACTTCGACCCGCAGGCGCGCCCGATGCGATTCGTCGACATGCCTCGCGCGGAAGGCGCGCGCGAGAAGGACGCTGCGTGACACGTCCGCCGGCCAGGCTTCCGCCAGCGCCCGGGCCAGCGCGAACAGGACCGGACGCGTCGCGAGCGAGACCACGCGGTCTCCTTGCCGCACCACGTTCCGGCAGGCGTCGATGACAAGGACATCCGACGCCAGCAAGTCCTCCACCTCCTCGAGCAGCAGGAGGCGTTCTTCACCGCGCGCGATCAGGCGCGCCGCCGGCGTGCGGAGCACCAGCGCGGCGCTCTCGACCTCCGCCGTCAAAGCCGGGATGTCGGCCTTGCGCGCGGCATCCCTCGCCCGGACAAGCGCCGCGCGTGCGCCCTTCGTCTGCAGGCGTCGGATGGCGATTCCGGCGACCGCCAGCTCGTGGTTAACGCGCGATGCGGGCGGCAGCGGCGCGGGGCCGGGTTCGGCCAGCCTGCGCTCGGCCTCGTCGAGATGGCCGATCAGCAGCAGGCGGCGGACCTCGAGATTGCGCGCATGCGCGGCGTTCGCGCGATCACCATGCGTTTCGAGCGTCATCCGCGCCGCGTCGAGCGCCTTCGCGGGCCAGCCAAGATCGCGCGAGACCAGCGCGATCTCCGCCTCGGCAACGACGCAGCGCGCGCGGGCCACGGCCTCCCTTGGACCAAAGGCGCGCGCCGCCCGCCGCAGAAGAGCCTTCGCCCGATCGAGATCGCCCAACTGCGCCATCGCAATCCCGCGCAGCGCCAGCGCCGGCGCATCGTCACGCAGGGCGACCCGCTTCAGCACGCCGAGAAGATCGCCCGTTGCGAGCGCACGCGCCGCCGCCGTGATCAGCGAATCCATCGGAATCCCGACACAGTTGTCACTCTCGCCGTTCGGTCGCCGGTCTTAATCAACGTCCTGAACACCACAGGAGGTTAGCATGCGGAACCGGATCGTTTCGCGCGAGGATTGGCTGAAAGCGGGCACACGAGATCCACGTCCCGGCCCAGGTCACAGTGTCGCCGACTGGCTCTGCCTCGCCGCCGCGCCGACCTTCGCCGTCATGGCGCTGATCACAATCGCTTTCGAGAGCGGTCCGGCGGCCACGCTCTGCTCGGCCGCACCTGGCACCTCGGCGCTGACCGGCATGGCGCCGATGTATCTGCTGATGAGCGCCTTCCATGCCGTGCCCTGGCTGAAGCTGATCGCCAGCCGCCGTGATCAGCGGGGCCATCGAATCCCGCCACCTTTGTCACTCCCGCGCTTCGATGCCCGGCCCTAATTCATCTCGCGACCACCAACCTCTCGACGAAGGAGCAAGGACGATGACCAACCATACGACCGGAACCCGCCAACAGTGGCTGACCGCGCGACTTGAGTTGCTCAAGGCGGAGAAGGAACTGACGCGGCGCGGCGACCAGGTGGCGCAGCTGCGGCAGGAGCTGCCGTGGGTCCGGGTCGACAAGGACTATCGCTTCGCGACCGACAACGGGACCGCCTCGCTGGCCGATCTCTTCCAGGGCCGCTCGCAGCTCCTGGTCTACCACTTCATGTTCGGGGCCGACTGGGCGGCGGGCTGCCCGTCCTGCTCGATGATCGCCGACGGCTTCAACGGATCCTTCATCCATCTCGCCAACCACGACGTGACGCTCTGGGCGGTTTCGCTGGCGCCGTTGCCCAAGCTGCAGGCGTACAAGAAGCGCATGGGTTGGAGCTTCCCCTGGGCCTCCTCGGCGGGCAGCAGCTTCAACTTCGACTTCAACGTCGCCTTCACCGAACAGCAGCAGCGCGACGGCACCATCGAATACAATTTTGCGCGCGGCGAGCATGCGATGGACGCAACGCCCGTCCCTCCGCCCGTCGCCGAGCTTGCCTCGACCTGCGGCACCGATGCCGCCAGTTACACACGCGACCGGCCGGGCCTCAGCGCGTTCGTGCTCGAGGACGGCGCCGTCTACCACACCTACTCGTCCTACGCGCGCGGCATGGACGGCATCTGGGGCATGTACTCTTGGCTCGATCGCGCGCCCAAGGGCCGCAACGAGACAGGCATCTGGTGGCGCCGCCATGACGAGTACGGCAAGCGCTGAACGACGACTAACCCGCAACTTCCTGAAGGAATCGATCCATGAATGACGCCGCACTGATGCCCGACACACAGAAGATCATGGTTGACCGGGTCTTCCCGCAGGCTCCCGAGACGATCTGGCAGACGCTGACGAACAGCGACCTGATGGGCCGCTGGATGATGGCGCCGACCGGGTTCGAGCCCGTGGTCGGCAAGCAGTTCACGTTTCAGACGACGCCGGCCGGCGCCTGGGACGGCACCATCCACTGCCGGGTGCTGGAGGTGAAGCGCGACGAACGCCTCGCCTACACTTGGAGGAGTGGCGATGAAAGCAATGTCGGATACGGCTCTCCGCTCGACACCGTCGTCACCTGGACTTTGTCCCGGGTCGAGAACGGAACGCGCGTGCGGCTGGTCCATTCCGGCTTCGTCCTGCCGCGGAACGAGACAGCTTACGCGGGCATGAGCGGCGGCTGGCAGAAGGTCGTCGGCAGCGTCGGCAGCTTCGCCGTTCAGTTCGCGCACTGGCGGGGCGCCCGCATCAGCGCGACGGTCTCGGCGGCGAACATCGACTTCGTACGAGACCTCGGAGCCGACGACGTGATCGACTATCGCGCCGAGCGGTTCGAGGAGCGCGTCCAGGGAGTGGACGCGGTGTTCGATACCGTCGGCGGCGACACCCTGCGGCGGTCGTGGAGCGTGCTGAAGCCTGGCGGCCGGCTCGTGACGGTCGCCGCGTCCGAGGAGGATGCGCAGGACGAACGCACCCGCGAAGCGTTCTTCATCGTCCAGCCGCGGCGAGCAGAGTTGGAGGAAATCGCTCGACGAATTGACGCCGGTCAGGTTCGCCCGGTTGTCGGCGCGGAGTTCCCGCTGGCGGACGCGATTCGAGCGTACCAAACGAAACCCCTCCGCGGCAAAGTCGTGCTGCGGGTG
>Ga0081455_10006108_pt1 | contig 13013 bp, 14 predicted proteins | sample TabmetS3T2R1_FD_70207 | JGI IMG/M metagenome (GOLD analysis project Ga0081455, IMG submission 70207) | Tabebuia heterophylla rhizosphere microbial communities from the University of Puerto Rico - S3T2R1 | ecosystem: Host-associated > Plants > Roots > Rhizosphere ... | reverse complement strand
GGCCGGCGCCCTCAGGCTTTTTGCTGCTGCAGCCGACGGGCCAGCTCGGTGCGCGAGCGCACGCCGAGCTTGCCGTAGACACGCGTCAGAGCCGCCTCGACGGTTCGCTCGGTGACGAACAGCGCGGCGGCCACCTCGCGGTTCGTCCGTCCTTCGGCGACGAGGGCGGCGACTCGCTCCTCGCTTGGAGTCAGGGCGCCGCGCGACGGCGCACGTCCGCTGATTCGACTGATCTCCGCGCGCGCCTTCTTCGCCCACAGCGGCGCAGGAAGGCGTTCGAAGGTCGCAAGCGCTACATCGAGCGAGGTCCGCGCGGCTCCTCTCTGCTTCGCACGCCGCTGCGTGACGCCGAGTGCGAGCAGCGTGCGGGCATGCTGGAATGGATCCTCGGTTCGGGCGTGTTCGGCAAGGGCCGTCTCGAACGTCGCCAGTGCACCGTCGAAGTCGCCTTGCGCTGCGAGTACGAGCGCCCGGACGCGGGCGGCAATCGCCAGCGCCCAATTTCGATCGAGAGCGCGCGCCCGCTCCTCCCATGGGCCGAGCACGCCCTCGGCGTCATCGAGCTCCCCGACGGAGACGAGCGCGTCGAGCTCGTCGGGGACGAGCCAGTCCATCCCGGGGTCCCGGAAGGCGAACATGGGCCGGAGCTCCTCCGCGGAGCTGAAGTGACGGACCGCCGCCGCGTAGTCCCCTCTGGAGAGCTCGAGGAAGCCGAGCACCCACTCGAAGCCGGCCGTCTCGGTCGCGGTGCCGGTTGGACGTAGCGAGGCGAGACACTGGTCGGCAAGCTCCTGCGCATCCGCCACCTCGCCCCGGTGTGCAGCGATCAGCGCCTTCGGCCAGGACGTGAGATCAGCGGTCCGGCGGCCGTACTGCACGTCGAGCACAACCAATTCGGACGCGTAACGGCCGGCCAGATCCCAGTTCCCCGCCCGCCACTCGATGAGGCTGAGATACCAGAGCGCGACCGCCTCCTCCGCACTACCAGAGGCGCCAAAAGCTCGGCGCCTTTCCTCGAAGTGGAGCCGGGCGGCGTCGAGCTCTCCCGACCAGAGCAGCTGATGACCGACGACCTGGTCGGCTCCATCTCCGAGCAGCTCCCCTGGAAGCGATCGCTCGAGAGCGAGCCCCAACTCCATCTCCGCATGCGCAATCCCGCGCCCAGCATTGAAATGCAGCAGGCTGAACGCCGCCAGCGCTCTGCAGTGCAACAGGGGGTCGTCAACCTGAGTAACCGCGTGGACGGCTGTTTCCGCATGCGTGAGGCCGCTGTCGACACCCTCCGTGAACCGCACGAGCAAGGCGAGCTCGAGCTGGATCGTCGCCACGAGCGCGAGGTCGTCCCCGGCTTCGGCGAGCGCCTCGCGGTAGAGAACGGTTGCGCGGTGAGGGTCGCCGCTCTGCGCCTCGACCCGGGCGAGCTGAATCAGGCCGGCAGCGCGCGCCACACCCGCCGGGGCCGCCGCGAGGGTTTCCTCGAGCAGTGCGTTTGCGCGGCGCACGTCGCCCGCCTGGAAATGAGCCTCCGCGGCAGCAACGATACGGCGAGGCGCGTCGTCGACGTTCGCAGCGGGTGTGAGCCTGAGCGCTTGTTCGAAGAGCTCGGCCGCAGTCGTCGGCGCTCCTCGCTCCCTGGCGCTGCGAGCCGCGTCCTCGAGCCTCGAGGCGATCTCGGCGCTCGGCTCGGCCGTCGCCAGCGCGAGGTGGCGCGCCCGTTCCTCGGTGTCCGGCACGACGTCGGCGAGCTTCGCGTGGAGCGACCTGCGCTCCGCGGGCGTCGTCCGCGCAAGGAGGGCCGAGCCGAGCAGCGGGTGCGTGAGGCGAAGCCGGTCGCCATCGAGCTCCAGCACCCGCGCCTCGAGAGCCTCGGCGAGGCCGGGCTCGGCTTGGCGGCCGACGGCCGACTCCGCGACGGCGACGACCGGATCGGCAAGTGCCGCCACGACGCGCGCAACGGCGCGCGCCGCCTCGCTGAGCCCGCTGAGGCGTTCATCGACGAGCGCCTCGAGGTCGGCAGGGATCGGAAGCTCCTCGCCCGGGTCGACCGTGCCTCCTCGGCGCTGGAGCGCCCGCGCAATCTCCAGGGCGAAGAACGGGTTCCCACCCGATGCTTCCCAGATACGTCTGAGGGTTGGGCGGGCGATTCCCGAGCCCAAGCGCGTCCGCAGCAGCTCGTGGAGAGCACCCAGGCTGAGGGGCCCAAGCTCGAGTCCGAGCACTCGCTCCTCCGGCATCGTCCGTCGCAGCCATTCCGGAACCTCACCGCGAGCGGCCAGCACAGCCACGACCGGCTCCTCGCGGAGTCGTGGGAGCGCGAACTGGAGAAGTGCCAGCGTCGGAGCGTCGAGCCACTGGAGGTCGTCGACCGCGAGGAGTACCGGTCCCCCGCCGGCGAGCGTCCGCAGCGCGCTCAGGAAAGCGAACGCGACGACCCGCTCGTCGGCGGGCACGCCCTCGGAGTCCGAAAGAGCGAGCGCAGACTCGATCCCCCGCCGCTGGGGGGCAGGAAGCTCCGGCAGGATCTCCGCCAAGGTGTCTCCCAGAAGATCGGAGAGACCGGCGAATGAGTAGCGCGCCACCGCTTCGGATGGGCGCGACGAGATCACCCGATAGCCGAGCCCTTCCCCCGCCTGCACGGCCTCGAGCCAAAGCGTGGTCTTGCCGATGCCCGCCTCTCCGAAGAGCACGGCCACTCGGGGGAACGTCCCGGGCGCTTCGACAAGATCCACGAGCGCCTGGAGCTCGCCTTCTCTGCCGACGAGGTGGCCAGCGCCGACCGTCATAGCCCTCTGCTGCGATTTTACGACCCTCGACCGGCGCGGCCACGCGCGGCGACGACGCGGCGGATGAAGGGGAGCGCTAGCAGCGGCGGCTCGGGTGTGCCCGAAAGGTCGGGCGGTGTTGGCGCGGGCACGAACCCGATGTTGGTGACCACGGCGACGACGACCCGCGTGCGCGGGTGAATGAGGACGAAGGCGGTGCCGCCGAGGACGTTGCCGGTATGGCCGGCGACCGGCCCAAAAGGACTGTCGCCGATCTCGAACCCAAAGCCGTAGCCGGTCAGCTCGCCGGCGGTCGTGCGCTGGGGCGTGAACAGCAAGGCCTGCGCCTTCGTGTCGAGAAAACCCTCGCGCGTGATGCCGATCCCGAAGCGAACGAGATCTTCGGCAGTGGACAGGAACCCGCCCGACGGATAGCGGTCGCTCAGGTCGATGGGCGGCGCCGGGACGGCACGACGCGCACCGGTGACCTCGTAGAAGCGGGTTCCCCCGACCGGCGCGCGGCCAAGTGTCGTTCCCTTCATGTTGAGCGGCGTCAGCAGTGTCGCCTGCACGGCTCGTGCGAAGGCGGAGCCGGCCGCGGTCTCGATCGCGGCGCCGAGGAGGTTGAAGCCGTAGCTCGAGTAGTGGAACGCCTCGCCGGGCGTCGCGACGAGTGGGTCGTCGATGAAGACGCGGAGGCTGTCGGTCAGCGAGCGGTAGTGCCTGGTGTTGATCGCCTCCTCGCCTTCGTAGTGGCGGACGCCGCCGAGGTGGCCGCCGAGCTGGCGCAGGGTCGGTGCGGGGCGGCCGCGCGGAAAGCTCGCGACGTAGTTCCTGACGTCGTCATCGACGTCGAGGCGTCCTTGCTGGTCGAGGCGCGCTGCGGTGGCAGCGGTGAGTGTCTTCGAGACGCTGCCGACGCGGAACTGCGTCGTCCGTTTCACGGTGCGCCGGCGCTTGCGGTCGGCGAAGCCGCAGCTTTGCGACCAGACGAGGTGGCCGTCGGCGGCGATCGCAACGGAAAGCCCCGGCGCGGCGAACGCGCGCTTCATTTTCGGCACCAGCGGGCGGACCGCATTGATCTCGCGGCGATAGGCACGTGCGGCGAGCCAGTCATGACAGCCACCGGTCGGGCGATTGGCGGTCGGCGCACCGCTGCGGGCGTGAAGGCCGGCGCCGACTGCGCCGGCCGTGACCGCGACGACGGTCATGCCAACGAGGAGGCCACGCGTCAAGGCTCGGGACGCGCCATTCAGACTGTCGCCCGTCGCCGCGGCCGGCGCAGACCGAGGGCACGCGCGAGCGTGAGGTAGCCGATGACGACGGCGGCGGCCTCGAACAGACCGGTCGCGGCGGCGCCGACGACGCCGCCGGCCTGGTCATCGAGGCCGCTGCCGAGCGCCTGGATCATCACCATCACCGCGAACGCGAAAGCTGCGGTCGCGGCGCAGGCGACGACGGGACGAGAAGTCAGCAGCGCGGCCACCGGCCGTAGCGGCGGGGCAGCCGCGGCGATGTCGTCAACAAGCGAGGTAACGCTCTCCGGCAGCTCGGCGCCGCTGCCTCGCGGCAACGATGCGAGTGCCCGCGTCCGCGCCAGCGTTCCGACGGCCACGAAGGCGGCGACCAGCGTTGCGCCGGCGGCGACCGCGTAGATCGCGATTACGGCGGCGGCATCGCCCCATGGCGCCGCTGCGGGACGCGTCAGCGCCAGAAGCAATTCGAGTCCTGCGCCGGCCGCGACGGCGACTGTCGCGATCACGACGCCGTTGGCGATCAGGCGCAGGCGCAGCTCGTCGATCAGCAGTGCCTTGCGATAGCGCAGTGCACGAAGGCCGGCCAAGACGAGCGCGACCGCGGCGACCTGGAGGGCAAACATGCTTGGCGCGCCCTGCGGGAAGTCGCGCAACCAGGACGGCGCGGTCAGGATGAAGAAGACGGCGGCCACGCCGTACCCGCCGCAGACCGTCGCTGCCCAGACGAGCGCGGTGCGCGCCGACGCAGAAGAGACGGCATGGGCGAAGCGGCGCGCGACCACGGCCGCCGCACCGAATCGCGCGACCGCCTGCTGTTCGGCCGCGCTGCGGTCGACGCCGTCAGCGGCGATCTCGTCGGCCGACGCCCGCAGATGGTCTGCTGCCTCGGCGAGCAGACGCCGGCGCGGCGCTCGCCTGATGCGGAGCTCGCGGTCGAGCTGGTCCAGGTACCGGGCGATCAGGCTTTCGCTCACGCCGTGCCGCCCAGGACGTCATTGAGCCTGCGGACGAAGCTATGCCACTCGGACTCCTGATCGGCGAGCGCCCGCGCCCCCCTTCTGGTCAACTCGTACACGCGGCGCCGCCGCGCGGCGGCGGTTGCCCAGCGGCTCTTGATCAGCCCGGCCTGCTCGAGGCGGTGGAGCGCCGGGTAGAGCGTCCCCTCGAGGACGTCGAACTCACCACCGCTGCGCTCGCGCAGCTCCTTGATGATCGCGTAACCGTGGCGTGGGCCCTCGCGCAGAGACGCGAGGAGAACGAGCTCGAGCTGCCCCCGCAGCACGTCGATCTTCATACCTTGTGAGTCTAAGTATAGATTGGCAAGGCGTCAAGATCGCCGGCGCGGGGGGCCGAGCACATCACTGCGAGCTTCCGTATCGACCCTCGGCGACTCGTACGCGGTGAGGGCTGGCAGTGCGTGAGGCGGCTGTGCGGCGCTCGTGCGCAGAGCGGCTGGCCGGGGCGAATGCGCTCCAGGTGAACCAGTGGCGGAATCCGCGTTGCAGCGCCCGCGGGCCGTTCATCGTCAGCTCGCCGGCTCGAATCGCGCCGCCGAGCTCGGCCTGGCCCAGGTAGACGCGGTAGAGCGTGGCGGTGTCGACGGTGACCTCGAGGTCGACGTCGAAGCCGGGATGCTGGAGGCAGACCGAGACCTCGGATGGCTCGAGGACCATCCAGAAGCGCCGCTTGGGGTTGCGAAAGTCGAACCGAACCACGATTCGGTCAGGTGGGAGTTGCTCGCGATCGACGTGGCGGGCCATCCAGACGATCAACAGGCTGGGATCGAGCTCGTCGGCGCGCGGCTCGGTGAACGACCAGGTCGCGCCCCACTCGCCGATCGCCTGCACGACCGGCTGGAGGTCACGGCCGGAGGACGTGAGGCGGTATTCGAGGGTGCGGCCTTTGGGGCCTGTCCTGCGCTCGATGACCTCGGCCCGCTCGAGCGCGCGCATACGGTCGGTGAGGACCGAGCGCGAGATCCCTGGTAGGCCGCGTTGCAGCTCGTTGAAGCCGCTCGAGCCGCCGAGCATCTCGCGCACGATCAGAAGCGTCCACCGGTCGCCGAGGACCTCGGTGGCTTTGGCAACAGGGCAGTACTGCGCGTGGCTGCGCATCGCCACCATGCTAACCCCAGATCAGCCACGAGGTCTGCAATTCGGACCGGTTGGTTCGAAAGTCGAACTAGTGACGCGAGTCCGGCAAGCCTATGTTGCTCGCATGGCTACCAAGACACAGGCACCCGCAGCCGACGAGCTCGGCCCATCGTTCCGCGGAGAGCTGCTGCTGCCGACGAGCCCCGGCTACGACGCTGCCCGCAGGATCTGGAACGGCGCGATCGACCGCCGTCCGGCCTGCATCGCTCGCTGCACTGGTGCGGCCGACGTGGTCGCGGCCGTGCGCTTCGCGCGCGAGCGCGACCTGCTCGTCGCGGTCCGCTCCGGCGGTCACGGCGTTGCCGGGTATGCGGTCTGCGATGGGGGGCTGGTGATCGACCTTTCGGCGATGAAAGGCATCCGGGTCGACCCGGCCGCGAGGACTGCACGCGCGCAGGCCGGCGTGCTCTGGGGCGAGCTCGACCGCGAGACGCAGCTCCACGGGCTGGCGACCGTCGGCGGGATCGTGACCCACACCGGGATCGCCGGCCTGACGCTCGGGGGCGGCATCGGCTGGCTGATGCGCAAGTACGGCGCCACCGTCGACAACCTGCTCTCGGTCGATCTCGTCACGGCCGACGGTGAGCTCGTGACGGCGAGCGAGAGCGTCAACCCCGACCTGTTCTGGGCTGTGCGCGGCGGCGGCGGGAACTTCGGCATCGTCACCTCGTTCGAGTACCGCCTGCACCCCGTGGGACCGACGGTCCTCGCCGGGCCGATCTTCTACCCGCTCGAAGACGCCCCGCAGGTCCTGCGTTTCTACCGCGAGTTCGCCGCGGCCGCGCCCGACGAGCTGACGACGATCTTCGAGCTGAGCGTCGCGCCGCCGGTCCCGTCCCTGCCCCAGGTCATGCATGGCAAAGCGGTCGTGATGGTCGGCGCCTGCTACGCCGGCTCGCCCGACGACGGCATCGACATCGTCCGGCCGCTGAAGGAGCTCGGCAACCCGCTCGTCGACCTGCTCGAGCCCAAGCCCTACCTGGAACTGCAGGCGATGTTCGACCCATCAGTGCCGCACGGCTGGCACCGCTACTGGAAGGGGGTGGAGCTACCGCCGCTCACCGACGAGGCGATCGACACGCTTGTCGAGCACGCATCCATCCAGACCTCGCCGAAGTCGTACTGCATCGTCCTCCAGCTCGGCGGCGCCCTCAGCCGAATCGGTGCCGAGGACACCGCCTACAGTCAGCGGGACGCCGCCCACAACGTGGCGATCAACGCGGTCTGGACCGAGGACGATCCGGAGCCCGAACGGCACATCGCCTGGGCGCGCGACTTCTTCGACGCGCTGCAGCCCCACGCCAGCGGGCGCGTCTACGTCAACTTCCTCGGCGACGAGGGGCAGGACCGCGTGCGCGCGGCCTACGGCGAGCGCAACTACGAGCGGCTCGCGCGACTCAAGCAGGTCCACGACCCGACCAATTTCTTCCGCCTCAACCAGAACATCCAGCCCAGCTGACGTCAGCGCAGCGGCGCGTCCTCGCTGAAGAGCGCCATTACCGCAACTTCTTCAGGGCACGTCCGAGCGCCTGGCCTCCCAAGAGGACGGGCTCGAAGAGGTCGCCGTGCTGTTCGACCCGCGCGAGCGCCTCGCGCATCCCGAAGCGGCGCGGCGTCACGTTCTTTGTCAGCTCAGCCCAGCGAAGCGGCGTCGAGACCGGCGCGCCCGGCTTCGGCCGCACCGAGTAGACCGAGGCGATCGTCTTCCCCCGCGCGTTCTGACGGTGGTCGACGAGCACGCCCTCGCGCTTGTGCTTCAGCCATTCGGTCGTGACCAGCCCTGGGTGCCGCTCCTCGAGCCTGCGCGCAACGCGCTCCGCGAAGGCGTACGCCCGCTCGAAGGTCGCTCGGCGCGCAATCGGGACGAGCACGTGAATCCCGTCGGCACCGCTCGTCTTGACGTAGGACTCGAGCTCGAGCTGCTCGAGCTCCTCGCGGATCAAGTGAGCGACGCGGATCGCGAGCGCGAAGCCGCCGTCGGGTGGGTCGAGGTCGAAGAGCACGAAGTCCGGGCGGTCCGGCTTGTCGACGCGCGAGTACCACGCGTTCATGTCGATGCAGTTCATCTGCACCATCCAGAGCAAGGCCTCCGGCGAGTTGACGAGCGGGAAATCGACGAGCCGCGACTCGCCCGTCCGCGGATAGGTGCGGTAGGTGCGCGTCGGGATCCAGGAGGGCATTCCCTTCGGCGCCTGCTTCTGGAAGTACGCGTCCCCGGCCACGCCGAAGGGCGCGCGCTTCATCGTGAACGGCCGGTTGCGCAGGTGCGGGACGAGCACCGGCGCGATCGCGCGGTAGTACTCGAACAGGTCCTGCTTCGTGATCCCTTCGTCGGGGAAGAGAACGCGTTCCGGGCTCGAGAGGCGGACCGACCGCGATGCCATACAGCCGGTTGTACCTGTCCGGTCACATAGGCGTGTCCCCTCGCGCCTTCTCGTTCGTGGTGCCTAGGAAGGGAACCCAACGAGAAGGAGCACAGCGATGAACGCACACGGAAAGATCGCAGTCGCAGGTGCGACCGGGAGAGTCGGTCGCCATATCGTCGACGTGGTCGAGGAACGGGGACACGACGTCGTCCCGATCTCCCGTTCTCTCGGCGTGGACGTCGTCACCGGCGAGGGGCTGGCGGAGGCGCTCGCCGGGGTGGAGACGGTGATCGACGCGTCGACTCAGCCTGCGAACGACAAGGACGCGGCCACCGTGTTCTTCACCGCCTCGTCGCGGAAGCTGCAGGAAGTCGGCGAGCAGGCGGGCGTCCAGCGAATCGTCGTCGTCTCGATCATCGGTATCGACCGCTTCACCGAAGGCTTCCTCGCCGCGAAGAAGGTTCATGAACGGGCGATCCAGTCGGGCCCGATCCCGGCTCGGATCCTGCGCGCGGCGCAGTTCCACGAGTTCGTGGGTGAGGTCGTCGACTGGGGCACACAGGACGGGGTCAGCTACGTGCCGACGATGCGCACGCAGCTGGTCGCCTCCCGTACGGTGGCCGAGGCGCTCGTCGACCTCGCCACCGCTTCGGACTCGGCGGCTGCGGGAACGAACGCTGCACCGATCCCCGAGGTCGCCGGTCCACGCGCGGAACGCTTCGACGAGATGGCAAGACTGTTCGTCGCCCATCGCGGCGACGCAGTCCGGATCGAAGGCGTCGCCAATCCAGCCGATCCCGACGCCGACCTCTACGAAGAGGGTGCGCTGCTGCCGGGGCCGTATGCCACCCTCGCCGGCCCGACGTTCGAGGAGTGGCTGGAGAGCCCGTCTGCAAACTGAGGTTCTCGGGTAGTGGAGGCGAGAATCGCTCCAAAGGAGGTCACGATGAAATACCTGCTTCAAAGCTACGTGAACCCGGAGACAGTCGAGCGGCTTTCTGCGCAGGAGCTGGAGGCGGTCGTCGGCGAGTACATCGCCATCCAGCAGTCTCCCGGCGTCATCGGCGGCGAGCGGCTGCAGCCCGTCGAGACGGCGACCACGGTGCGCGTCCGGGACGGCGAGACGCTCTTGACCGATGGCCCGTTCGTGGACGCGAAGGAGCATCTCGGCGGCTTCTTCCTCCTCGAGGCCGACGATCTCGACGCGGCCCTGGAGGTCGCGGAGAGGATCCCGGCGGCGCGGATGGGCGGCGCGGTCGAGGTGCGGCCGGTGATGGAGAGGTAGCGCTGCTCGAGCAGGTCTTTCGGGACGAGTGGGGCCGGATCCTCGCCAACCTGGTCGGCTTCCTCGGTGACTTTGATCTCGCCGAGGAAGCCGCGCAGGAGGCGTTCGCAGTCGCGGCGCAGCGCTGGCCCCGGGAGGGCACGCCGCCCAACCCGGGCGCCTGGCTGACGATCACGGCCCGCAACCGCGCGATCGATCGCCTGCGCCGCGATCGCACGCTCGCCGAGAAGACCCGCCTGCTCGACGTGCCCGAGGCCGTGGAGGACGAGATGAACCTAGAAGCCGAAGGTTTTCCCGACGAGCGCCTCGAGCTGATCTTCACCTGCTGCCATCCGTCGCTCGCGCTCGAGGCGCAGGTCGCCCTGACGTTGCGCGCCCTCGGCGGCCTGAGCACGGAAGAGATCGGGCGCGCCTTCCTCGTGCCCGAGGAGACGATGAAGCGGCGCCTTTCGCGGGCGAAACGCAAGATCAGAGATGCGGGCATCCCCTTCAGCGTTCCGGCGGAGCACCTGCTCCCGGATCGGCTGGCCGCGGTGCTGGCGGTCGTGTACCTGATCTTCAACGAGGGCTACGGCGGCCGCGTCGACCTCGCGGCGGAGGCGCTTCGGCTGGGCGTCGCGCTCACAGAGCTGATGCCGGACGAGCCGGAGGTACACGGCTTGACGGCCCTGATGCTCCTCGACGACGCGCGCCGTGACGCGCGCTTTGCAGGCGGCGAGCTCGTGCTGCTCGCAGACCAGGACCGTTCGCGCTGGGATGTCGCGAAGATCGCGGGTGGCCGCGATGCGCTCGACCGTGCGTTCGCCTTGCAAGGTCGAGGGTCGTACGTCGTCCAGGCCGCGATCGCATCGCGGCACATGGAAGAGCCGCGCGACTGGCTGGAGATCGCCGGACTCTACGGGGAGCTCGTCCGGCTGACCGGATCCTCGGTCGTGGAGCTGAACCGCGCGATCGCCGTCGCCGAGGTGGACGGCGCTGAAGCCGGCCTCGCCCTCGTCGACCGGATCGACCTCGACGGCTACCAGTACTTCCACTCCACGCGAGCCGACCTGCTCCGCCGCCTCGGCCGTGCCGACGAGTCGCGCACCGAGTACGAGCGCGCCCTCGAGCTCGCCCATACGGAGCCTGAGCGCCGATTCCTGCAGCGGCGCCTCACAGAAGTCGGCGCGTAGCGGCTACGGCTGTCCCTTTCCGCCCCCCTCGTTCGTCGTCATCACGACGACAACGAATGAGGAGGAGACCATGAGCACTGCTGCACAAGTCGAGTGGATCGAGCTCGCCAAACGAGCGTCGAACGGACTGGAAGTCGTTCTTCTCTGGGACCGCTCGAGCAACCGAGTGAAGGTGGCTCTCAGCGACAAGCGGCTCTGCCACCACCTCGACTTCCAGGTCGCTCGGGAGGACGCGCTGAGCGCCTTCTACCACCCGTTCGCGCACGCAGCCGCAAGCGCGCCGCGCTGAGCAGCGTTCATCGATATTTGGCCGATGCTCTACGAAAAGGAGGACAGAATGGGTTCGACTCAGTCCGAGATCAGAGCGTTGTTGGACAGACGATCCGAGGCCGTTTGGATGAAGGACATTGATCGACTCATGTCCTTCTATTCTCCCGACATTGTTTACTTCGACCTTGTACCCGGTCTTCGATATACCGGATCTCCCGCGCTTCGGAAGAGATTCTTGCATTGGTTTGACGCCTTCAAAGGCTCAATCGGTCAGGAAATCCGGGATCTGAATACCTTGGCGAGCGGCGATATCGCCGTCGCAAACATGCTTATCAGAGCCAGCGGAACGCTCAAGAACGGGCGCGACGTCGGATACTGGGTACGCGCGACTAGTAGCGCCCAACGGTCAAGTCAGGGTTGGTTTATTGCACACGAGCACGTCTCACTGCCCGTTGATTTTGAGAGCAGAAGTGCGGCGATGGACCTTGTGCCGTGAACCGAGCCGCGCTCGACGGGCCGGTGGTCGACCGTACGTGGCGGCGTCGACGGACCCGCAGACGCTAGAACGACCAGAACACGGGGACGAGCAGCACCGCGACGGAGCCGAAGAGCGCCAGCAGCGGCAGGCCCAGCTTCCAGTAGTCGCCGAAGCGGTACCCGCCGGGCCCCATCACCATCAGGTTGGCAGGCAGCGACGCTCCAGGTCGAGCACGCCGGTCGCCCAGAGCGAGAGCGCAACCCCGACGGCGACGATCGCCACCGGCAGCCGGTCCCTGACGAAGACCGCGACGACCGCGCCGAGGATGAGGAAGGTGATCGTCTCGTCGGTCATGGGGTTGTCGAGCACTCTGGCGGAGGGCTCGGCAGGCGTGTCGGGCTACTCCAGCGCGGCGGCGATGCCGAGCATCACGAGCGACGCCACGAGGAGGAGGCCCATCAGCGGGAGCATGAACCGGATCCACCGGTCGTAGCGCACGCCCGCCAAGGCGATCCCGGCCATCACGACAGCGCTCGTCGGCGTGATGAACCGTGCGATGCCCGCGCCCCAGCTCCAGCCGGTGACGACGAGCGGACGCGAGACGTCGGCGAAGTCGCCGAGCGGCGCGAGTAGTGGCATCGCAAGCGTCGCGTGCCCCGACGACGACGGGATGATGAACGCGATTCCCGTGTTGATGATCAGGACGAGCGAGGTGAAGACGGCCGAGTTGGTGCCGCTGACGGCGTCTTCCATCCAGCTCAGGATCGTGTCGATCGTCTGCGTGTTGTTGAGGATCACCGTCACGCCACGGGCGAGGATGACCGCGACGCCTGCTCCGATGAAGTCCCGGAAGCCCTGCGTGATGTTCGCCGTGATCTCCTTCTCGTCGTAGCCCGCGACGAGCCCGACCACGACCGCGGCGACGAGGAACAGGGCGGTGAGCTCGGGGAACCACCAGCCCAGGTTCCACCATGGATCGTTCGGGATCGGCTCGTGCGTGACCGGATCGACCAACTCCTCGAGATGGAGGATCGAGTCCCAGGGGATGACCGAGAAGACGAGCAGCGCGAAGCTGAACGCGGTGATCGCGAGGACGAGCTTCTGGCGACCGGTCAGCGTGAGCGTCGCGGCGCTCTGCTCCTTCTCGACCTCGGCCGCGTCCTCAGGGGCGAAGCCGACGAGCGAACGGTCCGGCTGCGCCTTGACCCGCTCGGCGTAGCGGACGACGTAGGCAATCGTGATCGCAGTGAGCACGAACCAGCCGATCCAAC
>Ga0081455_10006107_pt1 | contig 13013 bp, 12 predicted proteins | sample TabmetS3T2R1_FD_70207 | JGI IMG/M metagenome (GOLD analysis project Ga0081455, IMG submission 70207) | Tabebuia heterophylla rhizosphere microbial communities from the University of Puerto Rico - S3T2R1 | ecosystem: Host-associated > Plants > Roots > Rhizosphere ... | reverse complement strand
CAACGCCGAGCTGGTCGCGGCCTTCCTAGATGATCATCCGCGGATCGCCCAGGTTTACTTCCCCGGGCTTGATGCGCATCCAGGGCATGACCTGGCCAAGCGACAGATGCGGCGGTACGGCGGCATGGTCAGCTTCCGTGTGGTCGGTGGCGAACAGGCGGCGCTGCAGGTCTGCGAAGGCACCTCAGTGATCATCTTGGGTGAGTCCCTCGGCGGCGTCGAGTCCTTGATCGAACATCCCGGGAGGATGACGCATCTGTCGGTGGCCGGCACTCAGCTGGAGGTGCCGAGCGACCTGATCCGGCTCAGTGTCGGTATCGAGGATGCTGAGGATCTGATCGCCGATCTCGACAGAGCCCTTGCCTGAATCTGCATCACCGATTCATCACGGGGAACGCGTATTTCCGGCCGTTCGCAAGACTGGTGCTGCAAACTGAGGGAGTTTCTCGAGCTCCCAGTCCACCGGCTCTCCACCCGCTCGTACCAGTAGGTCGTTGGCACGGCTGAATGGCCTGGACCCGAAGAAGCCTGCCGCCGCTGACAGGGGAGAGGGGTGGGCGCTCGCCAGAAAGGGAACTGTGCCGAGCATCGGTATCAGCGACTGGGCGTCACGCCCCCACAAGATCGCCACCAGTGGGCCACCGCGAGAAACCAGCGCTTCGATTGCCTGCTGCGTCACCTGCTCCCAGCCCTTGCCGCGATGGGATCCCGAGCGACCAGGCTGCACGGTCAGCACTCGGTTCAGCAGCAGCACCCCTTGCTCGAACCATGGGGTTAGATCGCCACTGGCCGCCGGACGGATGGCGAGATCGGCCTGCAGCTCGGCGTAGATGTTCTGCAGGGACCGTGGAATCGGCCGGACGTGTGAGGCAACGGAGAACGACAAGCCCACTGGATGCCCTGGCGTGGGGTACGGATCTTGTCCCACGATCAGGACCCTCACGTGGCTCAGCGGGCGACTGAAGGCACGCAGTACGTGCTCGCCGGCCGGAAGGTAGCCGCGGCCATCGGCCAGCTCAGCTCGTAGAAACCTCCCCATCGCCGTGATCGTCTCCGCAACGGGCTGCAGTGCTTCGGCCCAGTCTGGGCTTACCAGCTCATTCAACGGACGCGGACTCATGCATATCCCCCTTTGATGGCCCTCCGTTGGACGACACTGCCCGACCTCGAGGCATCCGCCAGGAGAGTGCGGCTGCCACGAGCATCAAGGCGGCTCCGACCCCGAATGCTGCTGGGTACGACAAGGTGTCGGCCAGTAGACCGGCGACCAACGGGCCAATGATCGCCCCGATATCAGAACACATCGAGAAGAGCGCCACAGCCGTTCCATGGTGACTGCCCGATGCATCACCGACCGCTGCGGCGGGGGCGGTGCCCAAGAAGGCTGATGCGACGCCGTACAGGCAAAGCACGACGATCAGGAACGAGATGTTCGGCGCGAACGGGACAGCCATGATTGAGACCGCCGCAAGGGTGCCACCGAGGATCATGGCAGGGCGTCGCCCGACTATGTCGGTGAAGCGTCCTGCCGGGCCCACTGCGACGGTCTGCGCCACGGCGGCGATAGCAAATGCGATGCCAGTCCACGTGGCCGGCCGATGCAGTAGCTCCACTATCAGTACCGGAATCAACGACGAGCGGACCCCGAATGAGGTCCAACCCTGGGCGAGGTTGCTGAAACATGCCGCCTGATAACGGGCGTCACGTACCACGACGCGAAACGGCACAGTCGATGCTGCGGCCTCGTCGGGCTTCGCACTCCGACGCCGCAGCAGCAGCAGTCCTGTCATGCCGGCGACGACCAGAGTCCCGGCGTAGAAGAAGAAGGGCGCCGTGAGTGAGATGGCCGCCAACGCTCCGCCGACGGCCGGCCCGGTAATTCCACCGATCAGAAACCCGGCCTGGAAGAACCCCGCGGCACGACCCCGCAGGCCCGCTTCTACCGAGGTAAGCAGCAGAGTGAAGGCCGAGACTGTGAACATGGCTGAGCCGATTCCGCCGACACCGCGGAGGATCAGCAGCTGGAGGTAGCTGCGCGAGATTCCAGCCAAGCCGCTGGAGATCGCGACGATGAAGATCCCGGTGGCCATGATGACGCGTTCACTGAGGATCTTGATCAGCCACCCGCAGAATGGACTGGAGATCAGGCGCATCAGGGCGAACGCAGAGATGACCGCACCAACCTCAGCATTCCCAACGCCAAAGCTCCGCGCGAACACGGGCAGCACAGGTACCAGGACGCCAAAGCCCACCGCGACGCAGAACGCGACCAGGCCCAGGACGTAGACCTCGCGGGGGAGTGAGCGCCGCGCACCGACCCATGCCCGCGCGGCTCCCAGCCTGCCCACCGGGACAGTCTGCCAGGGGGACTAGGGTTGGGGCCTTGGCATCGACCGAGGAGGCGCCGAAATGGGATCATCGGCTCGGAACGGGCCGCGGGCTTCGGCACGCCGGACCCGCCGCACACTCCCAGTGCTTCCCGCCGACTCTACCGGAAATGATCATGCAACCCCCCCGACTCCGGAGCCCGCGCCACAGTCCGAGACCGTGGTGAGGAGGACCAATTCGGCTGAGCTGAACGCAACCGTCCCGCGCGGCCTGCAGATCGCGGCGGCCTGGTCTTGGCGGGTGATCCTTGTGATCATCCTGCTGTGGGGGATTGTCTGGCTGACGCGTTATCTCTCCGAGGTCTTCATCCCGCTGGCGGTGGCCATCTTGCTCACGGCGCTCATGTTGCCGGTAGCCGAGAGGCTTAGAAAATGGGGCTTGCCGAGAGCAGCTGCGACGGCAATTACGGTGATCGGCGCGGTCGCGTCGATCGTCGGCGTGCTGATCGTGATCGGCGGTCAGATTGCTGGCCAGGGCGCGGAGTTGTCATCCAACGTGGTCAACGGCTTCAACAAGTTGAGCGACTGGCTGAACAATGGCCCACTAACGGAGTGGCTCCGCAACGGGCCGCTGCATATAAACGCCGCCTGGCTGGACTCCTCAACGTGGGTGACCAGGATCACCGACTTTCTGAGGGAGAGCGGCAGCACAATCGCGACCTATGCCGCCGAATTCGGTGCGCAGGTGGGACACTTTTTCGCCGGCCTCGCCCTAGCTCTCTTCTCCCTGTTCTATTTCATCTACGACGGTCGCGGCATTTTCACATTCTTGCTGAAGTTCTCGCCGCGGCCTTCGCGTGATCGGGTGGATCAGGCAGCACTCAAGGGCTGGCGGTCGCTCTCATCGTACGTGCGGGCAACAATTCTGGTTGCGCTGGTTGACAGCCTTGGCGTGCTCATCGTGGCGCTGATCCTCGGTGTCCCAGTCGCGCCCGCATTGGCTGCATTGGTCTTTCTCGGCGCTTTTGTCCCAATCGTCGGAGCGCTGGTCTCGGGTTCGGTTGCCGTCCTCGTCGCGCTGGTGGCGCTTGGTTGGGTGCAGGCGCTGATCATGCTCGGGGGCGTGATCTTGGTGATGCAAGTGGAAGGCCATGTGCTGCAGCCGTTCCTGCTGGGACGGGCAGTGAAGTTGCACCCGCTGGCTGTGCTGATCTCGATCGCGATCGGCATCATTGTCGGCGGAATTATCGGAGCGTTATTGGCGGTACCGTTACTGGCCTTCACCAAGTCGTTCGTACTGTCACTGAGCGGGGGAGCGGAGCCACCGCTCGGCAAGCTGCATTTGCCGGCTTTGCCTATGCATCGCCGTTCGCCGAGCGCAGCCGAGGCCCAGCACTAGAACTCGGGCCTAGAGCGCAGATCCCTTCTTGTACTTGGCGTAGGACACATTCCAGTCGGAATAACCGTTGCCGTATTCGATTCCGCGGCTGCTGCCGGTGGTGATCACCGGGTCACCAATCAGGGTGCGGCTGAACAGCCAGGCTGCGTTCGACGTGCTCATTCCGACGCAACCATGACTGGCATTCTGCCGACCGAAGTACGCCGCGTTCCACGGTGCAGCATGTAGGAACTCGCCCGATGTCGTGATCCGCATCGCGTACTTCACCCTGAGGCTGTAGTGTTCGCGGGCGCCGATCATCGTATTGGTCATCCTGGTGACATAGAGCTTGTCCATGATCAGCTTGGTGCCGCTTCTGGTCTGCCATCCAGACTTTCCGCCGCTGACGTAGATGGTGCGAGCGAGCTTGCCGCTGCGGTAGACCTTGGCCACATGGCTGGACAAGTTGATCTTGGTGATCTGTGATCGACCGACCGTGAAGTGGGTTTTCACCGAGTTCTGGCCGTACACGCCCTCGCCGGCGTACAGCCCGTTGATATCGGCTGTCACGGATACCTTGGTGCCCGGCTTCCAGAATTTCTGCGGCCGGTACCGCACCTGTGTGCTGGAGTACCAGTGCCACGTGCCCGCCTGAGCCGGAGATGACTTGACGTGCAGGTTCTTCTCGAAGTCGCGTTTGTTCTTTACCGGAACATCGAATGTCAAGACCACTGGCATCCCTACTCCGACGCGGCTGCCCTTGAGGGGATAGATCGTGGGGTAGGTCTGCTTGTCCAGTGTCAAATCTTGGGTACGGAAAGTCGACGTCGTGCTCTCGGGCTCGTTGACCCAATTCTTGCCTGTAGAGATCAACTTGTACGCGGCACCCGGCTCCAGCCGATCGCTAGCCGTCCAGGTGGTGCGATCCTTGCTGATCTTTCCGGCGACCGTGCCTCGCTGCTTCCGGCCCTGACGATCGGTGTCGGTGTAGGACAGCTTGACCTTCGTCAAAGTCCCCCAGTCGGCATTGACAGTGACCACAGTGTCGACTTTGACGTGGCTTGCGCCGTTCTTGACGTTGGACTTGAAGGTGACCGGATCGGGCTTCGGCATCGGCGCCGGTGCAGGCTCGGTCGTGGCACTCGAGTCCGGCAGCTGTGAGCTAATCGCTGCTGGGTCGGCGGAACTACTTCCGCACGCGGCCAAGGTGGTTGCGAGCAAGGCTGCTCCGGCAGCCCCGCACAACCTGCGCATTCTCCTGGTCGGCATCAGCATCCCTGTGTCTGACAGCTTGAACAAACCGACTGAGTAACCAATGTGCCACCCGATGGTGGCGTTCTCATAATTGGGCCTAATGTGTCATCGAGGCCAGCTCTGAATCAGCCGACGCGCTGGTCGTTGCAGAATCGGAATGCTGGCCACGACCTCTCAGGGGCTTTTCGCGCATGGTGAGCGCGATGATGAAAGCCACGGCCATGAACGGGACCGCTACCAAGAACACATCATCCATGGAGCGCGTGAAGGCTTCGAGCACCAAGCTCTTGATCGGTTCGGGAAGAGCTTGGATCGCGGTCACGTCGTTGGTATTGATCTGTCCGCCCGCCTGATGACCAGCGGCGCCCACAATCTCGCTCAGATGGTGCTTGAGCCGTATGTTCAAGATGGCGCCGAGTAACGCGGTACCGATGGCACCGCCCATAGAACGGAAGAAAGTTACAGATGCGGTGGCAACACCCATATGTCGGCGATCGACGCTGTTCTGTACAGCCGTAACAACAACCTGCATGGTAAAGCCAAGGCCCATGCCGAACGCGTACATGATCAATGCCACCCGGTAATAGGGCGTGTCGACCTGCAGCGTCGAGAACGCGAGGAGCGCTAACCCGACGATCAGCGCACCGGCAATCGGCATCCATTTGTAGCGGCCGGTACGTGCCATGATTTGGCCGCCGCCAATCGATGTAGTGAAGATGCCGACGACAAGGGGCAAGATGGCGAGCCCGGAATGCGTCGCGCTCAAGCCCTTCACTGCCTGCAGGTAGATCGGCAGGAAGATCAGGCCGCCGAACATGCCGATCCCCATGATCATCGCGAAGATGATGTTGGAAGTAAAGGTCCAATGCTTGAAGAGTTCAAGAGGGATGATCGGCTCCTTGGCCCTGGACTCCACGAGTACGAAGAGCGCCGCTAGTACGACCGTGCCGACGATCAGCCAGATGCCGGTTGACGAGACCCAGCCTTTATCCGGACCTGCCCAGCTGAGGTAGAGCACAAGGCTGGTCACTGAGCCGACGATGGTCGCCGCCCCAAGGTAGTCGACCGAAGCTTGGCGGCGTACGTGGTGCAGCTTGAGGGCCATTGAGGTGACCACCAGCGCTGCAATACCGATCGGAATGTTGATGAAGAAGATCCATTCCCAGCCCCAATTGTCGGTGAACCAACCGCCCAGCAGCGGACCGGCCACGGACGAGACGCCGAACACGGAGGCGAAAAATCCCTGATACTTGCCGCGCTCGCGTGGCGGGATGACGTCACCAATGACCGCGAGAGCGAGCGACATCAAGCCGCCCGCGCCCAGACCTTGGACGGCTCGGCCAGCGATCATGACATTGATTCCCGAGACGTTCAGGAAGTCGGCGATCTCTGGGGAGAAGCCGCAGATCAGCGAGCCGATCAAGAAGACGACAATGGCGGCCTGGAAGATCGGCCGGCGGCCGCGCAAGTCGGAGATCTTGCCCCAAAGCGGAGTCGCGGCAGTCGATGTCAGCAGGTACGCGGTGACGACCCAGGAGAGCTTGTCCAGCCCGCCTAACTCGGAGGTGATCCTGGGGAGGGCTGTGGCGACAATGCTCTGGTCCAGCGCGGCAAGAAACATGCCGGCCATCAGCCCGCCCATAACGACGAGAATCTGGCGATGGCTCAGGTAGTCGCCGCTCGGGCCGGGGCTAACAGCTGGCGTGCTTGCTGCGGGGACCGCAGGCTCAGCCGGGGATCCGGTCGGGGACTCGTCCTCGCTCAGCGCGCGACGCGGTTGGTTCGTGGTCATGCTCTCTCCATGGTCTGGGTAAGAGCCTCGACATCGGCGGCGAAGCGTGTGAGTAGCCGGTCAAGTTGATCGAGATCATGGGGATCCCATGACTCGAGAGACTTTTCGAGCAGAACGCGGCGGGCGCGTAGCGCGGCCTCGATTCGGTGAGCGCCCGCGTCGCTCAGCTTTACTCGTTGGGCACGCCCATCGATTGGATCAGGTGTCCGCTCGATCAGCCCTGAACTATGCAGTTGGGCGACGTGCCTGGAAACGGTGGACGCATCGAGGTTCGAGCAGGCGGCCAGGTCGGTGACGCGTAGCGGTCCGGATGCTGAGAGCGCCTTCAGCAGCCAAAATGAGCCGGTGTCCAGGGTCTCGCCCTGAACTCGGCGCCGCATGAGCCGCCCGATTCCCAGTAAGGCGTGCATGAGCGAGTTCACAGACGCGGCACGGGAGGGGGATGGTGACTCTGCGGAAACTTGCATGCATCAAACATATAACTACTTGCATGCTGCACACAATTGGTCTCACTAATTGATCGGCATGACGCGTAGCCCTCGGGGATGACCCTCGACAACCCTGAAAATGGAAAACGAGTCTTCTCTTTTCGAAAGGTCGCGTTTACATTCACGACATGACCACTCCAGACATGAAAGCGATCCTCGAGGAACTTGCCGCAGGGCGCATTGACCCCGCCGAGGCGGCCCGCCGGATCGACGCACTGAAGGCGTCCCAGTCGACATCAGAGACCACGCCACCCGAACCGACCAACGAAGAGCTTGCTGGATCGCAGGCTGACTCCGACGCCTGGGCGGCCGCCACAGACCGTCCGCAGGGCGGTTACGAGGCCCCAACGCCGCCGCAGGCTGAGGCCTCAGACGAGGAGCCTGTAGACACCAGGCCGGTCAACGTTGGCGGGGTCGAACGGATCTCAGTCCGCGCGGTCGGACGACGAGTTCGCATTCTGGGAGAAACCTCAGTGGCTACCTTGTCCGCCGATGGGCCGCATGTGCTGCGTCGTAATGGCTCAGTTCTTGAGGTATCCAGCGATGGAGAGTTGGGGGCCTCACTTGACGGGTTCAGCATTCTGCGAAGTGCCCCGCGCAGCCTCGACGACTTCCGAGCCCTGGGGCTCGGCAAGGAACTGTTCCTTCGTGTCAACCCAAATGTCATCGTCGACGTCGAGGTGACGGCAGGCAGCCTGAACACCGAGCGGGTGCCCCACCTTGGAAAGGTTCGAGTGACCGCCGGAGCTGCCAAGCTGCTGAACGTCACCGAGATCAACGATGCTTTGATCCAGGCTGGGCAGGCGACGATCAAGGGCACGATCAAGACAGGCCGCAACCGGGTCCGCGCCGAGTCCGGGACGTTGTCCATCCACCTCACCGATGACTCCAATGTGACTGTCACCGGCGAAGCCCAGCTCGGCAAGATCAGCTGGGCAGGCGGTCACAGCGGCGCTGGCGATGAGGTCGTGATGGGCAGTGGCAGTGCAAAGCTCGATATCGAGGTTGTCATGGGTCATGCGCAGGTTCATGTCGGCTCCGACGTGACCAGCGAAGCTGGCGTCGGGTGACGCAGCGGTCACGCAGAGCGCAGGAACCAATTGGTCACCGCGCACCGAGCGAATGCCCGGTGTGCGGTGACCAGCTTGCGGTCATCCGATTGGGTTGCGCCTCCTGCGGCACAGAACTCGCCGGCGTCTTTCGCTCCTGCGAGTTCTGTGCGCTGAATGAAAAGGAGACGGAGATGCTCCGAGTCTTCCTGTCTTCTCGGGGCAATCTCCGAGAGGTGGAAAAGCATCTTGGCGTTTCCTATCCCACCGCTCGGCTACGTTTCGCCGAGTTGCTGGAGAAGCTCGGCCTCGGCGATACACCGGAACCGGAGACGACGTTGACCAGGGAGCAGATACTCTCTGAGGTGGCCTCGGGGGCGCTGACGCCTGCCGAGGCTCAGGAACTGATCAGCCAACTGCCGTAGCTGGCTCGAGCCAGGGCGACATCAACCCAAGATCAGCCGCGAAATGCCTCGACTTTTACGACGGTGACGTTGATGGAGCGACCGTTCGGGGCGACGTAGGAGACGGCGTCGCCCGTCTTCTTACCAAGGATGGCTGAGCCTAGCGGCGACTGCGGGCTGTAGACATTGGTGGAGTCGACGCTGTCGTCCAGTCCGAGCAACTCCCGGGACCCGAGCAGGAATGTGTCCGTATCTGACTCGTCTCCATCAAAAGCGATTGTCACCTGGGTCCCAGGTGCGACTTCGTCAGTATTCGCCGGCGCCTCACCGACCTGGGCTCGATTGAGCATGTCAATCAGCTGACGAATCCGGGCCTCCTGATGAGCCTGCTCCTCGCGCGCTGCGTGGTAGCCCCCGTTCTCACTGAGGTCACCTTCTTCGCGCGCCGCGGCGATCTTCGCGGACACCGCAGTACGTCCTGGCCCAGAGAGGTAATCCAGCTCCATCTTGAGCTTGTCGTACGCCTCCTGGGTCAGCCAGATCGCCTGGGCGGAGTTTTCAGACATCCCCCAAGGTTATCAAGGACAGAACACGTCAAACTCAGCTCACACGGCACTCTTTGGCCACCACTGTGGTGGCTCGCCGCAGCGTGGTGAGCACAAAATTCACATTGACAGCACGGTCCGCAGTGGCCGCAATCGGAACCTGCTGTTCGCCAACCGGTTGGAAGTCTGCAGCTTGAGCCAGCACCCGGCAGGTTGCAGGGACAGCGGGATCGCGTCGCTCGACAGCGAGGGTGACGGAAACCGAAGTATCTGAGTCAATACTGAAGGCTTGGATGTGCGCTGCGACCGCAGGCCGGGAATGCAGCAGCGCTGTCCAAACCAGCCATGTCATCGCTATGACTACGCCCACGCCGATCAAACCCACAAGCAGCGGACGGGGCATCCGCGACTTTGGATAGCGGCGACGGAGCCGCTCGGCAGCATCGGTCACGCGGATAATCTAGTTTGGCCTGCTCGGGTACGCTGCGCCGCGAGTCTCGTCGGAGCGCGATGACAAAGGAGGCCGCTTCCTGCGTGATCCGCAACGAGCGGAAGCGAGTAATCAAAAGGGGAAGAAGGCCTCTGCTGCCTCCGTGCAGATTGCTCCGCTCTGGCCGCTGAGGCTGGCGCTCGTTAGCCGCGGCCTTCCTCGCTCGCAGTCGCTCGCTCGTCCAGGACAGCGGCGCGCCAAGCTCGCCCAGCACGGCGGGCGCGCGATTCCCGATGCTCGCAGCAGCTCGACCAGATTGTGAACCGTCTCGGAAAACGAAGGGCAGGACTGTAGCAACCTGCGCAGTGGCAGCATGACGATCGTGTCCAGGCCCGCGCTTCGCGTCGACGATCGGGGTGATCGTCTAAGGCTGCTCCACGTGCACGCCCACCCCGACGACGAATCAAGTAAGGGCGCGGCGACCACGGCGAAGTATGTGGCCGAGGGAGTGGACGTCGTCGTGGCAACGTGTACTGGCGGTGAGCGCGGCTCGATCTTGAACCCGGCGATGGATCGACCCGACATCTTGGCCAACATCGCCAATATCCGGCGTCAGGAAATGGATCGGGCCAGGGAGATCCTGGGAATCAACCAGGTGTGGCTCGGTTTCGTGGATTCGGGCCTACCTGAAGATGATGATCAACAGCTTCCCGAGGGCTGCTTCGCCGGTATCGACCTCGCGGCCGCAGCGGCGCCGTTGGTGGAGGTGATCCGGTCGTTTCGCCCGCATGTGATGACCACCTACGACGAGAACGGCGGCTACCCGCACCCGGATCACATCATGTGCCACAAGATCAGCGTTGCGGCCTTCGAGACGGCTGCCGACCCCGACGCGTACCCGGACCGTGGCCCGGCCTGGCAGCCGCTCAAGCTCTATTACTCGTTTACATTCAACCGTGAGCGGACAGTGGCGCTGCATCAGGCGATGATCGCCCGCGGCCTTGAGTCGCCGTACACAGAACGGCTTCGTGAGTGGCCTGAGGACCCGGATCATGCGGCGCGCATGACGACGCGGGTGTCCTGTGCCGAGTACTTTCACGTCCGCGACCACGCACTGCTGGCACACGCGACGCAGGTCGACCCCGATGGACCGTGGTTTGCAGTTCCTCTCGCGGTGCACAAGGCAGCCTGGCCAACCGAGGAGTGGGAGCTGGCGCACAGCCTGGTTGACACGAGCATCCCTGAGGACGATCTGTTCGCAGGGATCGCCGAACCAGCGGCGAGTAGAGTTTCAGCATGATCCTGCTTGACGTCGACCCGAACGTGGTCAAGCCGGGCTGGACGGCCTTCGTTGTCGTGCTCCTGTTGGGGATCGCGTTGGTCTTCTTGTACCTGAGCATGCGAAAGCAGTTCCGTAAGATCCGTGTGCCAGAGGATGAGGCATCGGACAATGCCGACGACTCCGCATCACAGCAACCCCCTCGTACTCAAAGCTGAGGCCGGCCGCGAAGTAGCCGGGACGGGGCGCATAGGGTCGGAGGATGACAGGCGGCAATCGCCTCGCCGCGGCAACTAGCCCGTATCTGCTGCAGCACGCTGACAACCCAGTTCACTGGTGGCCCTGGTCGGACGATGCTTTCGACGCGGCTGCCGAGCGACGGGTCCCGGTATTCCTTTCAGTTGGATACGCAGCGTGTCACTGGTGCCATGTCATGGCACATGAGTCGTTCGAGGACCGACAAACAGCTGCGCTGATCAACGAGCATTTCGTCGCGATCAAGGTCGATCGTGAGGAACGCCCAGATGTCGACGCGGTGTACATGCAAGCCACCCAAGCGTTGACCGGACAGGGTGGCTGGCCGATGAGTGTGTTTTTGACACCTGATCGCAAGCCGTTCTACGCCGGAACCTATTTCCCCCCTACGCCACGGCATGGCCTGCCCTCCTTCGGACAGGTGCTGCAGGCGATAACGGCCGCCTGGCAGGAGCGGCAGGCAGAGATTCTCGACAGTGCCTCGCACATTGCTCGCCAGCTGTCGACGCAGCAGACACTGGGTGGCTCGGAGGTGCCGACGGCAGCCGAGTGCGCGGAGTCGATCTTGCTGCTGCAGCGCGACTTCGACCCGACGAACGGCGGCTTCGGCCGGGCCCCAAAGTTCCCGGCGTCGATGGTGATCGAGGCCCTGCTTCGTGATGGCGGCGAGACAGCGATGCTCATGGCCGGACGGACGTTGGAGGCAATGGCTCGAGGTGGCATCTACGACCAGATAGGTGGCGGCTTCTCTCGCTACAGCGTTGACCCGGGCTGGGTGGTGCCGCACTTCGAGAAGATGCTCTACGACAACGCCCTGCTCGTGGGTGTGTACGCCCATTGGTGGCGTCGGACGCGCAACCCGCTCGCCGAACGCATTGTCAGCGAGACGGTGGCCTGGCTGCAGCGCGAGATGCGAACCGAACAAGGCGCGTTCGCGGCGAGCCTTGACGCGGACTCGAAAGATGATCATGGTGAGCTTCGCGAGGGCGCTTACTATGTGTGGGACCATGATCAACTCGCAGCAGCGCTTGGTGAAGCAGAGATGGCCTGGGCGGCCGAGGTCTTCTCGGTGACAGCAGCAGGAACCTTCGAGCATGGCGCTTCGACTTTGCAACTGCGGTCAGATCATGATCAAGCTCGGCTGGCCGATGTTCGTGAGCGGCTCCGGGTCGCGCGCGAGCAGCGCTCGCGCCCCGGACGTGATGACAAGGTAATTGCCGCCTGGAACGCGTTGCTGGTGGATGCGTTGGTGCAGGCCGCCGTGATCTTCGCCCGTCCCGAGTGGCTACGGGTTGCGACCGAGGCGGCCGAGTACGTCTGGCAGTTGCACTGGCGAGACGGCCGGCTGCGCCGGACCTCCCGCGATGGCGCCGCCGGAGAAGCATTGGGCATCCTCGAGGACTATGCGGCATCTGCCCTCGCTGCCGTACGGCTGGCGGCAGTCCATGCAGAACCAGTTTGGCTAGCCCGCGCGGAGCAGCTGCTCGACGTGATCATGAAGCAGTTCAACGACACGGCCGGAGGGTTCTTCGACACTGCCGCCGATGCCGAGCAGCTCTACGCCCGTCCTCAGGATCCGACGGACAATGCCACGCCGTCCGGGCTGAGCGCGGCTGTCCATGCGTTGCGACTGATGGCCGAGCTGACGGGGGAGGACCGCTACGCCGCCCGGGCCGATCGAGCAGCTGCGAGCGCTAGCGAGTTGGTCCGGCGGGCGCCCAGGTTTGCTGGCTGGCTGCTCGCCGACGCAATCAGCCAGACATCGCGGCGGCCGGTTCAGGTTGCCGTGGTCGGACCCGACGATGCGGCTCC
>Ga0081455_10006106_pt1 | contig 13013 bp, 16 predicted proteins | sample TabmetS3T2R1_FD_70207 | JGI IMG/M metagenome (GOLD analysis project Ga0081455, IMG submission 70207) | Tabebuia heterophylla rhizosphere microbial communities from the University of Puerto Rico - S3T2R1 | ecosystem: Host-associated > Plants > Roots > Rhizosphere ... | reverse complement strand
CGTCGCCGCCAGAGCAGCGGAAGGTGGGCGGCGCCGAACCCTAGCCAGCCGGCCACGCCGACGCCGGCGCCGGCCACCGACGGCGCGGTCAGCAGGGCGAGCAGGACGGCCAGGCCGCCGTCGGCCCACCGGCGGTGGCGCCTGACGGCGGCCCGGATCCGCTCGATCCCGCGCATGGTCACCAGCGTACGGGCGTGGGGTTCAGGCGTCCCGGTGCTGCAGCAGGACCGCCCCGCCGGCAAGCAGCACGATGACATACCCGGCCAGCACGATGGCGCCGACCCCGGGAGCCAGCAGCTTGACCGGGCCGGTGTCGCCCAGGTTGTACAGCGCCTGGCCGGCAGCCACGGGCAGGTACTTCACGACGGCGTCCTGGAGCCGCTGGGACAGCGCCGCCGGCAGCAGCGCCGGGATGACCAGCAGCGCCGCCACAAACACGGTGATCGCCGCGGCGGTGTGCCGCAGGATGGCGCCGATCCCCAGCCCCAGTAGTCCCATGGCGACCGGGTAGGCGGCGGCGCCAAGCAGCGCGCGTGGCACCCCTGGATCGGCCAGCGCAGCCCCGTGGGAGCCGGCGAACGCCTGGCTGACCAGGAACGAGGCCACGCTGACCGCCACGGCCACCGGAGCGGTGACCGCGATCAGGACCAGGGCCTTGGCCCACAGCACCGGCAGGCGGCGGGGACCGCCAGCAGGCTGGCCCGGATCAGGCCGGAACCGTGCTCGCCGGTCATCCGCATGACGCCGAACACGCCGACCAGCAGCGCGAACAGGTCGAGCCCAAGGAACGCCGCCGAGAGCGCCTCGGCCGCCGCGCCGGTCACCCGGTGAGATGGCTCGTGTCGTTGAGCAGGCGGACCGAGGGACGGCCGTCCGGGTAGTAGTTGCTGATGGACACCGACGCCGGGTCGAGGTACATGCGCGACATGGCGGCGATCGGGGCGTCGAGGGCGAGGCGCAGCAGCGTCTTGATCGGCGTCACGTGCGACACGACGACCACCGTCGCACCGGGATGCTTGGCGATCAGCTCGTCACGCGCCCGGCGCACCCGTCGGGCGACCGCGTCGAACGACTCGCCGTTCGGCGGAGCCGCATCAGGTTGGGTCAGCCACGCGCCGAGCTCAGTTGGCCAGCCTTGCTGTACTTCTTCGAGAGTGCGGCCCTCCCATACGCCGAAGTCTGCCTCGACGAACCCGTCGTGGACGGTGACCTCCTGGCCGAGCACGTCGGCGATCAGCTGGGCGCTCTGCCGGGCACGGCGCAGCGGTGAGCTGACCACGGCGGCCACCTCGCCGAACGACGGGACCCGGCGGGCCAGCGCCGCGGCCTGGGTCTGGCCGGCGGCCGACAGCGGCAGGTCGTTGCGGCCGGAGAAGCGCTGCGGCTGCACCGAGTGCTCGGTGGCGGCGTGACGTACCAGCAGGAACCGGGTCGGCGTGCCCGCGGGTGGCCCCCACGAGGGGATTTCCGGCGTCGTCGCCGCCGACTTCTCCGACGACGCCGGGGGCTTGCCGGCCGCTATGTCCATCGCCTCGTTGGCCAACCGGTCGGCGTGCTTGTTGCGCTCGCGCGGGATCCACTCGAACGTGATCTCGGCGAACCGGCCGCGCAGAGCGACGGCCTCGCGCGCGAGCGGGCGCAGACCCTCGTGCTTGACCTGCCAGCGTCCGGACATCTGCTCGACGACCAGCTTCGAGTCCATGCGCACCGCGACCGACGTGGCGCCGAGCTCGGCCGCCGCCTGCAGCCCGGCGATCAGCCCGCGGTACTCGGCGACGTTGTTGGTCGTCCGGCCGAGGGAATCGCGGCGCTCGGCCAGCACCTCGCCGGTGGCCGCGTCGCGCACGACCGCGCCGTAGCCGGCTGGACCCGGGTTACCCCGCGATCCGCCGTCGGCCTCGACGATGACCCGCTCGGTCATAGACCGGACTCGCCGGTACGGACGAGGATGCGCCGGCAGTTGTCGCAGCGGACGACGTCGTCGGGCGCGGCGGCGCGCACCGCGTTCAGCTCGCTGCCGGCCAACTCGAGATGACAACCCTCGCAGCGCCGTAGCCGCAGCATCGCCGCGCCTACTCCCCCGCTGTTCGCGCGGATCTTGTCGTAGAGCGTCAGCAGGTCCGCGGGCAGGTCGCCCGCGATCTGCGACCGCTCGGCCCCGCGCCGGGTCGTGCCGGCGTCGATCTCGGCGAACGCGGCGTCGCGCCTGGCCTCGAGATCGGCCCGCTCGGTCGCGAGCGCCTGCTGCCGCTGCGTCAACGCGGCCAGCTCGGAGTCGATGTTCTCGCGGCGCTCCATCACCTCGAGCAGGTCGTCCTCGAGGGCCGACTGCCGGCGGGCCAGCGTCGTGATCTCGTGCTGCAGGCCCTCCAGCTCCTTGGCCGGCAGGCCGCCGGAGGTCAGCCGCTCGTTGTCCCGTTTGGTCCGCGTCTGCACGGTCTCGACCTCGTTCTCGAGCCGGCGCTGATCGTCGGCGACGTCGTCGAGCTGGGCCTGTAAGTCCAGCACCTGGCCGCTGAGCTGCTCGGCTTGCTGGTCGGACTCGGCCAGCGCGGCGAGTTCGGGCAGGTGCTCGCGCCGGTGGGCGAGCTGGGCCAGCTCGGTGTCGGCGCCTTGGAGGTCGAGCAGGCGGAGCTGGACGGCGGGATCGGCTTTCACGTTGGCAGACTCGATTCGGGCTAGGAGGGCGCTGAACGATGCCGCTCGTCGCGAACGGCGGTCAGGTGCGCGAGATGCAAGGCGAAGGAGGAGGAAATAGCAGCGCTATGGACGACGACAACGCTGCAGATCGCGTACCTGAGCGTCGCGCAGCAGAGAAGTGCATCGTTCAGGGTCCTCCTAAGACATGTGCAGGGTCCACGGGTCGGTGACTGTGGCGGACACGGTGACGTTCACGGTAGTGCCGAAGCGTTCGCGCAGGCGGACCGCCACCGCGTCCAGCCACGGGGCCTCGGTGGCCCAGTGCGCGGCGTCGACCAGCGCCATGGCCGCGGGGCCGCGCTCGGTGACCGCCTCGAGCGTCGTGTGGTGCTTCAGGTCGGCGGTGAGATACGCGTCGGCGCCGGCCCGGCGGGCGGCCTCGATGAACGGGGCGCCCGACCCGCCGCAGACCGCCACCCTGCGAACCGGGCGATCCGGGTCGCCGGCGGCCCGCACGCCCCACGCGGTCCGGGGCAGGGCATGTACAGCTTGGCTGACGAATCCGTACAGGGTGGTCGGGTCGGGCAGCTCGCCGACCCGGCCGGTACCGCGCGATCCGGCCACCGGCAGCTGGGCGAGCACGTCGTAGACCGGCTCGTCGCGTTCCCGGTGCAACGCGCCGAGCACGGCCGGCACTGCGCGGCGGTTCACGGCCAGCTCGACCCGGGTCTGGGCCTCCCGCTCGGCCTGGCGGGTGGCCACCCCGACGGTGCTCCACCCCGAAGGCGCCCCGGCCGCGGCCGTCAGCACCTGGATCAGGTGCGCGGCGTCGTCGGTCGGTACGTAGACGACGAGCTTGGCCGGCCCCTCCTCCGGGTCACCCACCAGCGGGCGGACGTCGGTGAGCCCGACCCGGTCGGCCAGCGCGTCGGACACCCCCGGATCGGCGACGTCGGCGTTGGTGTGCGCCACGTAGTGGGCGATACCGGCCCGGATCATCCGGTGGACGAGGCCACCCTTCGGGTCGGTGGCCGCCACCGAGTGCACCGCCGTCAGCAGCAGCGGGTGATGCGTGAGCAGCAACTGCGCCCCGTCCGCTTCGGCCTCGGCGACGGTCGTGGGCACGGCGTCGACGGCGAGCACCACGCGCGTCACGTCGGCCGCCGGGTCGCCGCAGGTCAGCCCCACCGCGTCCCAGGACTCCGCCCAGCCCGGGTCGAACCACCCCTCGAGCGCGGCGATCACCTCGGCCAGCTGCGGCATGTCCGCGAACCTACCGTCCGCGCGCAGTGAAGGGCCCGGCACCGGTTGTCCGGTGCCGGGCCCTTCTGACTGGTCGGGCTACTTCGAGTCGCCCGGGATCTCAGCGGTCGCGGTCGCGCCGTTCGTCACCGGAACGCGCTGCGCGGTGGCACCGCGGTAGGCGCCGGCCACGCGCACGGTCAGCACGCCCTTGTCGTACGTCGCGGTCAGGTCGTCGCCGCTGACGTGCTTCGGCAGGGTGAAGCTGCGCCGGAACGATCCGTAGCGGACCTCGCGCAGGCGCCGGCCGTTGCTCTCGTCGGTGCGCTCGTCGCGACGCTCGCCGCGCACGACCAGGGCGCCGCCGTCGACCTCGACGGTCACGTCCTTCTCCGGGTCGAGACCGGGCAGCTCGAGGCTGACCAGCGCGTCGTCGCCGTCGCGGTCGACCTCGGCGGCCGGCGTGAAGCCGACCCGCGCGACCTCGGTCGCGAGCGGACGGAACAGCGCATCGAACTCGGCAAATGGGCTCAACCAGGCGTTACGCCGGCTCAGAGTCGTCATAGTGGATCACCTTTCATCGTCTGACGATCTGCCATTGCAGGCAGTCGACTGATAGAACTTGAGTCTCCTTGACTTAATTCCGGGTCGATCGCGAGTCAAGTTGCCTACGCGCGGAGCACCCGCTACGTTCCGTCCGGACACGAGCACTCATCGGGGGGGTTACATGACTCGTGGCATACTTCTGCGCGCCTTTGCCGGATTGGCCGGCGTGTTCCTGATCGGCACCGCCCTGGCGGCGTGCGCCGCCTCGCCGACCCACGTCGCCGCACCGCTGACGGCCGGGCCTTCGACGCCGCCGTCGTCGACCATCGCGACCACGCCGACGGCAAGCGCGCCGGCCGTCGCCACCACGCACCCGCGGCCGAAGCCGAAGCCGTCGGCCCGGCCCACCGCACCGCGCACCACCGCTCCGCAAACCAGCTCGGCGCCGCCGCCGGTTACGACGAAGCCGGCCCCGCCAAGACCGGTCACGACTAAGCCCGCGCCGCCGCGTACGACCACTCAGGCGGCCCCGCCGCCCAAGCCGAGCAACTGCGATCCGGCCTACCCCGGCGTGTGCCTCAAGGACGGCATCGGCGACTACGACTGCGCCGGCGGGTCCGGCAACGGGCCGAACTACGTCGACGGACCGATCACGGTGCGCGCGCCCGACCCGTTCGGGCTCGACTCGGACCACGACGGCGTCGGCTGCGAATGAACGTCATGTGACGGACGGCCGACGATCGGTGCCCGGCTCTTGCCGGGCACCGAACCCGGCCAATACCGTGCGGAGCCCATGAGCGAATGTTGCGGACTTACCCGGCGGCGCCTGCTTCAGCTCTCGGCGGCCGGCGGAGCGGCGATGCTGGCCGGGCCCGCCCTGGGTCGGGAGGCGGTGGCCGCGGCGCAGGACGCGCAGGCCGCCGGGGCGCCGGTTCCGCAGGATCTCGAGCTCGTCACGGTGACCGACACCAGCTTCGTGCTGACCTGGTTCACCGCGAGCTCGCTGCAGCTGACGCCCACCGATCCGCGTCCGATCGCCGTCGAGTCCGACGCCGTGGTGCGCTACGGCACCCGGCCGGACCGCCTCGACCGGATCGCGCAGGGCAACTCGGGCACGGCGTACCACTACGTCGAGGTCACCGGGCTGCGACCGGGCACCACGTACTACTACCAGGCCCTGTCCGGCGGGCAGGTCGCGTCGTCGCGGGTGGTGCCGGTGCTCGACTACTCCGTGCTGCAGGGCGTCGACCTGGCCTCGCTCACGGTCGCGCAGATGCAGGCTCTGGTGGCCCAGCTGCTGCGGCTGAACCAGACCGTGCTGGCCTCGCCGGGATCGCTCACCACGCTCGTGCCGCCGTCCGGGCACCACGTCGCGACGATCGCGCTCACGAACGACCTGCACATCGGCGAGACGCAGAGCGGGCTGATCGTCGACGGGTTCCCGCCGCCGTTCTCGCAGCGCCCGGGCGCACCGCCGTACCCGATCCTCATGGGCCAGTCGATGCTCGACGACATCTCCCGACGCGGGGCCGACGTGCTGGTCGTCGCCGGCGATCTGACCTCGGCCGCCCGGCCGGACGAGCTGCGCCAGGCGCGCGATCTGCTCGACTCGTTCGGGCGGTTACGCCTGTCCGGCGGGCTGCGTCGCGGCGACTACGTCGTGGCCCGCGGCAACCACGACCAGCCGAAGACGGGCGACGCCTACGCGTCCTGCCCGGTGGTGCAGGGCGATTTCCACGACTGCGTGCCCGACGTCTTCCCGTTGCCGCAAGGGCGGTTGACCACCACACACTTCCACGGCGTACGTCTGGTCGGCCTGGACACCACCACGCTCGACCAGCCCGGCGGCGCGATCTCGGCCGAGCAGTGGTCCGAGCTCGAGCAGGCGCTGGCCGAGGGGCCGCGCCGGCCGACCCTGGTCTTCGGCCATCACCCGGTGACCGACGAGTCGGCGTTCACCACGCTGGCCGGGCCGACGTTCGACCTCGATCGGGCCGACGCGGCCCACCTGCAGCAGCTCTACGCGCGTACGCCGGGCGTCTTCTTCCACCACAGCGGCCACACGCACCGCAACCGGCGCACCGCATCGCCGGTCGCGCCGGGCGTCGAGTTCCTCGAGGTAGCCGCGATCAAGGAGTACCCAGGCGGGTACACCCTGCTGCGCTTGTACGAGGGCGGCTACCTCGTCAACTTCTACAAGTCGTCCAGCCCATTGGCCTGCGAGTGGAGCCAGACATCGAGCGAGGAGTACCTCGGCCTGTATCCCGCGTACACGCTGGGCAGCCTGGACGACCGCAACCACGCCGTGCGTTACCAGCGCGGCGTGCGGTGGTAACGCGGCCGCCAAACCGCGCGATACACCAGCCGCACCGGCGGCGGCAACACCTTGAGCACGGTGGTCTGGGTGGCGTCGGGCCGCTCGTCGAGCAGCCACGGCAGGTACTCGGCGGCGCCGCTCAGTCCCTGGGTCCGGCGGATGTGTCCGGCGAACGCCTTCCACCCGGCCGGTCCCAGGCGCTTCGCGACCAGGGGCAGTGCCTCGTGCTCCTCGTGCTGCATGTGGGCGGTCAGACCGGACTCCAGCGCCCGGACCGTGTCGAGCAACGTCACCGCGTCGTGCGCGGCGATCGCCTTGTCGGCCCGCTCGAGCAGCGGTTCGATCTGGGCGTGCTCGAGCTCCATCTCGTCCAGCACGGCGATCTCGTCGAGCCTGGTGACCTTGGCCCGCAGCGGCGGCCACAACGCGTCGTCCTCGGCGGTGTGGTGGATGTGCAGCTGCTTGGTGAACATCGCCCAGCCGGCCAGCACGGACGGCGACAGCGCGTCGCCCCGCGAGGCCGCCTCGGACATGCGATGCAGATCGCGGACGAACGCCTCGTGCGCGACATACATCATGGTGAAGTCGACCTCGCCGATGATCGGCGCGCGACTGTCGTTGGACATCTCGGTATCCCTTCTCGTTCAGGCCCGAACGTGAGTAGCTCTCACTGGTCCTGACGGATCGCCCGCGCGGAATGTGACGCCGTCACATCGACCCCGCCCGAAACGTCATTGCTACAAAGGAGACGCGATCGAAGGACGTGACCGTGGACACCGAAACCTGGCAGGCCGAGCAGTTCGAGCGGCATCGCGCGCACCTGCGTGCGGTCGCCTACCGGATGCTCGGCTCGGTGAGCGAGGCCGACGACGCCGTGCAAGAGGCCTGGCTGCGCCTGAGCCGTTCGGACAGCTCGGCCATCGAGAACATGGGCGGCTGGCTGACCACCGTCGTCGGGCGGGTGTGCATCGACATGCTGCGGACCCGACGGTCGCGGCGCGAGGACCTCATCGGCACCTGGCTGCCCGAGCCGATCGTGCGCGTCGACGAGCAGGCCGATCCGGAGCAGGAGACGCTACTGGCCGACTCGGTCGGCCTGGCGCTGCTCGTCGTGCTCGAGACACTGACGCCGGCCGAGCGGCTGGCGTTCGTGCTGCACGACACGTTCGGCGTGCCGTTCGACGAGATCGGCCCGATGATCGACCGAACCCCGGCCGCCGCCCGGCAACTGGCCAGCCGGGCCCGCCGGCGCGTGCGCGGCGCCCCGACCGTTCCCGATGCCGACCTGACCAAGCAGCGCGAGGTCGTCGAGGCGTTCCTGGCCGCGACCCGGGCCGGCGACTTCGAGGCGCTGCTCGCCGTTCTCGACCCCGACGTGGTCTTCCGCATCGACAGCGGCGGCCGCCCGGCGATGGCTCCCGCCCTGGTCAGCGGCGCCGCGGACGTCGCCCGGCAGGCGGCCACCCAGGGCCGCAAGTTCGCGCCGCTGTGCCGCCCGGCGCTGGTCAACGGAGCGGCCGGGGTCGTCGTCGGCGCGCCCGGCAGCGCGTTCGCGGTCGCCGGGATGACCGTGGTCAACGGCAAGATCGCGTCGATCGACCTCATCCTCGATCCGGACAAGCTGCACAGCATCGTCCTCGACGAGATCTAGCGGTGCCCGCCGGCACTTGAGTCCGGACCGCGTCAGCCGCGCGCGGTGAGGACGAGCGGCCCATCGTCGGTGACGGCCACGGTGTGCTCGAAGTGGGCGCCCCGCGAGCCGTCGGTGCTGCGCAGGGTCCAGCCGTCCGGGTCGACGCGGTAGGCGTCGCGGCCACCGGCGAGGAACCAGGGCTCGATCGCGATCGTCAGGCCGGGCCGCAGGCGCATCCCCCGTCCGGCCCGGCCGTCGTTGGGCACGGACGGGCTCTCGTGCATGGTGCGGCCGACGCCGTGGCCGCCGAAGTCGGTGCTCAGCCCGAAGCCGGCAGCCCGTGCCGTTGCTCCGATGACGGCGCTGAGGTCGCCGATGCGCGCGCCCGGCTGGGCGGCGGCGATGCCGGCGTCCAGCGCCCGCTCGGTGACCTCGAGCAGCGCCGCGTCCTCGGCGGACTCGTGCCCGACGCAGAACGATGTCGCGGCGTCGCCGGTCCAGCCGTCGAGGGTGGCCCCGCAGTCGACGCTGAGCAGGTCGCCGTCCCGCAGCCGGTAGCGACTGGGCGGGCCGTGCAGCACCGCGTCGTTGACCGACAGGCACAGCACGCCCGGGTACGGGGAGGGCGCGAACGGCGGCTGGTAGCCGAGGAACGGCGAGCCGGCGCCGGCCGCGGCGAGCAGGTCTCGGGCCAGCCCGTCCAGGTCGTCCAGCCGAACGCCGACGGCGGCCTCGGCGCGGACCGCGGCGAGGATGTCGGCGACGACGGCGCCCGCGGCCCGCATCGCCCGGATCTCGCCCGGAGTCTTGAGTTCGACCATCACACCCGCCTACTGCCGCTGGTATTTCTATCCCGGTATTACTATCACGGCTATGGTGCGGCCGATGTTGACCCCGGGAGAGCGCGAGCGCGGACGCAGACTGGGTGCCGCCCTGCGCGCCGCGCGAGGCGCCCGCAGCATGGTGGAGGTCGCGGCCACGTCGGGAGTGCCGATCGAGACGCTGCGCAAGATCGAGACCGGGCGAATCGTCACGCCCGCCTTCTTCACCGTCGCCGCCCTGGCGAAGGCGCTCGATGTGCCGCTGGAGACGCTCGCGTCCGAGGGGCGCGACGAGCTCGCCGCCACGGGTTGACGGACGGCCACGACCCTCGTGGGCCTGGAGATCAGCACACAGCAGGGCTACGACTGCGGGGTTGCGGCGAGGTCGTAGTAGTCGGTCCTCGCGGTGTCGGCGGCCTCCCGCAGTTCGCGAAGCCTCGCAAGCGCGGCCGCCGTCACGGGCTCTGGCCACCCATCAGCCGGTGGCCCTTCCGGGAACCACCACACGCCCGCGTACCGGGCGGCCTCGTTGCTGTATGCCTTCTCCGCGTCGCGCCACGCATCGCGAGCCAGTAGCAGCCGCATCCGCTGCCCGTCGTTCATAGAGACGGCCCTCCCGGAGTCCCTGTGAGTGGTGCGCAGCATCACGTAACGCGTTCGGTTGGTCAAGCCCCAGTCGGTCGGGGCCAGGCGTCCCGACCGACTTGGGCGTTCGGGTCCGTGCTCTGCGGCACGGGCGTCGGCCGCGCCTTTCGTCAGCAAGCGACTAGCGGTGAATCGTCTCCGCTCGGTACATCCCGAGCACCTGCTCGGCCGTGTAGCCGCTGATGGCCAGCCCGAGCAGTCCCGCGGCGCGTTCGACCACGCCATCAAGGACGATGCGCTCACCCTTCTCCTCGTGCTGCCTGACCGCCTCCAGCGTGCCCTTGAGCATCTGTTCGAGCAGCTCGAACAAGGCCTCGCGGACGCCCGGCGTGTCGTGCATCAGGTCCATCGCGTGCTCGTCTTCGCCCCGCGACTTGGCTTCGATGTAAGCGATGGCGGCAAGCCTGGCCGTCCTCTGGCTCATGAGACTCTCCGGTTGATACGAGGCGAGGCGCGCGCAGCCCGGTTCCGGCGCCGCCGTGCCGACACGGTACGCGTGGGCACGGTGCCGGCGTCGCCGCGCACCGCATTGTCGACGTTGGCGGCGCGCAGGAAGATCGACGCCCGGCCTTGGTTGGCGTTGCCCCGGAAATGCTGGCCTGCGTGCTGGTGGGCGCTACTGGGATCGAACCAGTGACCGCTCGGGTGTAAGCCGAGTGCTCTCCCGCTGAGCTAAGCGCCCGTCGACATCTGCTGCCCTGCTGCGAGTCCGAGTCAGGGTACTCGGCGCCTGCCCCGGCCTGCGACGTACCGTGATCTCCGTGCTGAGCGTCGTGCGTCAGCGGCGGTAGGCGACGTTGTCAGCGTTGATGCTGCTGGTCGCCACGATCTGCGTGCTGCTCGGGGCGTGGCAACTGTCCTGGTTGTCGACCAAGCACGACACGAACATCGCCGGCGCTGGCCGTGGCCGCCACTAGAGTCAGTTCCCATGCCACCCAGCCGGGCTGTAGGTACGGCCACCGTGATCGCGCTCAACGACGGCACCGCGCCGTACTTCCGGCCCCGCCACGAGGCGTTCCCGCAGGCCACCGCCGAGCACTGGCGCCGGGCCGACGAGCTCGATCCGGACGCCCGCCTCGACGACGGCGAGTGGCTGCTGCGCTTTCGCTGCTTCGCCATCCGGTCCGACGACGGCGTGACGCTGGTGGACGCCGGCATCGGCCCGGCCTCCGACTCGGGTGCGCCGTGGGCATCCGTGCCCGGTCAGCTGCCCGACGAGCTGGCCGCCGCCGGCATCGACCCCGACGAGGTCGACACCGTCGTGCTGACCCACCTGCACACCGACCACGTCGGCTGGGCGGTGATAGGTCAGGCGTACTTCGGCAACGCCGCCTACCTGCTGCAGCAGGCCGAGGTCGCAGCGATCGACGAGCTGAACCCGGCCCTGCGCCAGCGGCTGATCGAACCGCTGCAGGCGACCGACCAGCTGCGCCTGCTCGACGGTGACACCCGGCTGGACGCAGCCACGCGCGTCGTCGCGACGCCGGGCCATACCCCCGGACACCAGTCGGTGCTCGTGGAGGGCGGCGACACGACCGTGGCCGTCACCGGCGACCTTCTCGTCCACGCGATCCAGCTCGTCGACGCCGACCTGGAGTACCTGTATGAGACCGATCCGGTCGCAGCCCGCGCCTCACGCAAAGCGCTGTTCGGCACCGGCGCGGTGCTGGCCACCGCGCACCTGGGTACGCCCTACGTCGCGACCAGGTGAACCGGCGCGGCCGGCGCCACGTCGCGCACCGCAGCCGCGCCCGCCGCGTCCGAGTCGGCGCCGACGATCACAGCTGCCTCAAGGCCGAGCGCCCCGGACGACGCGGCCATCGCGACCGCCACCTGCAACGCCGAGAGCTGCAGTGAGGGCAGCGCGACGGCCGCGGCGACGTACGTGCGCCCGTCCGTGTCGCGCACGGCCGCTCCCGCGGCGGCACCGGTGCGGGCCTTCGCCGAGCGGGCCAGCGTGACGAGCTTGGCGTCCTCGGGGTCGAGGTCGGTCACTTCGCGGTCTCCGATTCGTGTTCGGGGCTGGACGGTTCGCCGTCGTGGTCGGTGCGGCGGACGAGCACGGTGTCGATGCGGTTGCGCCGGCCGCCCGCGCTCTCGGCCACGAGCTCCAGCCCGTTGACGCGCGCCGTCGCGCCCGGGATGGGTACCCGGCCCAGCCGCTCGGCCAGCAACCCGCCCACCGTCTCGACGTCGTCGCGGTCGGGCAGCTCGACGCCGAACAGATCGGCCAGGTCCTCGACCGACAGCCGAGCGGTGACCCGGGCGGTGTTGTCGTCGATGCGCTCGACCGGTGGCCGCTCGTCGTCGTACTCGTCGGTGATCTCGCCGACGATCTCCTCGAGGATGTCCTCGATCGTGATCAGGCCGGCCGTACCGCCGTACTCGTCGATCACGACCGCGATGTGCGTGCGGTGGGCCTGCATCTCGCGCAGCAGCTCGTCGACCGGCTTGGACTCGGGCACGAACACCGGGCGGCGCATGACCTCCTCGATCTTGGTCGAGCGGGCCCGCTCGGCGTCCTGCGCCCGCCGGGCCAGGTCCTTGAGGTAGACGACCCCGATGATGTCGTCGACGTTCTCGCCGATGACCGGGATGCGCGAGAACCCGCTGCGCAGGGCGAGGGCCATCGCCTGGGGCACCGACTTGGTGGCCTCGATCCAGACCACCTCGGTGCGCGGCACCATCACCTCGCGGGCGATGGTGTCGCCGAGCTCGAAGACGGACTGGATCATCTCGCGCTCGCCGTGCTCGACCACGCCGCGCTGCTCGGCGATGTCGACGAGTTCACGCAGCTCGACCTCGGAGGAGAACGGGCCGTCGCGAAAGCCCCGGCCGGGCGTCACCGCGTTGCCGAGCCAGATCAGCAGGGTGGGCACCGGGCCGAACAGGCGGCCCAGGAATCGCACGATCCCCGCGCCGGCCAGGGCCAGCCGGTACGGGTGCTGCCGGCCGAGCGTGCGCGGCCCAACACCGACCAGCACGTAGGACACCACGACCATGATCGCGATGACGACGAGCGTGACCGGCCAGCGGTGCCCGAACTCGGTGCGAGCCACGATGGTAGCCAGCACCGTGGCAGTGACCTCGCAGATGACCCGCAGGAGCAGCAGCAGGTTCGTGTAGCGGGCCCGGTCGGCGACGACCAGCCGCAGCGTGCGAGCGCCGC
>Ga0081455_10006105_pt1 | contig 13014 bp, 16 predicted proteins | sample TabmetS3T2R1_FD_70207 | JGI IMG/M metagenome (GOLD analysis project Ga0081455, IMG submission 70207) | Tabebuia heterophylla rhizosphere microbial communities from the University of Puerto Rico - S3T2R1 | ecosystem: Host-associated > Plants > Roots > Rhizosphere ... | reverse complement strand
CAGGATCGTTGCGCCGCCGCCCGCGATGCGGACGTCTCTGTCACTGGCGGCCTCACGGGCCTGGTCGAGTGCGGTCTCAATGCCGTCGTTGATGAAGTGGAAGATGGTCCCACCCGGCCGCTCCCAGGAGGCACGCTTCTCGTGCGTTACGACGAAGACCGGCGTATGGAACGGCGCGTCCTCCGGCCACGCATGCTCGCCGAGGTCGAACATGCGCTTGCCCATCACGCTCGCGCCGGTGCGCTCGAACGTCGCCCGCACGATGTCGTTGTCGCGCCCTTCCTCGCCGCCCTCGCCAAGCTTCAGGCGCTCCCGGAAGAACCGCTGCGGGAATATCCACTGCTGCAGCTCCATCCACTGCGCCGTCCAATTGGGATCACCCATGCGCCCCTCGGGCGCGACGAATCCATCCAGCGACATCGACACGCTGAAGAAAACCTTTCCTGCCATCAGTCCTCGACTCCCTTCCGGACGATCTCGGTGACGTAGGCCGCCAGTTTGCTCAGGGTCTGCTGGCCGCCCTCGATCGCGTGGTACTTCTTGACCGCCTCGTCGCGCAGCTCCCTGGTGGGGAACACCGTGCGCATCTCGATCCGGGTGGCAGCACCATCGGCTGCAAACGTGAGGACCGATTCGAAAGCGTTCGGGTCGCCTCGCCGCTCACCGTGCAGCAGCGCGATCCGCTCCGGCGGAGTGATCTCGGTCCAGGAGATCCATTCCTGGTAGTCCGTTCCGTCCGGTCCATGCATCACGAAGTCCCACGCGCCGCCGGCGCGGAACTCGAACGCCCGCGTGGTAGTGGTGAATCCCTCCGGTCCCCACCATCGCGACAAATGCCGGACGTCGGTGAACGCCTCGAACACCAGCTCCCGCGGGCCATCGATGACCCGAGAGATCACGATCTCGCGGTCGGCTGTCGCTGCCATCGGTCACTTCTCCTTCCTTGCCCGCTTGAGGTCCTGCACGTAGGCGTCCAGCCGGTCGAAGCTCTCGTTCCAGAACCGCTCGAACCCGCCGGTCCATTCGTGGACCGCTCGCAGCTCGCGGGCGTTGAGGAGGTACAGGCGCTGCTTGCCTGCCTTGCGGTTCCGCACCAGCCCGACCTCCCGGAGCACCCGCAGGTGTTTGGACACTCCCGGCTGGGTCATCCCCAGCTTCTGGGCCAGGTCGGTCACCGGCCGCTCCCCCGCCCGCAGCAGTGCCAGGATCTCCCGGCGCTGCGGTTCGGCGATCGCGTTGAAGACATCCGACGTCGTCGCTGCCCGTGCCATGTATGCAATCATATACCGATATGGGAATATGTAAAGTCAAGAAATCAGGCGGGTCTTGATGCGGTTGCGCAAAGTCGGTCGGTATCGGAACGAAGCGGACGTTGACGAAGATCTATGAGTCCGCGCTCTCGTCTTATCCGTCGCGTTTCCGATGCGGATCGTACTTGGAGAGCACGTCTTTCAGGTAATCCCGGCTCTTCCATTCAGGCGGCGGCGGCTCGTATCCGGGTCGAGGAACGAAGGGATTCGCCGGCACTTCCGTGGACGCGCCCATCAGATCCGGGACGTACCGGGGGCAGTTTGGAAAGATCTCGCATTTGACGCGCACGACGACTTTCGCGCCATGATGTCGGCCGAGTATTTCCGCATCGTCGTGGATCGTTGCCTTGCCCCTGATCCGCGTGCGGAAGGTCTTTCCGTCGAACCGCACGAACAACAGGCCGACATTCGGGTTGCGATGAATATTGCCGAGGGTGCGGTACATGTTGTTGCCGTCGTACTCGGGGTACTCGAGCGTGTCGGGTCCGGTGATCTGGACGAAGCCGGGATCGCCCGACCGCATGGAACAATCGACGTTGTCCCGATAGCTCGTCGCGATGAAGAAGAATCGCGCCTCGCCGATGAGCTTGCGGTCCATCTCCCAGAACTCGAAGTGAAGGCGATTCTTCTCGAGGCCGTCGGCAACGCGGCGTCCGTCGTAACGGTCCTGCAATTCGCGCATTCCGTCGTGATAGAAGGCGGCGCGGTTCATCGGGTCGGTCATGAGGCCTCGGCGGTGGCGATGCGGACAGTCCAGCACGAACCGTTCTCCGCGGCAAACGCCCTGCCATCACCGACATTGGGCGCGATCGCGAGGAAACATCACAGCGCTCAGGCCGTCCTCGACTACTGACACAACGGTGTCGGGAGAGCTCTCCTAGGGTGCCGGCAAAGGAGAGCCCCCATGATCGAAATGACAAAACCCGCCGTGCCCGTCTTCGCCAAGTTCGCCGAACGCATTTCGGTGCCCTTCTCCCCGGTCGTACGCGCCGGCGACTGGGTCTATGTCTCGGGCATCGCACCGATCAATCCCGAAACAGGCGGCTACGACCTCCTGCCGATCGACCAGCAGGCGCGTCGCGTGCTGGACCATCTGAAGGCGTGCCTGGAAGCCGCGGGATCCGGACTGGACCGCGTCGTGAAGTGCAACGTCTATTGCTCGAACCCGGCCTACTTTGCACCCATCAACGCGGTCTATACCGAGTACTTCAACGCCTACAGGCCGGCGCGCATATTCTTGGGCCAGGCGGGCTGGTTCGGTCCGTTCGATCTCGAGATGGACTGCGTCGCTCTCGTGAAGGAATGAACGCAGGCGCTCGTCATCGCCGTCGTCGCGCCAGCGAGCCGGGTTCGGTGGGCCTGGTGATCGGGAAAATTTCACGCATGTGCGCCGACAGCATTTTGCAATAGTCGGCCGCGAACGGAGGCAAGGGACGCCTTTTGTCCCAGGAAATCGTCAAAGGCTCGCGCAAGGCGCGTCCCCTGTAGGTGAGGCCGACGATCCGCAGCTGGTAGCGATGGCATTCCAGCTGCGACGGAACGATGGCCACGCCGTGCCCCGACTCGGCGAGTGCCAGCAAGGTGTGCGGGTTGCGGCTTTCGAACTTGATGTTCGGCTTCAGTCCCGCCATTCGGCTCGCCGCATCGAACGCCCGACGAAATCCGAAGCCACTGTCCATCAGGAGCAATGGAAAGTCGGCGAGGTCGGCGACCTCCATGGTGCGACGCGGACCGAGCGGCGTCGATGGATGGCAAACCGCCAGCAGTTCCACCGATCCAAGCGAAAGGCTTGCGAAGCGGCGATCGTCCAGCTTGACCGCGTGCAACAGATTCTGGCCGAGGTGGATCTCGCCGCGTTCCAGCAATGCCAGGATCTCGCTGCCGGTTCCCTCCCTGATCCTGACCTCGACCTTGGGATACCGCGCCGAATAGCGGTGCAGAAATCGCGACAACACGCTTTCGATGTGTTGCGGCGAGCCCGCCACCTCCAGGACGCCCGTATCTCCGTGCCGCAGCAACAGCGCCTGCTCCTTCACGGCGCTGGCGCAATTGAGAAGGACGCGGCAGCTGGCCATCAACTGCTCGCCTTCGCCGGTCAGGAGAAGCCGACGCCCGACACGATCGAAGAGCCGCAGGCCGAGTTCCTGCTCGAGATCCATGATCTGCCGCGACAGGGCCGGCTGGGCGATTCGCAGGCGCAAGGCTGCTTTCGAGACCGTGCCGAGTTCGGCCACCGTTAAGAATGTGAGGGCCTGACGGAGGTGCATGTCCGCTTATAGCATTTGGGCATAAGAAAGCAGACCATTCATATATTGGACGGGCGCCACGCGCGGCGGAACTATCCACCTGCTCCGGGCCACCTGCTCCGGGACCGTCCTCGAGGAGGCAAGGGCTGCGGAGCGCATGGAGGAACACATGACTGCTCCGGGCAAGATGGGTCTCGTCGTATTGACAGGCATCGCCGTGGGCGCGCTGGGCAGCGAAGCGCTCCATGGCCAGACGAGGCCGCCGGCCTACCTGATCGGCCAAATCGACGTCAGCGATCCCGCAGGCTACGCCAGGGAATACCTCCCCAAGGCCAGGGAGATCATCAAGTCGCACGGCGGACAGCTCGTGGCATCCGCAGGCGCAGCGGCGACCGGATCCCAGGTGGTCGCGATCGACGGCGACGCGCCCAAGCGCGTGGTCATCTACAGGTATCCCAGCATGGAAGCGCTACTGGCCTGGCGAAACGACCCGGCGTACGTCCAGGTTCGTCACGTTGGCGAGAAGTACGCGAAGTACAACACCTTCGCCGTCGAGGGCGCCAATCCACCCTAATGTTGCCGCCGGCCGCCGCACGGCGAAGCGTCGGATGCGGACAGGTTCAGTAAAGGCGTTCCGTTTCATTGCGCGCGACGCCCACCTCCAGAGCGTCGAGCGGAACGTCCAGCGATCCGTGATCCTTCAAGGCCTGCGCATAGGACGGCAGACCATCGATGGGCCCCCAGCGGTCCGGTTCCCACAGGCCCGATCGGATCATCGACTTCCCGCAATGGAAGAAGGCCTCCCGCACCCGGACGATCATCGCAAGATCGGGCACCTTCCCGTTGATGGTCATCTTCGCGAGCAGGTCGGGGTCTTTTGCCAGCGACGCCGTCCCGCTGACGCGCAGAACCTCGCGTCGCTTCGGGATGATGAAGACGACACCGATGCTCGGGTTCTCGAGCACGTTCAGAAAGGTGTCGCCGCGCCGGTTCCCGAGCCGGTCAGGTATCGCCAGCGTATGTTTGTCGAGAACCTTGACGAAGCCGGGAGGGTCTCCCTTGGGCGATGTATCCATGGCCCCGGCCGAATTGATGCTCGCAATCACGATGAAGGGGCAACGTTCGATCCAGGCTTTGCAGTGCTTGTCGATGTGGTCGATCACCTTGGCGATCTGGCTCGGAAAATCGGGCCCAAGAATCGCTTTGACCTCGGCGGCACTCGTGATCGGCATTCTCGGTCGATACATGGCGGTCACAAGCATCCTCTTCGCGATGTAGGTTGGTGATCGAGCGCACCCATTGGGCGCCTCACGCCTCGCCGCCGACGCCTTGACTCAAAGCGGCGTCGCATCCGGTCGCTCGACGCAGGGCCTCTCGTGGCGACTCCCCGAACAGCGCCCGGTATTCGACGGCAAACCGTCCCAACTCCCAGAAGCCATACTCGGTGGCTATGCTGGTGACGCTGGTTGTCGCCGGACTCGCATTCTTGAGCGCCCGCCGGGTTAGGTGCATCCGCCGCAGCCAGAGGTAGCGGACCGGCCCCAGGCCATAGTGCTCCTGGCAACAGGTACGAAGCGTTCGCTCCGATGCACCAACGGCGGCGCAGATCTCGGTCAAATATACGGGCTGGTATCGCTTGCTTTCCAGAAAGCTCTCGAAGCGATTGATCACCTTTGAATGCTGCAGGATGCAGTATCTCCTCTCGGCTGCCACATGGGTGCCCAAGCACGTGACCATGGCATGCACAAGTTTCTGTTCCAGCGCTTGGGCGACGCCCGGCGTTGCCAGGATGCTGGGCGAGTTCTTTGCGAGCTCGCCCGCAGCCTTGTGAAGAGCCATCAACTGTTCCATCGCCGATGGATCTGGTTGCACAATATAGTCGGCCGAAGGCGCGGTTAGTTCGCGACCGATAATGGCCTCGCTCGCCTCGGCGAGGTCTTCGTGTGTGAGCGACATGGTCGCCAAGCGACTGGGACCCGACGTCCAACTGCGCTTCGTGGACCCTTGGCGATGAACCAGGATCTCACCGGGTGACAGTTGGACGCCGCCCTCCGTAAGGGGCGCCTGATCCATATCGGCAGGAAAAAACAGCGGTGCGCGTTCCCGATCGTTCGCGGAGTTCATAAGCCAAGGGAGGTTAGTGTCAGTTCGTTGCATCCAAAGTCGATCAAGATCGATGCGCGTCAGCACGCCATGAAAATCGCCGCTGGACTTTGCAAATATCTCGTAGCTGCCGGCGCGCAGCGCTGCCTGCAAGGCATCGAAATCGACAACATTGAAGATCTGGCTTTGCGACAATGTTGCCCCTCCCCCGACAGAGCCAACAACGCACTCCGATAACCACCCCTGCCGACACTATTTAAGGACCTCGGTAACTGCAATCGAACGTGGCAAGGGCAACGGATAATTTATCGAACCGTCAAAATCGAAACTTGCCGATTCTGCATAGCTCACACTGATGCCGAATATGCATAGTCGCGAGCGCGGCACGCAGCTAACCCATGCAATGACAGCGTTTTGAGTCTGCGCCGCTCGCAATGACCGTCGGCGGCCCCGGCCAACGAGCAACGGGAGTTCGTCATGACGATTGACCGAAGGTTACGTCTGGGGTCGATGACAGCTGTTGCTACTGTCATGGCAATCGCGCTCGCTTTTGCGCAAGGAGTGGCCGCGCAACAAAATCCGGTGACGGCGATCGATATCGCGCTCGAACCCGACGCGACGATGATTCAACATGCGAAAGCTGACAATGCGCGTCTGCTCAAGTCTTTCCCAAAAGGCTTTCCTCTGGATGAGACGCATCACCCGCATGTCACCATGTTGCAGCAGTTCGTCCGCACGGATGATCTCGACAAGGTATTCGCGGCGGCAAACGCCGTTCTGGCCAAAGAGAAGCCCAGGGCATGGACGCTGAAGGCGTTCAAGTATTACTACATTCCTGATCCGCCGTTTGGCGTTGCCGGAATCGTTGTCGAACCGACCGAAGGCCTGCATCGGCTGCAAGATGAACTCATCACAGCCGTCAAACCCTACACTGTGAAGACAGGCACCCCCGCGGCATTCTTCAGCGAAGAAAACGGCCGTGATATTCAAGAGGCCTTGATCGCATACGTCGCAAATTTCGTTACGGACGCGGCAGGCAAGCGATTCAATCCGCACGTTACGATCGGGGTCGGAACCGAAACCTATCTGAACCAAATGCTGGCGGAGCCATTCCCCTCGTTCACGTTCTCCGTGGCCGGTGCGTCGGTCTATCAGCTTGGAACCTTTGGGACAGCCCGCAAGGAGCTCAAGGCGCTGACGCTGGCGCCATGAGGTCGGGAATCAATTAGGGTGAGCAGCCTTGCTCCTATGGAGCCGACAATCATGCGGAGAAACTGATGAGTACAACGGGCCTTGCACGCCGGACCATTCTAGCGATCGGCGCGCTCAGCTTGATCGTCGGCGGTGCGGCGCAGGCACAGCCCGATCCGCTGCCTTCCTGGAACGACGGCGCCACCAAGAAAGCAATCGTCGACTTCGTGCAGGCGACAACGACGCAAGGTAGCCCCAGCTTTGTGCCACCTGCCGAACGTATTGCGACCTTCGATCAGGACGGCACCCTGTGGGTTGAAAAGCCGATGTACACCCAGGTGATCTATTGCCTGGAACGCGTCCCTGTTCTGGTCAAGGCGCGGCCGGAGCTTGCCGAAGTGGAGCCGTTCAAGACGGTGATGTCGGGTGATCGCGAAGCCATTGCCCGGCTGCCAATGGAAGATCTCGAGAAGATCCTGGCTCTGACCTTGACCGGCATGTCGGTCGACGAGTTCAGGGCCGAAGTCAGCAGATGGTTCGACACTGCCCGCGACCCGCGCTGGAAGCGTCCCTATACCGAGCTCACCTACAAGCCGATGCAGGAAGTCCTGCAATATTTGCGCGCCAATGCCTTCAAGACCTACATCGTGACAGGCGGCGGCCAGGACTTCGTGCGGGTCTATGCCGAACGCGTCTATGGCATCCCGCCGGAGCAGATCGTCGGCACCGTCGGCGGCACCAAATACGACTACGGCAAGGACGGCAAGCCCGTGCTGATCAAGGAGGCGAAGCTGCTGCTGAACGACAACTACGGCGGCAAACCGGAGGGCATTCACCTGATGATTGGGCGGCGTCCGCTTGCCTCCTTCGGCAATTCGACCGGAGACCGCGAGATGCTCGAATATGCCAAGGCCGGCATCGGCGCGCGGCTCTCAATGCTGTTGCTGCACGACGATGCCGTGCGCGAGTACGCTTACGGCCCGGCGCAGGGGCTGCCGGAGTCCAAGGTCGGCACCTTCACCCAGCAGCTCTACGATGAGGCGAAAAGCAAGGGCTGGACAGTCATCAGCATGAAGAACGACTGGAAGCGCATTTTTGCTTTCGAATGAGGCGCACATGTCGCCTGACTGATTGAGCGACGATCGGCACTCGCTAGCGCTGCGCTACCGGCAGGCGGATGGCAAAGCTGAGACCGATGCTCGTCGAGAATACTTCGACGCGACCGCCGCCCTGGTCGATCAGTCCACGGATGAGCCGCAGCCCCTTTCCTTCGTGCCGGGCCTCGTCGAAGCCATCGGGCAGGCCAACGCCATCGTCCGTGATCAGCAGGGAGATGTTGTTGTCCGGCGTCAGTTCACCATAGATGTCCAGCTCGACCGGCAACCCGGTGGGATGCGCATACTTGAGCGCGTTCGACACGATCTCGGACAAGACCAGGATGAAGATCCACGCTTGACCGGCGTCCAGCCGGCAAGCAGGCGGGAGGTGCACTCGAGGGTGCAACCGATCTCCGTAGATCGCCTTGAAATCGCACAGCACCTCGGTGAGCAAATCGCCCAGCACCAACTCGCGTTGCTCAGGCATGGTCGCCAGCGTGTGATGCAGCCGTCCTATCGCGACGATGACGCTGTGAATATCCGACAAGGTGTTCGTCACCTGCGCGCGCGTGACGAGATCGCGCCCGTCGCGGGCATTGTCCGCGCGCAGCTTCACGATCGAAGCGAGTGCAGTGAGGTGATTGGCAATCCGGTGATTAGCCTCACGCGCCAGGTCGACTGAAGGTGTTTCAGGCATTTCGCCATCCATGGTCCGCTCCATCGATGTGATGGCGAACCGTGACGTATTTTACAGTAAAATCAATGTGTTAAGGACTAACTCTGCTTGCAGTCCGCATTGTGCCCCGAAACCATGCCTGCCTCCTTTGGGGACGCCGGCTGCCATTGTCCCCTTGACGAAAAGACCACCAAATACAAACTATGAGGTTAATGAGTAAGTGACGCTCCTAGCCGAAGGAGAAAGGAAGCAGGCGATGGCCGGCGTTAATCGTGGGGAACGTCTTCAGATCATGCTGACGCAAAAGGAGCTGGAAGCTCTCGACACGTGGCGCTTTGCGGCGCGAATGCCGAGCCGCGCCTCCGCCATTCGCGAGCTGCTGAAGCGTGGCTTGGTGGCCGAGGGTTTCGCGCAGGCCGATGGCCAGATGAAGTCGGCCGATTTCGGCATCTCCGGCCCCAAGACGATCGGCAAGAAGTAGCGCCTACTTCTTCCCGCCCTCCCCTTCGTCACCTCATCGAGGCACCGTGGGTTGCCTCGCCCGTCGCTGACTGGTTCTGGCTGCCAGGCTCTGATGGGGCTAAGCTCACCTGTCGTCTTCCCTACGACCAAGGGGGCACCAATGGCTACACAGGCGAAGTGGGAGTTGTCCGGCGACTATTTCGAGAATTGCAACTGCAACGTCGTATGTCCGTGCCTCGTTTCGGCCGGTGCGCCGATGACCGCTCGGCCAAGTCAGGGCGTTTGTGACGTCGTACTTGCCTTTCATATCGACAAGGGCAAGTTCGCCGAAGTGTCCCTGGACGGTCTCAATGTCGTTGTCGCCGCCCACACGCCAGGCCCCATGGGTGAAGGCAATTGGACACTTGCCGCCTATATCGACGATCGCGCCAGTGACCAGCAGACCGAAGCGCTGGGTGCCATTTTTGGCGGAGCGGCGGGCGGGCCCATGGCGATATTCGCGCCAATGGTTGCAAAGAACCTCGGAGCCAAAAAGGTAGCAATCGATTACGCCGTAAAGGGGAAGAACCGCACGGTCAGCATTCCCGGGATCGCGAACATCGCGGTCGAACCGTTGGGCAGCATGCATCCGTCCGGCGAGATTTGGGCCGCGGTCGGTCATCCTGTCGCGCCCGACAGGCTAGCGTTTGCCGTCGGCAGCAAGGACAGCACGTTCACCGACCACGGCATGCGTTGGGATAATTCCGGCAAGAACGGACACTACGCTCCCATTCATTGGTCGAATTGATCCGGCCCGACGGTCGTCCCACAAGGCCGACTGAAACCAGGGTCGACCGCTCGCCGTGACCGAGGAATCGACTTCAATATTTGAAGCCGTGCTGCGCCGGGATCGTGCTGTCGTGGTGGGCGCGTTGATCGTCGTCATTGCGCTCGCCTGGGCCTGGATTGTAGCCGGCGCCGGCATGGGCATGAGTGCGATCGAGATGACGCGCATGCCGCGGGATATGGTCATGACGCCCGCGACCTGGACGCCGGCCTATGCCGGCCTCATGTTCGTGATGTGGTGGGTGATGATGCTGGCAATGATGTTGCCGAGCGCGGCTCCCGTGCTGCTCATTTTTGCCCGCATTAGTCGACAGGCAAGCGTCAGCAAACGGACATGGACGCCGACCGGTTGCTTTGCTGCCGGCTATCTCGCCGTATGGGCCGGCTTCAGTATCGTCGCGACGATCGCGCAGTGGACGCTGGAAGCTTCCGAGCTGCTTTCGGCCATGATGGCAACGACTGCGACCTGGCTCGGCGCGCTCATCCTGATCGGTGCAGGGCTCTGGCAGTTCGCGCCGCTGAAGCAGGTCTGTCTTCGCTATTGCCAATCGCCGATCGGTTTTCTGACGGCGAACTGGCGGCCTGGACGCTTCGGCGCGTTTCGCATGGGTTTGGCGCATGGCGCACATTGCCTGGGTTGCTGCTGGTTCCTCATGGCGCTGCTGTTTTTCGGCGGGGTCATGAACCTCTGGTGGATCGGCGGGCTCGCCGTCTACATTTTGATCGAGAAGGTTTTTCCCATTGGTCATGGACTGAGTTATGCCGCCGGCATTGGCTTGATCGGGTGGGGTGCACTCCTGCTGGTAACTGCCTGAGAACCAGAAAGGGCGAAATCCAGCATGACAGCTTCAATGCAGGGACGTTAGTCCATGCGTTGCGAGCGCTTCGAACACTCCGTCAAACACGAGCCCGACCCCCATCGCGGAGACGAAGAAGCCGACGATACGGGTCGCCGCGTCGATACCCATCGGGCTGATCCAGTGCGTCAGCCGCCGGGCGTTGGCCAGGCAGATATAGGTCGCGACCATCGTTGCCACGATGGCCGCCGCAACGGCGACGAAGGACAGCATTTCAGTCGACGACCGCTCGATCGTCGCGGTCATGCCGATGATGGTCGCGATGGCGCCCGGTCCGAACATCAACGGCATCGCCAGGGGCACGAACGCGATGTTGGCACCTTCCGTCGCTGATCCCGAATGGGCCGGAGTCTCGGTTTTCTGCGGCATGAACAGCGAGAAGCCGATCCTCATCAATATGAGTCCGCCGACGACGCGGACCATCGACAGCGGCACTCCGAAGATCCGCAGCAGAAGCGTGCCGAACAACAGGAAGAAGAAGCAGAGCAACAAGGCATAGAGGCAGGCCTTGATCGCGACCTTGCGATGGGTTGCGTCGTCCTTGCCCGCCAGCATCTGCAGGTAAACCGGCAGCACCTCCAGCGGATTGATGATGGCCAGCAACGTCGTGAACGTCCCGACGAAGAGAGAAAGCTCACGAGTCATGCCGACGGTCTCCCCTTTTGTTTCTTGCGTCCCGATATCCGTTGGTCGGTCGGGTGTTCAATATTCGCCACGGTCGATCGATTTCAGAATGAAGTCGGCAATTCGTTCGTGGGCGCGCGGGTTGGGATGTCCCTCCATCTGGATCACGTATTGAGGCCAGTTCTCCGCGAAGTGAGGGATGACCTTTTCCATCGAATGGACCTCCACGCCGCCCTTGGCCACTCCCCTCGCTGCTCGCTCGAAGATCTCCAGGGGAAATTCCCCGTCTGTGTTCCAGAGGATGACGCGAAAATGGATGCCGGGATACCTGGCTTTGAGCTCGCGCCCGCCCTCGACCAGAAGGGCCGCCGCCAAGTCCGCTTCCTCGCCATCGGTCAGCCGATTGAGCCCGACGACTTGGCGCCAGCCGAGGCCCATATCGGTATCGAAGTTGCCGTGGCGAACAGGCCGCCCATCGGCATCGAGAAGGAAAAGCGGCCCATGCCTATCCCATGATCCATCTCCGGCGGCGCGCGCGATGTGCGTGGGGATCATCAAGTAGAAGGCATCGGTTGGCGTGCAAGCGATCGCTCTCTGGAAGCGGCCCGACTGGAGGCCGGCCAGAAACTGATGCGGCCCCCACCCGCTGATCCCGAGATTCTTGGCAGCGACACGGCCCTTGCTCTTCCTCACGATCTGGGCCGCCGACGTTTCGTCGTCGTTGACGCCTTCTCCGAAGGTGAATGAATCGCCGAACAGGAGAGCGCACCGGCCCGGTTTCTCGCCGGCTGCCGGCACGACGCGGAAGTGGTCGGGACCGGTCGTATAGACCGCGTCGTATATCACTCGATCGCCCAGCAACTTGCGGGAGGCGACGTGCTTATTCGCCTGGGCAATGAAACCGACGTCATCGATGTCCTGATCGAAGAAGCCGGCGGTGTACGATCCCTCCAGTCGGAAGGGGTTGACCGGAGCTCGTGCCGCCTCGTAACGCTTCCAGGCACCAAACGCGAGAACCGCGACCGCTACGGCAACAAGGTTGATCGCCACGACCAACCCCCATCGCTTGAAACGCTTCTCGACTTTCATCGAGTCTACTCAGCCCTTCTCTGCCGGTGAAATAACCTACCGTACAACGGCAAAGTCCTACAACTGCCGAGGTTGTTCTCCGTGCCGGCATGCAACGGCTTATGGGGGCGGAAGAGGCCGGGTATTCGCCAGGCTTCAGCCGAGCTCGGAACAGATCTCACCCTTCGAGACGCATCGCTTCGCGATGCGCCTCAGGGTGAGGTAGATACGTCTAGGCGGAACATACTTCTTATCGCGCGATCACCAGCGCCGGGGTGTGGATGCGGGCGAGCAGCGACGCCATGCGGGAGCCCAGGAACTTGGTCTCGCCCTGGCGCAGCGACGTGCCGAGCACGACCAGGTTGAAGCCGGCGCCCTTCAGCACGCGGCTGATCTCCCGGTCCGGATGGTCGTTGGTGGCCGTCAGGCCCTTGACCGGCACGCCGCCATGCTTGCCGAGGCGACGGGCGTCGACCAGCAGCGACATGCCAGTCCGGCGGTCACGGCTTTGCAGAAGCGCGATGTCGTCGCGCGGCTGGAACACATGCAGCGCCG
>Ga0081455_10006104_pt1 | contig 13017 bp, 9 predicted proteins | sample TabmetS3T2R1_FD_70207 | JGI IMG/M metagenome (GOLD analysis project Ga0081455, IMG submission 70207) | Tabebuia heterophylla rhizosphere microbial communities from the University of Puerto Rico - S3T2R1 | ecosystem: Host-associated > Plants > Roots > Rhizosphere ... | reverse complement strand
GCGGCGACTGCGGCACCGTGGCGCCGCCACCACCACCGCCGCCACCACCACCACCACCTCCTCCTCCGCCTCCGCCGCCGCCCGATCGCACGGCGAGCGATGCGGACCTCGCCAATCACAGTGCCAGCGATCTTATCGACGATGGGAACGGCGAGGTGGGATCGGATATCGATCTCTATGCGGCGCTGGCGCGCGACGAGCTGTTCGATCCGGGGCCGCTGATGAGCGCGTTCGTCTTCATCGACGATCCTGTCGTCGGCGTCGGCAACGATGCGCTCTACAATTATATCGCGGTGGATTCCGATGGAACCGCGGCGGCCGTGCCGCCGGCGGAGCCCCGAAAATAGCGTCCTCGCGGCCGGGGTCAGTGCGCGCCGGCGCTGAGCACCACGAGGAACGTGCCGAGATCGGTGCGCCGGTCCTGGCGGCGCAGCGCCGGCGCCCACAGGCTGGATACGGTGCCGTCGAGATAGAGCGCGTCGGCGCAGCCCAGGCCGTCGCGGAGGAAGCGGGCGAGGCGGCCGAACGAGACCGCTTTCTCGCTGATCACGAACAGCGCCTCGCGCCCGCGAATGCCCACGGCGTTGCGGACATGGCGCGACGGGCCGTCGGCGGCGATCGTGGGATGGAGTGTGCCGGCGGCGAGCAGCAGCGGTCCGGACTGGGTGGCCCAGCGCGGATGCGCGCCGCGTGCGGCATAGGCCGCGGTCTCGTCGACATGGGGCTCTCCTGCCCGATCGACCCAGAACACACCGTTCGGCTGCAGGAAGAAATTGCCTTCGCCGGTGTTGCGATTGAGCGGCTGTTCCTCCTTCCCGTCGGCGACGAACAGGCCGAGCGGCCGGCGCCGGGGATCGTACATCCCGGCATTCATCGCGAAGCGCACGCGCGCGGCATCGCCGCCCAGCCCGCGCTGCAGCTCGGCAAGGCTGCCGGGCTTGCCGCCGGCATCCCGCTGCACCAGCCGCAGCTCATCGGTTCCGGCATGGTAGGAGCAGACCAGGAACGCGTCGCCTTCGAACAGATGGCGTGCGCAGGGCGGCGCGATCGGCCTGGCCGCCGCCGGCGCCGGGTACTGGGCACTGGTGGCCCAGCGGCTGGCCTCGCCGGTCCTGCTGATGCTCGGGAGTTGGGCGCTCTGCCGCTGGCGTCCTGCGCGTCCGGCAAGGACGGCAGGGGTGCGCGGACTCCTGGCATTCGGCGCCTCGGTCACCGGCAGTGGCCTTGCGGTCGTCTTTTCGCGCAGCATCGATCAGATCCTGATCGGCTGGCTTTGGGGACCGGCCTTGCTCGGTCTCTATGAGCGCACGACCCGGCTGTTACTGCTGCCGATCAATACCATCAATGCGCCGGTCTATGCCGCCGCCATGCCGGCGCTCAGTCGCCTCACCGACCAGCCGGCGCGCTATCGCTCGATGTTCGGCCAGGTCATGCAGAAGCTCGCATTGCTCACCATGCCGGCCTTCGCGCTGGCCGCGGTGACCGCCGACTGGATCGTGCGCATTCTCCTTGGCCCATCCTGGGCTGAGGCCGTGCCGCTGGTGGCGCTGTTCAGCGTCTCGGCGACCTTCCTGCCCGTGCTGACGGCCGTCGGCCTTCTCTATATGACCCAGGCCCGCACCGGCGAGATGCTGCGCGCCACCTTGATCGATGCCGCTCTCTGCGTGGCGTCGATCCTGGTCGGACTGCATTGGGGCGTCGTCGGCATCGCGGCATCGATTGCCCTCGTCGGGCTCGTGATCCGCACGCCGGTCGCCTTCTGGCTGGCGACGCGCCGCGGCCCGGTGTCGGCAGCCTTCGTCTGGCGGGCCGTCGCTCCACCGGCCTCGGCAGCGGCCCTGGTAGCGCTCGCGGTCGGCTGCCTGCGTCGCTTCGAGTCCGAGCCGACCTGGATGGCGCTGGCGAGCACGGCAGTCGTCGGCGTGTCGGCGGCCAGCCTGGCCCTGCTGGTGTGGCCCGAGATCCGGCGCGAATTGCGCCAGCTCCAGAGCAAGTTCCAGGCGGCCTGAACAAGCGCCGGCTGCCGCGCCCGATCGTTACGGGGCGGCGATCGCCGACAGGAGCTGGTGGGCGCGGCTCGCCCAGTCGAACCGGTCGCGGCAGGCCATGAAAGCCCGTTCCTGCAGGCGGTTCAGCCGCTCGACGTCGTCGATTGCCTCGAGCACGCCATGGGCAAGCGCGGCGTGGTCGGGGAAGAGCATGACGCTGTCGTTGTGGGTCAGGGGGACGCCGGCAAAGGACCCGGACAGCGCGAACACCGGGATGCGATTGAAGACGTATTCCAGCACCTTGAGCTTGAAGCCTCCGCCATTGCGCTCCGGCACGATGGCGATGCGCGCCTCGTCGATATAGCGCGTGACGTCGGGGACGGTACCGGTGAAACCAGTGGCCGTCGTCTTGTGGCGCAGGCGATCGAGGAAGCGCTCGTCGGCGCTGCCGACGGCCTGCAATTCGACGCCCTGCTCGGCGAACAGGGGATCGGCCACATCGACGAACTCCTCCAGGTTCATGCGCTTGGCGATCCAGTCGTAGGAGCCGACGATCACCGCGCGCCGCGGCAAGTCAGCCGATATGCAGCGCTCGGGCACGCGCCGGCCGCGATAGCCGGGCGTCAGGACACCCATCGGCTTGTTGCCCCGCCGCCGGAGATAGAGCTTTAGGTCTTCCGGCGTGATGGCGGTCACGAAGTCGACCGAGTCGACCAGCTCGCGCTCCAGCCGGGAAACCTTGGCGGCATCGAGCCGCACCGCCTGGCGGCGCAGGAACGGCCGCTGGTTCTCGGCGACCTGGTTGCGCAGGCTTTCCTCGTGGTTGTGCGAGATGTAGATCAGTCGCGGGCGATCGGCGCGGCCAGCGTAGTGCTCGCGCACCTCGCGCAATGCCCAGCCGACGGAGATGCCGTCGAAGACGATGCCGTCCCAGCCGTCGCGCGCCAGCAGATCGTGCAGCACGCGCCGCATGGCCGAGGTGCGGCAGCGGTAGGCGATATGCGGCAGCCAGGAGGCGAGGCTCGCCCATCGTGAATGGAACGGGTCGAGCGGATTTCCCGGCAGCCACCACACGACATGCTCGTCGCGCGCGCCGTTGCTGCGCGACGATTCGGGGCGGCGCAGGCCCAGCACCTCGATCTCGCTGCCGGTCGCCGCGACCGAATCGATCAGCCCGCCGGAGTAGACGTACTGGCCGTTATGGCGCGGATCAGGATCGGCGAGCGTGAGCCACAGGCAACGCATCGCCGGCTTTCGCGCCTGACTAGAAGGCGTGATGGCCGGTGAATCCGCCGAAGATCGTGCGTGCAATGATCTTGAGGTCGAGGAGGATCGACCAATGCTCGATGTAGTAGAGGTCATGCTCGACACGCTTCTTGATCTGTTCGACGGTGTCGGTCTCACCACGCCAGCCGTTGACCTGGGCCCAGCCGGTGATTCCCGGTTTCATCCGATGGCGGGCGTCGTAGTACTTGATGGCGTCCTGATAGAGCAGCGTCCCGGCCTTGGCGGAGAGCGCGTGCGGGCGCGGCCCGACGATCGACATCTCGCCGCGGATAACGTTCAGGAACTGCGGCAGTTCATCGAGGCTGGTGCGCCGCAGGAATGCGCCGATTCGCGTGATGCGCGGGTCGTTGCGCCGCGTCAGCTGCTCGGCTTTGGCGTCGCTCTGGTCGGCGTACATGGTGCGGAACTTGAGCACCTCGATCAGGCGGTTGTTGAAGCCATAGCGCTTCTGCCGGAACAGCACCGGGCCGGGGCTGTCGAGCTTGATCAGCAGGGCAATGGCGAGCAGCAGCGGCGAGATCAGGGTCAGGATGGCGGCGCCCAGCAGGCGGTCCTCGATCTCCTTGGCGATCAGCCGCCAATCGCTCAGCGGGCGATCGATGACGTTGAGGAAGGTGCGACCGGCGATGTGGCTGGCCTGCACCGGGCCGAGCCCCAGCCCGAACGCATCCGGGCACAGCCGCACATTGACGGGAACCAGGCAGAGCCGGTTCAAGGTCTCCGCGAGCTGGCGATCGGCCGATAGCGGCAGCGCCACGATGACCGTGTCGATATGCAGATGGCGCGCCTCGTTGACCAAGTCATCGATTGTGCCGCGGATCGGATGGCCCATGCAGTGGGCCGGCAATTGGCCGGCCTCGTCGTCGTAGACGCCGATCACCCGCAGGTCGGCATGGCCCGCCGTGAAGTCGCGCAGCAGCCGTTGGGCGATTGCGCCCGCCCCGACCACGGCCACGACCTCGCCGAGCCGGCCGACGCGGTGCCAATACTGCATGCGCCGCCACAGCAGGTAGCGGCAGAAACCCATCAGCATGAGCGAACCGGAGAACCAGGCGGCCGTCCATGGCCCGTCGGCGGCTGTCACCGGTTCGAACAGGCGCGTGGCGACGAACAGCGCGGCAAAGGTGGCGAGCCAGCCCAGCAGGACGTGCCCGATTGCGCCGTCCAGGCGGGCGAAAGATCTGAAGCGGTAGGCGCCGGCGAGGTGGAGGAAATTCACTCCCAGGACCGTGCCGAGCAGCACGACGAGTCCTGCCAATCGCCAATCGACGTTCGCCGCTTCGCAATGCATCGCTGCCAAGCCGGCGACCAGGATGGCAGAGGCGTCGAGGGCTGCAACGAGACGCGTTACTATGTGTTCGGAAATCGTACGGCTTCCGTTTTGAGACATGAGAGAGGGTGCTCCTTTGGAACAAACACAATTGTCCCTGCACTAGCTTCTATGTGTTGTGATCAAAGTGCGACTTGGATTTTGATCACACGGAAAGCACAAGTGAGGCGAAGCGTTGTGGCGATCGTGCGGCGGCAAAGCTTGCCGCTGCTGCGCCATCGATGAATGTCGACGGTCCGCATTCGATCATCCTCACAATCTCGCGCGCGATATGTGACGGATCGGAGGCATCGACCGAGACGCCCAATCGATGGTCGCGCGTCAATCGTCCGACCAACCCGAACTCCTGGGCCAGCACGGGCCGCCCACTGACCGCGGCCCACAGCAGCACGCCGCTCGATCCGACGAAGCGCTGATAAGGTGCCAGCACGACGTCGCATTGGCGCACGAGCGACGCGAGCTCGGCTTGATCGAGACGGCGATCATCGATGCGTAGCCAAAGGTCGGGATGATGGCGAGCGAGCTCGCTCTGGCGCTGCTCGATCTGCTCGCGCAGCGCCGGGTCGACCCGTCCGGCGAACAGAATAGCCACACGCGCAGCGACGTCGCGCGGCAGCAGGAAGAGCGCGTCGAGCAGGGCGAGCGGGCCCTTGCGTTCGGTGAGATGGCCGAACAGCAGGAAACCGATGCGACCGCTGGGCGCGAAACCTGCCGCGCTGGGCGGCCCGCAGTCGACCGGCGGGTTGGCAGGGTCGGGGAGAGCCACCACCTTGTCGCCTTTGGGATAGTGGCTATGCGCGTGCGCCGGGAAGAACGGATCGAGCGACAGCACGCGCTCGAGCGCCGGGTTGCGCAGCATCAATCGGTAGAGCAGGGCCTTGCGCCCATCGCGCAGGCGCTCGCCGCGGCTCGGTTTGTAGGGACCAATGGCGCCGTAGTGCACCGATGGACGAAACAGGATGCCTGACAGTCGGCGCCTTCCACCGGCGCCCAGTCCCAGAGCCAGCGGCAGGGACAGAAGATCGAGCATCAGGAAGAAGCCGTGCTCGGCCCCACTGCGGCGGAGATGGCGTCGCATGGTCCACCACCGTGCGAAGGCGGACACCGACAGCAGGCGAAGGGTGCAGAGCCGGCGCTCGAGAGGCGACAGAGCGACGACTCTTATACGATCGGCGGCGACGGCCGGCCGTGCCTCTGCCAGTGCGGTGCACAGCGCTTCCGGCGCCAGCAGCCAGATCTCCGTGTCCGGGCGCTCGGCGGCGACGAATGCCATGAGATGCTCGAGCCACTCGAGCGCGTGGCCCTCCGGATCGGGCTCGAAGATCAGTATCTTGCGCGATTCCGAGGACGACGCCTGCGGGCTATCGGTTGGCGGCGAGGGCATCGACGCGGCTCATGAACTCGCCGAGGATCACCGGCTTGGCATAGTGTTGCTCGACGAACTTGCGTCCGCGGCGGCCGAGTTCACGGCGCAGTTGCTCGTCGTCAGCCAGGCGCAGCACGGCCTCGGCGAAGCTCCAGGGCTCGTCGGGCGGCACGCACAGGAAAGCCCCGCTCAGGCGCTGCAGGCGCCACAGCGTGCTGTCGGGCAGGGCCGTCGCCACGAACGGGCGACCGACGGCCATGATGTTGAAGACCTTGGACGGCACGGCAAACGAGGCGGTCCTCGGGTTCTGCGGCACCAGATGGATATCGCCGGCCGCCAGTGCCGTCGCCAGCGCCTCGTTGGGTTGCAGCTCCGCCAAGCGCACATTGCCGAGCTGGCGGCGGGCAATCTCGGCGGAGATCTCACCGGCCTGGTTGCCGTTGCCGCGCAGGATGATCTCGATCTCGGGTCGCCGGTGGGCGAGCTGCTCGGCCATCGCCACGACCTGCCCGAGGCCCTGCTTGCGCCCGAGATTGCCGCTATAGAGCACCTTGACCGCGGGATGGGGAACCGGCTCGACGGGCCGGATATGATCGGTGTCGACCCACAGCGGCACGATATCGATCGGTGCGGTGACGCCGATTCGGCGCAGCTGGTCCTTCATCTCGGCCGACAGCACGACGACCAGGTCGACCTTGTTCAACATCGCGCGTTCGACCGTGCGCATCAGCCCGCCCATCCGGCTGGCGCCCATGCCCAGGCGCTCGGCGAGGCCCGACTGGATGTCGTGCACGATGGCGATGCACACACCGTTGCGCTGGCGCGCGGCGAGCCCCAGCGTGACGCTGAGGATCGATGGGCAAAGCGCCAGCACCACGGGGTGGCGATCGATGCGGCGGGTGGCCAGAGCCGCCAGGCCGCGCAATAGAAAATCCGCCTCGTTGACGATGCGGGACAGGGCCGAAGGCCGGCGTGGGGCGCCCGAGTTCAGGCGCTCGACCGTGACGGCACCGACCGTTTCGCGTGGGCAGTGGCCGTTGCGATAGGCCGGGAACACTTCGGTATCGGGATAGTACGGCAGGCCACTCACCACAGTGGTCTGGCGGCCGTGCTGCGCCAGCCATTCGGCAATATCGCTGGTGAACGGCGCTGAACCGATCAACTCGGGCCAGAAATAACGCGTGACGAACAGGATACGCGAGTCCGTCGTCATGGCCTCAGCCGAAGCTTGCTTTGACCGGCCGCGAGTACTCATAGAACGGGTCGCGATAGCCGTACTTGCGGTACTCCTTGGAGACCACGCGCGACATGACCACGCCGGCGATATCGCCCTGGGCGTCGATGATCTGCTTCAGGGCCTCGATCGTGGCGTCCTGGCGCGTATGTCCCCAGCGCACGACGAAGACGACTTTCTCGACCAGGCGTGACAGGGCCAGCACGTCGGCTGTCACCAGGGCAGGGGCGGTGTCGAGGATGACGAAATCGTAGTGCGGGGCGAGCGCTTCGATCAGCTGGCGCATGCGATCGGAGCTGAGCAAGTGAGCCTGGCGGGGGCTCCAGGGGCCCGAGGTCAGCACGTCGGCGCCCGACAGGGCGTCGTGATGGATGATGTCGTCCAGCATGACGGTCTTGTCGCCGAGCAGGCTCGCCAATCCGTCGCGGTTGGAGCAACGGAAGATCTGGTGCAGGCGCGGACTGCGCCAGTCGCAATCGATCAGCAGGATGCGCCGGCCGTTGCTGGCCAGCAGCCGGCCGAGCGAGGCGACCATGACCGACTTGCCTTCCGACGGCGTGGCCGAGCTGAACAGGATGGTCTTGGGCGACGCCGCAGCTTCCGACAACTCGATGCCGATCTGCACGCGGCGCAGCGATTCGCTATAGGTCGAGGTCGGCTGTCGCAGCACCTGCATGGAAGGCGGCGTGCGGCCGCCGACTTGCGGCACCATGGCCAACACTGGCAGGCCGGTGAGCGCCTCGATCTGGTCGGCGCGGCGGAACGTCTGGTCGCCGCCCTCGCGCAGCAGCGCGATCGCGCATCCCAGCAGCAGGCCGCCCACGCCGCCAAGGAAGGCGATCAGCGTCTTGGGCGGATAGGTCGGCGCCTCACCCGGCGCCGCTGGCGACACCAGCTTGGCATTGGCCTGGAGGATGTCCTCGGCCCCCGTGCTCTGCTTGACGCGATTGAGCATCGCCTCCAGGAGGTTGCGATTGACCGTGGCGTCGCGTTCCAGCGAATCGAGCCCGATCGACTGATCGTTGACCTGGCCCATCTGGCCCTTGAGCTTCTCGAAGTTCTGGCTGAGCGCCTGGTAGCGGGCATCAGCCGACCTTGCCTCACGCTGCAGGCCGTCGATGGTCTTGGCGATTTCCGCGCCGATCTTGCCCCGGATGCTAGCGGCCTCGGCCCGGGCGTTCATCATCGCCGGATGACGGTCGCCGTACATCGCCGACATCTGGGCGAGCTTGCGGTCGGCTTCGGCTTGCTGCTCCTTCAGCGAGGCGATCAGGGGCGAACGCAGGACCTCGGGCACGCTCTCATGGCCGAGGCCGCCTTTGCGCAATTCCTGCGCCTCGGCAAGCTTCGACTCGGCTTCCGCCTTGGCCGTCTGCGCCTGGATGAGCTGGGTGTTGAGCTCGGTCAGCTGCTGGGTGGTGACACCGGCGCTGTTGGTGCTCTTGTAGAGACCATGGTTGCGCCGATAGTCCTCGACCGCCTGGTCGGATTTGCGCACCTGCTCGCGCAGCTCGGCAATACGACCGAGCAGGAACTTGTCGACGCGATCGAGGGTGGCGACCTTCTCCTTGCGCTGGTACTCGAGGTAGGTGTCGGCAAGCGTGTTGGCGACCGACGCCGCGGTGTTGGGGTTGCGCGACTCGGCCTTGACGCTCAGCACATGGGAGCGGCCGAGCAGGGAAACATCGACCTGCGACAGCAGGATATCGATCATCCGGTTGTCACGTACGGTGGCGTCCACCACGGGAGCCGGCTGGACTTTCGTCGGACGTGACGTCAGCCGGTTGAACCATTCAGTCACGCCCGTGGGCACGAATTGGTCGAGGCGGAATATCCGCGACCAGAAAGAAGGCTTACGCAGCTCGGGGTTGAATTCCGGATTGTCGACCAGACGAAGCTTGTCGATCACCATCTTGGCGAGCGTGCGCGATTGCAGGATGAAGCCTTCGTTCTGCACACGCTCAGCGTCGGGATTGGTGTCGGTGATTATCGCTTCGGCTGTCATCACGCGCGGCGATTGAACGCCGACCAGCACGCGTGCCTCGGACACGTAGTAAGACGGCAAGGACCACGCGACGACGGCGGCAACGAGACCCATGACGAGTGTCCAGCTGGCGATCAGCCACCGTCTCCGCCAGAGCTTGCGCAGCGTCTCGAGCAGGCCTTCCTCGGGCACCGGCACCATGGGGCGCAGCGCCGCGGGAGCGGGCGGCGCGACCTGGCGTTCGGTGCTGGGAACGGACCGCAGCGACGGGCGTCGCTGCGGTAGACGTGGATAATCGTCAGGCATATGGACCATCAGAAATACCGCTCTCGAACAACGACCGTGTCACCGGGCTGCAGGCGGCTCTCCTGCGTGGCGGAAACCCGCACCACCTGACCGTCGACCTGCCGCTTGATGTAGAAGCGGCCCATGTTCGCGCGGTAAGTCTGGCCGCCAGCCGTGGCGATGGCGTTCAGCACGTTCATGTCGGTCACGTAGGGATAGCTGCCGGGCTTCTGCACTTCGCCCACGACATAGAAGGGACGGCGCGAGGCGACCTCGACGCTGACGCTCGGATTATGCAGGTAGTCCGGGTCGAGCTTGGTCGCGATGGCGCGCTGCAGTTCGGTCGGCGTCATGCCGTTGGCCGGCACGTTGCCGATCAACGGGAAGGCCAGGTTGCCGCTGCCGTCGAGCACGAATTCGCCGGTAAGATTGGGCTGGCCATAGACGATGATGCGCGTGCGATCGTTGGGTCCCAGACGATAGTCGGCCGCGGCGCGATCGCCGCCGCCTCCGCCGGTGCCCGTCAGGCTCATCTTGCCTGCGCCGGCGGACGGGTCCGCGACGATCGGCGTATTGTCGCTATCGCCGCAGGCACCGAGCGCCAGGAGCGCCGCTACGCATACGCAACGAAGAAGTGTGGCAAGGGAAGCTGGTACGGCCGACATTGGGGCACCTCCTGATCAAAAGGCGAAAATGCTTGAACTTAAGCACTCGGCGGATCGGCCGGTGTGACCAATCCGAGATATTCGCCCCCTCAGGCACGACCGTAGTTGTCGGCCAGCCGCACAATGTCGTCCTCGCCCAAGTAAGCACCCGATTGCACCTCGATCAGCTCCAACGGCAGCTTGCCGGGGTTCTCCAGTCGGTGTTCGGTGCCTATCGGGATGTAGATGGATTCGTTTTCGCGCAGCAGCATGCGCTCCTGTCCGCGCTGCACCAGCGCCGTGCCATGCACCACCACCCAGTGTTCGGCCCGATGGTAATGCTTCTGCAGGCTGAGAGTTGCGCCAGGCTTCACCGTGATGCGCTTGACCTGGAAGCGGTTGCCGGCATCGACGGTGCGATAGTTGCCCCACGGCCGGTAGCCGATGACGTGCTGATCGGGCTCGCTGCGCTTCTGGCGCCGCAGGGTCTCGACCAACCCCGAAACCTGCGCCGCGGAATCGGCGCCTGCAACCAACACGGCATCGTCGGTCGCCACGACGACCACGTTGTCGACGCCAACCGCGGCCACGAGCTGACCCTCAGAGCGGATGTAGGAGTTGTGCACGCGTTCGGTGAGGACATCGCCGCGCAGGACGTTGCCGTTGTCGTCGCTTCGGCTGATGTCGCGCAGCGCGTGCCAGGAGCCGACGTCGCTCCACGCCATATCGACCGGCACCACCGCGGCGCGCGCAGTGTGCTCCATGACGGCGTGATCGATCGACAGGGCCGGTGCCGCGGCGAACGAGCCGGCATCGAGGCAGAAGAACGACAGATCCTGGTGGCCTGCCTGTATCGCGTGCTCGCAGGCGGCAAGCATGGCGGGGTTGATGCTGGCCAGTTCGTCGAGATAGGTCCGCGCCGAGAGCAGGAAGATCCCGCTGTTCCAGAAGAAGGCGCTGCTCTGCAGGAAGCGTTCGGCAGTCGCGCGATCCGGCTTCTCGACAAAGCGGTCGACGGCATGCACGCCGTCGAGGTCCTTCACGGGCGCGCCGCCCTGGATGTAGCCGTAGCCGGTATCCGGGCGGGTCGGCTTGACGCCGAAGGTGACCAGATGGCCGTCCTGCGCGGCCGCCAGGCCCTGCATGACCGCACGGTGGAAGGCGTCGGAATCGGCGATCACGTGATCGGACGGCTGGACCAGCATCAGCGCATCGGGGTCTCGCGCCAGCAGCCACAGCGCCGCCGCAGCGATCGCCGGCCCGGTGTTGCGCGCGACCGGCTCGAGCAGGATGGCCTGCGGCTCGATGCCGATCTGGCGGAGCTGCTCATCGACCAGGAAACGATGCTCGTCGTTGCAGATCAGCAGCGGTGCTGCAAAGCCGACGTCGCTCAGATTGCGCGCCGCCGTTTCCTGCAACAGGGTGCGCTCCGACACGAGCGACAGGAGCTGCTTGGGATAGGCCGCGCGCGACAGCGGCCAAAGTCGCGTGCCTGCCCCTCCGGACAGGATCACCGGATGGATCTGGGCGGAGCCCTGGCGCTGGAACTTGGCTAGATCAGTATCGGCGAGGACGTCCATGGCGCCGAAGCTAGGAGCGGCACCATTGAGCGGCCAGTGATCAAATTGTGCATCCGACGGCTCTCTCAATCGTCGTTACGTGGCAGGACAATGGCAATTGAGAGACCGCCGCCGATGCGGTTGGACGCGCTTACCTGGCCGCCGAGCGCCTCGACGTTGCGCCGCACGATCCAGAGGCCAAGTCCCGAATGCGGCGGCGGATCACCTCCGCCTTGGCTGGGGCGCGAGGAGAAGTAGCGCTCGAAGATATGGTCGATCTGCTCACCGGGAATGCCGGGGCCGGCGTCGGGCTCGGTGTGGCGACCGGAGTGGCGACGGGCGTCGCCGACACGATCGCCACGGCGGATTGGCTGGGAGGCTGGGGGGCAGCGCCGCCCGAGCAGGCCGCGAGGCCGAACACGATCGCGGACAGCACCATGACGGAGAGGCTGGCCGGCGCGGTTCGCCGGACGGGATGGAACGTGGCAAGCAAGGAACGGACCTCCGCTGCGGGCAGATCGGGCGGAGGGGCCGCGTCAAATCAACGCACGACCCCTCGCGCCGGGCATCGGCGGAGGGGTCCTAGCTGGTGGAGTGCACGGTCCTGCCTACCTTTCTCTCGAAGGTTCGAGCATGCACCGTGAGGTCGGCGACCGGACTAGCGCCTCTTGGGGCGATCACCGTAGCGGGACTGTGCCGGGATCTCACCGGCTTCGCGACCACGCGGCGTGACACGGGGTGTCGAGGTGGCCCTCGACACGAGCTGTCGACGCGAGCCTAGCACACGGGCCGGCTCGGTCAGGCGCGGCGACCGGTGGCCGCCGTCGTCGCGCGATAAGTGGCCGGTAAGGGCCGCCGGGCACCATATCCGCCTCGCCCTCCTCCCGCCAGCACCAGCCGCCGGAGGAGGTCACACCGACATGGTGGAGACACGATGGCTGCGTTGGTTCGGGCCGGGCGCGGCCGCGGTGGCGGCCGTCGGGCTCGTCGCCTCGACGACGCTCGGCGCCGGAGATCGACCGTGGTCGCCGAGACCCTGTCCGGGAGCCGCTACGGACCTGGCGGCCGCCGTAGGTGCACCGACCCCGTCGAGCCCGGACGACCTGGACACGGAAGCCTGGTTCAGCCTCGATCCGGTCCTCGACCGGGACGGGGCGCTGCGCGGCCAGCGACTTGTCACGGGCTTCGCGGGGTCCCGGGGCCGCCTTGCCGCGGAGCTCCCACCCGAGTCGTTCGCGGCCGGGGTGTTCGGTCGGATCGTGCTGGTCGGGACGGACGACGGCACGCGATCCCGTGTCGACGCCTACGACGTCGACCGCGACTGTGCCTTCACGATCGCG
>Ga0081455_10006103_pt1 | contig 13018 bp, 10 predicted proteins | sample TabmetS3T2R1_FD_70207 | JGI IMG/M metagenome (GOLD analysis project Ga0081455, IMG submission 70207) | Tabebuia heterophylla rhizosphere microbial communities from the University of Puerto Rico - S3T2R1 | ecosystem: Host-associated > Plants > Roots > Rhizosphere ... | reverse complement strand
GACATAAAGACGGCCTCTCATGCGCTTGGAACCCGCCGAGGGGCAGCGCGTTCTTGACAGTCGATGGGGATGACCCGCTGCAGATTAGACCTGAGGGGAACCACGCATCGCCGGGCGGCGCTGCGTGAATTTTCCACATCTTATCACGAAAACCGCTGCTTTGTCCGGCTCTTCGCTGCGCTGCACCCAATTAAATGGGTTTGCGGAGCCTGGGGGATTGAGGCACTGTTAACCGCGGGTTAACCATTGGAGGCGATGACCGTGCTGCTGCATCTCGGTTATTTCACGACCGGTGTCGTCTTCGCGTTTCTCGGCGCGCTCGTCATGGGCATCCTGTAAGCGTCGTTCCTGCCCACTTCCCTTAAAATTCCGAAGACCTCACGCCACGTCGCGCGCTGCCGGCGTGTAGCCGAGATTCGGTGCAAGCCACCGCTCCATCTCGGCAAGCGACATCCCCTTGCGCATCGCGTAATCCTCGACCTGATCGCGACCGAGCTTGCCGACGCCGAAATAGCGGCTTTCCGGATGGCTGAAATAAAGCCCGCTCACGGCTGACCCCGGCCACATCGCGAAGCTTTCCGTAAGGATCAAGCCTGCATTGTCTTCCGCCTTCAGAAGATCGAACAACGCGCGCTTTTCCGTATGATCGGGCTGCGCGGGATAGCCGGGCGCGGGACGAATGCCGCGATAGCCCTCCTTGATCAACTCCTCGTTCGAAAGACGCTCATCGGTCGCATAGCCCCAAAACTCGCGACGCACGCGCTCGTGCATCCGCTCGGCAAACGCCTCCGCGAGCCGATCGCACAGCGCCTTGAAGAGGATCGCCGAATAGTCGTCGAGCTCCGCCTTGAAGCGCGCGGCCTTCTCTTCCTCGCCGTGACCCGTCGTGACGGCGAACCCGCCGACATAATCTGCAAGCCCCGTTTCGCCCGGCGCGACGAAATCGGCCAGCGCATAGTTCGAGCGCGACGCGTCCTTCACGAGTTGCTGGCGCAGCGTATGCAATGTCGCAAGGCGCTGGCCGCGTGTCTCGTCGGTGTAAAGCGCGATGTCGTCGCCCACGCTGTTTGCCGGCCAGAAGCCGATGACGCCGCGCGCCTCGACCCATTTCTCGGCCACCATGCGTTTCAGCATCGCTTGCGCATCGGCAAACAACGTCCGCGCGGCCTCGCCCACCATCTTGTCTTCGAGGATGGCTGGGTATTGACCCGCGAGCTCCCAGGTTTGGAAGAAGGGCGACCAGTCGATGTAGTCGACCAGCTCGGCAAGATCATAGGGCGCGAAACGGCGCACCCCAAGAAATGCCGGGCGCGGCGGCAGATAGGCTGTCCAATCCGGTTGAAAGCGGTTTGCCCGCGCCGCGACGAGCGGCAGGCGCCGCTCGGGCTTGTTCTGATTGGCGTGGCTGACCTGGATGCGCTCATATTCCTGACGCACGTTTTCGACATAGGCTTCGCGCTGGCCTTTCGACACAAGACTTTGGGCCACGCCCACAGCGCGCGACGCGTCAGTGACGTAAACCGCCTGGCCGCGGCGATAGTTGGGGCTGATTTTCACCGCCGTATGGACGCGGCTGGTCGTGGCACCGCCGATTAGGAGCGGTAGTGAAAAGCCCTCACGCTCCATCTCCGACGCGACATGACACATCTCATCCAGGCTCGGCGTGATGAGGCCCGACAGCCCGATGAGATCGACGCCGGTCTCGCGCGCCGTTTGCAGGATCTTCGCCGTCGGCACCATGACGCCGAGATCGATGACCTCGAAATTGTTGCACTGGAGCACCACGCCCACGATGTTCTTGCCAATGTCGTGCACGTCGCCCTTGACGGTCGCCATCAGAATGCGCCCGGCCGGCTCGCGTTGCGCTCCCGCGCTCTTGGACTCCAGCTCCATGAAGGGCAACAGATGGCCGACGGCCTTCTTCATCACGCGGGCGCTTTTCACCACCTGGGGCAGGAACATCTTGCCCGAGCCGAAGAGATCGCCAACGACGTTCATGCCGTCCATCAACGGCCCTTCGATGACATCGAGCGGGCGCGTGGAGGCAAGCCGCGCTTCTTCCGTGTCCTCGACGATGAAATCGGTGATGCCATGGACCATAGCGTGCTTGATGCGCTCCGTCACCGGCTGCGCGCGCCAGGCGAGATCGACTTCCTTCTTCTTCTCGCCGCCGCCTTTCATGCGGCCGGCAATTTCAAGCAGGCGGTCGGTTCCGTCGGGGCGGCGATTGAGGATCACGTCCTCGACGCGCTCGCGCAGCTCCGGCTCAATGTCCTCGTAGATCGCGAGCTGGCCGGCATTGACGATGCCCATGTCCATGCCCGCCGCGATCGCATGATAGAGAAACACCGAATGCATGGCCTGTCGCATCGGCTCGTTGCCGCGGAACGAGAACGAGATGTTCGACACACCACCCGAGACATGCGCATGCGGCAGAAGCTGGCGGATGCGCCGCGTCGCCTCGATGAAATCGACCGCGTAATTGTTGTGCTCTTCGATGCCCGTCGCCACCGCGAAGATGTTGGGATCGAAGATAATGTCCTCGGGCGGAAAGCCGACCACCTCGGTCAGCAGACGGTAGGAGCGCTCGCAGATCTGGACCTTGCGGTCCGCGGTGTCGGCCTGACCCTGCTGGTCGAACGCCATGACGACGACGGCGGCGCCATAGCGGCGAACCTTGCGCGCGTAGGCGAGAAACGGCTCCTCGCCTTCCTTCAAGCTGATCGAATTCACGATCGGCTTGCCCTGCACGCATTTCAGCCCCGCCTCGATCACCGACCATTTCGAGGAGTCGATCATGACGGGCACGCGTGCGATGTCGGGCTCCGCGGCGATCAAGTTCAGAAACTTGACCATCGCCGCCTCGGAGTCGAGCATGCCCTCGTCCATGTTGACGTCGATGATCTGCGCGCCGTTCTCGACCTGGCTGCGCGCGACGCTCAGCGCCGCGTCGTAGTCGCCGTTCAAGATGAGCTTCTTGAACTGCGCTGAGCCGGTGACGTTGGTGCGCTCACCGATATTGATGAAGCTCGCGGTCTGCTGGGTCATTGGAACACTCGATTTCTTGCATCCATCTCTGTGTCATTGCCGGGCTTGACCCGGCAATCCAGAGCGGAAAACTCTGAGCGTGCGGCCCTGGATCCCCGGGTCAAGCCCGGGGATGACACGGTGTGAGAAGGCACCCCCGTGAAAGGACGGAAAGACAAGATTGCCATCGCTCTTACGCCGCCGTGTTGAAAGGCTCGAGGCCCGAGAGACGGAGCTTCACCTCGATGTCGGGGATTGCACGCGGCTTGAGCCCGCGGACGGCTTCGGCGATCGCCTGGATGTGCGGCGGGGACGTGCCGCAGCAGCCGCCCACGATGTTGACGAGACCCGAGCGCGCGAATTCGCCGACAAGCGCCGCCATGCCTTCCGGCGTCTCGTCATAGCCGCCGAATTCGTTCGGCAAGCCCGCGTTCGGATGCGCGCTGACCCGAACATCGGCGATGCGCGACAACTCGTCGACATAGGGACGAAGCTCCTTAGCGCCCAGCGCGCAATTGAGCCCGATGGAAAGCGGGCGCGCATGGCGCACGGAATTCCAGAACGCCTCCGCAGTCTGGCCGGAGAGCAGACGGCCGGACAGATCCGTGATCGTGCCCGAGATCATCACCGGCAGGACAATTCCCTTTTTCTCGAACACGTCCTCGATGGCATAGAGCGCGGCCTTGGCGTTAAGCGTGTCGAAGATCGTCTCGACGAGGAGAAGATCCACATCGCCGTCGATCAGCGCGTCCACCTGCTCCGCATACGCCGTGCGCAGCTCATCAAAGGAAATGTTGCGGAAGCCGGGATCATTGACGTCCGGCGAGATGGACGCCGTGCGGTTGGTCGGCCCGACCGCACCGCCGACGAAGCAGACGCGACCCTGCTCGCGGCCGACGGCATCCGCAGCCTCGCGCGCGATCTTGGCCGCGGCGAGGTTCAGCTCACGCACGATCGGCACGAGATCGTAATCCGCCTGGCTGATCGCATTCGCGTTGAACGTATTGGTCTTCGCGATGTCGGCGCCGGCGCGGAAATACTTCGTGTGAATTTCGCGCAGAATCTCGGGCCGGTTGAACGCGACAAGCTCGTTGTTGCCGCGCAGATCCTTTCCATGATCCTTGAACCGCTCGCCGCGGAAATCGGCTTCGGTGAGCTTGTAGCCTTGGATCATCGTGCCCATGGCGCCGTCAAGCAGCAGAATGCGCTTCTCGAGCTCGTCGCGGAAGATTTTGGCGCGCTCCTCGCGGGTCATCGCACGGCCTCCTTCGGACGCTTGTTCAGCGGGCGAATGCCCAGCATGTGGCAGGTGGCGAAGGTCAGCTCCGGCCGGTTCATCGTGTAGAAATGGAAGTCGTGGATGCCTTCCTTGCGCAAGGAAAGGCAGAGCTCCGCGGCGCAGGTCGCCGCAACCAGCTGGCGCGTATCGGGATCGTCGTCGAGATCCTCGAACAATTCGCCGAGCCAAGCCGGAACGCTGGCGCCCGCCTTCTGCGCGAAGTTCCGCACGCTCTTGAAATTCGAGATCGGCATGATGCCGGGAACGATCGGAACGGTGATGCCGGCGGCGCGCGCCTTTTCCAAAAAGCGCAGGAAGACCGGCGCGTCGAAAAAGAACTGCGTGATGGCGCGCGTGGCACCCGCATCGATCTTGCGCTTCAGAAGATCGAGATCCGCCGTGAGACTTCCGCCATCCGGATGACCCTCGGGATAGCAGCTCACGCTGATCTCGAAATCACCGATGCGCTTGATGCCCGCGACGAGATCCGGCGAGGATGCGTAGCCGCCGGGATGAGGCTCGTAGCGCTGGCCGAGACCGCCGGGCGGATCGCCGCGCAGCGCCACGATATGCGCGACGCCCGCGTCCCAATAACCTTTGACGATTCCGTCGATCTCGGCACAGGTCGCCGCGACGCAGGTGAGATGGGCGGCGGGCTTGAGCGTCGTCTCGTCCACGATGCGCTTGACCGTGTTGTGGGTGCGCTCGCGCGTCGAGCCACCCGCGCCATAGGTCACCGAGACGAAGGTCGGCGCCAAGGACTCGAGCCGCCGGATGCAACCCCACAGGGTCTCCTCCATCTGAGGGGTCCGGGGGGGCGAGAATTCGAACGAAATATCCGGCGCCGCAGAATTCGTCATTTACGCCAACTCCTTCTTACGCACCTTGAGCGCGGGCGCCGTCTCCGCCGCCAGCCACAATGACACGGTGAGGGTTTCTTTTTCCTCCCTGCCCAGATGGCGCACGGTCACGGCGTTGAGCCCGGCGGCGCGGCACCAGCGTGTCATCTCCTCGTCCGAGAAGCCCAGCCGGCGATGCGCGTGATCGTTGCGGAGATATTCGTGGGTATGGGGCGCGAAATCGACGATGAGGAGCCGCCCGCCCGGGCTGAGCAGCCTGGTCGCCGCCTGGACCGCGGCACCGGGATTGTCGAGGTAATGCAGCACCTGATGGAGCACAACCACTCCCGCCCGTTCGAGGGGTTGGGGCAGCGAGAAGAGATCGCCATGACGGACATGGGCCTCGCGCACCCCCGCTTTCTCGAGATTGACGCGCGCCACGCCCAGCATCGGGTGGCTGACGTCGAAGCCGATCGCGCGCTTGTAGAGCGGCTTCAGGGCCTCGAGCACCCGGCCGGTGCCGGTGCCGAGGTCGATGAGGAGGTCGGTGGGCTCCGGCCCCAACAGCTCCAGCATCGCCGCTTCGATATCGGCGTCGGGGAGATAGAGCTGGCGCAGCTCCGCCCATTTGGCGGCGTTGGCGGCGAAATAGTCCGATGCCTCGGAGGCGCGCGCGGCCTTGACCGCCGCGAGCCGCTCAAGGTCGGCCGCCAGCACCTTGTCATCGCTCTTGAGCTCGGAAATCAGGCGCCGTCCGAACGCGCCACCCGAGCCGGGTTGGCTGTCGTCGGCCAGGCGGTAGAACACCCAGGCCCCTTCGGGCAGGCGCTCGATGAGCCCCGCGTCGAGCAGCAGCTTCAAATGCCGGCTGACCCGCGGCTGGCTTTGGCCGAGAATGGACGTGAGCTCGCTGACCGTCAGCTCCCCGGCCGCAAGCAGGCACAGAAGCCGCAGCCGCGACGGCTCGCCCGCCGCACGCAGCCGGCGCACGAGCATGGGCAGCGGCACTGCCGGAAGTTCCGGCAGAGTCAGGGACGCGCGGTCAGTCACGGGCAGCTCGGTCATGGCAATCATATAAACATATCTTTATGTCGAATTTCAACTCCCCCATGGTGCCCATCCTTCAAGACGCCGCCTAACGGTGGTTCCTCAGGATGAGGTCCGAGCGAGTCCGAGTGGCAAGAATTTCCTCGGGCCTCATCCTGAGGAGCCTGCGCAGCAGGCGTTTCGAAGGATGGACCGCTCGCTCCGTTAGCGCTATTTCAGCCACAGAGCCATGATTTCGGCCCTTTTTCCGCTCAAGCTTGGTCCTTAACCGAACCGTGATAGGTTTTTCTTCTCGCCGGGTGCTTCTCATAGGCACCTTCACCCGCCATGGTGGCGGGCTTTAACCAGAGTCGTTCAAGAGCCCGAAGCGCCCCCATGAAACTTCATGCCCTCTCCTCTCCGGGTCGCGGCGTCCCGGCGGTCCTGTGCGCGATGTTTCTCGCGCTGGCGCTCAGCGGCTGCGCCACCCCGCGCCGGCCGGACGGCAAGGTCGATATCGCGGCGCCGGCCTACGACCCCTACGAAAAGTGGAACCGCAAGGTCTTCAACTTCAACATGTCGCTCGACAAGCATGTGATGAAGCCCGTCGCGCGGACCTATATCCGGGTCTTCCCGCAATGGGGGCGCAACATGACCCGAAACTTCCTCGACAACATCCATACCCCTGTCGTGCTCGCAAACGACGTGCTTCAGGGCGAAAGCAAGCGCGGCACGGTGACCCTCGGACGCTTCGCCATCAACTCGACGCTCGGCGTCGGCGGGCTGTTCGACGTCGCCAAGACCCATTTCAAGCTGCCGGAGCATGACGAGGATTTCGGCCAGACCTTGGCCGTTTGGGGGACCGGCGGCGGCGTCTATCTGATGCTGCCGCTCATCGGACCGTCCAACCCGCGCGACCTGACCGGCCGGCTCATCGACTACGCGTTCGACCCGATGACTTATGTCAGCTGGGGCAATTTGTGGTGGGTCCCGCCGACGCGTGGCGCGGTCGACCTCGTCGACGCGCGCTCGCGCAATCTCACGGTGCTGGACGACATCGAGAAAACCTCGATCGACTTCTACGCCTCGGTGAAGAGCCTGCATGAGCAGAACCGATTGGGCGCAATCCGCAACGGCAAGGTCAATCCCAACGACCTGCCCGATTTCTGACGGATTTCTCGGGCCCACTCGTTACTCCCCTGCGCGCCCCGGAATCTCAGGACGGCGTCTGCCGGCATCGAAGGAGCTTGACCAGATGACCCCCTCCCTGCCCCCACGCACTTTTCCGGCTCTCGCCCTTGCCTGGCTCGTCCTTGTTCTGGGTCTTATCGCCGTGCCCTCCGCGCGCGCCGCCGATGCCGCCCAGGGTTTCGTCCAGTCCCTGTCGGACAAGGCGACCGCCATTCTGCAGGACAAGAGCCTCAATGCGGACGGCCGGGACCAAGCCTTCCGCGTCCTCATCCTCAACAACACCGACCTCGACAAGATCGCGGACTTCGCGCTCGGCCGCTACGGCCAGCAGATGCGCGACATCGGGCGTTACGACGAATACAAGAAGCTGTTCCGCGATTACGTCGTGCGCATCTACGCCGCGCGCCTCAGCACCGGCCAGGACCAGAGCCTGCGCATCACAAAAAGCGTGCCGCGCGGCGACACCGAGGTCGTCGTGCTGTCTCTTCTCGACCCGCCCAAGGGCAACGCCGGCAACCCGCTCGAGGTCAATTGGCGGCTGCTCAAGGAAGCCGACACGTTCAAAATCAAGGACGTGCAGATTGCGGGCGCCTGGATGGCGCTGGAGCAGCAATCGCAATTCCAGACCATCATCGCGAACAACAACCGCGATCCCGCGACCCTCATCGACTATCTCCAGAAGCAGCTGAAGACACCCGTGCCGCCCGCCCCCGACAAGCAGAAGGGCTGAAAGCCTTAAGGCGGGGCCAAGTCCTTTTGTGAAAATCACGCCAATGCGCCCTAACGTTTGAGAACAATCTCAAGTCAACGCGCATTCGCCCTTTGCGTGTACCCCTCCCTGCGTTAACCTTGACCTCGACAGAACCAGCGGCGGTCTTTCGGGGGGCGGACCATGGGCTTGGAGACAACGGGTGGCGTGCGGCCGGGCGGAGAAGTGCCGCTTGCGCCGCGGAAGGTTGGCCCGCCGCCAGCGCCCTCGATGGTCGCCGAAAGCCTTGGCCACGCTTTTCTGTGCGGCCTGCCCTGGTCCCCCGCCTATCACACGGCTTGGCTCGCACGCACGCCCGACGGCCGGCTGCCGACAAAGTTCGAACCGATCCCGCGCGCACGAACCCTGACGGTCGATGCCGAACAAACGCCCTCGGCCGACGAGCGCCCCGGCGAAACACTCGAAATCAAAGCCAAGGACCTGTTCGGGAAACTCGTTGCCTTCAGGGCAATGCTGGAGAAGAGCGACTTCGGTTCCCTCGAAGAACGAGCCAACGGCATCGAAATGGGCCTCAGGGGAATCAGCGCCACGGGATTGAACGTCACCGAGGGGCCGCTCGATCTAAGGGCGCTGGTTTTGCCCGCGCCGATAGCCTTTCAGGACTGCAGGTTTGACGCGGGCATTGTCCTGGACAACGCGCGTCTGGGCGACACGAGCTTTCATCGGAGCGAGTTTTCGTTTCTGCACGCCGACGCCCTGCGCGTCGACGGTGATCTTCTCCTGGCCGGGATCACGAAGACCGACCGGATCAATCTTCGCGGCGCACAGATTGCCGGTGCGCTCTTCCTCCACGCAAGCACTCTCAATCCCGAAAACAAAAACGTTGGCGGCACGGTCTTGAATTGCAACGGGGCCACTGTCGGCGGCTCTGTGCTCCTGAACAAGGGATCGGCCAACGGCGAAGTCAATTTTCAACGCGCCACCATCGGCGGGCAGCTCAATTGCATGGGCGGTCACTTCACGAACCATAAGAGCCGCGCTCTCAATTGCGATGCCGCCACCATCGGGGCCAGCGTGTTCCTGACCGATGGCTTCGTGGCCGAGGGTGAAGTCAATTTCGTTCGTGCCAACATCCACGGGAATCTTGATTGCAGTGGCGCCCAATTCACGAATCACGAGGATCCGGCTCTTGTTTGCGCCAGCGCCACCATCGGTACCAGTGTGTTTCTCTGTGAAGGCTTTGCCTCCCATGGCGAGGTCAACTTCGTCGGCACCGCCGTCGGCGGGCAGATTGATTGCAGCGGCGGCCAGTTCACAAACGACAAGGGCCCCGCCCTCATTTGCGACGCCGCTAGCGTCGGGGCGGACGTTTTCCTGCGCGACGGCTTTGTGGCTAAGGGCGAGGTCAATTTCGTTCGCGCCAGCATCCACGGGAATTTTGATTGCGGCGGCGGGCAGTTCACGAACACCAAAGGGCTCGCCCTCATTTGCGACAGCGCCACAATCGGCGCGAACGGATTTCTAAACCGCGGCTTCACGGCTCAAGGCGAGGTCAATTTCGTCCGCTGCTCAATCGTTGGCAATCTTAGATGCAACGGCGGATCGTTCGCAGCGCCGAGCGGAACGATTCCCTTTGCCGCACTGGATCTCCGAGACACGAAGATAGGCAGTGGTCTCTATCTTCACAAAACAAAGCAGATGGCAGGTCAGCTCGATTTGCGCAACGCAACGGTGGATTATTTTGTCGACGACAACTCCGCCTGGCCCAAAGGGGGCAAACTCGACCTGGACGGATTCCAATACAATCGCTTCGCAGATGCCTGGGAGACCGGAGGCTGGGAAGACTTCGCGAAATCGTCCGTGGAGCAACAACCCAGGACCGCTTGGTGGAACAGAGGTTGGCTCAAGAATATTGCTGACGGCTTGCGGATTATTTTCGGCCCTGGCGCCGCCAAGCGCGAGGGCGCAACACCCGTCGATTTTGCGTCGCGTGACCGCTGGCTGATGCTGCAGCCCAAGGCCGACCTCAACCACGCCCTCAAGCCCCAGCCCTGGACGCAATGCGCGAATGTTCTGCGCGCAATGGGGCATTCCCATGATGCGCGCCTCCTGCTCCACAAGCGCGATGAGCTCTGGCTCCGGAGCGGCCAGCCCGATCGCCTGACCCGGTTGTTCTATGTCGCGATCCTGGGGCCGCTCGCCGGCTATGGCTACAAGACCGAGCGCGCGCTCTATGCGATGATCGCTCTCATCCTTTCGGGCTGGATCGTCTTTACTGCAGCCGACGCCAAGGGACTGGTATGGCGCGCGCCCGGTGAGAGCGCTTCCGTGCAGGCGGAAGAGTTTCATGCATTGGCCTACACGATCGACGTGTTCTTGCCCGCGGTGGATCTCGGCGAGCAGAAGCTCTGGCTGCCGCGCGGGCGCGCCGAGGCCGTGTCGGAAAAATCGAATGCACCACGCGTTGTCCGCTCGCTCGCGGTATCAATCTGCCCGAGCGGCGAAGATCTTTCGAGCGTCCTCGGCACCCGGCGCGTTCAATTGGCCGACGCCTGCAGCGCTTACATTCAGCCGGTCCTAACCCTTTTGCTAAAGCCGCTCGACTGGGCGCTTGATGCAGGCCTTGCCCGGCTCTGGATGTGGGTCGAGATTTTGATGGGCTGGATGCTGCTGGGCATCATCACGGCCGGCCTTGCGGGCGTGCTTCAGCGCAAGACGGAATAAGGGGGAACGGCAGAACATGCAGATGACGCTGTTGATTGCGCTGGGCGTTCTGAGCGTCGCTTTGGGCGTGGCGTTGATCGTGACGCGGCTGAAGCTGAGCGCGCAGGGCGCTGTGGTGGACGACGCCACGCTTGAAGAGGCCTTCAAGGTCTGGGGCACGATTGCGCGCGACCTCCAGGCCTTTGCCGGCGAGCTCAGCGAAGCGGTCGGCGATGGTGCCATTGCCTATCTTCAGGTGCTAGACAAGGCCCTCGACGCCTGGCGCAAGGCCGACCGGCTGAGCGAGGCCCTTGCTGTCTTGAAGCGGCTGATCGGCGAATGCTCGACCTTTATTCTGCGGCCTGACCTCAGGGCCAATGATTATGGTGCCATTGCCGAGATCGGCAGCCGTGCGCTCCGCACCTATACAGTCGTCTCCAAGGCGGCGGGAGAACCGAAAGATGGAGCCATCAAATTCCTGAGCGAAATTGTCGGGAAGCTGAAGGCCGTGCCCACGCCATCGGGGCCGGTCAACGGCCTGATCATGGCGGCGAACGACGCCCTCTCCGATCTCAGCGCGCCGGCAAAGGCCTGACCGCCGCAAGTTTGACCGGCCGTCAATGCTCCTGAGCGAGCTTGCGCAGATAGGCCGCGAGCTGCTGCGAATTCGGCTTGTGCACTTGCAGATAGTTGACCACCTGCATGACCTGGGCCTCGGGCACTTTCTTCTTTTTCAGCTTTTCCGCCGTCTTCTTTTCGTTGAGCACGCGGATGAGATCCTCGGGGCCCAGCTTGGCGAAGTTCGGCACGGCGTCCTGAAAGATTTTGAAGAGCTGCTCACTCGCCATGGACATCCCCCGCAGGCTTGATCGGCTCAAATCCTACGTCAATCGGCGAACGCAGGCAATTCGCAGCCCTTGCCTTCTTGCACGCAACAGCCGAACCTCGGGTGAACAACTCCAGAGGAGGACCTCATGCCCTCGCGCCGCGACTTGATCAAGATGACCCGGGACGAGCTCCGAGCCTATATCCGCAAGCAGAAGACCCTCATCATCGTCTCGAACGGGCCCAACGGCTATCCGCATCCGTTGCCGATGAATTTCGATGTCGACGATGAGGACCGCTATTACGTCACCACGTTCCGCAAGTCGCAGAAGGTTCTCAACTTCCAGCGCGATCCGAAGGCGGCGCTCCTCATCGAATCCGGCGAGGAGTACGCACAGCTCCGCGCCGTGCTCGCCTATGCCACGGCCGAGGTCATCGACGACTACGAGACGACGCTGAACTTCATGCGGCAATTGCAGCAGAAAGAGACCGCTCAAGGTCATGAAGTGCCGGGCAGCGACGAGATTCTCAAGGCCACAGCCGCAAAGCGCGTTCTCATCCGCTTCACGCCCCACGAGTTCATCTCGTGGGATCACACGAAGCTCGGGGGGAAATATTAGGGTTAGCGTTACGTGACCCCATCCTTCGAGACGGCCGCTGACGCGGCCTCCTCAGGATGAGGTTCGAAGGCTCGCGGTCCTCATCCTGAGGAGCAGGCGAAGCCTGTGTCTTGAAGGATGGGCCGCAGACTCTATCGTTCGCCCCTTGCCCTGCCTGCGCGATCGGCTTATACACCGGGCTTTAATGACAGCTTCAGCCGCCCCCGCCGACAAATCCGCGCCGCGCCGCGCCATGGCTCTGTTCCCCCATCGACATCTTCTCGGCATCGAGGGTCTGAGCCGCGACGATATCCTGTCGCTGCTCGATCTCGCCGATTCCTTTGTGGGACAGAACCGGGCCATCGACAAGAAAAGCTCGGTCCTGCGCGGTCGCACGCTGGTCAATCTGTTCTTCGAGGCCTCGACGCGCACGCAGAGCTCGTTCGAGCTGGCGGGCAAGCGTCTCGGCGCGGACGTCATGAACATGTCGGTCCGTACCTCGTCGGTCTCGAAAGGCGAGACACTCATCGATACTGCGATCACGCTGAACGCCATGCGGCCCGACATTCTGGTCGTGCGGCACCAAAGCTCGGGCGCGGTCGAGCTGCTGTCTCAGAAGGTGACGTGCTCGGTGGTGAATGCCGGCGACGGCACCCATGAGCATCCGACCCAGGCGCTGCTGGACGCGCTCACCATGCGCCGCCGCTTCGGCCACATCGAGGGCCTCGAGGTCGCGATTTGCGGCGACATTCTCCACAGCCGGGTCGCGCGCTCGAACATTCATCTGCTCAAGACGCTGGGCGCCAATGTGCGCCTCATC
>Ga0081455_10006101_pt1 | contig 13023 bp, 14 predicted proteins | sample TabmetS3T2R1_FD_70207 | JGI IMG/M metagenome (GOLD analysis project Ga0081455, IMG submission 70207) | Tabebuia heterophylla rhizosphere microbial communities from the University of Puerto Rico - S3T2R1 | ecosystem: Host-associated > Plants > Roots > Rhizosphere ... | reverse complement strand
CGCTTGACCTGGACCAGCGGCGCGAACACCGGGCTCAAGATGGAAGTGAAGTCTCACGGCGTTGCAGGAGCGGCCGTGACCGTCGAGCTCTGGCAGGATATGCCGGAGACGCTATCGGCCGGCGACACCTTCATCATCACGTCCGGCTGCGACAAGAGCTTCGCCACTTGCAAGACGAAGTTTTCGAACGGTGCGAATTTCCGAGGCTTTCCTTATATGCCCGGCAACGATGCGGTCATCTCGTATCCGAGCTCGGGGGACGGCAATCTCGATGGCGGCAGCCGCTATGGCAACTGAGCGTGCCGCCGAAATCGTCGCAGCCGCGCGCAGCTGGCTTGGCACGCCCTATCATCACCAGGCAAGCCTCATAGGTGTTGGCACGGACTGCTTGGGTCTGCTGCGCGGCGTGTGGCGCGAAGTGATGGGTCCCGAGCCGGAGGTCCCGGACGCCTATTCCTGGGATTGGGCTGAAGCCAGCGGCTGCGAGACCCTGCGCGACGCGGCGGCGCGCCATCTGACCGCTCTCCCGCTCGACGCCTGGGGCGCAGGCGACGTTCTGCTGTTTCGCATGGCGCGCACGGCGCCCGCCAAACATTGCGGCATCGCGACCGGCGCTGCGGCCATGGTCCATGCCTGGGCCGGGCGGACCGTGACGGAAGCGCCGCTTGGCGTCTATTGGACGCGGCGCCTGGCTTACGCCTTCCGGTTTCCCGAGAGCTAGCGCCCGGGCCGGCCATTCTTTCCCATCGTGGCCATGGTTTTGCGCAGGCTCGCGAGAGCCTTTTCCGCATCGCTCACCGCTTGCAGGAACTGCTGGTGCTTGAAGCGCACTTCGGCATGGCAACCCGGACAGACGAAGGAATCGTTCTTCTGCAGCCACTCGACCGCCTTCGGTGTCTTGCGGCCGCATTTCGCGCACGGAATGGGGATGGTCGTTTCGCCGCCCGTCAACATCATGTCCGGTCCTCCATGGCTTTGAGGCGTGTGCATCTTAAGCCCGTCCGGGCCGGGCGTCATCCGGCTTCCTTACGGAGCGTGCAGTAATGGCCTCGCTCGTGCTGGGTGTCGTGGGCTCCGCGATCGGTGGCTCGATCGGCGGCACCTTTCTGGGTCTCACGGCCGCGCAGATAGGTGGATTCGTCGGCGCGACCATCGGGAGCCGCATCGACCATGCGCTGTTCTCGTCCCATCAGACGGTGCAGCGCGAAGGCCCACGCCTCTCCGACATCAATCTCACCACGTCGACGGAAGGCACAGGCATTCCGCGGCTATGGGGCCGCGCACGAGTCGGCGGCGAACTCCTCTGGGCCACGCGCTTCAAAGAAACCGTCACGACGGCGAGTCAGACATCCGGCGGCGGCAAGGGCGGCGGCGGAGGCTCGACGGTCGAGACGACGACCTACAGCTATTCAATCTCGTTTGCCGTCGGGCTTTCGGAAGGCGTCATGACGCGGCTAGGCCGCGTGTGGGCCGACGGCAAACCGCTCGATCTCGCCAATTACACCACCCGGTTCTATGCGGGCGACGAAAGTCAGGTCGCCGATCCCTTGATCGAGGCGATCGAAGGCGCGGGAAATACGCCGGCTTATCGCGGGCTCGCCTATATCGTCTTCGAGGACTTTCCGCTGGCGGCGTTCGGCAACCGCATCCCGCAACTGCAGTTCGAGATTTGGCGTTCGCTCGCCGCCTCCGACCCCACCGCTCTCGACAATGTGACGACGGGTGTCTGTCTCGTTCCGGGGTCGGGAGAGTTCGTGCTCGCGACAGACCTCGTCGTCGCCGAGGACGGGTCCGGTGGTACGACCGGCCAGAACAAGAACAACAATCTGGGCGTCTCCGATCTCGAAGCGTCGATCGACCAGCTCGAGGCGCTTCTGCCGAATTGCCGGTCGGTCATGCTGGTGGTGTGCTGGTTCGGCGACGATTTGCGCTGCGGCAGTTGCAGCATCAAGCCGAAGGTCGAGGTGGCGGTGAAATCCACCTCGCCGCAGACCTGGAGCGTCAACGGCGTAACGCGCGCCGCAGCGGGTGTTGTCTCCGTCGATGGCGAGGGCCGGCCGGTCTTCGGCGGCACGCCGTCGGACGCGAGCGTCGTGCAGGCGATCGCGCTCCTCAGGGCGCGCGGCTACGATGTCCATTTCTATCCGTTTCTGCTGATGGATATTCCCAGCGGAAACACAAAGCTCAATCCCTATTCGAACAATGCTGCAATGCCGGGTCAGGCGCCGTTTCCCTGGCGGGGGCGCATCACTGCATCACCGGCGACAGGGTTTGCCGGCGCGGTCGACAAGACCGCGGCCGCTGCCACCCAGGTCGGCGCCTTTTTCGGCAGCGCGACGGCCGCCAATTTTGCGGTGAGCGGCACAACGGTGAGCTGGACGGGCGGCGCGGATTGGGGCCTTCGCCGCATGATGCTGCATTACGCCAAGCTCTGCGCGGCGGCTGGCGGCGTGAGCTCCTTCCTCCTCGGCAGTGAGCTCGAGGCCCTCACCAAGACGCGCTCATCCGCGTCGGCCTATCCTGTCGTGAGCCAGCTCGTGACGCTCGCCGCCGACGTCAAGGCCATCCTGCCCGCGGCAAAAGTTTCCTATGCCGCGAACTGGACAGAGTTTGCCAATCATCGTCCGTCTGACGGTTCGGGCGACGTCTATTTCCATCTCGACCCGCTCTGGTCCTCGGCATCGGTCGATTTCGTCGCGATCGACAATTACGCTCCGTTGTCCGATTGGCGCGACGGCGCCACCCATCTCGACTACGCGAACGGGCGGCGCATCACCGATCGCGATTATCTGGATGGCAATGTTGAGGGCGGCGAGTTCTTCGATTTCACCTATGCGACGAGCGGCGACCGTGACGCGCAAATCAGAACGACGATTGCTGACCCCGGCGGGTATGGCGAGCCGTGGATTTATCGCTGCAAGGATCTTCACGCCTGGTGGGCGAATGCGCATCACGACCGTCCGAGCGGCGTTCGTTCCGGAAGCGCGACCGCGTGGGCGCCGGAGAGTAAGCCAATTTGGTTCACGGAGGTCGGATGCCCGGCTGTCGATCGCGGCTCGAACGAACCGAATGTGTTCGTCGATCCGAAGTCATCCGAGTCCGCACTCCCCTACTATTCGCGCGGTCAGCGGGACGATCTCATCCAGCGGCGTGCGCTCGAAGCTGCGCTCAATCATTGGACGCCGGCGAACGGACATAACCCGACATCGAGCATCTATGCCGGACGCATGATCGACACGAGCCGGCTTCACGTCTGGTGTTGGGATGCGCGCACCTTTCCGGATTTTCCGGCGCGCACGACGGTGTGGACCGATGCGCCGAATTGGCGTCTCGGACATTGGCTCAACGGCCGGGTCGGCCTCGTTCCGCTCGCCGATCTCGTGCGCGATCTCTGCGCGCTGGCTGGCTTCACGCAGGTCGATGTGTCCGATCTTGCGGGTCTCGTCACGGGCTTTCTGGTGGACAGGCCGATGAGCGTGCGTGATGCACTTGCGCCTCTGATGCTCGCCTATCAGTTCGATGCGGTCGAAAGCGACGGTGTCATCAAGTTCGTCGCCAAAGCACGCGCACCCTCCGTCACTCTCAACGAAGACGATCTGGTGCTCGCGGGCGACACGCGCGCAACCTTCAGCCTGACGCGTGCGCAGGAGACTGATCTGCCGCTCGCTTCTCGAATTACCTACATTGATGCCACCGACAGCTATGCACAGGCCGCGGTGGAAAGCCGCCGGCTCGTCGGTGCGTCCAACAGGATCGCAAGCTCCGAGCTTCCGATCGTCATGGAGCAGAGCGCGGCGCAAGCCGCGTCGGATTCCGTTCTGATGGATGCATGGGTCATGCGTGAGCGCGCGAGCTTCGCGCTCGCGCCTTCGCAAATCGCCCTCGATGCGGGCGATGTCGTGACGCTCACGGCGGGCGGTCGAACGCGCACCTTCGCACTCGACGAAATCGCCGATGCGGGGGCGCGTAAGCTGAAGGCCCATGCGACCGACGCCTCGATCTACGATCTCCTCGGTGGGCCGGATCGCGTGGCGACGCCCGCACCCGTGCCGTCGTTCGGCAAGCCGCTCGGCGTCTTTCTCGATCTTCCGCTGTTGACCGGACTGGAAAGCCCGCAAGCTCCGCATTTCGCAGCGACGGCCTCGCCCTGGCCGGGATCGGTGCTGCTTTACCGAAGTCCCGCGAATGCCGGTTTTGTGCTCGACAGGGTTGTTCCAGTACCTGCGACCATCGGAACGCTCAACTCGGCCTTTTATGCGGGACCGACGGACAGCTTCGATCGCGGCAATCAGCTGATCGTCGATGTGATCGCGGGCACGCTGGAGAGCAAGTCCGAGCTCGAGGTTTTGAACGGAGCGAATGCGATCGCCGTGCAGAACAGCGGCGGTGACTGGGAGGTCGTTCAGTTCGTGCAAGCCACGCTCATCGCGCCGAAGCGCTACAAGCTCACGCAGCTTCTGCGCGGCCAGGTCGGCACGGAAGGCGCAATGCGCAGTCCCGTCGCGGCGGGTGCGCGCGTCGTCGTTCTCGACGGCGCGCCGGTGCAGACCGGGCTCACCCTCGATCAGCGGACGCTCACCACAACGTGGCGCTACGGCCCGAACGGCCAGAATTTCTCGGCGCCGTCCTTTGTGGAGGAGACGCGCGCATTCGCAGGTGTGGGCCTGCGCCCGTTGTCGCCTGCGCATGTTCGGCGCAAGCGCATCGGCGGCTTTGCGGGGGGCGACGATGTCATTTCCTGGAAGCGGCGGACGCGTCTCGGCGGCGACGACTGGGCGCAGACCGAGGTGCCGCTCGCGGAAGCGAGCGAAGCTTACGAAGTGGACATCATGAGCGGGTCGACGGTACTGCGCACGCTCGTCTCGTCGACACCTTCGGTGACCTACACCTACGCCCAGCAACAGGCCGATTGGGGCGGTGGCGCGGCCCCGAACGCTCTCGTGGTGCGCGTCTATCAGCTGTCCTCGGTGTTTGGACGCGGCGCGAAAGCCGAAGAGACCGTTTATCTCGGAGTGTGGTGGTAATGGCGAACTCGACAAATCTCATCCTGCCGCTGCTCGCTGCGGCGCAGGCGCAGAAGCATGTTACGGTGAACGAGGGCTTGCAGAAGCTCGACGCGCTCGTGCAGCTCGCGCCGAAGTCTGACTCGGTCAGCGCCGAGCCCGGCTCTCCTGCGGATGGCGACGTCTACATCCTGCCCGCCGGCAAAACCGGAACGAATTGGGGCCCTGCGGCGAATTACTCGATCGCGCATTATCGCGACGGCGTGTGGCAGTTCTACACGCCACGGGAGGGGTTCCTAGCTTGGCTGAAGGACACAGATGTCATCAAATTTTTCAACGGAACCACCTGGCAACAATTCTCGGGCATCACGACCGACATCGCCAACGTCTGCGACGGCCGGCTCACGCTGACATCGGCGATACCCGTCCAGGCCGTCGACGTGACGGCGGTGACGACCCTTTATTTCACGCCGTGCAAGGGCAATCAAATCGGGTTTTACGATGGTGTTTCGGCCTGGTCGCTGGTGAGCTTCACTGAGAAGACGATCAAGCTCACCGACGCACAGACCGGCACGCGCGCCAGCACGAGCAACGGCATCATAACGGGGCTGACTGATACCTCGCAACTCATCGTGGGCATGGAGGCTTCGGGCACTGGCATCGGCGTGAGCGCGGTCATCAACTCGATCGACAGTGCGACGCAGGTGACGCTCAGCGTCAACAACACGGGCACCGGCACGTCGTCGGTGACCTTCAAGGTGCCGGCTGACACCAACCTCGACATTTTCGCCTTCAACAATTCCGGCGCGGTGAAGCTCGAAATGGTGAAGTGGTCGAACAGCGCAATCGGAACGCAGGCGCGCACCATCTCCCTCGCCACACAGGATGGGGTCTACGTCAAATCGGGAGTGCCCACGCGGCGCTTTCTCGGGATGGTGCGAACGACGGCGACCTCCGGGCAGACGGAGTTTTCGATGCGTCCGGCTGCGGCCGCGGGTGGCTCTCATCCAAAGCTTTATGTCTGGAACTTGTACAATCGTGTCCCCGTCGCCGCGGTCTGCAGAGATTCGACCGACACCTGGACCTACACCACGGGGACGATCCGGCCTTCCAACAACTCCAGCAACAATCGCGTGAGCTTCGTCAGCGGGCTCGCCGAGGGACGTTTTCACACCCATCACTCGATGCGCGCCGAGAATACAAGCGCGGACATCTATCGCCTCTGCGCGATCGGTTACGACTCGACGAATACGATTGCCGATGGCTGCCTCACGGGTCAATCGGGTTCCTCCAGCGCCGGACGTCCTCCTGACATGTCGAGCGTGCTCGCGCGCGCCTGCGAGGCTGGCTTTCATTACGTCCAAGAGCTCGAATATTCGAGCCCGGCCGGCACCACCACCTGGTATGGCGACGGCGGCGCGCCGACACTCGTTCAAACCGGAATGATGTTCACGATGGAGATGTGACATGAGCACAGCCGCACGCCTCGACCAAGCGCTGCGCGCCGCGGGATTGCCTGTTATGGGCGTCGCCATCGGTCGCAAGGACGACAAGACGACCTGGCGCATCGATTTCACCGCCGACGCCACCGACGCGCAAAGGGCCGCCGCCGCAAAGTTGATGTCGTCGTTCGATGTGACAGCCGCAAACGCTGAGCCCGACTCCGCGCGCGACGTTCTAGGTGAAATCGACGCGCTCAAGACGCAACTCGCGGGGCTTCAAAACGTGCTCGTGAAAAAGTCGGTGATTAGGGCTGACGAAATTGCCGGTCCCTCGCGAAGACCGACCGCAGGCCTTGAATAAGGCCCTGACGATTTTGCTCCGGGTTCTTGACGGCACCACCCTTTTATGCAGGAATATTATCCTAGTTTTTAGGACAAAAGTCATGACACCTTTCGAGCTCGAGCTTGTCTCCTCGGCGTCGACCCTCGCGCAGCTGACGGCTCCGGATAGTGGTGATGCACTCAAGGCCCTGGCCTTCGTTGTGCGCAACCGTGTCACGTCGAAGGCTTTGCCTGTCATAGCGGCCGTCCGCTCCCTCGAGCTGCGGCCGGCGTCTCCGGCGGCGGATGCCGGTGAAGCCTTCGGTGCCCTGCGAGCCGCCTTTGAAGGCCCTGGTCCCGACCCCACCTGGGGCGCCACGCATGTGCATCGCCACAACGAAGCGCCAGCGTGGGCGGCCGGGCTGCGCGCAACCGCCCTGATAGGCGATTACCTGTTCCTCGCCCCGGCCTAGTTCCCGGGCTCCCAACCCCGAAACGCACCGGCGGACCTTCACGGGTCCGGCGGATGCTGCTTGTCCACTCATCAGAAGGAAATCTCTCATGGACACAGTGCTGCAAGTTCTGACCGGCACGCTCAGCCAGGCTCCCGCCTGGTATGTCGCGTTGACCAGCCTCATCTCGGCGGCATCTGCGATCGCCGCGCTGACGCCGACGCCGAAGGACGACAAGATTCTGGGGCGTCTTGCCCAGGTCGTGAATGTGTTGGCGCTCAACATCGGTCACGCCAAAAAGAACAACTCGTCCGCGCCGTAAAAGCGATCCCACACCAACCACGGATTGAAAAGGGCGTCCGGCTTTTTGCCGGACGCCCTTTTTTTGTTTAGGCCGCCTTGGAGGTCGACCCGGTCGGTGTCGCGGGGTTGAACGGCGTGAGCATGCCTTTTGAGCTGGACAACTCTCGGGGCAGACTTTCCATTCGCTCCATGAACGGTCCGATGCCGGCAAGCGTGGCCTGGCTCATCATCTTGAAGAGGCGGGCGGCCTCGTCGAGATATTCCTTCGAGGAATCCTGCAGGAAATCCTGCTGAGCATGGAGCGCGTCGCTCCAGTCCTTGCAATTTGCCAGCGATTGCCGCGCGTCGGATTGCTCCTTCATCCGGCGACTGGTGAACTTTGCCAGCTCTTCGTTCAGCGACGTCAGTTGCTGAAGATAGGCTCGGCTCGCCTCACCATACGCTTCGAGCAGGACTGAGTTGAGACTGACGAGCTTCGAAAGCCCGCCCGTCAATGTATTCAAAGTGCCTTGGGCGGTCTGCACAGCTGTGCGCGCCGCGCCCTTGGCCGTTTCGGACGCAGTGGACGCAGTCATGGGCGTTTCTCCATCAGTGGGGGGTGGGGGAGAACGCCTCCATCATGGCACGATGCCGCTCGGTCCGCACGGACTTATCCACAAAATCCAATCAAATTTCGCCTGCGCATTATTTGCCAGTCCTTTGGCAGGCCAAAGCCTTAAGCCCCGGTAAAGGTCGCTATTCATGACAGGTTCACGGCGTGGACCTTATGAAATCTCATGCGATTCTTGGGGCTTCCCATTGTCGCCCTCGGGGCGATGGTCTTTGCGACGGACCTGGCGGATGCCACGCCGGCGGCGGCGCAATGGGTGCGCGTGGAGTTCGCGTCCGGCGGCGACCGCCTTGTCCCGCTTGAGGACGTGTTCGCAATGTTACGAACACGTTACACTGGCGACCATATCGGTTCGGTCGCCAAGCTTCCCGGTGCGGCCGGCGCGATTCTCTACGAAGTGATGTGGCTCACGCGTGACGGCCGCAAGCTCGTGTTTCTGGTGGATGCGAAGAGCGGCCAGGTGGTGAGCACTAAAGGGGCCCCCTAATGCGAATTCTCGTCGTCGAGGACGATCCCGATCTGCAGCGCCAGCTGGTCGCGGCGCTTCAGGAGACCGGCTATGTGGTCGACGCCTCGGGCGACGGCGAGGAAGCCCATTTTCTCGGCGACACCGAGCCCTATGACGCGGTCGTTCTGGACCTCGGGCTGCCGGGCATCGATGGCGTGACGGTGCTCGAACGCTGGCGGGCCGACGGCAAGGCTATGCCGGTGCTCATCCTCACCGCGCGCGACCGCTGGCGCGAGAAGGTTGCAGGCTTCGATGCCGGTGCGGACGACTATTTGACCAAGCCCTTTCACACCGAGGAGCTGCTGGCGCGCGTGCGCGCCCTCTTGCGCCGGGCGGCCGGTCACGCGAGCCCTGAGATTGAGCTCGGGCCGCTTTCAATCGACACCCGAGCCGCGCGCGTCACCGTCAATGGCGAGCTCGTCAAGCTCACCTCCCACGAATACCGCCTGCTCGCCTATCTCATGCACCACCAGGGCAAGGTCGTGTCGCGCAGTGAGCTGGTCGAGCATATGTACGACCAGGACTTCGACCGCGATTCCAACACCATCGAGGTCTTTATCGGCAGGCTCCGCCGCAAGCTCGGGATCGACGTGATTCACACCGTTCGCGGTCTGGGCTATCGGCTCGACTTGCCGGACGCAAAGGGGGCCGAGCCGCCCGGATCCCGCTAGGCCAATCTCATAAAGTTGAAACTGGCTCTGGCGCTTTTTCCTTTATGGGGCATGATCCTGCCCGGAATCAGTCGCCAATCGGTCGCCACTGTTCGGGACAACGCCTAGGCCACGTGCAACCAAGCTCACTTACGTTCCGCCTCGTCATGGGGGCCGCGATCTGGAGCGTCGTGGCGTTCGTCAGCGTCGGCTTCATCTTGTCGTCGCTGTTTCGCGACAGCGTCGAGCGTGCGTTCGATGAGCGGCTGAACACGGTGCTGAACGCGCTGGTCGCCGGTTCCGAAGTGTCGCCGAGCGGCGAGCTCATCATGACGGCGGGCCTCGGCGATCCCCGATTCGATCAGGCGTTGTCCGGCTGGTATTGGCAGATCGAAGGTTTCCAGGGGGTCGGCGCACTGCCGGGACCCGACCGGCGCTCTGGATCGCTGTGGGATTACGTGCTCGTGCCGCCGCCGCAGCGCGCGCCGGGCGAGGTCACGCGCTCCGACATCGACGGGCCCGGCGGGCAGAAGCTCCATGCCATTGTGCGCGACATTACGCTGCCGGGCTCTGGGCTTCCCTTCACGTTTACCGTCGCGGCCGACAAGCTCGACATGTTGCGCGAGATCCGGCGTTTCGACGAGATGCTCGCCTGGTCGCTGTCCGGCATCGCGTTCGCGTTGATCGTCGCGGTGATCGTGCTGGTGCGTGTCGGGCTTGCGCCGCTGCGGCGGGTGAGCAAGGCGCTTGCAGCCATTCGCTCCGGCCAGGCGTCGCGGCTCGAGGGCCGATTCCCGATCGAGATCCAGCCGCTCACCGACGAACTCAACGCGCTCGTCGATCACAATGCCTCGCTTCTCGAGCGGGCGCGGCGGCACATGGGCAACCTCGCGCACGCGCTCAAGACGCCGATCAGCGTTCTCACCAACGAGGCAGAAGCCCCGGCCGGTCCTGGCGCCGAGACAATGCGCAAGCAGCTCACGATCATGAAATCCCAAATCGATCATCAACTCGCGCGGGCGCGCATGGCCGCGACCGCCGGCCTCATCACGAGCCGCACCGCGGTCGCGCCCGTGCTCGGCGACCTCGCGCGCACGCTGAAGCGCATCTATGCCGAGCGCGAGCTCGAGATCACGATCGACGCGGCCGAAGCGCTCGCGTTTCGCGGCGAGGGTGAGGATTTCGAGGAGATGGTGGGCAACCTCATGGACAATGCGAGCAAATGGGCACGCTCGCGCGTTGCCGTTTCCGTGATCCAGGAAGATCAGCGCCTCGTGCTTGCGGTCGAGGATGACGGCCCCGGGCTGCCGCCCGAGGCGGTTAAGCAAGTGATGAAGCGTGGCACGCGGCTCGACGAGACCGTGCCCGGTTCGGGCCTCGGTCTCTCGATTGTGAAGGACCTGTGCGAGCTCTATGGCGGCCAGCTCGCGTTGACCAAGGCGGCGCTCGGCGGCTTGCGCGCGGAGCTTCGGTTGCCGGCTGCGGAGGCGGCGGTCTTGAAAACGGCGTAATCTCGACCGTGGATGAACACCAATTAAACTCGGTGTTCAGAGGCAGCTCAGACGGACGGGACTAGCCTCGCCGATCGTTTAAAGGTTTGGGGGCAGGAGCAGACATGATGATTTCGCGCACAGTTTCCAAGGTGGTCGCCGTTGCCTTGATGGCGGGCTCGCTGACGGCGTGCATGGACGACGGCTATGGCGGCTACGGCATCGGTGGCATGGGTCCGAAGCAGAGCGGCGGTGCGCTGGTCGGCGCCGCGGCGGGCGGGCTTATCGGTAATCAGTTCGGCTCGGGTGGCGGCAAGGCCGCTGCGACCTTGCTGGGCGTTCTCATCGGCGGCTATGCGGGCTCGAGCATCGGGCAGAGCATGGACAACATCGATCGCCAGTACGCGGCGCAGGCGAGCTACAACGCTCTGCAGTCGGGTCAGCCGATGCAGTGGCAAAACCCGCAGACCGGCCACTACGGCATGGTGCAGCCGGGCCCGATGTATTCAAACGGCAGCGGCGGCTATAGCCGTCAGTATCAGCAGACGATCTATGTCGATGGCCGCCCGCAGACCATGACGGGCACCGCCTACCGCGATCAATACGGCAACTGGCGCGTCCAGAACTGAGTCAGCGCAGCCAACACTTTTCGTGGATAATGGCCGCCTGAGGCCCCGCGGCTAGCTCTCGCTGGCTTCGGGGCCTTTGCGGTGGCCTTTCGCGTGGTCCTTGGCGCGCGGCTTGCCCATGGCTTTCGCCTTCGCCTTTCCGCTCTTGCCGGACTTGCGCTCGTCCGCAGGCTTTGTCGCCTTTGCGGGCTTGCCGTTGTGGGAGCCGTTGACGCGGTGAGGCTCCGCCTCGGAATGTTCCGTACGCGGAACAAAGCCGAGCTTCGTGTCGCGGCTGCGAATGAGCTGGCCCTCTTCGGCCTCGCGCGGGCCATGGTAATCGCTGATGCCTTCAGTCAGCGCGTAGCAGGCGAGCCGAACCGACTTCGGGATGTCGACGTCCTTGCCGTCGCGCTCTCCCTTTTCATAGTACTGGACGACGCGGCGCTTGAGGCCCAAGCTGTCCGCTGCCTCCTTCTGCGAGAGCCCGAGGCTCCTCCGCCACCGTTTGAAATCTCTTGGACGCATCGCGCGCTCCTCACCCGCCGATAGTCATATACCCCCTTTTTCCCAAGCGCGAGCGCCAGAACGTTGGCGCATAAGGGGAATTAACCTTTTGTTAGTAAAAAAAATATGACGAGAAGGCGCAAAAAGTGCGCTTTGCCACTTGAAAAGGCGCACTTTGTGCGTAACTATATGCGCACAAAGTGCGCTAAAGAGCGTTTCGCATCGGGCGCCCCTTTTCTGAGAAAGGATGAGGGCAATGTGGAACACGATTTATGTCTATGGCGAGCACGCGTACAGCCGCCCCGAAGCGCTCGAGGAAAACGAGCATGTCAGCCCCAGCGAGGCTGACCGCGTCCAGAGCTTCGGTCTCAAGCCGCGTTATGTCTTCCGCGTCGAAGCCGATGGCTTTATGGGACTGACCACCGACCCGGTTCAGGTTCGCCGCTGGGTCAAGAAGCATCCGGACGCCGAGGTTACGGTGATTCCGGTCCAGTAACGCCCGCTCGAACGGTCGTCATGGACTTGTCGTAAAGGCGCCCCGGCCTAGGCTGGGGCGCTTTTTTATTGGCAAAAAGCCAAGCTTTGGCGTGAAAAACAAAGCGTTAAGCATGTCCGGGCTAGGCTTCTTCCGCCGTTTGGGGGCCGGTTCAGCCATCGTGAAGGGCAAACCGTCGGCGGGCGCTGGAGGCCATGGAGGAAGACAAGCTCAAAAAGCTGCGGGCGCTTTTGGCCGCGCTGCCTGCGCATGCGGTGGGTCCCATGGCCGCGGCGATCGAGACCGATCGCGTCGCCGGGGGGAGCTTGCCCCATGACGAGATGCTGGCGTCGCTCCGGCCCGGCTTGCGCAAGGTCGCGCGCGAGCGCCTTGGGCCGCCGTCGCCATCTCGTGTCGTCTATGAGCCCCTTGCCGATTTTCTCGTGAACTCCGCCCCAGTCGCCAAGCGAATCGGCACGATACAGCGCGCCTCGCTGCTGCCGGTCTGGACCTGGGTGGTGAACGATCTCGTTCCGAAGGAGATCGGTCCGCTCGTGAAGTCTTTGCGCAAGGCCATTCTCACCGGTGATGCCGACATCATCGGACCCGCCGCCGATTCGGTGCGGGACGTGATGGCGCGGGCGATCGGACAGG
>Ga0081455_10006100_pt1 | contig 13029 bp, 12 predicted proteins | sample TabmetS3T2R1_FD_70207 | JGI IMG/M metagenome (GOLD analysis project Ga0081455, IMG submission 70207) | Tabebuia heterophylla rhizosphere microbial communities from the University of Puerto Rico - S3T2R1 | ecosystem: Host-associated > Plants > Roots > Rhizosphere ... | reverse complement strand
ATTCAAAGGTCGCAGTGCGCCGCTGATGGCTCGTTGTCTTGTTAATTGCGTTCAGGAAGTGACCGCCTAGTGAGAACAAGCATCTTCATCCGGTTACTCCAGTGGCTATTGAAGTGTCGTGAAGACCTGGATATCAGAGTATGGGCTGGTTTCTGCGTCGCAGACGGTCGCGACCTGGTATTCATAAGACGTTCCGGGCAGCAGATTCGTTAATTTCACCGAATTCGTGGCTGTCGCTTTTGTCTTCCATCGCGTCGTTCCAGCTTTGCGGAATTGCAACGAATAGCTCAGCGCACCCGGCATTGCGTCCCAAGTGATACGAGCTGCATTACTGGTAATGCGACTCGCATTCACGCCGGAAGGTGGCTCGCAGCCGGCATTAACCGTTTCACAGAACTGGCAAATAAAACCGCCCCGATCAACATAGATGAGGCTGATATCATCGAATTCATGTCCATTGCCCTTCGAGGCGCCGCCATTTAGATAGAGACAGCCATCGTCAAGAACCCGGATATCCTGGCCAGTTCCGGCGGCGTACTGTTTTACATACTGCACCGTGCCGGCGGGGTCATACTTGGCTAGGAAGATGTATTCGTTACCGATGGGCGGCAGCGAAATCGTGTCAAAAACCACGCCGGGGCCACTTCCGGCAAACCCGCTCACCCAGCTGTTACCTGTCCCGTCAACGCCAATACTGTAACCCTTGTCAGAAACAGGTCCGCCGGCGTGATGCAACCATTGGATGGCGCCGTTGTTATTATACTTGGCGATGAAGATATCCGTTCCACTCGTTCCTGTATTAACGACACTGAGGCCATCAAAGGTCGCGGTGCCGGTATAGTCACCGGTGACGTAGAAGTTGTTCGACGCGTCAGTCGAAACTGCCTTGGCCGGATCTCCGACAAAGGAGGTGGTGCTTCCTCCTGAGTGCACCCATACGTTGTTGCCTGCCGAGTCATATTTGGCAATGAAAGCATCGCCCAATCCGGAAGCCCTAACCGAGTGTGTGTCAAAAAAGGCGGTATTTTGAAACTCACCGACAATCGCAATATTGCCCAGACCATCGACCACAAGCCCGTGCGGAATATCAGACCCAGTCCCTCCCGCGCGCCTTAACCAGAGCAACGCGCCGGCGGGAGTGTATTTGGCCAAAAAGATGTCGAACAGGCCGCTGCTTGTGACCGTTACCCCATCTACGGTCATTGTGCCGCTGAAATGCCCCGCGACGTAGACATTACCCGTGGCATCGAGCCCAACGCCGTAAGCGGTATCGCCCGCCGTGCTCCCGCCGTTCTTCGCCCAGAGCACATTGCCGGCTGCATCGTACTTCACCAAAAGCCAGTCGTAATCGCCCTTGCCAGTGAGAATCACGCCTCCGAACTGTGCGGTAGGGTGAAGGCTATTGGTTTGGATCGCTCCAGCCACATACGAAACACCACTTGCGTCAGTAACGATATCGTTAGCTTGATCGAGCAGATCCCCACCACCGAGGGTCACCCATGCGAGGGTTCCGGTAGTGTCATATTTGGCAAGAAAGACGTCTGACACCTGGCAGGGAATTACAACGTTTTCGAATAGTCCCGGATTGCTGACGGTCCCGGTGGCATAAGCGTTGCCGGTCGCATCGCTGCTGACGCCGTTGCTAATGCCGCCTGTGCCCATCTGCTTCAGCCATTGGGCTGTTTGGGCGGAAGCATCTGCAGAAATCCCGAGAACGATTGAAACGAATGTAACGGCCATGAGCCTCGTAGGAATGATGAACTTTTTCATAAGATTTGGTGTGGTCTTGGGTAGTATTGGCGCCAGAACGATGCCGGCTTCTCTTGATTGGGATTTGCTGCGCTTAACTTGCCCGCTGATTTTCTATAGCGCCCTCAGTAAGAGTGGCCGGCTCCGCCAGCCAATGACGAAAAGTTAATCGGTTGTAACCGTTGCTTTTCGAAGGAATCTCGGAGAACGCCGAAAGCCTACCGATCGAGTACCAGATCAGCCAGTTGCAAGAGCTCGACAGGGTAAGCCAATGGCTCCGACTGGACACGCCGATCTCGACGCGGGCTTCGGTCGGCGGCGGTGAAACGAGGATCTGGAACTTTTGCGTTCCGCCCTCACTCGATTTCAGCAGACCAAACAGTTCCGGTGTACTTGCCCGTTCGATACTTGACTTTGACTCGGTCGCTCTCGCGCATTTTTTCCCACTTCGCTTGATCAGTCGGGACTTGGAAAGTGCGGCCGTTATCGAGTACTCGCACTTTCACGATCCACTGTTCGTGCTGTAGAGCGCGTGGATCACGATTCGTGCCGCGCGCCTCTGGCTTCATTGCGTAACCATCAACTACGATCTCATCATCCGCCATGGGACGAACTTGCTCATCCGGAGTAGATCCCGATTGAGCGTTCGGCGTTTCTGCAGTTGGCAGCGCGGCGTCGATATGCTCCTTCGCTAGTACGACCGCTTCGCCACTCTTCTTTTCACAACCCGCGACAGCGATTATCAAAAACATCGCAACGGTGCTTCGTGTCACACTTGTTCGTAACATTTCCGTGACTTGAATGCTTCTTGTTAGTCCAAATTTGGCACGTAGCATGGAAATGCTTTCGTACACCGGAAAGGAGAGTGAATTATGGGTGTGATGTTGCAAGCGTTTTACTGGGATTGCCCCCGAGCGGAAACTTGTGAACACCAATGGTGGAGCTTGATCAAATCGAAATTGCCCGCCATTGCGCGAGCCGGCTTTACCACGTTGTGGCTTCCGCCGGCAAACAAAGCAGCCAGCTGGAAATCGATGGGCTACGACCCTTACGATTATTACGATCTGGGCGAGTTCGATCAGAAAGGCGGCGTCCCGACGTGGTTCGGTTCCAAGGCCGAGCTGCTCGGTCTCATCGAGTCTGCGCATGCACTAGGGCTAGAGGTGTACGCCGACCTCGTCTTCAATCACAACAGCGGCGCTGATGCGCAGGAATTAAATCCAATCGACGAGAAGTTGCGCTGGACAAAATTCGCGCCCAAAAGCGGCAAGTTTCCGCGTGATTGGAAATGTTTTCACCCGAGCCAATACGAAACCTGGGACGGCGGGACGTTCGGCGAAATGCCAGACCTCTGTCATCGCACACCGTTTGTCTACAGCGAGCTGATCAATTATGGGCGCTGGCTATTGGAAGAAATCGGTTTCGACGGATTCCGTTACGACATGGTGAAAGGTTACGGCGGCTGGATGGTTCGCTCGATTCAGGAACTGCGCGCGCTGCGCGGGGACACCAGTTTCAAACCTTACGCAGTCGGCGAATGCTGGGACAGCGAACGCACAATCGACGATTGGCTGGATGAAGCCAACGCGTGGTCCGACAATCCAGTTGGCGCATTTGATTTTCCGTTGCGCTGGCGTTTGCGTGATTTGTGCGACAGCTATGGATTCAGTCTGCGAACCCTGGCAGAACGCGGAGTTTTGGCGTGGGGGCGGCCCGAACAAGCTGTCACTTTCGTCGAGAATCATGACGTGATTCGCGACAGTCCAATTATCAACGACAAGCTCTTGGCGTACGCGTTCATCCTCACTCACGAAGGTTATCCCTGCGTCTTTTGGCAGGATTACTTCAATGGGAACCTGGCGCAGCCGAATAGTCAGAACGGAATCGATGTGCTTCTAAAAATTCATGAACGAAACGCCGCCGGCTCGACGCAAGTGCTGTTCGCGGATGACGACCTTTATATCATGCAACGCTTGGGCACAGGTGATAAAACCGGATTGGTATTTGTGCTGAACAACCGCGGGAGCTGGAACGGCACATGGGTTCAGACGCAATGGAACAATACGCGACTGGTTCCAGCAGCGTGGCGCGGTCGCGATGATCTCAACACGCCGGAGGAGAAATGGACTAACGAGTCAGGATGGGTTGATCTTTGGGCCGCTTCGCGCGGCTACACGGTGTATGTGCCGGAGTAAAAGCACTGTGTCGCTCGGTTCACTTCTGTTGAAAGTTCGTTTCGGCGAGGACGCCTAAACCAGCACGCAAGACGCGTGCGCTCCCCAGAGTGATGCGCTACAATAGATCGGTGTTCGTGAATGCATTTCGCGACTGAGTTTTGGCTGACCAGGCTGTGCTTTCAGCGCGGGCTTGGAGGCATTTACCTCATTGCATTTCTGATCGCGGCTAATCAGTTCATCCCCCTGCTTGGTGCGTGCGGGCTACAACCGGTGCGGGTTTTCGTGCGCCACGTCCCGTTTCGCCGCGCGCCGAGTTTGTTTTACATCAACTGCTCCGATCGCTTCATCACGGCGATGATTTGGTGCGGCATCGGTTTGTCGTGTTTCGCTCTCACCGGCTTCTCGGAATCGTTCGGACTCGGCGTGTCGATGCTCACCTGGCTGTTGCTTTGGATCATTTACCTCTCGCTTCTGAACGTAGGCCAGACGTTTTACGGATTCGGGTGGGAGACAATGCTGGCCGAAACGGGTTTCCTGGCAATTTTTCTGGGTTCATCAGACACCAGGCCGCCGGTCATCGTGATGTGGCTGATACTCTGGTTGCTTTTCCGCACCATGTTCGGTGCCGGTATGATCAAAGTGCGTGCCGACCCGTGCTGGCGCGATCTCAGCTGTTTGTTTTATCATTACGAAACACAGCCACTGCCGAACCCCTTGAGCTGGTATTTGCATCATGCGCCGCAGTGGTTCCATAAAGCCGGCGTGCTGTTCAATCACTTTACTGAGCTCATCGTGCCATGGTTCTACTTCGCCCCTGCGCCGCTCTGTTATTGGGCCGGCGGAATTACCATCATATTTCAAATCACGCTGATTTTGAGCGGCAATCTTTCATGGCTCAACTACATCACGATCGTGCTTTGCATTCCGTGTTTCGACGACCGGTTCCTGTCGGGCGTGTTTTCGATCCCCCACTCTCTGCCCGATCATCTGAGCTCGCGCCACATGATTGCGGTCAGCATCGTTACCGCGATCGTGCTTGCGCTCAGTTGGCGACCGGCGCGGAATTTGTTTTCGCGTCGACAACTCATGAACGCCAGTTTCGAGCCGTTGCACCTGGTTAACACCTACGGCGCATTCGGTGCTGTAACTCGCGAGCGGCTCGAGGTCGTGATTAAAGGGACCTACGCAGAAGTCGCTGATGCTTCAGCGGAATGGCAGGAATACGAGTTCAAAGGAAAACCCGGCGATGTACACCGTCCGCCCTGCATCGTGTCGCCATATCATTGGAAGCTCGACTGGCAAATGTGGTTCGCCGCCATGTCACCCGCTGACTTGCACCCGTGGTTCCTTCCCCTAGTCCAACGGTTGCTCGAAGGCGAAAAGCGAATTGTCCGTCTTTTCGCGCACAACCCATTCCGTGAAGCACCGCCAAAGTTCATTCGGGCTGATTGGTATCGCTACCGCTTCACGAAACCAGGTGAGCGCGGCTGGTGGACGCGGACGTTCGTGGCTGAATATCTGCCGGCGGTGGCGCTCCCTCACACGCGTGATTTTTTTCGCGAATCATAACCAGTAAACGTGATGCGAGGTGGGGTGCCGGCGCGTTCGTATGCGGTTTATGCGCAGGAGAGGTGGTGATGTGGAATCGTCCGAACTCACGGCACCAGGAAGATTTTTCCCGTGTAAGGATCTCTCACACCAGATCCTGGCGCGAAGGCGCTAACGTCGATGTAATTTCCTTCGGGTGAATAAGGACTGGTGACCATGCCTTTATGACCTGGTACCGGAATCCCGTAGGGCAGATCTCCTTTTGCCTTTTCCGCTGGTACAGCTGAAGCCCGCCGCACGGTGGTAGGAGGAGGAAGTTTCTCCTCTTTAACGAAGTTTGTAGGCTGTTCGAGTGGAGTTGGCGACGCCGCGACAAGACTTGGCTTTGGCGGAGTCGGCTGCCGCGAGACACGCGTCGTCGGCTTCTTCTTGGTTTGATTGGGCGCCGGTTGCGGCTGGAAAGCCTTTGAAATCGACTGCCCAACTTTCTTGAAAAAATCTCCGACCGGGTCGGCGTTCACGAACTGTGCGCTCAAAAAGAAGAGCGCGGCCACAGGCAACGAAAGCCAGCGTGCACAAGAAAAACATTTAATTGGACTCTCGGCGTTCAACGTGAAGGCGGATTTTCCGTCAGAACTGGGGCCGAAGAGAAGCAAATTTTTTGCTGCGCAGAGGCTCTTCGCCTTCTTATCAAGACGGATAATGCAGCCTAAGCAACTGCGGTGCATTACCGACGAACACCGCAAATATTTCGTTGTAATCGTCTTCGGAAATGCTGACCGGCGTCGGTATCCCAAGTGCCTTGAGCAGGTCTGGGATCGTGTTGCCGTGTCCCACGACGAGCGCATTGCCGTTCAATGCACCTAATTTCTCGACAAGCGCGCCAATATCATTTGCCGCGACCACCGTGGAACTTACGTTCGCCGCTCGCGCCGTCGGTGCCGCGGTTTCCTGCGTGCGCTTGAATTCGGTAACGAACACGGATCCAATCTGTGAATCTTTCAGAATCCGCGCCAACGCATCCGCGCGCTTTTGTCCCTGCAGAGATAAACCAGGGTCGTTACCGCCACTGCTCGCCTTCTCAGCGTGACGAACAATGAAAATAATCTGTGCAGCGTCGGCGTGCGTCGCCAGCAGCAAGGGAATCGACAGAATCAGAGCCAAGTGTTTCATTGTGAAAAAGTCGAACGTAGAAGGTTCTATTGATAGCAGCTGACGGGAATTAATCTGCGATCCGAGTGGTGACCTCACATTCTGCTTCTTTCTCGCCAATGTCATCCCTATCTCCTGATTTGACTCTCAATGAAGGGCAAGCTGTCAATTCTTTTCATTAGACACTCGTCCCTTGTGACTCCTGAAAGATTCGCTACATCGACAACCGTGAAAACAGCTCCACCAACACCTGACGCAATTCTGCGAACAGCGTTCGGTTTCTGGAATTCCAAGGTCCTGTTGACTGCGGTGACGTTCGATCTTTTCACCATACTCGGTCGCCTGCGGCTCACAGGCGCGGAGATCGCCAACAAAATCGGACTGCATCCTCGCGGCGTCGCAGACTTTCTCGATGCGCTCGTGGCAATGAAATTCCTTGAGCGTGAGGGCGACGGCGCCGACGGGAAATATTTCAATACGCCCGCCACTGCTCTCTATCTCGACCGCAACAGCTCCCGCTACATCGGCGGAATCCCCGAGATGCTCAATGCGCGGCTGTTCAAGTACTGGAATGATTTGCCGGAAGCGCTGCGCACTGGGAGACCTCAAAACGAAACCAAGCACGGCGGAAAAAACGTCTTCGGCGAATTGTATGCCGATTCTGAAAAACTCGAGTGCTTCCTCGACGGCATGACCGGCTTGTCGCGCATCAACTTCGAAGCCCTCGCCGACAAATTCGATTTCTCCCGCTATCGCAGCCTTTGCGATGTCGGCGGTGCAACTGGATTGCTCTGCATCGAAGTTGCCAGGAAACATCCGCATATCGGATGCATTTCTTTCGACCTTCCGCCGGTGGAACCTGTTGCGAAAAAACACATCACCGCGGCCGGCTTAGCTGATCGGATACGCACTATAACAGGCGATTTCTTTCAGGACCCGCTGCCGAAAGCTGACGTGATCACGATGGGAATGATCCTGCACGACTGGAACCTTGAGAAGAAGATGAAGCTGATACGCGCAGTCTACGACGCGCTTCCCACGGGCGGCGCATTCATTGCAGTCGAAGCGTTGATAGATAATGCGCGGCGTGAAAATGTCTTCGGCCTGCTCATGTCGCTAAACATGTTGATCGAATTCGGGGACGCTTTCGATTACTCGGCCGCCGATTTCGAACATTGGTGTCGCGAAATCGGCTTCAGACGCTTCGAAGTCATCCATCTTGCCGGCCCATCGAGCGCCGCGATCGCGTACAAATAGCGCTGCTGTAATTCAGCGTATCGGACACGAAAGCGCAAAGAGATACCGGTAGCACCGGCAGTACTTTGAACACCAAAAGCGACGCCCACAGGAGTAGTTGCCCTGCCACATCCGAATTCATTCTCCTCAGTTGACAAAGACGTTTTCGAATATATGTCTTTGCAATATATGGCATCGCCAGTTCCGGATCGTGAACTCAAAAAGGGCAGCGCCGAATTGATGATTCTATCGCTGCTCGAAAATCGTGCACGGCACGGATACGAGATTGGACAGCTGATCGACCTTCGCTCACGCGGCGCCATCCGATTTAACGTCGCTTCCCTTTATCCGCTGCTCTATCGGCTTGAAAAACGCAATTGGATTCGGGGCCGCTGGATTGAAAAAGCCGGCCAACGTCGCCGCCGATATTATCGTCTCACCCCCGCAGGCAAACGGGTCCTGTTGAAACAGCGCGCAGGCTGGCGTGAGTTTGTCGAAGCCATCAACCTGATCACGGGGACTCAACGTGCCTGACTTCAAGGACGAAATCAGAGCGCGGCTGGCGGAACTCCAGTTATCTCCGGTGCGAGAGGCCGAAATCGTAGAAGAACTTTCGCAGCACCTGGAGCAGGAATACGAATGGGCCCTCGGCTCCGGCACTTCGGAAGAGCTGGCGCGGCGGCAAGTTCTCGAACAACTCAACGCGTCCGATTTGTTAGGCCGCGAACTCAAACACGTGGAGCATCGAATATCGGACAACTCCATCGCATTGGGATCGCAAAAAGAGAGCAATATTTTTGGGGATCTGCTGCAAGATCTGCGCTACGGCCTGCGTACATTGGCGAAGAATCCTGCGTTCACAACTATTGCAATTGCGGCGCTAGCGCTCGGCATCGGCGCAAACAGTGCAATTTTCAGTGTGGTTGACGCCGTGCTTTTGCGACCTCTCCCATTCAAAAACCCTAATCAGCTTGTGATGTTATGGGAGAACGCCGCACATCTTGGTTTCCCAAGAGATACGCCATCGCCCGCCAATTTCCTCGATTGGCAGAATCAAGCCGCCAGTTTTTCCGGGATAGCCGCGATGGCTGAACGCAGCTTCAATCTCACTGGCGTTGGCGAACCTGAGCGGGTCGAGGGACGGCGTGTTTCCGCAAATCATTTCCAATTGCTAGGCGTACCCGCCCGACTGGGACGCACGTTTGTTCCGGAAGAGGACAAACCCGGTACCCACGTTGTCCTCCTTAGCCACTCATTATGGCAACGCCGTTTCGGATCCGATCCGGCCGTGATCGGGCGCGCTCTCACCCTGAACGGCGAGAGCTACATTGTCGTTGGAGTGATGCCGCCGCTTGTGCAACTGCCAGGTTTTGAAAACCGGAACGATCAGCTCTGGGTGCCGATTGCATTTCGAAGTGAAGAAGCAGCAGAGCGCGGTAATCATTTCCTAGAAGTTATTGGTCGCCTGAAGTCCGGCGTCACCTTGAAACAGGCGCAGGCGGAAATGGATACGATTGCCACACGGCTTGAGCAGCAGTATCCCACTTATAACAAGCGGAGAGGCGCTGTTGTAATTCCGCTCCACGAACAGGTAGTGGGCGAGATTAGGCCGGCGCTTCTCGTTTTGCTCGGTGCCGTCGGGTTCGTGCTTCTCATCGCATGCGCCAATGTCGCTAATCTTCTGCTCGCCCGCGCTGCTGTCCGTCAAAAGGAGATTGCGCTGCGCCTCGCCCTCGGTGCAAGTCGTTCGCGCCTTACGCGCCAGTTTCTCACTGAAAGCGTCCTGCTTGCGCTAATCGGTGCGGGGTTAGGCCTGCTCCTCGCGTTGGCTGGCATCCGGATACTGAGAACATTTATCCCCGTTACCATTGCGCAGGTGGAAACGATCACAATCGACGGCACAGTGCTCGTCTTTACCCTGCTCGTCGCCTTGGTGACTGGAATCGCGTTCGGGGTCGTTCCCGCGATTCAGGGGTCGCATTTCAATCTGAACGACACCTTAAAGGAAAGCGGGCGTGATTCCGCCGGGGGCGGCAAAGGAAATCGAATCCGTGGCCTGCTGGTCATTGGGGAAGTGGCAGTTTCATTCGTGCTGCTGATCGGCGCCGGACTATTGATCAACAGCTTTTTTCATCTACGAAATTTGGACCCGGGATTTCGCGCTGATCACCTGCTCACCATGAAAGTGAATCTCTCGGAGGTGAAATATCCCGACCGCGAACGACGCGCAGCATTTTTCGATGAAGTGATGCGACGTGTCAGTCAGTTGCCGGGGGTGCAATCAGCTGCTGTGGCCGGTAATCTTCCCCTCACCTACAACGGCGATTCGATGATGATCAGCGTGGAAGGCGTGCCAGATCCTCCGCCCGACCAGCAACCTGATGTCATCTACCGTGCGATCGGACCCGGTTACTTTGCTACGATGGGTATTCCGATCGTCCGCGGTCGTGACTTCACAGATCAGGATAACGGCGACTCGAAAGATGTCGTGATCATCAGCGAGAAAACCGCACAACAATTCTGGCCCGGCCAGGATCCGATTGGCAAAAGACTGAAACCGGGTTTAAGCACTTCGAGTTCACCATGGCGGGAAGTGATCGGAATTGTGAAAGACGTCCGGCAAAACGACTTCGTCGCTTCACCGAAGCGGCAAATGTACTTCACGTACCGGCAGCTGAAAAGTATCGCTGCGAACGCCGTTGTCATTCGAACAAGCACCGAGCCAATGAGCCTGGCCGTCCCAGTGCGAAATGCGATTTGGTCCGTTGATAAAGATCAAACGGTCGCAGATATCGACACCATGGATCACATCGTGGCGCAAGCGGTCGCACGACAACGCTTCAGCATGCTTTTGTTAGGCTTATTTGCTGCGCTTGCTCTTCTGCTCGCTTCGATTGGAATTTACGGCGTGATGAGTTATTCAGTCGCTCAACGCACGCGCGAGATCGGCATTCGCATCGCGCTGGGAGCACGACGGGCTGACGTCCTGCAAATGACGGTCATGCAGGCACTCAAACTCGTCGGCGCAGGTATGTTGATCGGATTGGTCGCGGCATTTCTTCTGACGCGCGTACTTGCAAGCTTGTTGTTTGGGATCAGTGCGACAGATCCTATTACGTTCATTGGCATCTCGGTGGTCCTGCTCGCAGTCGGAATCCTCGCCAGTTACATTCCGGCGCTTCGCGCAACGAAGGTCGATCCGATCATCGCCTTACGCGCGCAGTGAATCACGTTTAGTAGCAGAGCTTGCCGCGGACGTCAGAAATTCCAGGTCGAATCGGCTTATTCACGACTCGCCACATCGTGTGTCGTTGCCTTGCGTTGAGCCTTGTCGCTCGTGGGTCGTCAAATATTATCGGCATATGTTTCGAACCATCGCAATCCTTTTCGCGTTAGTTACGACCGCCTTCGCACAAGATTCAGCACAGCATGAAACGCAGGTCTGGCAGTTGGAGAAAGCGTACTGGGAATACGTTAAAGCCAATGATCTTGAGAGGTATCGCGCACTGTGGCACGAGAATTTTCTTGGCTGGCCACTTGTCAGTCCCGCACCTGTGCGAAAGAATCACATTACGGACTGGATCACTGTGAACACATCCAAAGGAATTACCCTTCAGTCTTATTCGATCGAGCAACTCGCAATTCAGGTAACCGGGAATGTCGCAACGAACTACTATCGGATTAATGCAACATGGGCCAATCGCGAAGGCGCCCCAGTCAAGAGCGATAGATTGCGAATCACGCACACCTGGATTCGAACGCACGACGCGTGGCAAATCATTGGCGGAATGTCGGCGCCCATGAATAGTGCCGGCAAATAATCCGTCCTGCTCATTTTTCACCCATCGCTTCTCTTCAGATGTCTTCAGTCGTATTTCTCCGCGCGGTGAATGTCGGCGGGGCCAATCGATGTCAACCCGCTGTGATCGCAAAAGAGTTGTCGAAATTTGGCGTGATTAATATCGGCGCAGTCGGCACTTTTGTGGTGCGCAAAGATGTGACTGAATCAGTTCTGCGCGCGTCGATTTCGAAAAAACTACCGTTCAAATGCGAAATCATGATTTGTCCCGCGCGCGACATCATCAAGCTCGCGGCAAAAGATCCTTTCGCGCAGCAACCGTCGGGCCCGGACATAACCCGATTCATGAATGTCCTGCATAAACCACTGCGCACACGCCCTTCCCTTCCTCTCAGTCTGCCTTCAGATGAAGACTGGCTGCTGAAGATTATCGCGATCCAAGAAAGATTCGTTCTGGGTCTGTACCGCCGCCAAATGAAAGTGATCGGGTATCTCGGGAAAATCGAGAGACTTCTTGGTGTTCCAGCCACGAACCGTAATTGGAACACCATTCAGAAAGTTGCGACAATCCTTGCGACGAATGACTAATCAAAGCAGAAACCCACGAAACTGAGCGATTCTTCCCGCCTTGATGTTTTCTGAGAGATATTCTGTGTCATGAACTTTTTGAATTTGGAACAGCTGCCGTTTGTTGGCATGTCATATCAGTTCCACGGCGAAAAGCTGGGTGCACCCTTCTCAGCTTACATTGTCAACGCTAAACCAGGTCAGGGCCCACCATTACACATGCATCCCTACGTAGAGGTAGAATTCACGCTGGAAAATACGGGGACAATGATCGTCGGCGATGATACGCGCGAGGTTAACGCCGGAAGCATCGTCGTCATTCCCGCGAATACGCCGCATCGCTTTGTTAATTCCGGTGACGGTGTCCTCCGGCAAATCGGTATCCACGCTTCGCCAAAATTCGTTCAAACAAATTTATGACACAGTCGGGAGCCGCGCCGTGGCACTTGGCGAACGAGGATCCTTGGACAGACTCAGCTAGTACAAGATCGATGGCAGGAATGCTCCGGCTGGTTCGTTGTACAGACCTTTGCTCATCAAAGTCATTGGCTGTGCGATTCGTAAGCCATTGTTCAGACACCAGCGAAATACTTCCGCGTTACGTGTCGGAAGAAGAAACCCCGGACCGGCGAACTCCTTCGCTGCGCCGATGAGGGCCTTTAAATCCTTGTTAGTCTCACCCAGCGTGTGGCCGAAAAAGCCAACCACAGTGGCGTAGCCGGTGATTCGTCCGTCGTGCTCTACAATGGTCGCGGAACCCTGCGCGATGGCGTCTTTCAATTCTCCAGCGCGGTCATGGCC